>JAEEGI010002319.1_pt1 | contig 47057 bp, 43 predicted proteins | sample 8958751 | NCBI WGS metagenome assembly JAEEGI01 (sample SAMN16246545, study PRJNA631951) | gut metagenome | biome: gut microbiome; feature: rumen; material: KS-attached | host: Bos | place: Iran: Karaj | collected 2018-10
TAAGTACCAGTTATCAGACCAATGTCAAGGGTATCATCACCTTCGAGGCAAGCGGCAGTTTCCATGAAGACAATGGAAAAAGTGGACGCTGGACCTTCAAGGACAATGAGTTGACACTCTACTACCCCAACGGAGAGGGGAGATCCATGAGGTATGCCATGCAAGATGGTTACAATAGAGACCAGATGACCCTGACCGCCACATTCAAAGCCGATGACGGTTTCACCTACACCAGTTCTCTCATACTTTACAGATAAAAACACATCCATTATAGATAAGAATACATCCTAATTTAGCGATCTGGATGAAGCGAGCCCCGGAAGTCAGAGATGACAATTCGGGGCTCCAATTGTTTTCATCCCATTTACGCATTCGCAACCGTCCAACAAATGACAACCAAAGACATAGTCAATTCTTAATGGATGTTAAATATATCGTTTTCCAATAAATTTTTATTGTTTTTGTTTGGTGGTTATTGGGGAAGAAACTACTTTTGCATATCGAAAATCGATAAATAAATAAACAAAAACGATAAAACAAGTATGAAAAAGAAATTGAATGTGTTTTGTGTCCTGATGCTGCTGATGATGGCAGCGCAATTAATCATTGGAATTGTCTTCAACTTCAGCGAAAGCACCCAGGCGTTCAAACAGGGCTGGGAAGAAGGAAGAAATGCGGAAGCCACAAATGGCTCTGACTTTCTGAGTGGCCTTTTAATGACACTGTTGGCTCTTGTCTGTATCTTTCTTCGGATCCGCTCGTTCATCGCCTTTATACGATTCATTCTCAATGTCAATCGCGACAAGGTGTTTGTATGGGAAAACATCCCTTTGTTGCGCTGGACGGGCTGGGGCATCTTGATACCTTCTGCCATATTTGCCGCCTACGACCTTCTGGAGCATATTCCTGCAGAAAAAGTCTACAATCAAACGATGGATGGTTTTATTTTCAGCCTGTTCTGCCTGATTGTAGCAGAGGTGTTCGCCATCGGACTGAAATTGAAAGAGGAACAGGATTTAACCATTTAGAAGCCTATGGGAAGAATTGTAGTCAACCTCGATGTAGAGATGGCCAAGCGCAAGATCTCGCTTGGAGAATTGTCAGAACGTGTGGGACTGACACAAGCGAATCTGTCAATATTGAAGACGGGAAAGGCTAAGGCTGTGAGATTCAGCACCCTTGAGGCCATCTGTCGCGAACTGGAATGCCAGCCTGGCGACATCCTCGAATACAGAGATGAATAAACCGTTATTATCCACTGACAACATTTTCAATCATGCAACACGAGACAGAAGAAATCAAAGTATATCAATCGTTTTGGAAATTCGACCTCGGCCTTGCGCTGAGCCTTACCTTCATCATATGGGGTGTTTACATGTTTCAGAATAAAGGCGACGCATACAAGGCTGGTCCGATGATCCTGATCATCATGTTCAGTATCTTTGCCATCATTTCCTTCATCAGAATGATATGGAAGCGGCCGAAACTGATCATCACTGACAAAATGTTGACAGTGAACACCAATGAGCCATGGATAGTTCGATTTGAAGACGTAGAGTCTTTCTACTCTTTCAAACACAAAGGCCAAGATGTGATTGGAATCCGCTACAAGCAGGGCACTGAGAACTGGGCCTCGGAGGAGGAGATCAAGGAAAGCCGGAATAGCCGGGTAAGATACCCAGAGAATCTTCATCCAGGCAAACCATACGAAATATATATCACTGATTTTTCAATAAAATGCCCTCAACTATGTGACCTTCTTAATGAAAGGATCATAAAATGAGGGAAGTGAAAGCGAAAAATGTGTTACCTTTGTAGGGTATAATGACAGATAAATCGGAATTTATGGAGATAAAAAACAGAATACCATGCCCTTGGTCAATAAGAATAACAAAAAGGAGGTAAAGATATGAAGAATATCATCCTTAACACACTCTTCTTCCTCGTCGCCATCACAGCACACGCTCAGTTAACGAACTGGCAGAACATTTCGAGCAACAATTTTGTGATGAAAATCATCCACGACCAGAATTATCTATATGTCGGCACAAAGGGCGGCGGCATCGTCAAGATTAACAAGCAGAGCGGTGAGCAGTCGGTACTCAAACGTGCCGATGGGAGCATGACGGGAAATTCCATTACTGACATGGCGCTACACAACGGCGAACTATGGGTAGGCACGGAGTTTAACGGGATAGCAAAGGTGACTGACGGTGGCATAGAGAAATTCGACAAGAAGAATGCAGGCTTTCAGATTAACCAGCATTTTTCCGGTTTCTATTTCAAGGATGACGGAACCATGATCGTAGGTAGTATCGCATACTTGTACGCTTTCGATGGGAAGAAATGCACAGACGCATACGATATTAACTTACTTAGCCCCTATACCTACGTCAAAAAGATTAAGGCCGACGTTGACGGACGCATCTGGGTGGCTTGCTACGATGCATTGAACCAATACAGCCTTTGCGTCCTCACATCCAACGTTTTGATACCTTACAACATTCATTATGGGAAAGCAAACACCATTGAAACCGACAAAGACGGATGCCTTTGGATAGCGACCAATAATGGGCTTGTCAAATGTGATGGCAATGATTTTACGCACTACACACCCGAGAATTCTGCCCTGCCAGAGGTGAATATTATGGACATGACTGCCGATGAAAAAGGTAATCTATGGATGTTGAGCGAACACAATATTATCAAGTATGACGGAACTAACTTCACGGCATATCCCTATCAGTTGAGCATCGCGAACGATTACCTGCTGGCCATTGACGTCGACAACGATAATGTCTATGTAGGTTCGCGCTTCGAAGGCTTACTAAGGCTCACGGGCAATGGATTGGCATCAATTCCGCTCACAGACAACCAACTCTACGACAGCGGCATTCTCTTTTCCAGTGGCTGCATCGATGGCAAAGGCTTTTTCTATGCCAGTTTACCGAATGGGCTCCAGACTTTCAACATCGAAACAGGTGAATGTCATTTTGAACCTATGGGGCAGATTGCCCAGACGGAAACCGACCGCAACGGCAACGTCTGGCTACTCTGGCCTGGGTTTGCCACCGACACCTGCCTCGTAGAACTAACAGCGACGGGCAAGAAAGCCTACATGAGAACCGACCATCCATTTAGCGAGGCAGACGCCAACCTCATCAAGTTCGACCGCAAGAACCGCCTCTGGATAGCCACGAACAAGGGCCTCTACATGCGCGACGGCGAGACGTGGATGGCCTACAACAAGAGCAATTCCAGCCTTACAGAGACAGTCCAGTGCATGGCCTTCGACGGCAGCAACCGTCTCTGGTGCGGCACCTTCGGCAGCGGCCTGTTCTGCTTCGACGGCATACGATGGAGCAACTACACCACCTCCAACACCTCCCTCCCGTCCGATTACGTGGGCACGGTAACCGTCGATAACAACAATGTCCTTTGGCTGAACTGCCGCGACCCTCGCTATCCCGACAAAATGGGCTCAGAATATGGTCTGGGGTTGACACGCTTCGACGGAAACGCATGTACGACCTACAACCACAACAACTCGCCGCTGCCCAGCGACTGCTTCTGGGACGTACAAGTCGATGCTGACAACCGTCTCTGGATAGCCACAGCCGGTGACGTCGGCCTCGTTTGCTACGATGGAACCGCTTGGACGACCTACGACACCGACAACTCAGGCATCGCCCTCAATGAGGTGACGAAAATCACCCTCGACCCAAAGCGTGACCTCATCTGGCTCACCCATTACCCTGGCCTCGGGCTCTCCGTTGCCCGTATGAACTGCCACAACACAGCAGTCCATTCCATTGCCGTTCCCAGCATTCCCCCAGTCATCTACGATTTGAGTGGCAGACGAATCGCTAATCCCACAAGGGGCATCTACATCAAGGAAGGGAAGAAATACGTGAAGAAATAGAGTGTAAAACCAAAATTGAAAAAATGACATAGAAATAGATAATTCTGCTGTAAAATCACGTTTAGAACGTGCAGAATAGGCAGAATGTGTCCAAATAGAGGTGCCAGTACTTTACACAAAACCTGTAAGTAGCTGATTATCAACATCCGTTAGCCGCTGCCCAGGCAGCCGTCGAGGAATAATCAAAGAACTTTGAATATAGACAAATTGGGTGCAACTTCCTTTGTTTGAAGGGGTTGCACCCAATTCTTTTTACGTTACTGCTTCAAAAAATGATAGTGTTTCAATGAATCACTTTTGGGAATGACTTTCACCTCTCGAATCACAGTGGCAGACCTCAAGCGGATGGTAAGGCTTGAGTCGGCGGGTATGTTGCGTTTGCTTACATAGCCTAAACATTCAGCATAGAGACGTTGCTCCTCACGTGGCATCCAGAAAGAGAAATGACCTGTGGAGTCGGTCGGTGCACCTGCCCCAGCACCACGAATGCCTATCCATACATCTGCCAGCGGTCGGTTGTTTTCATCCATGACAACGCCCGACACATGGCGCAGCACCTGCTGCATTTCGGGGTGCTGGCTGACATAGGCATCGCTGAGCGTGTCGGGCACGACGGTCAATTCCATCAACGGACAATTCTTGTCATACCCCGAGTCGTATTTCGCCCCGTATGCCGACCAATCTTTCTGGGTGGCTACCATCATTCCCTGCTGGTGGTAGTACTGTCTTACCTTGTAACGAATCAACTTGCTAAGCGAGTCTGGCAGTTGCTGCTTGTTGACCACGATGACGAGAGTGTTCAAATCGAACTGCACGGGCTGCACGGCTTCCTTCTTGTTGGCCAAAGATTTTCTCAATGTAGATTCTACCAATAGTGAGTCTTTGTGGACGACATCATTCGAGCGTTGTGAAATGTCCAGACCAGCGATGTGCCCATGCATATCGACAGTGACCTGAGTGTCCAACTTCGTTTTAATGTCGATGACACCCCTCTTTGCCAGTTCACCATACTTCTGGATATACGGAAGTTTGTTGTTCTCGTCCTTATAGACTATGATGCTTTCAATGTCTGTTTCGAAATAACGTTCAAAATCTTCTGTTGTTGCCGTTGAAAGCAAATCAACAGGCATAGGAACAGGCTTTCCATCGATGACGACAAGGACAGATTCGTTGCTTCCTTTTGGACAATCCCCTCCAAGCCTAATGATATTACCAGACCCCAAGTCTGCCGACGAGGGTACGATGGTCAGTTGTGCAATGCGCTTTTGCAATTGTTCGTTGTCCAAGTCGAATATAGATTTGCTATGGGAAATGGGAAGTGTGTCTGTTTCAGTACTTCCAAGTCTCATAACATTATCATCCTGATGGCTTGTAGGTGTATCATTCTGATGGGAGTTCAATGCCACTTGCTCTGCCTTCAAAGGCATCTCCGTGGCCTTTTCCATGTCTGTATTCAAGACAAAGAGCAATAATATAGCAGCTGCAATGCCAATACCAACTGCCCATGTGGCCACATGTTGAAACCTTGGTTTAGCACTTGTATCGATAACCTCGCGCTCAAACTTTGCCCACTCAGCATCAACGTCGGGCATACCTATCCTTTTGTCTATATCTTCTCTTTTCATTTACTTTGCAATTTTAAGGGTTTGTCTGATTTTTGCCAACGACCGTGTAATGTGTTTGTTCACCGCCGAAGCACTGATACCCAGCACCGTGGCTGTTTCCGCGTAGGTCATCTCGTCATCATAGTGTAGACTCAGCACGCGTCGGTCTTGCTCAGTTAGGTTGTTGTCAATAACTTGTCTAAGTTGTTGTAGCAGTTCCTCGCGTTCCTCGTTCTCACTTGCAGTGATTTCTTGTTGAAGTTCTTCTTCCAACTGCCGCTGCAACTGTCTGGAACGCAACAGATGTAGGCATTGGTTTCGAGTGGCTGCCAACAAGTAGCCGCAAATGCTGTCATTAGCGATCTTGGGTTTGTTTCGCCAGATTTGAGCAAACACCTGATGCACTGCATCCTTGGCATCATCGGCATTCTCCACCATCGAGAAAGCCAGGCGATACATGTGCGAATAGCTGTCCTTGAACAGGCGTTCAAACTCTTGTTTACTGTAATTCATAAATGAATTTTGGTCTTTAATCGTATATAAGACCCTCAGACAGCCAAATCAAATACCCCCTCATTGCAAAAAAAATGGTCTTATGTAAAAAAGTCATCAATTGTGATTATCTTCTGGACCTTTCCGCTATGCTTTCCGTGAACAAGTCCAAAGGTGGTTACTAACGTAAGATGAACAGTTTGTTTGGCAGATAGAGTTTTCTTAAGCATTTCTACGCGGTGGAGCATTTTGGTTTCCTCTTCCTTGTCAATGGATAAGGGTATACCGTAAAACTTCATCTCGCAGAGGTTTACTATATTGTCATCGCGTTGAATTAAAAGGTCTATCTGTACTCCTGCTTTTTGTTCTGTACCTGGTACATTCCACGCAGAGATGGAAGTCCTGACTCCACCTATTTCCAGTGCTCGTTTAATCTGAGTTATGTGTTGCCAGCAAACCAGCTCAAAGGCAATACCTCGCCATGCTTTCATCACATCTGATGTGAAATTATCATTGATGAATGTGACATTCTCCTGATTCTTCTCCACATACTTCAACCAGAACAGGCAGAAGTTATCAATAAGCTTATAATACTCACCTGTTCCTTTTCCGTAAGGGCTATAACGCAAGATGAAGTCGCTCTCTGCAAGTACAGATAGCGTGTCGCTGAGGCCACCACCAAGAGGGAGACCCGTGGCGGATGCTATCTCATCGCGAGTAAAACCGTAGTTGCGAGTGGCAAGAAAACGGATGATCTTCTTACAGTCTTCCGAATTCGTAAAGATGGCTTTGAAGAGACGGTTGAACTCATCTTTCAGTCTTGGCTTGCTACCGAAAAGAATCATGTCTGTGTTTCTCTCAAAACTATAGCCCCTGCGGAAATAACTGAGGTAATAGGGTATTCCACCAAAAACCATATACGACTGGACAATGTCGTAACGAGATATTTCTATATTCTCATGCTCAAAATAGACTTCACACTCTTTGAGGGTAAAAGGATAGACCTTTATTTCGTCAGTAAGTCGACCATAAAGTCCTCCTTTGCTTCTCGACAGGTTGCTGAGCATCCAAGATGTTGCGCTGCCACAAACAACGAGCATCACATTATCACGGCCATTGCACCATCCATTCCAGAAGTTCTCAAAAGCAGACAGGAAGCGGCTTCGAGGTGTGTCCATCCAAGGCAGTTCATCTATGAAAATCACCATGCGCTGACCATTGTCGAGTTTCATGAGCAATTGTTCCAGCTGGTAGAACGCCTCAATCCATGACTTGGGTTGTTTGAAGCCTTCAAGACCATGATTCAGCATGGAATAGTAGAAACTCTCCAGCTGTGTTTTCATGCGATTCTTATCATCTTCCTGATCAACTGGCGATACCCCTGTATGCTGAAAGGTGAACTTATCTTTCAAGGTTTGCTTGATGAGATATGTCTTACCAACTCGCCGCCTACCATAAACAGCAACGAATTCAGGACGGTCACTATAGTAGAGTCGCTCCAACTCTTCTATCTCATGTTTTCTTCCAATAATTGTACTCATATTGATTATATTTTGCCGCAAAGGTAATAAAAATACATCAAACGGCAAAATAAAGTATATGATATTCTGCCTATTTGTGCGATTTTTAACATATTTGGCAGGTTTTCTGTGTATTTCACCTTGTTATTAAATAAAATCAAACACATTCTGCAAGAAATAACGAGCAAAACAACCGTAATGTCATGAGAAATTATTAATGTTGCAAGTAAAATTTGCAGAACGTGCTGAAAAGTCGTAATGCAATCTGTGTTCTAACAATAGTGGTTAATTAGCCGCCGCCCAGGCAGCAGTGGAGGAGTAATAATTCCTGCGTCATAATAATGAGATCTGTCCGCTTGGGCAGGTCCCTTTTTATGCTCTTATGATCTTATGAGGCTCATTCGACGATTATTGACTAAAAACGTCGCAAAATGTGCGCTATTTTGCTAATGTGTTTGGCATTTCACAATTATTTTAGTATAAGGAACTGTGCGCTTGGTAGGCCGCTTTCTTTCCTACAGCCGCCGATACATAGCCTTGCTGCCAAAGTCGGTGCTTATGCCATTGCGCAAGGCGTGCAGGAAGTTCATCTGAAAAACTGTCAGTCCGCAGGGCATCTGTTCCAAAATAAAGGCTGTTTTCATCATAACGCTAATGACCGATTCGGGTTAAACCACCTTATAAAACATTTCAACCTTAGGAAAAGGGCTCCCTAAGGTTGAAGTGTTTTTATTGTCCTCAGCTATTTCTTATTTCAGAAGGCTTTCGGGTAGTGTAGGCATGGCACCGTTCTGTGTGCAGACGAATGCAGAGACTTCGACAGCTTTCTTGTGGGCTTCGGGCACCGGCTTACCATTGAGAATGGCAGCGCAGAACGAACCTGTGAAGGAATCGCCAGCGCCAACAGTGTCGGCCACCTGTACCTTTGGCGTTTCCTGGAATGACATCTGACCGGGTGTGAAGACGTATGAACCGTTTGTGCCACAGGTAAGAACAAGCATGTCGAGGTTGTACTTGCCCAAGATGAGCCAGCACTTGTTTTCAATGTCAAGACCTGGATAGCCAAACATACGGCCGATGAGTACTAGTTCCTCATCGTTGATTTTCAGAATGTTACAACGCTGCAATGACTCTTTGATGATATCTTTGGTATAGAACTGCTGACGCAGGTTGATATCGAAGATCTTTACGCAGTCTGCAGGTGTGGCATCGAGGAACTTATGGATGGTTTCGCGGCTCACCACATTGCGCTGGGCGAGCGATCCGAAACACACAGCACGGCAATTGCGGGCTATCTGCTGGATGTCATCGTCGAACGGGATGTTGTCCCATGCCACGTTTTCCTTGATGTCGTAAGTGGGGATTCCCTGCTCGTCGAGCTGTACCTGTACGGTACCGGTGGGGTAGGGAACGCGGGGCAACAGGTCGTTCAATCCATGCTCCTTCAGAGCCATGATGGTCTCGTCGGCCAGACGATCTTCGCCCAAGGCACTGATGGCGATGGTATTGTCGGAACCTAGGAACTGACCTGCATGATAAGCGAAATTGGCAGGGGCTCCGCCCAGTTTCTTGCCTTCGGGGAGTACGTCCCACAGGACTTCGCCGAGTCCTACTACATAACGTTTCTGATCCATAATATTTGCGTTTTAGCGTTTGATTCTTGGTATATAAGTAAAGAGGTAGATGACGCCGATGGCCATAACTGCCACGGCACCAGCCTGACCCATGGCATCGCTGCAGAAGCCCATGAGAAGCGGGAAAATGGTTCCACCAAACAGACCCATGATCATCAGTCCAGACACCTCGTTCTGCTTGTCGGGAACGGTCAGCAAAGCTTCGCTGAATGCCATTGAAAAGATGTTGGAGTTGCCGTAGCCCACAAGAGCGATGGCTGTATAAAGCATAGCTTTTGTCTCACCACCGAACATGAGTGCCATACTCAGTGCCATGAGACATACACTGGCGATGAAAAACCAGCGTGTCTTCATGACACGAAGGAAGAATGAGCCTGTCAACGCACCAATGGTTCGGAATATGAAATAGAGAGAGGTGGCGAATGCTGCTTCGTTGAGTGTCATACCCACTCGTTCCATGAGCAGTTTGGGAGCTGTTGTATTGGTGCCCACATCGATTCCTACATGGCACATGATGGCCAGGAACGACAGCAGAACAATGGGCTTGCCCAGTAGCCGCAGGCAATCCATGAACGTTGATGACTTACCTTCGTTTATCTCCTCTTGAATAGGTGTTGCCCACAGTAGCAGTGTAGCAAGCACTCCGACGATGAAGTATACGAGGAACAATACTCGCCAGTCATAGCCGAAAGATGGCATCGCCTGTGTTGCTCCCCACATAGCCAGGTAAGGAGCCAGGAACGATGCAATGGCTTTGACGAATTGTCCGAAGGTCAGTGTAGATGCTAGATTCTTATTGCCAATGATGAGCATGGCCAGCGGATTGATGCTGGTTTGCATCAGCGCATTACCAATACCTAGCAGTGAGAAGGCTACGAGCATCACACCGAAGCTGTTGCCGAAAAGCGGGATGATCAGCGATACAACGGTTACTATAAGCGAGAGAAGCACGGTATTCTTACGGCCGATTTTGTTCATCAGCATACCTGTTGGAACGCTGAAGATGAGGAACCAGAAGAACACCAATGAAGGGAATACATTAGCTACGGAGTCACTCAGACCCAGGTCGGCCTTCACATAGTTGGAGGCGATACCCACCAAATCCACGAAGCCCATGCAGAAGAAGCAGAGCATCACGGGGATGAGATAGATGGATTTGTTTTGATTGCTCATAATATTGTGTTATTTTTTGATTTCGTAGATGGTGGCCTTGCCGCCTTTGATCTTGATGTTGTTGTAGGGTTCCGAAGGGAATACAAGGTTGGTCATCGCCATTTTACCTTCAGTATCGAAAGCCTCGATGCTGCAGCGGTCGATGAAGATACGCAACTGCTTGATAGAGCCGTAAGTGGGTGCAACGGTTTCGCAAGGGAATGCCTCGCTGAAGCTCACGTCGCCACTCTTAGCGCGGTTCATCGAGAAGGTCTGCTGCTGTGCATCATAGTGCATGATTACCTCTTCATTCTTGTTGTTCGACAGCAGAATGTCTGCAGAGCCTTTCAAATCAACTACAATCTCACAGGCCTCTGTCGGCTTCTTCACCTTCTGACCACGCAGAGCAAGCATCTCCTTCGAAGGCACCACACTCACATAGGTCTCCTCATTATATTTGAAGATACCAAGGTCACGGGCGATGGAATTGGCAGAACGGAACTGTTTTGTGGGTACCTGGTTGGCATACTGCCAGTTTGACATCCAGGCTAACACCACTCGACGGTTGTCTGGTGCATTATAAAACGACACCGTAGCGTAATGGTCTTTTCCGTAGTCCAACCACTTGGTCACCTTCGGCATCGACTCGCAAGTGAACTTCTTACCGTCAAAGTCGCCCACGAAATATTGTGTGGCGCTTCCACCGAAAGGACCGCCGGGGTTGATGTTGCATATCAGCACCCACTTTCTCATTTTCTCATTTTCTCCATTTCTCAATTCAAATAGGTCAGGACATTCCCATACACCGCCATGATTGCCGTATTCCTTGCCGAACGATGATTCATAGTTCCATGCCTTCATGTCGGCAGAGGAATAGATCTGCATCTCCTGGCCCACAGCGAGAATCATAACCCAACGTTTTGTCGGCTCATACCAAAACACATCGGGGTCGCGGAAGTCGGGTTGGTCTGACGTTATGACGGGATTACCTTCGTATTTCTTGAAGGTACGACCATTGTCTTTTGACACTGCCATTGACTGAGTCTGGTGATGTCCTGCAGAAGTATAGAACGCCACCACCTCGTTGCCGTTTGTCACACAAGACCCGCTGAAGATACTACCCAGCCAGTCGGGCTCAAATGTCAGCGGCTGACTCTCCCAATGAACCAGGTCACGGCTTGTGGAATGCCCCCAGTGCATGTTCTCCCATTGCGAACCGTAGGGGTTGTACTGGTAGAACAGGTGCCACACGCCATCCTTGTAGAACATTCCGTTCGGGTCGTTCATCCATCCGTACAAAGGAGTGTGATGGTAGATAGGACGGAACTTCTCGCGATTGGCGGTGTCGAACGTGTCAGAGAATTTGATCTCCTTCCAGCATACAAACTCGCCAACAGCACCTTTCTGGCGACGGTCTCCGTGAAATTCAATGTCGAGCAGTCGTGCGTTTTTCAGTTCATAGGGGACATAATAGTCTACACGGTCAATGGCCAGCTTCACATTGATGCGCTGCACCATCTCGTTCCGGCCGTCTAAAACTGCAATTGCCGCAATCTCTTCTGTCTCTTGAACAGGCAGCAGCACATACTTCTTGTCCTGTGTAACCCGCAACATGGCGTGTTTCTCGCCCAGAATCATAGGAGTCTGGGCTTTCATTGATACCGTCATTAGCAAAACGGTCATCATCATCATTAGTTTCTTCATATTCGTAGGTTTTAAGTTTTCTGCTGCAAAATTACATAATTTTTCCTATTTGCTCTGTAAATATTGATACAAATACTATCATATTACGTTCTTTGCAAGATATTAATCAGTTGCGAACCTTTTTCCCCAGCCAGACTAATGCCAAATACTGTTCAGACGCCGCACTTGTGCCTCATGGGTGGCACCACTGATGCTGAGTCGGTTGTAGATGGATCTGGGGAATACGAGATTGGTCATCGACATGGATCCATTCTGAGTGAATACTTCCACCGATGATTGGTCGACAAAAATATCGAGTGTCACTTCTTTGCCTGTGACATTGAGCGGAGCTTTCACTGACGGGACAGAGAAGGTGCCATTGAAGGATGTCTGACCAGTTGCCGACGTACGATGAGCCGTTAGTGTGCGTTCTGATGCTATGATGTCGAGGACATACTTCTCGTCCGTTGCATTGCTTAATGTAATGGTTGAGTTCTGGTCAAGGCTGACAGTGATGCGCAACTGGTAGGCATCTTTTACATCAAGGTCTCCGTCGGCCGCCTTCCAGTTGTCGGCTATTTTGTCAATCTCGCTGACTACGGTAGTAGCCAATAAGGTCTTTTTGTCATAGTTGATGAGTTTCAGTTCACGTGGCAGTGTCATGGCCGAGCGCCAAGGTGAACAGGGAACTGCACCGGCATATTGCCAGTTGTTCATCCATCCTATCATCACTTTGCGATCGCCAGTGTTGCTCCAAGTGACTCCAGCATAATTGTCCATGCCGTAATCTAACCAAAGCGGATAGTCAAGTTCATCGGCAGTAAAGGTCTTTCCATCGAATTCACCTAGGAAGTACATCATTCCTGAACCCAAAATAGGACCGCCGGGATTAACACTTACCAACAACACCCACTTCTCTCCCAACTGAATAAGGTCAGGGCACTCCCATTGTAGGCTGGGTCGTCCTGCCAATGCCACAAAGAATGTGCTTTGGTGTGTCCAGCTCTTCAGGTCGGGAGAACTGTAAAACTCTACGCCCATTTTCCAACCTTTGGCAAGTGCCATGATCCACTGCTTGCTTTGTTCGTGCCAGAACACTTTTGGATCGCGCAGGTTGTCGTCATCATTGCGTATGACGGGATTACCCGTGTAGCGGGTGAAGTTCTTGCCACCGTCAGTGCTGTAGGCAATACTCTGCTGCTGTTTCCCCTGCACGTCGCCAGTTTCTCCTGCCGAAGTGTAGAGGGCTATCATGGCATTGGCACCGAATCCAGCCGTGTTGTTCACGTCAATGACACAGGAACCGCTGAAGACTGCTCCCAGTTCGTCGCGTGTCATGGCCACTGGCTGTTCTGCCCAGTGGATGAGGTCGCTGGATGTCGCGTGTCCCCACGACATGTTGCCCCAGTCGTTGTTTTGCGGGTTATACTGATAAAAAAGGTGGTAAACCCCGTTCACATAGACCATGCCGTTAGGATCGTTCATCCAGTTCTCGGCTGGTGTGAAGTGAATTTGTGGGCGGTATTGCTCGGTGTAGCCGCTTTGTTTCGTCGGCTCGTTGGGTTGGGGCTGCTCTTCCTTTGGCTCGTCGATGAGAGGATTGTAGTCTTGTTTGGGATCGTCACTCGAACAGGCACAAATGGTAGCCACCATCGCGGCGGCTACCATAAACGAAGAAAAGAAACAAATTGATTTCTTCATAGCTATAAATAATCTAACTAATATGTATGAAACTACCTTGTCTTTAAGTATTCCAGAGAGTTCTTGGCCAGTGTGAGCACATTATCCTGATAGATGTTGTTCTTTGGGTGTGCGCTCTTGTCGGGAGTTCCGTCACTGTTCTTCATTGAGAACTCACAGCCGCCATTGCCAATGCAGAGCAGGGTACCCTTGAACTCTGTATTGCCCTGCTGGGCTTCCCAAACGTTCATCTGGCTGACCCACCATATCTGGCTGTCCCATGTGCCAAGAGGATAGATACCGTAGGTTTGGGTGCATTGTGTGTAGCAGGCCTCTTCCTGGTTTCCAATACCTGTCCATAGGCTGGGCAGATTGAAATACAGGCAATTATGGTCTTCTGTCCAACCTGGTCCCTTGAAGGCAATTAGCTTCGTGTCGGCCGTTGTCTCTACCTCAAGTCCCTTGTAGATGGGATGTGAAGAGTGGTCCTTTTTGAACTTGTGGTCGGGATTGAGCTCTACAGCCATCTTCCACACATCATTGTTTACACCGCCACCACCGAAGCCAAAGGCGTGGTCGTTGCCCTTCATCTCATCGAGACTGATGCGTCCCAGATGTCCGGCATAGACGGTGGCGTGGCTCCAAAGCAGCAGGCTGCCTCCTTGACGGTACCACTCGCGTATGACTGGTGTTGCAGCTTGTACGTCAGCAGGTATATTCCATACGTCGTTCTCACTCACGTTCTCCAAGTCGCGCAGCCAGAAAAGTACACGGAAAGGTTCTACCGCGCTGGCATCTGAAATGCTGCTGAAAGGTACGAACTGGGCAGTAGGATAGGTCTCATGCAGCCAGAGCCATGCTGAAGCCTCGTCATCGTCACCGTTCTCAACCAGTTCCTCGGGTGTGGCATAGATACTCAGGAATCCGATAGCCGTCTTACCGATGCGGAGTGAAGAACGGGTGGAGAGGGCTGTGCCTTTGTCATTGACAGCTGTCAGGATGACCTCCCAGGTGTCGCCAGTCTTCACATTGGGTATGGTATAGCTCGTTTGAGTGCCAGGGAGGGTCTCGCTGATGGTCTGCTTGCCGTTTGTGGCCGTCAGCTTGATGCTGGTGGCATCAGCAGCCTTGTCCCATACTACGAGAGCATCATAACCTCCTGTCTTGTCTACCTGACTCATTTGTACAGCGCTGATGCTGGTTGCACCCTCGCGGGTATAGGTTTTGATAACACCGGTGGAGAGGTTCTTTCCGTCAGAGAGTTTGAAGACGTATTCGAAAGGAACGTTCGTAGGAACTTCTCTCTGTGTGAAGCTGTTGCCGCTGACAGTCTCGCTTGAGAAAAGCGTGCCGTTGCGGTAGACTGACACCTGCATCGAAGCTTGTTGCTGGGGCCATGTCCAAATATAGTCATCGCCGTTCAACTGGCCTGTGATCTGTGAAGCATCGGGAGCCTTCAAAACCATGGCTTCGCGGTCGATGTCCTTGTCCTGACAAGAAATCAGGACCAAGGTTACCATCGCCATTATAAAGAATGATATTTTTTTCATAACTGTTTATTCTGTTTGTTCTTATACTATAACCTCTTAACTGTTAATTCATAACAAAGTTAATTGTATCCTTTGTTCTGTGTGTAGAGCCCGGGCACGTAATAGAGCTGGATATAGGGTAAGGGGAAGTACTCGTTCTTGGCCGGTGTGTAGTGTGCGTCCTTGTAGTACTGGGCATAGGTCTGACCATCATAGACAACGTCCTTTTCTTTCTCGAAGAACTGATTCAGTGTCTTAGAAGCAATGCCCCAGCGGCGCAGGTCAAAGTAGCGTCCATTTTCCATTGCCAGTTCCAGACGGCGCTCCCACTGCAGGCATTGGCGAGCCTGTTCCTTTGTAGAGAAATAATTGGAAGGATAGAGAGCTATCTCGCATTGGTTGGCAGCATATCCAATGTGCTTGGCAACGCTGTTCTTGGCGCGCTGACGGATGGCATTGATGATGGTGCGGGCATCCTCCAGTGCATTGGTCTCGATAAGAGCCTCTGCACGCATCAGCATGATGTCCGTATAGCGCAGCACATAATCGTTCATGGCAAAGGCCTGCCAGGGATTGTCGAAAGTCTCTCCCTTGGAACGCTGTGGAACCTCTTTCAGTGAAGTGTAGTATCCATAGGTGTTGGGTGTACGACTGTTGTCCTTTGTCATGGTGTACTCCGTCTCATATTTGTATGGGAAGGTAGGCATGCCAACGGTATGGAAGAGCCGCGGATCCCATTTCTGTGAGGTGGGTACACCATTGATGGGATAAGCAGTCTCGTTGTTATAGTCGTCGAACATGGGCAGACCGTCGCGGGTCTTGAAGGCATTGACAAGGTTCTGTGTGGGTTTGTGGAAATCCCATCCGCACGACCAGATGCCCCAGCAGCCATTCAGCATGTTGCTCCAGTTGGCACGACCGAAGAGGGTGTTGTCGTCCTGATAGTCAGAGTGCTGGACAGCAAAGACGCTTTCTTTCGAGTTCTTGTACTCGGGCAGGAAGATGTCACCATAGTCCTCTAAGTAGCCATACTGTGAATTCTGTACTTCCTGGGTGTACTTCAGCACCTCCTTCATATATTCCTGGTTGATGTGGCTGACACCTGTATTTGCCTCGTAACCGTCGCCCCATGCCATGGTGAGATAACATTTGGCCAAATAGGCAGCGGCTGCAATCTTGTTGACTCGTCCACCGTCCTGCTGTTGTGCGGGCAGTGCATCGTAGGCAGCCTTGAAGTCGGCGATGATTTTCTGCATCAGTTCCTCATGTGAGAAGGCATCATTGCGGGTCTGCTCTTCCGTATGGTTCTTATAGACCTCCTCATCGACCCAAGGTACCTGGTTCCATAGTTGTACGAGCTTGAAGTAGAAATGAGCACGGAGGAAACGTACTTCGCCTTCGCGGATCTTGGTTTTCTCTTCGCCCAATTTGTCCTTGCCATACTCTGCGAGTGATACGAGGGCGCGGTTGCAGCGTGAGATAGAGCAGTAGAAGTGATACCACAGTTCATCCATGTGGTCGGGCGTTGAGGCAGTCAGTGTTGACCATACCTCTACGGGATGGTAGTTGGTGTCAGTTGTTCCCGAACCACCTTTCATGGCATCGTCGCTGCTGACATCGCCGTAAGGCCAGAGGTTGAATGGATAGGTGTACCAGTCGTCGCCGAGCTTGGCGTAGGCAGAGGTAACCATTTCATCGGGCTGGCTCATGGCGAGGTCTTCGCTGATGACACCCTGCGGCTCAACATCGATGAAGTCATTGCAAGAAGTCAATGATCCGCAAACGATCAGACCTGCACATATTGCTTGATATATTGTCTTCATAATTCTTCTATTGTAATTAATTTCTTTATTCCTATATTCCTTAGACTTATTGATTCCTTAGAAACTCGTTTGGATACCGAAAGAGAAGCTGGTGCTGTTAGGATACATCCAACGGGGATTCTCAGGGTCGCTACAGGTGAGAGAACTGCTCTTCAGAGTGAGTAGGTTGTGGCCTGAGATGTAGACGCGGGCCGAGGTCATATTCACCTTCTTCAGCAGGGTTTCAGGTAAGTTGTAACCTATCTGTATCTGGCGCAACTTGGCGTAAGAACCGTTTTCTACAAAGTAAGTGGAGGCTCGGTTCTCATTACCTACGTTGTTGGTGGTCAGAGCAGGAATGGTGCTGCCGGTGTTGGCTGTAGTCCAGGCTCCGAGCATGCGGTTACCCTTGTTCGATCCTGCATCGGTGATGGAGTAGAAGTCGGTCTGGAACTTCTGGTCGTTGTACACGTCCTGACCAGCAACACCTTGCCAGAACATAGAGAAATCAAACTCCTTATAGCCCAGCTCAAAATTCAGACCCCAGGAGAAGTTGGGAACGGGGTTGAAGATCCAGGTCTGATCCTGTTCGTTGATGATACCATTGCCATCAAGGTCAGCATACTTCAGACCACCCACGCGAGCATTCTCCTGGCCGCTGGCCAGCACCTCCTCGCGGTTCTGGAACAGTCCGTCAACAACGTAACCCACAATTGAACCGTATGGCTTCTTGGCCTCAACGAGGTTCTCCTTGGCGGTATGGACATATGAACCAGTGGTTGTCTCGGGCAGATAGGTTACACGCTGGCGGAAGAAATCAAGGTTGCCATTCACATTGTAACGTAAACCGAAGTCGGTAGTGCCGCGATAGCCAAGGGCAAACTCCATACCCCAGTTGCGCAGGCTGGGACCATTAAGCCATGAGGCACCGCCTTCACCCATTGAACCGAGGTATGCGGGGTTGATGAGCATGTCTTTTACATTTTTAATATAGGCATCGGCTGTACCATAGACACTGCTGCCAAAGAGAGTGAAGTCAAGACCGAAGTTATACTGCTCGGTGGATTCCCATTTCAGATTGTTGTTCTGCGACTGTGTGGCACGGAAACCTGAGGGGAAGATGCCGCTTCCAGCCAGCTGAAGGTCGTAGGCGGTAGACTCATTGCGACCACCGCCATAGGTGGCTGCGTAGAGACCGTAGCGAGCATAGTTGGAAATGGCCTGGTTACCAGTCTCACCCCATGATGCACGTACTTTCAGATCGTTTATCCAGTCCTGCTTCAGGTTCTCTGAGAGACGGTAACCCAGCGTGAATGCAGGGAAGGTACCGTAGCGGTTGTTCTCACCGAAACGGCTCGAGCCATCTCGACGGATAGTGAACGAAGCGAGCACCAGGTCTTTCCAGTTATAGTCAATCTTACCGAAGAGCGATACCAGGTTGTAACCCTCGCGGATACCTCCAGCACGTTGTGTACCAGTGGCAGCATCAGGCCACATGTAATTGTAGTTCTCGAGAGCGAACATCTGTGCATAGGACGAAGAACGTTCTTCCACGTCACGGTGAAGCTCTAAACCTGCCAGCAGAATGAATGAGTGGTCTGCTGCGATAGTGAAGTTATAGTTGGCTGTATTCGACCAAGTCCACTTGATGGAGTTCTTGTTGCCAAGATTGGCAGAAGGGGTTGAGTTGTTCACCACGTCACTGTGCCAGGTGTAAACTACGCTGTGAATGAATTCCGACCAGTAGTCAAGACCGAAGTTGGAACGCAGCGTCAAACCCTTGATGGGCTGAATGTTGATGTAGCCGTTGCCAAAGATACGCCACATCTTCAACCTGTTGTCGCGGTTGTGGTAGAGTTCTCTCAGAGGGTTCTGACGGTCACTCATACCACCAACGGGGCCAGAGAACGTCTCATTGTCCTCTTCATATACTGGCAGTGTGGGAGCCATCTTCAACGCATTCTCCAAAGGAGCACAGTCTACCTGATCACTGTAGGTGATGGTGGCATTCTCGCCGATAGTCACCATCTTGTTTACCTTGTAGCTGGTATTGATTCGGCTGGAGAAACTCTCAAAGTCTGTGTATTTCAAGATACCATTGTTCTTCTTGTAACCGAAAGAGAACAATGCCGAGGATTTCTCTGTGGCGTTAGAAATAGAGAGGTCGTAGTTCTGTGAGAATCCTGTGCGTGAAATCTCATCCAACCAGTCGGTGTCGCTATAGCGCATCGTCTTGCTCTGATTCATGAAACCGTCGTAGCGGCCGTTCACAGTGAACTCGCGCATCTGACCCGTTGCAGGATCGTAGGCCTTGATGGGCGTGCCAGCCTTGGCATTGAGTGTCAGACCGTAGTTGTTGGCATATTGTTCGGGGTCTAATCCATCGTTCATGGCTGCTTGTGCCATCGCCGTGGCATATTCCGAAGAATTGGACAGATTCATCATGCTTTGCTTGTTGTAGAACGATGCGGTCAGGTTAGCAGAGAAATCCACCTTCACTTTGTCACCCTTCTTACCCGAACGGGTAGTGATAATGATGACACCATTAGCAGCACGGCTACCATAGATAGAGGCAGAAGCAGCATCCTTCAATACCTGCATCGACTCAATGTCGTTCATGTTCAGTGTGTTCAGGTTTGTCGTTGTGGGCACACCGTCAATGATGAAAAGAGGGTCTTGTGATGAGTTAAACGAGCCACCACCACGGATGCGGACGGTACCGGCCCCCACAGGAGAACCTGTGCTGGTGATGGTCATGCCAGGAACCTTTCCCTGCAAGGCACGCATGGGATCGGTGTCGGACGAGGTCTTCAGTTCGTCGGTTTTCACCACAGCCACCGAACCTGTCAGGTCGGCCTTGCGCTGTGTCTGGTAACCTGTCACAACCACCTCGGCAAGTTCCGAGGCATTCTCCTTCAGTTCTACTTTCATACCGTTGGCAGCAGCCACCTCCACTGGGTCATAACCGATGTAAGTGATGACAAGTGTGGTACCTGCCGCAACCTTCATCTTGAAATTACCGTCGAAGTCGGTAACAGTACCATTGCTGGTACCTTTCTCTTTTACGGTGGCACCGATGACACCTTCGCCAGTCTCATCGACGACAGAACCCGTAATCTCCGTTTGCGCGTACAATAATGTACTTGCAAATACGAGCAGTGTGCTCAACAGGAATCTTTTCAGTTTTTCCATTTGCTTTTACGTTTTTAGTTAATAAACTGTTTTGTCGTATTACTGATGCAAAAGTACTTACTTATAAGGCGAAAAGCATAAAAATATCGTTCATCCCGTGCAAAATATGTTGCAATGTAACATTTTTGCGATGGAATGAACGATATTTCTTATTTCTAGGAAATGACGATGTTATTTCCTGACGTCTCCTGGAACCATTCCGTACTCTTCTTTGAAGCACTTGGTAAAATAGCTCGGGGCAGTGAAGCCAACGATGTATGCCACCTCGCTGACACTCTTGTCTGTTGTAAGAAGCAGCTGGTAGGCGCGGTTAAGACGGGCTGTCCGCAGCAGTTCCACAGGCGAAGAACCTGTGACTGCCTTCACCTTGCGATACAGTTGGACACGGCTTAGGTTCATGTCTGCAGCCAAGTCTTCCACACTGACATCACTGTCTTCTAAACGAGCCTCGACAACCTCTTTAAATCGGGTGATGAAATAGGAAACGGTTGCAGGTTCAACATTTTCTATGTTCTCACTGTTGACCGTAGCCTCTGACATGGATTCCTCTGCAGGTTCAGCTTTCTCAACAGATTCTGATACAACAGCCACGTTTTCGGGCTTCATGTTCCATAACGTGTTGACCACACGTTCCCGCTGTAAGGTAATCTTACGCAGGTGGTAAAGGTAAAAGAGGACGAATACCACCACTAAAAGGGCAATGACACCAACAGCAAGCCAATTGATCACCCGTTGCGTGTCGAGTTTGTGCAGATAGACGTCGGCCTTGTCGTGCATCATGTCCAGCCGAACGGCTTGGCGCATCAGTTCCTCACTCTGCATCAGCAGTACTTTTGCATTGTCTCTTGTCACGAGTGCTGACATCAGCATGGTCTCCTTGTCGTAAGTCTTGCCTTCCAGTATGCGGACAGCTAATTCAATGATCTGGTCACCATGAGTAGGATAGATGTAAGATGCGTCAAGTAATGAGTCACGTACCAATTGTATTCCGCCATTCTTACCTGGCAGACCGTCAATGCCGCAGTAGAGAGGAGTTGGTCCCAGTGCTTTCCTTGCTCCCATCGCTGTACGGTCGTTAGCACCGAATACCAGGTCTACGCGTACATCTTTATTATTATAGAGCCATTCTTTCGTAGTCTTATAGGCCGTTGGCTCCGTCCAGTCTCCTTGGAGTGAAGCTACTACCTTGATGTCTGGTGCATTCTTCAGGGCTTCTATAAAACCATTGTGCCGCTCAATGGAAGGCGAAGACCCATCCAGTCCTTTTATTTCCAGCACGTTTCCATGTCCGTGGAGTCTGGAGATGATGTACTCACCCATGACTCGCCCCATCTCGTAATTGTCTGCACTGATGAAGGCGGTGTGTTTTTGCGAACCGGTCTTGCGTTCGAACACGATGACGGGGATACCCTTGTCATACGCACGATCGATGGCAGGAGAGATGGTCGCCACTTGGTTGGGAGCTACAATCAACAGGTCGATGCCTGTAGCCACAAGACTGTCTATCTGCTGTATTTGGCGCTCATCGCTGTCGTAGGCTGCTGCAAAACGTAGGTCTACGTTGTCGTGGAAATAGGCTGCCATGCGCAACTCTGCATTCTGTTTTTCGCGCCAAATATCCTCCGAGCACTGAGACACCCCTATCACATAGCGAGGCTTTTTCTCTGTACAGGCAAGAAGGAACAGGGACACCAACAATAATATCACAGTTTTATTCATTGCCAATAGTGTTTTAGAACGATAATTCGTATCATTTGCAACATAAATTATATTTAGTTTTTGAGAATTGGCTTACCTTTGCAATCTCATAACTATAATCATTTGATAAGAAGAGTGGGGGCTCTGCTTCTTCAAGTCCTACACAACACCACATTGATTGGATACTTGAAAGGTCTGCAGCCCACACTCTATATGTGTACTACGTACCTTCGACATCCTTGTGGTTTGGTGTTGTGTAGGGTCGAAAGGCATGTGCACCTATACCTCATTCTCTGAAAAGCGCCACAAAGATACAACAAAAAAATGAATAAACCTACTTTTTCCAAAAATATTTGGAGCTTTCAAATTATTTGGCTAACTTTGCAGAGTTTAAAAAAGGTGTCTGTTAATAGCTCCTTCAGCAAACGACATTTCTCAAGTGTTATTTTAACAACGTATTGCTCTTATAAAAACTAAACAATATGAAAAGACTGATTCTGTGTTTTGTTTCTGTCATCTGTGCCATCATTGCGCTGGCTCAGCCGAGATTTTTCGGAGTGCGTCACGACATTCCTCTGGACTCTATCAGACTGAGTGATCCTGCTATTCTTGCTGACCCAAAGACGAAGATGTATTATATGACAGGAACTGGCGGTATGGTGTGGCGCAGCAATGACTTGAAGCTATGGGAAGGCCCCTATAGGGTGACAGAGTTCGAACGCGATTCGTGGATGGGGCCAAGGCCGATGATCTGGGCAGCAGAGCTTCATCAGACGGGTGATGGGCAGTATTATTATTTCGCCACCTTCACTAATCAGGCTGTAAAGATTGACACCGTTAAGGGCAATGTCATTGAACGACGTGCTTCGCAGGTGTTGCGTGCAGACAATCCCATGGGACCCTATCGCGCATTTGGCGATGCTACCTACTTGCCCGCCGATCGTCCTACGCTTGACGGTACATTCTGGCGCGATACTGATGGTAAGCCCTATATGGTTTTCTGTGGTGAATGGCTTCAGAACTGGAATGGGACGATTGAGAAGATAGAGCTGAAGCCCGACTTCAGTGGAACGGTCGGCTCAGCCAAAGTACTCTTCCGTGCGAGCGACTCGCCTTGGAGCCGTGAAAAAGATGAAAACGGAAACTTGACTTGGAATAAAGTGACCGATGGTCCCTGGCTTTTCCGTACAGGTACAGGACGTCTTGGCATGCTTTGGACATCGTGGGTGTTTGATGTGTATACTCAGGGGGTGGCTTACTCTGAAAGCGGTACCCTTGACGGACCTTGGATTCAGGAACCCAAGCCCATAACTCCTCCAGGGTTCGGCCACAGTATGCTTTTCCAGCGCTTCGATGGACAGTGGATGATGTCTGTCCATAGCCATACGAAAGACTCTAGGGGAAGGACAGCGCGTGTTCCCCATCTCTTCGAGGTAGACCTTTCGGGTGACAAACTTGTTGTTAAGAACCAGTGGCATCCATAAGGGACTTTCTGTGTTTAGTTGAGGTTTTGTCAATATTTCATCATATAGGAAAAGCCACATGGGATAACTACCCCAAAAACTTGAGTTAACTCGATCAATCGTTTGAGTTAACTGGATCGATTGTTTGAGTTAACTCGATTAATCAATCGAGTTAACTGGGTGAAGACACCCGTTTCCCATCTGTCAAGATTTCAGATTTTCATTCAACGAAATTGAAGAAGCTCCTCCAAGAGCATGAAACCATCGGTGCCTCATTGGCCTTTGTCATTCATTCAACTTCCGCAAGTGTGCCTTGAAGGGGCAGCCTGCTTATAGCCCAGGGCAGCGCCCTGGGTGGTTGCATGGTGTGTGGCTGCGCCCTTTAAAGGCAAAAGAATCAGCGTTGCTGCAATTGGCTGCTGCCCCTACAGGGCGTGATGACTGTTTACTCCTGTTCCCAGTGCCCTGCCCTGGGCAGTAAGCTTTTGGCCTTTCAGGGCCGTTTCCTATTATTAAAAGTCGAGCCTCACTATCCTAGTAAGTGAACGTCACTCTCTCGGTAAGTGAACGTCACTCTCTCGGTAAGTGAACGCCACTCTCTCGGTAAGAGAACGTCACTCTCTCGGTAAGTGAACGCCACTCTCTCGGTAAGTGAACGTCACTCTCCTAGTAAGTGAGCAGCACTCTCCAAGCAAGAGAGACTCCTGGGGAAAGGAGAGCATTCTCTTCATGATTGTTCAGCCTTCGACCCGCGTCCAAAAAGTGCCTGAGTCATTAAGCCATTTTCAAAAAAAGGATTCTATTACCTTCTCATTATTATATGTAATGATGTATGGACCTTGCTTTACATTTTCTATCTGTCTGACTATCCTGTAATCCTTGACTATGGTATAAGGCTGCACCTTGATGCGCTTGCCTTTGTGGTAGTATACGATGCTTGCCGTTTGCAAGAAGGGGAAGCCAAGCAGCGATTCCTTGCCTGTTTCAACCTCTACATCGTGAAAGGTGAGGCCTGCAATGGTAAGTTGGTCGAGCCTCAATGACGTGATCGGTTGTTTGTCTGGACCATAGACACCACCCATCATCGATTCTTTCTCGCCCAACACCTGATGCATGAATCGTTTCCGATGCCTATGGGTCATGATCCTTTTGAAATCTTCTGAATTCAGGTCAAACAGATGGTCGCAGCCAGTATCGAGAACCACGTTCTTTATTTTGATGCCCGGACTGATCTTCATCTTTATTGCCATGCGTCGGTCTGTCAGTCTGGTGCGTATCTTCTGCCCCTCTTCGTCATCAAAGAGATGCTTGTTCGTGGTGAATATCACCCGTTTGTTCTGTACGTCAATCTTCATATTCATATGATTGCGCCTGAGAATATACTGTATTCCCACTATACCGTCTCCACGTAGCATCATGATGCTGTCAACTGTTGTCACATAGATCTGCTCCCTCTTGTCGCTGTCAAACTTGCTCACTTTCAGACAGCCTAGCATTTCCTCCGCAACTTGGGTCTTACCAGTGCTGCTCTCTATCGAGTCACCGGTCACCGTTATCAGCTCCGTACTGTCGAGGGCATGGCGGAACACTACATGGGCTCCGCAGCCCGTGTCAAGGATAAACCGCTTTGGCTTGCCGTTCAGATTGACGGGTATGGTAATATAGTTGCCGATGGTCTCAATCTGTACAGTATCCGCCTCTGTAGCATGTAGCATTGTTGTGTTCATGCTAAGCATGACTAATAGAATAAGTATATGTAATCTCTTCATAATACAGGCGATAAGATGCTGAATGCAAAAGCAAATTGTTCTGATAAATGAAGTTTCGGTTCCGCCATCAGTTTTTCGTCGGGATTGCCGTCGAGTCCACGGAAGAGGAAGGTCTTTTCACCCGCCTGCTCTACCTCGCCGCCAGTCTCACGGATGCGCTGAAGCACTGTGTCGTGCTGATTGGCGGGGAAGCCACAAGCCAGGATGTCGCCATGCTTGCAGTACTTGCGCATCACGCGGTAACTTGTGGCGCGGGCCAGGGCGAAGGCCCCGCAGCCATATTTTTCGTGTCCTTAACAAAGTTTGACCTTTGATCGATATGTCCGCCTCGGTGGTGCATACAAATCTCTCGTTTTCCGAATTATACTATAAGTTCTAAAGTCTCAGTAAGTCTTTGACGGAATAGATACGGCTCAGTGCTTCAAAGGAAAAATACTGGTCATCCATAATCATCCATTCCTCGCGCTGCTTTTTCGTCAGGTGCTTGATATCGGGAAACATTGAGACGGGGACAATAATCTCGCGACCATCTGTCAGATAAGCCGCCATTGCACCACGCTTTACGTTGAAGTCGAGTTTCTTAATGCCTAACGTTGTATCCTTGAATTTGCACATATCCTTGTCCTCCTAATTTCTGATCAAGCAACCTCTATCTTCTTCTCACCATTCTCATCAATCCATATCTTTGCCACGGTATTACCTCTGTGCGACTTCTTACTGCCTCTACGTACTACATGGATGTGTCGACGATTCTCCGTCGCATCGGCAGGGAATACAGAAAGGATGAAATAGAGAAGCAACATCAGTTTGCCCATTGTCGAAACTCTTTTATTTTTACTATCATGTGCAAAGGTACTACTTTTTTGTGAAATCCGACTCGCTACACCTTATTATTAATATTTATTAGGGAAAAAGCATTGCCATGTCCCCTAATAGAAGGTTACTGAAATAACAAGAATTGTCATAAGATAGAGCTGTATTCCACTGAATTTCAGAGGCCAAAAGTCCAATTTTGGGAGGAGGCGGTGGCTATGAGAAGAGCAAGCTCCAGCCACTTGGAAAGCTGAAATTATACAAATATACAATTATCATCTTATTACATTATGATTTTATGGTAATTCAATAATAGTAGTTTTTGAAAACATAATAGCAAGTTGTACTTTTTACCAGTAATCCCGTCAAAAAGTCGACTTGCCAACTTCAGAGAAGCAGGGGTAATAGCCCTCGCAACTCGGCAATTTATTCAAGAGAAAATGAGAAAAGAAGATAAAGCAAAGTACAACTACAAGAGGATAGAAATCTATCTGAGTCCAAAAGATGCTGCTCTTTTTGAAAAGAAAGCAGTACACTACAAGAACTGGGGGCCATTCATTCGTGATGCCGTGAAGCAGTTTAACGACATCGGCACCCTTCGAAGAATTGATGCTCTAAATGAGACTGCCTTATACAAAAAATACCAGCAAGAACTAAGTTGGATCGGAGACAACCTGAATCAGGCTGTCAAGCGAGCAAATGAACTTGCCATTGATGGCAAACTGGACCAATTCTATTATGACAATGTCATCTTCCCTCAGGTCAGAGAAATACAGATACTGATATGTGAAATCAAAGATGAACAGCACACTATAGCAAAGAAACTCATCAGGCTTTAATTGTGTGTTTTCACCATCATATTGGCAAAAAAAGAATAAAAGAAGATAGAAAATTGCATTTTTTTGTGAATTTGTATGGCGGAGTGAACAAATTTCACTAACTTTACACCCAAACAACTAATCTGAATGATATGCAAGACGTAAATCGCCTAAAAATTGTGTTAGTAGAACAGAAGAAAACCAGCAAATGGCTATCTGAAGCATTGGGAGTAAATCCATCCACCGTTTCAAAATGGTGTACTAATTCATCACAACCAGACATTGAAACTCTCGCGAGAATTGCAAAGTTGTTAAATGTCGGTCTCGAAGAACTGTTTAACAAGAAATTCATAGAGTCAGTGTGAACACCTCGGTGTGGACGTAAAGGAATTTTAGTATCATCGAAATTATAAGCAATAATATGAAGGTTATATTAGAAACTGTAGATGGTAGTATAAGTAAATCGAAAGCCAAATTGCTCCCTATTTGCGAAACTGTAAAAAATGGAAAGTTTCCCGTTTTTAAGTCCGGGCCTACAAATGCAAGACCTTACATTAATGAAGGAGAAATCTATGAATTGATAGGTGATAAAGAGAATGCAATTGCAAACTATCTGGCTGCAACATATTTGTTTGTTAAGCACAAATTCTATAAAGAAGCCGCTGAGTATGGAAACAGGGTGCTAAGACTTGATCCAGACAATGCAGAGGCAAAGGAATTGTTAGATCAGATTCCCTAATGAATACTTGGGGCAGGAACGTTGTTTGTAAAGTGAAAGAACTATACCAACTCACTTTAGGCGGTGAACTAGGTTACAAATAGATTAACGACTTTAAATAGGATGGATTTTGAACAGTACATTTTCCCTATATATAGTGGAGGCACAATAGTAGGACAAGGCTTTATTGCTGACGGGTACTTCATTACAGCAGCGCATGTGGTGAAGGACTTCCCTTCATGCTTAACATGGATAAATGGTAAAAGATTTAAGCTGTCTGATGCATTCATAATCTCACCATTTTTCAATAAATCCGATGTTTATTATAACATAAAAAAGGAGAAATTCTGGAATAATCCACTTTCAGAATTAAAATACATATATATTGGTATCGGTAACATATACCAGGATTCCACAATGATGGATATTGTAATGTATCCATGCAACGATATAGAAAGTCTTTTACATCTTTCAGAGCATATACCTCTTAATGGAGAACACCTCAATAGTTATTGCATGAATGAGGGAATGGACTTTAGCCAACTAAATCCTCCTTGCAAATTGAAAATAGTTCCAGCCATTGCTTTGGGAAAAGAGGAAGGTAATTATTTCTATTGTGATTGTGAACAATACGGTGGTAGCAGTGGCAGTCCATTATTAATGGGAAATGAGGTTGTTGGCATTATGCATGGTGGGAACAACAATGGCTTGTGTGCATTTTTAAAAGTCCAAAAGGTTAGAAATTTTATATCTCAAATGGAACTCTCATTGGATTTTGACTCTTCTGATTTGGATAATGCCATAGATTACGAAGAGTGTAAATACAGTAGAGACAAAAAGAGACTTTTGAAAGGATCAGGTGATATAATTCAACAGGGAACTGTTGTAATTTGTAATGAGGCATTTTGTCGCGATGATTTTAAGGGCGACCTTTATGGTATCGCTTCTGGTAATATTATCATCCCCAATTCTGTTAAAAAGATCGGAGAAAAAGCTTTTGCTTGGAGCAAGAAACTAGAATCCATCATGATACCAGATTCTGTGGTTCAACTTGGGAAAGAGACATTTGAAGGTTGTACTTATTTAAAAAGAGTTATCTTGTCCAATTCAATTACTGAGATTCCAGAAGCATTGTTCAGTTGGTGTCAATCATTGCAAGAAATTATTATCCCCAATTCTGTAACAAAGATTGGAGAGGAAGCATTTGAAAACTGTGACAGCTTAACTTATTTGATAATCCCAAGTTCTGTTAAGTATATTGAGTCTCTTGCGTTTTGGGAGTGCAAATCATTAGAACGGGTTGTTTTTCTTGGAATCGTATCTGAAATTAAAGATGATGTGTTTGATCAATGTGATACATTATCAGAAATTGTAATACCAGCAGGAACAATTGATATTTATAAGGAGTTGTTATCTGACTATGCAGAATTATTAATTGAAGACAAATAAAGTAACAGATGGGCATATTTGATTTTTTCAAAAAGAAAACTGCTACTCTGAAAATCCTAGATACTGAGGATCTTGGACTTGACCTTTTCTAGATATGTGGGAATATAGAGGTTTGTCTGGCTTTGTAACTGACGTGACACCTACGCCAGCAGTAAGAAACAATCGTGGAGACGAGATAGATGCATGGTTAGAGGAATGTCGGACAGAGTGCCAATATGTGATTATAGATGATCTGGATGCATACAACTTCAATGATCACCAGATACCAAGGCTGCTTGTCGTAAATCCGTTCAATGGGCTTGATGAAGATGCGGCAAAAAGAGCAATAGAACTGCTAAATTCTGATTAATAAAGATAGTAAATATGTTAGGAGCAATTATTGGTGATATCGTTGGTTCGATATATGAGTTTCAAAATACGAAATCAACGGAGTTTGATTTGATAACGCCATGGTCGAACTTTACAGATGATTCTGTGATGACATTGGCTGTGGCTATGTGGTTGGTGGAGGACGAGGCTCATACCATACATTATTTGGTATATTGTATGCAGGAACTTGGTAACAGGTATCCTACTGCTGGTTATGGTGGTAATTTCTCTACTTGGCTTCGTGAGGATGAACCTCAGCCTTATAACAGTTGGGGTAATGGAGCTGGCATGCGTGTGAGTCCTGTTGGGCTATATGCCAAGACACTTGATGAAGCATTGGCTCTCGCAGCTCTTACAGCATCAGTAAGCCATAATCATCCAGAAGGCGTGAAGGGTGCCCAGGCTATCGCTACGAGTGTGTTCCTTTGTAAAGAGGGCAAATCAAAGCAAGAAATCAAGGAGTATGTAGAAAAGACATTTGACTATAATCTGAACAGACGGATAGCAGATATCAGACCAACGTATGATTTCGATGTTTCTTGTCAAGGAAGTGTGCCAGAGGCAATCATCGCATTCTTAGAAGGAAACGCCTTTGAAGAGGTGATTCGTTTAGCGATTTCTCTTGGAGGTGATTCTGATACAATTGGTGCCATGGCTGGAGCTATAGCAGCCTGTTGTTATGAGATCCCTCAATCTATATCGGACAAGTGTAATGCCATCCTAACGGAGGATTTGAGGGACATTCAAAATGAATTCGAGAAACTGATTGAAACAAGGAATAAAGGCTAATATGCAGAAGATAATTGAAGATATACGTGAGTACGTACATTCCCAATGGATGCTTGGGGAACTGCATGGTATCAGGCATTGGGATCGAGTGTATGAGAATGGGAAGCGACTATTGGCGCCAGGTGTGAATCCGCTTGTGGTGGGACTGTTTGCCTACCTTCATGACTCTTGTCGTATGGATGATGGCATGGATCTTTACCATGGTGAGCGAGCTGCCGTATGGATTGATACGTTGCGGAATACATATCTGAAGGATGTATCTGATGAGGAGATCGAATTGCTGAAAGAGGCATGCCGTCTTCACACAACAGAACACAAAACGGGTAACCCCACAATAGATGCTTGCTTTGATTCTGATCGTCTGGACTTGTGGCGAGTAGGTATTATTCCAGATCCTGATAGGCTTGCAACGGAAAAGGGAAAGGAGATTGCAAGAAATACAGACTATAAGGCTTTATTGTTATGAAGAAGGTATTAGCTGGAACCATCGCCTTGATGGCAATTGTATTAGTGTTAGGCGTTTCATGGGGTAAGCTCTTTAAGAGAGGATACACCCAGGATGAGTATGGTGTGGAATTTGCAAAACGAGATTCCACGATTGACCTTATGCAGGATTCTATCAGAGTTATGCAAGCTTTTTGTATTTTTACTATTGTATGTCTGGCTTTGCTGCTGATATGTAATCAGATCGTTGTGAACAATGCCAAGGGGAAGGCCTACTTTGACATCGACAGCATTAAATATAATAAGGTGGGGCTGTTGTTGGGGACGACTCCACAGGCTCGAATAACAAAGGTGAAGAACTATTTTTTTATCTATCGCATCGATGCTGCAGAAGAGTTGTATAAGGCAGGGAAGATTGAGAAGATTCTGATTAGTGGTGATGAAAACAGTCTGGATGGTATCAACGAGCCTGAGTGTATGAGAGACTCTTTGGTGGCAAGAGGTGTGCCTGCGAATGATATCTTTCTTGATGGTAAAGGATATAGAACGATTAACTCTGTTATCAATGCCAATAAGTTGTATGGGCTGAAGAGTTTTACGATTATCTCGCAGGAGTTCCATAATGAGCGAGCTTTGTATCAGGTAGAGCATCTTGGGCTGGATGTGGAGAATCTGCAGGCGTATAATGCTAAAATGCCAAAATCAAGAAGGGCATTTCTTACTACTATTCGAGAGTATTTTGCAAGGGTGAAGATGTTTATAGATTTAATGTCTTTCGAAGAATGAAGAAATTGTATTTTATCTTATATTTGATGTTATTGCAAATCAAATGTTTTGCAGTGACGGTAGAAACGACGGCAAATATCAATGTGTATTATCCTGAGTATTCGCGGATAGACCTAGTGTGTGGGCAGATGCCTAAGGCTGCACAGAAAGATGTGGAGTTTTGTTGCGAGGCGGCTTTCACTGGGGAACTGCTGAATGAGTTTAAGCATTCCAACATCGCTGACAATCATATTTGCAATGGGGTGATGAAGAAGGGCTATCGCTGTAGGACGAATACTGGTGGATTCGTATGGGGAAAAGGCAAATGGAAGTTCATGCGAAAGGCTGATTATCCAACAGGAGCCAATGGATGGAATATGGGCTTCTGCCAGCTATTGATTATTCATAATGCTCAGGCTCGTCCTATTGGTTCCAAAATGAGGAAGAACAGGACAGTGTACCGAGCCTTGTGCGAGAAGAATGGAAAGCTGTGTATCGTTGAATCCAAGAAGGTAATGACATACGAGGACTTTGTTAAGTATCTTGCGGAATTTAAGGTTAAGCATGCGCTTTATTTGGATATGGGCGGCGGCTGGAATTATGCCTGGTATCGTGACAAAGCGGGACAGGCCAAGGAAATCTTTCCAGAGAGCAAATCTGCCCCAAGTTACAAGTTCAGAACCAATTGGATTACCTTCTATAAGTGACAAATAGACGGAAAAAGAAATAATAACGAGAATATATCGAATAAAAACATTAATTTTGCAAACGAAATATGAATATGGAAGAAAATGCTATTGTAGTATATAAGCCGGCAGCCGAGACGATCAAAACGGCAATTTTGCAAGGGCAGTACGAAGCAGCTAAGGGTGTTAACCGCATACAGCTTGCTGTCTATTTTGGCATCGGTAAGTTTGTTTCCCTAAATACTCGTAAGGGTGTCTGGGGTACTGGGGCATTGGAGGCTATCAGCCAGATATTACGCAAAGAACTACCTGGATTAAAAGGGTATTCCGCCACTCAGTTAAGGGAAATGCGCCTGTTTTATGAAGCATGGAAGATACTTGATCCTAATTCATCGGTCACGACCGATGAAAAACCAAATCAAACACTAATCGGTTCTGATCCAGCAAATTCATCGGTCATGACCGACGAATTGCAAGCCTTTGGCAATCAGATCGATATTTATCATTCTATTCAAATCCCAAATTTGGCAGACTTCCCTGTGGAAGACTTCTTCAAGGTGCCTTTTACCCATCACACCCAAATACGGACAATCAAATCATCACTTGAAGCTCGTTACTACTACATTCATCGCACAGCTGAGGAACATCTCACTACAAGAGGCTTGGAAAAATTGATCAAAGACGATGCCTTCGGAAATCAAGATACAATCCCCAGCAACTTTAAGAGCACGATTCCACAGGCAGAATTGGCACGTAAGGCTGTGATGATGTTTAAGGATTCTTATTTGCTGGACTTTATCAATGTAGAACAGATCGGAGAACGTGAAGCCATAGACGTGGATGAACGAGTAGTGGAACAACAAATCGTCCAGAACGTCAAGCAGTTCATAATGACCTTTGGACGTGACTTCACTTTTGTTGGCAACCAGTATCATCTGGAAGTATATGGTGTAGAGCACTTCCCTGACTTGCTGTTCTTCAATCGCGAACTGAATGCATTAGTTGTTGTTGAGTTAAAGACTGGTGAGTTCAAGACATCCTATCTGGGCCAGTTGATGGGGTACCTGTCTATTCTTGATGCCAAAGTAAAGAAACCCCATGAGAACCCTGCAATAGGAATCGTTCTATGCAAAGAGGCAAATCGTGAGTTCGTAGAGTTTGTAATACGTGACTATAACAAACCAATGGGTGTTGCCACATACAAAACCACTACCGACATGCCTGATGAGTTACGTAAGACTCTACCAGACATTGAGGAGCTGAAGAAACTATTGTGACCATAAACATACTTAAATGCTGGATTTAGCGAATAAAGAAACGTTTTAAAAGGTATTGGACCCATTAGAATCCATGTTCCTTTAATAACAATCAACATGCAGAATAGAAGCAGTAAATGTTCCGAATATGTTCCCTAAAATAAAAATCAGCAAGCTGCGAATCTTCGTAACTTGCTGATTTTAAAGTAGCGGGAGCCGGGATTGAACCGGCGACCTCATGATTATGAATCATGCGCTCTAACCAGCTGAGCTATCCCGCCATTTTTGTTTAGCGGGTGCAAAGGTACGACTATTTTTTTAATTTCCAAAATTTTTAACGAGAAAATTGTTGGTTATTCAAATAAAATGTGTAATTTTGTACCCATTATTCTACATCACTATACCCAAAGGCATGGATAATACAAAAGAAAAGCTCTATATAGAGTACCCATTAGCAACGAAATCTCCCAATCTGGTCTGGGAGCACATAGGCACTGTACATGGGTTGGGAAGATGGCTTGCCGACCGTGTTGAGGAACTTGGCGATGATATTATCTCGCTCACCTGGGGTGAGGTTTGGTCTGACCATCACACGTTGGAAGCCAGGATTGTAGAATGCCAGAAAAACGACCATATCCGCTTTCAGTGGGTGAACGAGGAAGATCCTGATGCGTATTGGGAGATGCGTATCGGACGTAGTGACCTCACTGACGAGTTGTGCCTGTATGTTGCCGACTATGCCCAAGCAGAGGAAATTGATGACCTGCGTGATCTTTGGGACGGGAACATGGAACGTCTGCATCAGGTGAGCGGATTGTAATTCCGAACAAATGTTTAGGATAAAAAAGTTAGACATATTTATCGCCAAGCAATTTGGATTGCTGTTTGTGGGAACATTTTTCATCTGCCAGTTTGTGCTGATGATGCAGTTCTTGTGGCGCTATGTAGATGATCTGATCGGCAAAGGCCTCTCGCTGGAGGTGATGGCTCAGTTCTTTTGGTATATGGGCCTGATGCTGATGCCACAGGCATTCCCGCTGGCCATCCTTCTGTCTTCACTCATCACGTTTGGCAATCTAGGTGAAAGCAGTGAGCTGACAGCCATCAAGGCAGCAGGAATCTCCCTGATGCAGGCTTTCCGCTCACTGATAGTCATTGTGATCATCATCTCTGGCGTCTCGTTTTATTTCCAGAATGTCATAGGCCCCAATGCCAATCTGTCGTTCTATCAGCTACTGCTCTCGATGAAGCAGAAGAGCCCTGAGGTAGAAATACCTGAGGGCGTGTTTTATGACGGTATTCCCGGCAGTAATCTCTTCGTGGCCAAGAAAGATATGGAGACGGGAAAGCTCTACGGCATCACTATCTATCGTCAGTCTGGGTCGTATGAGGATCAGGCGATTATCCTGGCTGACTCGGGAATGATGCAGTCTACTGCCGAGAAAAAACACCTGCTGCTGTCTCTGTGGAGTGGGGAGTGGTTTGAAAACATGCGCTCTCAGGACTTGGCTGGCAGTGCCAGTGTGCCTTATCGTCGTGAAACGTTTGCCTACAAGCAGATCTTGCTAGACTTCGATGGCGAATTTAACCTGACGGACTTGGCAGGCATTGCCGGAGACGCACGTGCAAAAGGGTTGGAGAAGATACGTCATGACCTGGATTCCATCCGTGAATCGAACGACAGTATTGGACGTCAGTTCTATTCCGATGCCCGTTCATCACTTTACCGTTTGCCGATGATTGACAGTAAAGACTCGCTGAAGGCATGGAAAGCTGTTGCATCAGGAAAGGTGAATATTGACACGATATTTGCTCAACTGAGTGAGGTCAAACAGCAGCGTGCCGTAAAGGCAGCAGTGGAATCAGCCCAGATTCAGGCTCAAGACCTGTCCATGAAGGGTGACTATATGTTCACCATGAACCGCCGTGAGCGGCTTCATGAGTCAGAGGCCATTAAGAAGTACACACTCTCGCTCACCTGCATTATCTTCTTCTTCATCGGTGCTCCCTTGGGAGCCATTATCCGTAAAGGCGGACTGGGTGTGCCGGTTATTATATCCGTGCTGGTGTTCATTGTCTACTACATATTTGACAATACAGGCTATCGTATGGCAAAGGAGGATGAATGGTCGGTATGGTTTGGCATGCTGATTTCAACAGCAGCACTTTCTCCCTTGGCTGCGTTCTTTACTTATAAGGCAAATAATGATTCTGTTGTATTCAACATCGATTTGTATAAGCAGCTGCTGATGAAGGCATTAGGGCTTCGCGCTAAACGAAGTGTTACACGTAAGGAAGTTATTATTGAAGAACCGAAATATCTGATGGATGCTGAGCAGCTGGAGCAGTTGAATGGGGAAATAGTGCATTATAACGAGGAGCACAAACTGCTGAGATGGCCTAACCCCATCAATGTGTTCTTCCGCGAAGGCGATGACCATGCAATAGAGCGTATCAGTGAGGAACTTGAGGCTACAATTGAAGATCTGGGTAATACACGTGACAAGAAGATACTGCAGGAACTGAACAATTATCCCATCTTGGCTGTCCGTGCCCATACTCGTCCTTTCCAGCGGAAATGGCTGAATATCGTGACAGGATTATTGCTGCCTGCAGGAGTGTTCTTCTACATCCGTATGATACGATTCCGACTCAGGCTCTATAAGGACTTGCGCGTCATACGGCGTACCAGTGATACTATTATTCCACAAGCACGGCAGATGGCTTCATTGCCATCCTAAGCTTATATAAATATAATAAGGTATAAGAGAATAACAATGGAAAATCTGAAACTGAATACCATAGAAGAAGCTGTTGCCGACTTTAAAGAAGGCAAGTTCGTCATTGTGGTAGACGATGAAGACCGTGAGAACGAGGGTGATCTCATTTGCGCAGCAGAGACCATTACTCCCGATATGGTCAATTTCATGTTGAAAAATGCACGTGGGCTGCTCTGTGCTCCCACTACCATCACCAGGTGCCAGGAGCTGGATCTGCCTCATCAGGTTCAGGACAACACTTCTATCCTTGGCACACCGTTTACTGTCAGTATCGATAAACTTGAAGGATGTACCACTGGTGTCAGTGCCCATGACCGCGCTGCCACCATCCGTGCTTTGGCCGATCCCGCTTCGACACCTCAGACATTCGGCCGGCCTGGCCATGTGAACCCTCTCTATGCTCAGGACAACGGTGTCTTGCGCCGCTCAGGACATACAGAGGCTGCCATCGACCTCTGTCGCATGGCGGGAATGTTCCCAGCAGGCGCCCTCATGGAGATTATGAATGCTGATGGCACGATGGCACGGCTTCCTGAACTCATGAATTTCGCCCGTGAATGGAACATGAAAATCATCTCTATCAAGGATATGATTGCCTACCGACTGCAGAAAGAGTCGCTGATAGAGGTGGGCGAGGAGGTAGACATGCCTACCGACTACGGGCATTTCCGCTTGATCCCATTCCGCCAGAAGAGCAATGGACTGGAGCACATGGCACTGATAAAAGGAGAATGGCATGTGGACGAGCCTGTCCTGGTACGTGTCCACTCTTCGTGTGCCACGGGCGATATCCTCGGCTCGAAGCGTTGTGACTGTGGCGAACAGCTGCACAAAGCCATGCAGGCCATAGAGCAGGAGGGCAGGGGAGTGCTCATCTATATGCAACAGGAGGGACGAGGCATTGGCTTGATGAACAAGATTGCTGCCTATAAGCTGCAGGAGGAAGGCTACGATACGGTGGATGCCAATGTGCATCTGGGTTTCAAGCCTGACGAGCGCGACTATGGCTGTGGCGCACAGATGTTACGTCACTTGGGCATTCACAAGATGAGACTTCTCACGAACAATCCAGTGAAACGAGTGGGATTGGAAGCTTACGGACTGGAAATCGTGGAGAATGTCCCTATTGAGGTGACCCCCAACGAGTATAATCTTCGTTATCTGGAAACGAAGCGAACCAGAATGGGACATGTGCTCCATTTGAAATAAAATACGTTCAAAATGTTACTTTTTTGAGGAATAAGAATAAAAAGTGATTCATTTCTTTGTTTATGACATAGTTTTTGATTACTTTTGTACCCGATTTTTTTAAAACACTGACTGAAGAAGAATATGTCACAACTATCCAATCGTCTGCAGAGATTGGCGCCATCTGCCACACTGGCGATGTCGCAGAAGAGTTCGGAAATGAAGGCCCAGGGCATTGATGTGATAAACATGAGCGTGGGAGAACCTGATTTCAATACGCCCGATCATATCAAACAGGCCGCAAAATTAGCTATAGATGAGAACTATTCACGCTATTCTCCTGTCCCCGGTTATCCGAACCTGAGACAGGCCATTGCCAGAAAGCTGGAGCGTGAGAACCAGTTGCACTACCAGCCCAGCGAGATACTGGTGTCTAATGGTGCCAAACAGAGTGTTTGTAACACCATTATGGCCTTGGTCAACGATGGTGAGGAGGTGATTATTCCTGCTCCTTACTGGGTGAGCTACCCACAGATGGTCAAACTGGCAGGTGGAGAACCTGTTATTGTGGAGGCCGGATTTGAACAGAATTTCAAGATGACACCTGCCCAATTGGAGGCAGCCATTACGCCAAAGACCAGGATGCTGATACTCTGTTCGCCCAGTAACCCTACCGGTAGTGTCTATTCCAAGGAGGAACTGCAGGGACTGGCCGAGGTCATCCTGAAACACGACGATTTGTTCGTTCTGGCCGACGAGATCTACGAGCACATTAACTATGTGGGCCATCACGAGTCCATAGCCCAGTTCCCTGGCATGAAGGAGCGTGCCATTATAGTGAACGGCGTGTCGAAAGCTTATGCTATGACGGGATGGCGTATAGGTTATATTGCTGCCCCAGAATGGATAGTGAAGGGATGTAACAAACTTCAAGGACAGTATACTAGCGGCCCCTGCTCTGTGAGTCAGATGGCTGCCTTGGCTGCCTATATAGAGAACCAGCAGTGCGTGGAGGACATGCGTCAGGCTTTTGAGCGCCGCCGTGACCTGATTGTGGAACTGGCAAAGGACATTCCTGGATTGGAGGTTAATACTCCCGAGGGAGCCTTCTATCTCTTCCCCAAGTGCAGCTATTTCTATGGAAAGAAAACCCCTGCTGGGGATGTCATTAACAATTCAACGGACTTGGCTATGTACTTGTTGGAACAGGGGCATGTGGCCACTGTCGGAGGTGATGCTTTCGGTGACCCTGCTTGCTTCCGTATGAGTTATGCTACCAGCGATGACAATATCGTTGAAGCCATGCGCCGCATCAAAGAATCGTTGGCGAAACTACAGTAAGACAATACCCTTTTGAACGCCCAAGGAAAGAATTTTTGGCAAAATCAGAGTTAAAAGTTATTAATTCACGTTTTAGTCCATCTTAATTTGCTATCTTTGCGCTTGAAACTGCAAAAACTGCTATGCAGACAGAAGGTATATTGTGTGCAAACTACAAAAAATAGGAATTTTTACAAACTCAATTTTATTTAATAACTAAAAAATTAAAAATTATTATGGCAACAACAACAAAGGCTGCAGCCCCAGCCAAGAAAAGTAAGGGCTTCGGAGGTATTAAAGCTGCATGGATTATTCTGGTAATCTGCTGTGTTATCGCTTACTGCTTCTATTTCTTCGTACTCGGTGACCCCGCAAACTTCCAGGGCGGCGACCGTGAAGGTCATCCCGCAAACCTGATGGGAACGGTCTACAAGGGTGGTTTTGTTGTGGGTGTGATCCTGACCCTCTTGCTCACCGTTATCGTTCTTGGTGTTGAGCGTTACTTCGCTATCAAGAATGCTTCTGGTAAGATCAACCTTGCCAAGTTCACTTCTCAGGTGAAGGAAGCTATCAAGGCTCAGAAGTTTGATGAGGCTAAGGCTCTGTGCAACAAGATGCAGGGTTCTGTGGCTAACGTGGTGATGGCTTCCATCAACATGTACGAGACTGTAGAGAAGGACGATACACTGAAGAAGCAGCAGAAGATCTCTAAGATCCAGCAGGCTCACGAAGAAGCTACCCAGCTGGAGATGCCTACGCTGACAATGAACCTCCCGATGATTGCAACCATCGTATCTCTGGGTACCCTGACCGCTCTGTTCGGTACGGTGCTTGGTATGATCGGTTCGTTCCAGGCTCTGTCTGCCGGTGGTGGTGCTGACTCTATGGCTCTGTCTGCAGGTATTTCTGAGGCCCTTGTGAACACGGCTTCGGGTATCTTGACATCATGGGTTGCTACCGTTGTCTACAACTTCTTCTCTAACAAGATTGACAAGCTGACATTCGCCCTCGATGAGGTTGGTTACACTATCGCTGCTACTTACGACTCTAACCACCACGAGGCATAATTTGTTTTACCTTTTAATTCCTTAGACGATTATGGGTAAAATACAAATTAAGAAAAAAGACATCTGGATCGACATGACACCTATGTCGGACGTGATGACTTTGTTGCTCTGCTTCTTTATGTTGACATCAACATTCTTGACGCCGGAGCCTATCAAAGTCAATCAGCCGAGTTCTGTGTCAGAAGTCAAGATCCCCGACAATGTCCTGAATATCCTTGTCTCACCAGAAGGCAAGATATACGTGGGCACGGAGAACAAGAACACCATGCTCGCCATGATGCAGGATGTTACTGCCAAGTTCGACATCTCGCTGAACGGCGCGCAGCTGAAGAACTTCAAGGAGGACGCCATGATTGGTGCACCTCTGAGCCAGTTCACAGCTTATTATGATCTTGGGACCGAAAAAATGGCGGAGGCGATCCAGACGATGGGTATCCCCACTGACTCTATCGATGGGGGTATGAGCGAGTTTCAGGAGTGGATTAAAGCCGCTCATGAAGCTGATCCCGACATGAAACTTGCCATCAAGTGCGATGCTACCACACCGTACAAGTATGTCAAGAAAATGATGTCTGAGCTTCAGGATATGAACGAGAACCGTTATCAGCTTATTACGAATCTTAAAACTGCATCGGAGGAATAAGTTATGGCAAAAAAGAAAGCGAGCAAGCAGAAAAAAATGGATACCCGCGTGAACTTCACGCCGATGGTAGATATGATGATGCTTCTGATTACCTTCTTCATGCTCTGTACTACTCTGAGCAAGCCGCAGGCCATGCAGCTCACCATGCCTAGTAATGATGAGAACATGACCAAGGAGGACAAGTCGGTAACAAAGGCCTCTCATACCATTACAATTTATCTGGGTGCAGATGACAAGATCTATTACATCGCAGGTCTGCCCGATTACGAAAATCCTGAGTGCATCAAGGAGACATCCTGGGGTGCCAAAGGTATTCGTGACGTGCTTATCAAGCATACCACCGAGGAGGGTATCAACCCCGTGGCCCGTATCATGAAGGCCAAGCAGGATCTGGATGCCAAGAAGACCGCGTTCGGAAGCACCATGACAGAAGAGCAGTACCAGCAGCAACTTACAGAGTTGAGAAACGGTAACGTGAATGGTGAGAAGATTCCTACTCTGACCATCATTATCAAGCCGCTCGACACCTGTAATTACAATAACATGGTAGGTGCTCTGGATGAGATGACGATTTGCAGTATTGGTAAGTATGTCATTGATAAGATTAACGAAGACGACGAGAAACTTCTTGCCCTCAAGGGAATCAAGTAATTCGTTCAATGACAAAAAGAAAGGAAAAGAACTATGGCAAAAGTAGATCTAATTGACAATAACTGGGTCGACCTCGTCTTTGAAGGAAAGAACCAGGCTTATGGTGCCTATCAGCTCCGTAAGAATACTGGCGTACGTAACGTGAAAGCTCTGCTCTGGGTGATTGCAGCCATCGCAGCAATATTCTTGCTGGTATGGGCAAAGGTCGCCATTGAGAACGCCATGCCTAAGCAGACTGTGAACACTGCCGACATCGAGCTGTCGAAACTGGCACAGAAGAAGGAAGCCAAGGTAGAGCGTAAAGAGCCCGTGAAGGTTGAGATGGAGAAAGTCGTCGAGAAGGTAAAGAGCTCTGTGAAGTTCACGGCTCCTGAAATCAAGAAGGACGACGAAGTGCAGCCTGAGGATGAGATCAAGTCTCAGGACGACCTCTCCAAGACCAACACTGCTATCGGTACTTTCGATGTGAAAGGTAATGACGAAGCCGAAGGTGAAGTGCTGAAGGCTAAGGAAGTAGTGGTTGACGAAAAGCCGAAGGAAGAAGAGACCAAGGTGTTCGACGTCGTTGAGCAGATGCCTTCATTCCCCGGTGGCGACGCAGAACTGATGAAGTTCCTCTCTACCCACATCAAGTATCCCGTTGTGGCTGAGGAGAATGGCATCCAGGGTCGTGTTATCGCTACGTTCGTGGTTGAGCGCGACGGTTCGATCAGCGACGTAAAGGTCGTGAAGTCTGTTGACCCGTCACTTGACAAGGAGGCCATCCGCGTGCTGAAGAGCATGCCGAAGTGGATCCCCGGTAAGCAGAATGGTTCGGCTGTACGTGTGAAGTACACCGTGCCTGTAACCTTCCGTCTCCAGTAACTCTTACATGGAAGTATGAAAAGATTCTCATTCGATAAGATTATCGGATTAACACTCGGTTTAGGCTTGTTCCTCGCTTGTGGGAACAAGCCTAAATCTCTGCCTTATGACTATGAGGCAGCAGCCCAGGCTTTCTATGCCGACGAGAGTTTCCACCCCATCCTTGACGAGCAGATGGCTGTCTACGGTGCACTTCATGCACAAGGCGAGTTGAAGCCCGTCTATACCAATCAGGAGGAGGCTATCGACAAGCTGATGAAGCTTGAGACGTGGCTGGCTTTCACCACCCGTCAGTTCTCCGAGCGTGAGATGGAAAGTCTGAAAGCCCGCAAGTTTACACCCCGTGTCATTCCCTTGGCCTACGATGGTCTGGCCATCATCGTCAACAATGCCAATCCTGACACCTGCATCACAGTGAACGACTTCCGCCGCATCCTTAGTGGCGAGGTCAGCAGCTGGAAAGACATCTATCCAAACTCGAAGCTAGGCGAGATAGATGTCGTCTTCGACAATCCCAAGTCGAGCACAGTGACCTTCTGCGTCGACTCCATTCTGGGTGGCCAGCCTATCAACAGCAAAAACATCGGTGCCGTGAAGAAGAGCAGCGAGGTGGTTGACTGGGTGGAGAAGCATGAGAATGCCCTTGGCATTATCGGCTCAAACTGGCTGAACGACAGCCGCGACACGACGAACGTCACCTTCAAGAAGAATATAACAGTCATGAAGGTCAGTAAGATGGATACTGCCACGCCTGAAAACAGCTGGCGTCCCTATCAGTACTACCTATACAACGGCAACTATCCGCTCATCCGCACCATCTATGCCCTGCTGACCGAGCCCCGCAGTGGCGTACCCTCAGGGTTTGCCCATTTCTGTCGTCTGCCCAAAGGTCAGCTCATTATCTTCAAGGCTGGCCTGTTGCCCATCCAGGCAGGCATGGAGGTCCGCGACGTGATGGTGAATACAGAGTGATGAGTGGCTATTAGCAATTAAAATCACGGATTTGGTTAATTATCGTAAAAGGTATAAACTTTATAAGAGTAGAAACGTCATAATGTTGTGAATTGAAAAAATGAGAGAAAACTAACATGTCTAACTTAAATTTTAAGAAAGGAAAGAGAATTATGAAAACAATGAAATACGTTATGATGGGAGCCCTGATGCTCAGCGTCGGCACTCCCGCCATCGCTCAGGATGGCACCAAGGCAGATGTTGCCGCAGTGAAGAATCTTATCGCCAGCAAGCAGACAGATGCCAAGTCTTTGAAACCGTTCTTCAACAAGAACAAGAAGAATCCTCAGAACCTCATTGATTTTGCACGTGCATTCTATGAGGTGAAGGATACCGCTAACGCCCGCAATGCTGCCGAGTTGGCCATCAAGGCTGCTTCGAAGGATAAGTCGCAGGCTGCTCCTGCCTACATCATCTTAGGCGACATCAAGGCCCTGGCAGACGACGGTGGTGGTGCAGCTGCACTCTACGACCAGGCCATCTACTTCGACCCGAAGAATCCTGATGCCTATCGGAAGTATGCATCCGTCTATCGTAAGATCAGCCCGCAGGGAGCCATTGCCAAGCTGAACGACCTGCGTGCACAGATGCCCGACTATCCTGTTGATGCCATCATCGGCCACATCAACTACATCTCCAACAACTTCGACGAGGCTATTGCTGCCTACGACAAGGTGCCCAAGACCAAGCTCGAGAAGATGGACATCATCGAGAGTGCTTTCTCGGCTTACCTTACCCAGAAGTACGACAAGGGTATCGAGATGTCTGAGTTCGGTCTCCAGAAGGAGCCTCGCAACTCTACCTTGAACCGTCTGGCCATGTTCTGCAACACTGAGAAGGGCAACTTTGACAAGGCTCTTGACTTTGCCGACCGTCTGTTCAACAAGTCCGACTCTGCCAACATCTCCTACATGGACTATGTGTACTACGGCAATGCCCTGAACGGTTTGAAGCGTCACGACGAGGCCATCGCCATGTTCCAGAAGGCTCTGCTGCAGGAGTTCGACAACAAGGACAAGCGTGCAGGTGTTATCCAGACCCTGTCTAACGCCTACAAGGGTATTGAGGACTATCCTAATGCCATCAAGTACTACGAGCAGTACCTGGGTGAGGTGTCCAAGGCCAGCGCTGCTGATTATCACAGCTTTGCCCAGCTTCATGTCAAGAACTCTGACAAGCTGGAGGGTGAGGCCAAGACTGCTGCCCTGCAGAAGGCCGATGGCATCTACGCCGACATGCAGACGAAGTACGAGGACATCGATGACTTCATTGCCTTCCAGCGTGCCCACGTCAGCCTGTTCATGGATCCCGATTTCAAGAAGGGTCTTGCCAATCCCCACTATGCCAAGCTCGTGGAGATGCTCGCTGCCAAGTCTGAGAAGGATGCTACCGACGTGAAGCGTATCACTGAGGGTTGTGGCTACTTCATCAACTACTACGTCCACATTGCCCCCGACAATGAAAAGGCCAAGGAGTATGCAGCCATCCTGCTTACCGTTGACCCGCAGAACGAGGCCGCCAATGCTGTGATGCAGCTGAAGTAATCAGCAAGTCCTTCCTGGGTTTCCCCAGACACAATTATACCCGTTCCTGTTCCCCTGCGGAGCAGGAACGGTTTTTAATATGGAAACAGTGGCTCGGATGAGCACCACATGGAACCAAGTCACTTTTTTTATTGAGATAATTCCCTATAGAGGTAATGGATTGTCCGAACGACTCATGAAGACTATCTCAATGAAGCGTTGATGCCGTTTGAACATACTACAAGGATGGTCCCACCGTCCTATCCAGCACCTTCAACCCGAATTGGTTCTTAGCGTGATGATGAAAACAGTTTTTATTTTGGAACAGATGTGCTTTAGGATAAGCAAAAAAACACCCCGTGACCATTTGGCCACGGGGCTATTACTGCTTTGTGCTCCACTTGGGAGCAACATCCTCTGTCTTAGTCTTCCTGGTTCTCAGGACGCAGCTTGCGGACGGTCTCGCCAGCACGCCACATCTCCTGGTTCCTCATGGCCTCCAGCTCCTTCTCCAGTCCGGCGCGATAGTCGGGCTTCGAGTTGGCATCGATGGTGATCTGAGCCTCGTTACCTGTCAGCACAGAGTAGTACAGCCACTCCATCACAGGCTTGATGGCATCGTGGAAGCGGGGAGCCCAGTCCAGTGCACCGCGCTGAGCCGTGGTCGAGCAGTTGGCATACATCCAGTCCATGCCCTTGGCACCGAAGAGCGGGCCAAGGCTCTGCGTTAGCTCCTCAACAGTCTCGTTGAAAGCCTCCGAGGGAGAGTGTCCGTGCTCGCGCAGCACCTCATACTGTGCCAGCAGCAGTCCCTGGATAGCACCCATCAGACTTCCGCGCTCACCAGTGAGGTCAGAGGTGGCCTCGCGCTGGAAGGTAGTCTCAAACATATAGCCTGCACCAATACCGATACCGAAGGCCAGCGTCTTATCCTTGGCCTTGCCCGTGGCATCCTGGTAGACAGCATACGAGCAGTTCAGACCGCGACCCTCGCAGAACATAGTGCGCAGGCTGGTGCCACTGCCCTTTGGGGCAACCATGATCACGTCGACATCCTTCGGGGGGATTACACCTGTGCGGTCGCTCCAGTTGATGGCAAAGCCATGGCTGTAGTACAGAGTCTTGCCGGGCTTCAGGTATTTCTTGATTGTGGGCCACTGCTGAATCTGACCAGCGTCAGAGAGAAGCATGCAGAGGATAGTGCCTTTCTTGGCAGCCTCCTCAATGGAGAAGAGCGTCTTGCCGGGCACCCAGCCATCGGCGACAGCCTTGTCGTAGGTCTTGCCAGGGCGCTGGCCTACAATCACGTTGAAGCCGTTGTCTCTCAGGTTGCAGGCCTGTCCGGGACCCTGCACGCCGTAGCCAATAACGGCAATCACTTCATCCTTCAATACTTCGTGTGCTTTCTCTAATGAGAACTCCTTGCTGGTGACCACTGTTTCAATGACGCCACCGAAATTCATTTCTGCCATAATAGCGTTTTGTTTTTAATTGTGATACTTTGTCCCTTGCGTACCATGCCAGCCCTTCCCGAGAGCCGGCCGATGGGCTGTTGCCATCGTCTTTCTTGTCAGTGCGCTCACACCCTGCACGAGGGCGCGACGAGGGGTTAACTATAAATCGCCTGCAAAGGTAGTGAAAAACAAACGAATCACCAAAGGAAAACTTGTTTTTCTTTGTTCCTACAGGATGTGGTGCGTGGAGTTTACCGCCACTAAACTCCAGCTTTACCGCCACTAAAGTCTGGGTTTAGTGACGGTAAAACCAGACAACAATTTACACTTATTATCCCATAGATGGTTAAGATCTGTGTGAGATTATAATTCTCTCTAATGTCACATAGATCTCACAGATTCCCCTTCCCTTGAGGGGAGGGGTTAGGGGTGAGGCTTCTTGAGCGTCCCCTGGAAGCCGTCCTTCAATGGCGCTGCCTCGTTGGGTTATACCTCCTGGACATCCAGTTCCAGTCTGTCCAGGATCATTAGACTCTTCGGCGGGTTCTGTCACTGACTTGCATGGCCCTGAGGACTCTTACAGATAAGAACTGGTGATACTTCTTCAGCTGACCTTCGATGAAGGCCAGCGTCCGTGGTGTCTTGAAAAACTTTGCCATAGAGCTAAAATTTTGATAGTGAAATGTTAAAGTTCATTGAATTTGTCCTGACATTGTCGGGACAGACAAGGTGCAAAAGTAGTAATAATTTCCTAACTTTGCACTGTCCGGACAAACTGTGTAGAATCATTAAACAACTTTAAAACTTTTAATACAATATGGAACGAATATAAACCCAGACCGATATGACCTCGTGAAAGGCAGCATGGCTTGAAGGAGAAAGGCTGCCTCAACCGTGTTGGACGCATCTGCTCCGACACAGGTGGAGATAGACTGTCTGTAGGCTGAGCGCAACACGCCAGACACAGACCTACCTCCCATGATGCACCTGTTCAGGATGTTCGATGTACCCTGTTCCTACCGGGGTGAGCTGGTGGCAGACATCAGCAAGATGCCGCATCCTGACACCCGCGAGACCAGGGTGGAGCTGAAAGAAAACAGTTTGCCCTTTTAAATTAAATAAATTAATTAATTTGCCCTTAAGGGCAAATATAAATTTAAATTTAAATTTTAAATTAATTTTCATTAGTGTCCCGTTAAAATGGGACGAGTTTTAATATTAATCAAATAACCCCGGAATGAGGGGACCCAATTGATCTTTGACATCGTTGAAATTAGTCTTATCGAACAGGTCTCGAAGGTGAGTCTTG
>JAEEGI010002324.1_pt1 | contig 46978 bp, 20 predicted proteins | sample 8958751 | NCBI WGS metagenome assembly JAEEGI01 (sample SAMN16246545, study PRJNA631951) | gut metagenome | biome: gut microbiome; feature: rumen; material: KS-attached | host: Bos | place: Iran: Karaj | collected 2018-10
CGAGGAACAGGCAGCGCTCAAAGTCCTTGTAGCCGAGTTTTTTGAGCACCGGCGCCAGCGGCGTTTCGTCCACGTTATAGAGGTGGAGCATCAGCGAGGTTTCCTCGGGGTCCGACAGACGGAACACCGACGAATAGCCGCATTCGCACTGCATCATTTCGCGGGCGGCCTCCATAGCGACCTCCCAGCTTTTGAACATATAGGAGAAGCGCACGCGGTTTTCGGGCATCCAGCGGAAGACTTTCAGCGTGACCTCGGTCAGCACGCCGAAGGTGCCCTCGCTGCCCATCATGATCTGGTTGAGGTTCGGGCCGGTCGCTTCACGCGGGTAATGGCTCGTTTCGATTTTGCCGATCGGCGTCGCGTATTTCTGCGACAGAACGATGTCCGCGATCGTGCCGTAATAGGTGCTGTTCTGGCCGGCGCCGCGCGTGACCACCCAGCCGCCGACCGAGCTGTATTCGAACGACTGCGGGAAGTGGCCGCAGGTGTAGCTGCGCTTCGCGCCGAAGAGGGCGGGCGCGTTCTGCAGCGTTTCCTCCAGCTTCGGGCCCGACATGCCGGCCTGCACGGTGATGGTCTGGTCGGTTTCGTTGAAGCGGATCACCTTGTTGAAGTTGCGGCGCATATCCAGCGAGACGCCGCCCCTGACCGGCTCCACGCCGCGGGTGACGGAGGAGCCGCCGCCGTAGACATAGAGCGGAAGCTTTTGCTCTGTGACGTAGGCGACGATTTTTTCAATCTGTTCGCTCGTTTCGGGGAAGACCACCAGATCGGGAAGCGAATCGAAGCGGCGGTGGCGCATGCGCAGAAGGTCGTACATCGTCTGGCCGTAGGCGACGGCAAGGCGGTCGTAATCGCTTTGCGACACGTTCTGCTCGCCGACGATGGCGGCGATGGCGGCCACGTGGGCGTCGTCGATCTGCGGCGCGTGCGCGGGGCCGAGGGTCACCGGCTCCATGCCGATGTCGTCGTTGTACTGCCGGAAATCGTCGTCTTTCAGATTGCAGCGGGTCTTGACGTAGTTGTAAAGGCTCTCTTTGGGATACTTGAAGAAGTCGGGGTCGCCCCAGCGGAAGATGGAACGGTAGCTGTTTTCGGGCGCGCGGTCCAGCACCCACTTCGGTTCAAAGCCCTTGTACGGTTTTGTGCTCACGGTGTCGTCCTCCTTTTCTTGATCGCTGCCAGCGCCTTGTCTACGGGGTGCAGACGGCCGGGCAGTCTGGTATAGGCGGCTCTGTAATAATCCATATAGATTTCATGGACCTCCGGGTCGGGGGCAAAGGTGTCTTTCATCTGCACCATGTGCGAGATGGCGTCGTCGTAATCCGCGAAGACGCCCTTTGCCACAAAGGCAACCATGGCCGCGCCGACGGCGCTGGCCTCGTGGGTCTGGATCCGGCTGACCGGCAGACCGAACAGGTCGGCCGCCATCTGGCAGACCACGTCGCTGCGCGCGCCGCCGCCGCCGGCGAACAGGGCCTTCACGGTCTGCTTCGAGCGCTTCTCCATCGTGGAAAGACCGTGATACAGCTCCAGCAGGATGCCTTCGATGATGGCGCGGTAGAGATGATAGCGGGTGTGATAATCGGCAAAGCCGACGATGGCGCCGCGGGCGCTGGGATTGGTGATGCCCGGCGTCCAGAACGGCTGCAGCAGCAGGCCGTCGCTGCCCGGCGGAATCGCTTTGATCTGCTCGTCCAGATACTGCTCGGCGGAGATGCCGCGCTTGTCGGCCTCGCGCCTGTCGGCGGCGCCGAACTGCTCAATGAACCACGACAGCATCCAGAAGCCGCGGAAAACCTCAAACTCGGGGTTGAACAGATCGTTCGGCACGGCGGGATAGGCCGGCATGAACGGCTGCGGCTCAAAGTAGTCCTTGACGGCCATCTGCAGCGTGGCCGTGGTGCCGAACGACACGGCCGCCCGGTCGGCGTGGACCACCGAAAGGCCCAGCGTCTCGCAGCCCTTGTCGGACCCGGCGGCAATCAGCGGCAGGCCGGCGGGGATGCCGGTGCGCGCGGCCGCCTCTTCAGTGATCGGGCCGATCACCGTGCCCGAGGGCACGAGGTCGCACAGCTTTTCCTGCGGCACGTTGCACACGCAGCGGGTCAGGTCGTTTTCCTTCATCCAGCGGCGGTTTTTGTAATCGAACGGCACGTGGCCGATCACGTTGGCCACGGAGTCGGCCAGCACGCCGGTCAGCTTATAGTGGAGATAGGCGGGCAGCATCACGTATTTCGCCGTGTTTGCCCAAAGCTCCGGCTCGTTCTGCATCAGCCAGTTGGCTTTTGTGGCGCGGAAGAGGATGCGGACCGATTCGCCCATGCCGACCAGCGAAAACAGCGCCGATTTGAGCGGCGGGATCCGGCCCTTGTCGTCCGCCTGCCGTTCGTCGAGCCAAAGGATGATGTCGCGCAGGGGACGGTTCTCCGCGTCCAGACAGAGCACCGTGTCGCGGATGCAGGTCAGCGAGACCGCGATCAGGCGATCCCGTTTGTCCCGGTTGCGGTCCAGCAGCCTTTTTGAAAGCTCCGCAATGGCGTCAAAATAGAAATCGGGCCGCTGCTCCGCCCACCCGGGCTGCCGGGAAACGTAGGGCGTTTCGTATTTTTGCTGCACCATGTCTTCAAAGCCGCCGGTTTCGTTGACCAGCAGACACCGGGCGCTCTGGGTGCCGATGTCAAAGGTCAGAACAAGGGGATGTTCCATGTCTGCTTCCTCCTTTATGCGTCCGTTTCTTTTAATACACTGCTCGTGGCGACGACGTCAACGCCGAGGCCGAGCACGTTTTCCAATACGACGTCGCCGCGGCCGAGCCGCGTGCGGACGGTGGTGCGGTTGATTTCGCGCATCACGTCGAAGATCCGGCTTTTCGGAATCTCAGCGGAAACGCGGACGGGCAGCACCGGCACGCCGGGAAACGCGGTGCGCACCGTGGTGCAGATGGTGCGGCGCGGGTCGCGCGTTTCGCTTTCGGCAAAGGCGGCGCCGCGCTTGCAGCCGTTGCCGGTGACGGTCAGCCTGCCGTTCTCTTCGGCAAGCTGCATCCGGCAGCCGCGGGGACAGACGATACAGACCAGCTCTTTCATGTGCGCACCTCCTTTTGCCGTTTCAGTTCGAACCGCACGACGCTTTGCCCGGTCAGACCCCAGTCGGCCGTCTGCAGCGTGAGCTGTTCCATTTCGGGCGGCCGCAGAAAGGCGTACTTTTTGGAAAAGACAGCCCTGCCGTCCACGGTGATCTCCAGCGTGCAGGCGTTCTCCTCGCCGCGGGAACGGAAATAGACCGTGAGCGGATCCTTCCCGCCGGTGAGGTCGAGCGTCTGCGGCACCAGACAGAGCAGGTCGTCCGACGGCTGCAGCTCAACGAGCGTGCGTGCGTGCGGCGCATAGCGGGCGGCGGCACGGCCGGCCTGCTCGCCGTTTTGCGATACGTAGTCCACCAGATCGTTGACGTGCAGCGCGTTGCCGCAGCAGAACACGCCGTCCACGCTCGTCATGCAGTCGTTGTCGCAGACGGGGCCTCTGGTGCGCCCGTCGAGCCGCACGCCGAGCGATTCGGCCAGCTCGTTTTCGGGAATCAGGCCGACGGAGAGAATCAGCGCGTCGCAGTCCACGCGGCGCTCCGTGCCGGGAATCGGCCGCATGCGGTCGTCCACTTCGGCAATTTCCACGCCCTCCAGGCGGTCGGCGCCGAACACGCGGGTCACGGTATGGGAAAGATACAGCGGAATGTCGTAATCATAAAGGCATTGGTGCAGGTTGCGCGTCAGGCCGGAAGGGGTCGGCTTCACTTCATAGACGCCGAGCACCTCGGCGCCCTCCAGCGTCAGCCGCCGCGCCATAATCAGGCCGATGTCGCCCGAGCCGAGGATGACGCACCGTCTGGTCGGCATCAGACCCAGCAGATTGGTGAAATGCTGGGCGGTGCCCGCCGTGAACACCCCGGCGGGGCGGGTGCCGTGGATGGAGACCTGCTTCGCCGTCCGTTCGCGGCAGCCGGTGGCGAGCACCAGCGCTTTGGCCGTCACCGTCCAAACGCCGCCGCGGTCCACGGCGTGGACGCAGAAGGCGCCGTCGTCCGGACGGTCGATCTTTGTCACGAAGGTCAGCGTGCGCGCTTCGATCTGCCGCGCGCGCAGTTCGTCGATGAACCGCTCGGCGTATTCGGGGCCGCTGAGCTTTTCGCCGAAGCGCAAAAGGCCGAAGCCGTCGTGGATGCATTGCTTGAGAATGCCGCCGAGCCGCGCCTCGCGCTCCAGCAGCAGCACCTTCGCGCCTTCGTCGTGCGCGCTGATCGCCGCGGCAAGACCCGCCGGGCCGCCGCCGATCACGATCACGTCATAGAAGGATGCCGTCATGCGTTCTCGCCTCCTTCCCCGTCCTTGGTGGTTCGCCAGTTGATGACAGAAGCGGCCGACGATTTGCGCACGGCGGTCGGTTCGGTCTTCAGAAAATCGGCGATGATCTTTGTCACGAGCGGCGAACAGAAGCCGCCCTGGCAGCGGCCCATGCCGGGCCGCACGCGCTTTTTGATCCCGTCCAGCGTGGGCACGCAGATCGGCGCGCGCAGCGCGTCGAGGATCTCGCCCTTGCTGATTTCTTCGCAGCGGCAGACGATCTCGCCGTAATCGGGATTTTGCCGGATCATGGCGTCGCGGTCTTCGTCAGACATCTCGCGCAAAACGGGGACGCCCTTACGGATCGGATTGAACGCCGGGTTCTTTTCCACGGGCCGCGTCTTTTGCAGCATCTCCACGGCCATCTGCGCCACGTCCTCGGCCACGGCGGGGGCCGTCGTCAGCCCCGGCGACTGAATCCCGGCGCAGTGGATCAGGTTTTCGGTGTTCCGCCCGGGCTCGATCACATAGTCCTCCTCGAACGTCGGGGCGCGCACGCCGGTGAAATAGGTGATGATGTCGCGTTCGGAAAGCGCGGGCATGGTGCCCTTTTGCCGGTCGAATACCGTGCGGATGCTTTCCGGGTGTGTGGCGACGTTTTCTTTTTCGCGGGTTTCCACGGCGTCGGGCCCGGCCAGCAGGTTGCCGTGCACGGTGTGCAGCAGGCCGCCGCCCTTGGAATGGGTCTTGCCGTGGACGCTCAGCTCCTTGACCGACGCGATCGACTGCAGCCAGGCGCCGGCCTTCTTGTCCAGAATCGAATTTGTGCCGCGGCGCGGGTGGATCGAATAGAAGCGGTCGTTCGCCATCTTTGCAATCTCTTCGGCGAACACGCCGGCGGCGTTGATCACGAGCTTCGGATGCAGGGTGCCGCGGTTGGTCCGAACGGCGGTGATGCGGCCGTCCTCCACGGTCATGCCGAGCACGGCGGTGTTCAGCCGCACGCGCGCGCCGTTCTGCACGGCGTTTTCGGCATAGGCGATGGTCAGCCCGTAGGGGCAGACGCAGCCCGCGCTGGGGTTATAGAGCGCGAAGGCCGTGTCGGGCGCGAGGTTCGGCTCGCGCGCCAGCAGCTCTTTGGCCGAAAGCAGCTTGGTGTCCTCAATCCCGTCGTGATGCTTGCGCCAGAAGGCATAGAGCGCGATCAGCGGGAACAGGGCGCGTTTTTTGAACACGACGTATTGCCCGACCCGCCGGAACGGCACGTCGAGCTCTTTGCAGACCCGGTCATACATCCGGTTGGCCGGGCGGATATATTTGTGCTTGAGCGAGCCCTTGCCCAGATCGATGCCCGGGTGGACCTCGCCGTCGTTGCGGCCCGAGGCCTGCAGCGCGAGATCGGCTTCCTTTTCCGTCAGCAGCACGTCGAGCTGCCATCTGGTCAGCTCCCGCGCAATCGAGGCGCCGGAGACGCCGCCGCCGATCACCAGCACGTCGGGCGCGTCGCCCTCCAGCGAAGCGTCGCTGTCTGCGGGCAGGCGCATGGGCGCGTCCGCCGGGCCGGTGCAGACGATGTCGTTCAGCACGTGGACGGTGCTGTTTTTGACCGCCGCCGTCTGGCAGGCGGCCACGACGTCCGCCCAGTCGTCCAGTTCGCCGCGCAGCACAACGCAGCCGTTTTCCGCCGAAGCGCGGACCCGGCCGCCGAACTGTTTTTGCAGGGTTTTGTTCAGCTTTGAAAGGTTCATGATGACCCTCCGATTTCGCTTTTCTCAGGTTAATCATACACCGCGCCCTGCGGTTTGTCAATCGGTTTGCGCGCGCGGGGGACGATACTTTTTTATTGACTTTATCCGCGGTTTTATATTATAATCAAACCGAAGATCAAACCGGGAGGGAATACAATGAAATATACTGTGCTTGCAAAGTTGCGCCGATGGTTCGCCGCGATCGCCGCGCTGCTGGCGACGTTCTGCGCGGGCAAAACGCCGCCTGCGCCGGAGCCGGTGCGCCCGGAAGCGAACACCGTGAGCGCCTACAGCGCCGAAGACGCCGATTACGGGCTGCAGATCAGCGCCGACGAAGCGGTCGACGAGATCAGCGACCTGCTGTTCGGCATCTTCTTTGAGGATATCAACTTCGCGGCGGACGGCGGGCTTTACGCCGAAAAGGCGGTCAACCGTTCGTTCGAATACACCGCGCTTGCCCGGGACGACGCGCTCTACGGCTGGAGCGCCGTCGGCGGCGCTGCGCTGCGCGTGGAAGACGCGAAGCCCGACGAGGCGCTGAACGAAAACAACCCGTCCTTCGCCGTGGTTACAAACGGCACGGACGCACCCGCCGGACTTGCGAACCGCGGCTTCCTGGACGGGATGAGCATCGAAAAGGATGCGGATTACCGCCTGTCGTTCTATGCGAAAAGCGCCGATTACACCGGCCCGGTCACGGCGCAGCTCTGCGTCGGGGAGACCGTGGCCGCCGAAGCGTCTGTTCCTGCCGTTGCGTCGGCGTGGACAAAATATGCGCTGACGCTGCAAGCGGACACAACGGCAAACGCGGACGTAACATTGCGCCTGCTGTTCGGCAATGGCACCGTCTGCTTCGACATGGTTTCGCTGTTCCCGACCGACACCTACAAGGGCCGCGAAAACGGCATGCGCAAGGATCTGGGCCTGATGCTCGAAGAACTGCACCCGCGGTTTCTGCGGTTCCCCGGCGGCTGCGTGATCGAAGGCGTTGACAAAAACAGCGCCTACAGCTGGAAAGATTCCATCGGTACAGGCAGCGACGGTCTGCCGCTGGAATTTGAAGGCACCTTCGGCAACATCGCCGCGCGCAAACAGGGCGTGAACCTCTGGACGGATCTTGCCGCCACGGACGATCCGCTTCCTTGCTTCATGAGCTACGGCCTCGGCTTCTTTGAATTCTTCCAGTTGGCCGAAGACCTCGGCGCGGCGCCGGTGCCGGTGCTCAACTGCGGCCTGTTCTGCCAGATGCGCGGCCGCGGCCCTGTGGCGATGGACGACCCCGCCTTTGCGCAGTACGTGCAGGATATGCTCGACCTCGTGGAGTTCTGCCGCGGCGGCGCGGACACCACCTGGGGCAAGGTGCGCGTTTCGCTGGGGCACCCGGAACCGTTCGATCTGCCGTTCATCGCGATCGGCAACGAGAACGAGGGCACAGACTATTATGAGCGCTTCACCGCGTTCCGGCAGGCGTTTGACGACGCCAAGGCGCAGAATCCCGCCCTGTTTGGCGGCACGGAGCTGATCTATTCCGCCGGCGCCACCGACGCGACCCACGGCGCGCACTATATCAAGTCCTATGAATACGCAAAGCAGTGGCTGGAGCTGCACCCGGACAAGACCGCGCGCGACTTTGCCGGCGCCACCGAGCAGCACTACTATAACGACCCGGAATGGTTCCTGCAGAACGCCGACTACTATGACCGCGGCGTCTACGGCCGCACCGACGACGCCATCACCGCCACCCGCTACGGCGGCGCGATCCCCGTGTTCCTCGGCGAATACGCCGCCCGGTCCAACCGGCTGCGCGCCGCGCTGGCCGAAGCGGCCTATATGACGGGTCTGGAGCGCAACGGCGACATCGTGCGCATGGCCGCCTACGCGCCGCTGTTCGGCAACCTGACCGCGACCCACTGGTCGCCCGACCTGATCTGGTTCAACAACCATCAGGTCACCGGCTCCATCAACTACTATGTGCAGAAGCTGTTCATGAACCATCAGGGCAGCGAACTGCTGCAGTCGGAACTGACCGGCGCGCTGGTGCCGCAAAAGGACATTGTCGGTAAGGTCGGCGTGGGCACCTGGTACACCTCGGCGGCGTTTGACAACGTGAAGGTGACCGATAACGAGACAGGCCGCGTGCTGGCCCGCGACTGCTTCACCGTGCCCGGCTATTTCATCAACTGGACCACGCCCACCGACGGCAAGTTCCGCACCCGGGGCGGCAAGCTGGTGCAGCTGAACACCGACATGACCTATTCCGAAACCGGCTCGGTCGCCTATTTCGGCGACGAGACGTGGTCGAACTACACCTATGAAGTCGACGCCCAAAAGCTGGCGGGACAGGAAGGCTTCATGATCTCCTTCGGCGTGCAGGACGTCAAAAACAACATCATCTGGAACATCGGCGGCTGGGACAACACCGTTTCCTGCCTGCAGATCATTGAAGACGGCGCGAAGACCGGTCAGATCCCCGGCACGGTGCGTCCGTTCACGGCCGAAGAGGGGAAGACCTATCACCTGAAGATGGTGCTGAACGGCCGAAACGTCAAGTGCTATATCGACGACGAGCTCTACGTGGACTTTTCCACCGGCTCCAACTGCGAGGCGGAGGCTTATCAGGTCGTTTCCACAGACGAAAGCGGCGACGTCATCATCAAGCTGGTCAACGTGACCGATTCTGCCCGCACCTTTGCGGTGCAGATCGACACCGAAAAAGCGCTTGCGCCCGAGGCCGCCGTGTCGCAGCTCAGAGGGCAAAGCCTCGATGACGACAACATTCTCGGCCAGCCGGAGGCCTGCAAGATCGAAGACTTCACGCTGACGGGCGTTTCGGACGCGTTCAACTACACGGCGCCGCAGTACTCCGTGACGGTGCTGCGCGTGCACCCGCAGTAACACGACAGACAACAGAAAACGGCCGCTGCGTTCTGCAGCGGCCGTTTTGACGGTGCGTTATTCTTTCGGTCGGCTCAAAGCAGCTTTTCCAGGCCGGCGTCGGAGTATTCTTCGCCGGCGCGCTTTTTGCCCAGCTGCGTCCGCAGCGCGTTATACGTTTTGCGCGTCATCGGATACAGCACCAGCCACAGCAGGGCCAGCGTCATGATGGCGGCGGGAATCAGGGAGGAAATGTTTTCCATGCCCTTCACGATGGATTCGGCCGGGCGCACAAAGGTCGCGGCGTCCGCGCCGGATTCGCTGGCGGCGTCATAGCCGTAGGCGCTCAGGATCAGGCCCTGCGACAGAATGCCGGCGGCGGAGCCGAATTTCTGCACCAGCTGCGGCAGCGCGGTGGTCATGCTTTCGCGCCGCGCGCCGTCCTGGCCGTTGACGTACTCGTCCAGCTCCACGATGTCGTACGCCATGGAGTAAAACACCGTCCAGAAGGTGGAAAGGCCGGTGCCGAGCAGAAGCGGCGTCAGAACCAGCATGATTTTGAAGGAACCGATCTGTGTTTCAAAACCGATGATCTTCAGCAGAATCAGACCGACGACCGTCAGGGAGATGAAAATCAGGCAAGCCGTGCGGCGGTCGGTCTTTTCGCAGACCTTCGTCACGATCGGCACGGCGACGGCCATGGTGATGACCAGCACGCCGATCACGATGGCAATGCCGGAGTTATAGTCGGTATTGATGCAGTCGACCACCATGTAGGAGAGGTTGCTTTGCAGCATGGAGGCGCCCGCAAGGAAGAAGAAGACGAACAGCAGGAAGAACTTCACGGGACGCAGCTTGGTGATTTCGCGGAAGCTGCGCAGCGTGGTGCCGATGCCGAGACCCTTCGGCACGACCTCGCCCTCTTTCGCCTGTCTGGCCTGATAAACGCCCTTGAGCGACGCGGCGCAGACAAGGCCGGACAGCACGGCGAGAATCGACAGGCCGCCCGCCACGTGCATATAGGTGATGGCGCCGACGCCCACCAGCGCGGGCATGATGTTGCCGATACCGATGCAGAACGCGTTGACAAAGGAGGACTGGGAGCGCAGCACGGTGCGTTCGTCATAATCCTCGGTCAGCTCCGCGACCACGGCGTAATAGGGGATCGTGTAGATGGTGTAGAACAGCCAGATCAGCATGGACACGGCGGTATACAGCAGCACGTTGGGCAGCTGGGCGTCGCCGAAGGCGTTGGGGCCGAGCGTGCTCCAGACAACGGTGAAGCAAAGCGCCAGCGGCAGCACGGATTTGAGCATCATCTTGCGCTTGTCCTTGCCCGGGCGGTCGGAAATGGTGCCGATGATCGGGTCGGTGATGGCGTCCCAGCCGATGGAAATGAAAATCACAATGCCCGCAAGATGCGGCTTCACATGTACGATCTGCACCAAAAAGGTGAGGAAATAGGTGTAGTACATGTTGTAGAGCAGCGAGTCGGCGGCAATGCCGAGCGCATACCCAACCTTTTTTCTTCTGGTCAGTTTCGCGTTTTCAGCCAATGAAAGCCCTCCTTTTTCCGGCGGAAACCGGATTGTTTTGATTTTAGCACCAAATGGGAGTCTTGTCAATGGGTTTGCTTTTCTTTGCCGAAGCGAAGGGCGGCCCGCCGCGGGGGCCGGCGTTTTTGCGGCCGCGTTTCGGGTTTTTGCTTCGCGGCGTATTTTTTTGAAAAAAGAACTTGACAACCGCGGGCGTTTGTGATAGTATACTTTGGCACAAGCAAATGCGCTGGTAGCTCAGCTGGATAGAGTGTTTGGCTACGAACCAAAAGGCCGGGGGTTCGAGTCCCTTCCAGCGCGCCATTGTGCAGCGAGCCGTTCGAAAGAGCGGCTCGTTTTTTATTTGGAAAAAGGAAGAGAAGAAGAACGCCGGAAGGGGCTCGAACCCGGAGCGGGTGAGGCGCGTGAAGAAAACAGTCCGGTGGACTGTTTTCCGCGCCGAAGTCCGAGCGCCCCGGCGCGAGGACGGCAGACGCAAGGCGAAGCCGCAGCGGATGCGTCCCTTCCAGCGCGCCACTGTGCAGCGAGCCGTTCGGAAGAGCGGCTCGTTTTTTATTTGAAAAAAGGAAGAGAAAAAGAACGCGGAAGGGGCTCGAACCCGGAGCGGGTGAGGCGCATTCCGCTTTTGGCGTTGCGCATGTGTGCTGCAGCGTCCGTTTTGAAGGCTGTCAACCGGGGATTCTTGTGCGCAACCGGCAGTTGCAGAAAGAAAAGCGCGGTCTGTCAGCTTCACTTGCTTGTTGTTTTTGTGCGGATGTGCTATAATGACGCCAGAACCCGAAAAAGGAGAGAGAACCATGACCATTGGTATGCGGATCGCCGCCTTGAGAAAAGAGCACGGATTGTCGCAGGAGGCGTTTGCCGAACAGATCGGCGTGTCGCGGCAGGCGGTTTCCAAATGGGAATCGGACGCAAGTGTGCCGGAGGTTGACAAGCTTGCACAGATTAGCACCCTGTTTGGCGTTTCCATTGATTATCTGATCAAGGGCACGCCCGACGAGCCGGCGCCGCCGGTTGAACCGGAAACGCCGCCGGTCACGCCGCCCGCGAACGCCGACGCTTTTCATATTGACGTGGGTGCGGAAGAGTTGCCGCCTGTGCCGCACACACCGGAGCCTGCACCGGCTGCTACGTCTGCCGCAGCCGCAAAGCCTGAGAAACACGGAAAAAAGAAAATGAAAAAATGGATTGCACTGCTGCTCGTCGTGTGCCTGCTTGCTGCCGGCACGGTGCTGCAGATCCGATACGACGTTATCCGCGAAGCGTGGTGGGCGCTGAACGGCGGCAAGGTGCAGTATCCGTATGTGCTGGTACACGGACTCGGCGGCTGGGGCAGCAGCGACGGGATCAACCGGACCGCGCAGTATTGGGGCGCGGACACCGGCGATCTGGTGGAATATCTCAACAGCGAAGGCTATACCGTCTGTGCACCGAGCGTCGGCCCGGTGTCGAGCGCCTGGGATCGCGCGTGCGAGCTTTATGCTCAACTGACCGGCACCACCGTGGATTACGGTGCCGCCCACGCGGCACAGCACAACCATGCACGCTTCGGCCGCAGCTATTCTCAGCCGCTGGTTGCAAATTGGGGCGGCCGGGAACACGGCTTTCAGCGGGTGAAGATCAATCTGGTCGGCCATTCCTTCGGCGGCGCCACGGTGCGGCTGCTGACCAGTCTGCTTGCGTTCGGCAGCGAAGCGGAACAGGAAGCAACCGGCAAGGAGACGTCGGGCCTGTTTACCGGCGGCAAGGGCAGTTGGGTCAACAGCGTTACAACGCTGTGCGCGCCGCACAACGGGTCGTCGCTGACCTGTGTTCTGGGAACGCTCGGCGGCATTGTCGGCATCAGCGACCCGACGCAGCTGCTGGCCAATTTGTGCTTTGCGCTGGCCGGCGCAGCCACGCCGCTTGCCGGGACCTATGATTTTATGCTCGACCAGTTCGGCATCTCGCAGACCGCCGGCACGGCCGACAGTCTGCGGCAGGCGGTCGCCATGCTGACCGCGCAAGGAAACGACCATGCGGGCTATGACCTTTCGCCGGACGGCGCAAAAGCGCTGAACGACACGATCCGTACCGTGAAGGGCGTCTATTATTTTTCCTATTCCTACTGCACAACAAAGCAGGGCAAGCTGCTGGGCGGTCAGGTGCCTGTGGCCGGAACGCTGCCGGTGCTGTTGCCGTTTGCAACGGCGATGGGCATGTATCGCGGCACAACGCCCGGCGGGATCGAGATCACGGCCGACTGGCAGCCGAACGACGGCCTTGTGAGCGTTGTTTCCGCGCAGTATCCGGCCGGCGAACCATCCGCCGCTGTGCCGGAACAGGCAGATGACACACGTGCCTATCACAAAGGCGTCTGGTATGTGGAGGAAACGCTGCCGGGCGATCACGGCACGGTGATCGGTCTGCATGCCGACGCCGAAGCGACACACATGTTTTGGAATGCGCATCTGTCACTGGTCGACGATCTTCGAAGATAAACCAACCGCCGCCCCTCGGGGCGGCGGTGCTGTTGACTGAAGACTGAAGACTGTCGACTTATTTCCCGAACATCGCTTTGACGTTTGCAAACCTACAGACGAAGATCTCGCGGCAAAGGATCATGCACACGAAGGCGCAGGTGCCGCCGACCAGCACGTCGCTGAAGAAGTGGGCGCCCACGATGATGCGGCTGACGGCGGTCAGGCCGGTGATGACGACCGGGCAGATCCACAGCAGGGCGCGCACGCCCTTGTTTTTGATGTTCAGCGCATCGTTCAGCATCGGCAGGAAGTAGGAGGCGCCGGCGGCGTTCGTGTGGCCGCTGGGGAACGACTTGAGCGCGTCGGTCGTGCCGAACATCGTCATCATCTCATCCTTGCTGATCCACTGGCCGTTCCATTCATACCACTTGGCAAAACGCGAAAAGCCGTATTTGTCCACAAGCAGCGGGTCGGCTTCGGCCACGTTCATGGCGCGGTAGCGGATGCGGCCGACCGGCTTTTTGATCACGTGCAGCACGACGGTGGACACAATCAGGAAGGCCAGCGTCGCAATGGCGACGGAGCAGAGCTTTTCAATCTGCTCGTCGGTGAAGTTCTTCGTTGCCAGAAGGCCGAGCGCGGAGATCAGCAGCGCGGTCAGGATGACGATCAGCAGCAGCCAGCCGTGCGTTTCCAGAGAATCATGCTCCACAAAGGCGCCGTATTCGCCGGTGATGTGCTCTTCGATGTAGCCCATGGTGTCGCTGACCAGCACGTAGTTCGCAATGAACGAGGCGCCGCCGGCCGCGCCGGCCAGCACCGTCTTGGCTGCGGCGGGGAACGTCTTCTTGCGGATCGCGTACCAGAACAGGATCTGGAACGCGAAGGCAAACGCCAGATAGACCGGGTCGCTGCCGATCGCTTCAAACGCCACGCCGAACACGGACGCGTTCGTCAGATAGGTATGGGCGGCCAGGGCGCTGTTTGTCAGAATCCGGCTGACCTGAAGATCGGTGAAGGTCGCCGTAATCAGCAGACCCGCAAAGATCACCAGAAACAGCGAAACGGAGAGCCAGGCTCGTTTTTTTCTTGTCATGGTCATTTCCTCCCGAGAGTTGGTAGCTTCATTGTAGCACGCCGTTCGGCAGATTGCAAGCAAAAAAAGAAAACAGGCAGCCGTTCGGCTGCCTGTCTGGCGTTAAAACGTCACGTAGATGGTCAATCCGTCGATCACGTAGGTGATGTCGCCGGTGCCTTCCTTGTCGATGGCGCCCGCAAAGGCGGCAAGCATGTCTTCGTCCGGCATGTCGATGGAAAACTTCATCGTCAGATCCTTCGGCTGATAGATGGTCTTCGTGATCTTGAATCCGTTCATCCACCAGTGCTTCATGGGGCCGATGGAGAACAGCTGGTCGTCGTGGTGATAGAGCTGCAGGGTCATATCCATCAGCTCGTCGTCGCTGGCGCAGCTGTAATAGGTGCCCTTGGAACCGGGTGCGCGGTTATAGACGCCGACCTCCGCGCCGTTGGTGATCAGCGCGTAGTTGCCCTTCCAGATCTGGATCATCCATTCCTTGTTGTTGTAATCGAACTTCAGACGGCGGGTCTGATAGTTGAACAGCGGAGAGGAGTTGGCCAGAATGTCATAGAGCAGCATGAAGCCGAGGCTGCGCTGCCACGCGCCGACCGTGGCGTAGACCACGAGCTCGGGGATCTGGCAGTTGAAGCCGAGGTTGATCATGCCCTGATCGGTGTAGCCGGTGGCTTCGCCGGTCACGGTGTTGATGAACAGACCGGGATACATGACTTCCTGCGTGCCGTCGTAATAGGTGACGGTGACTTCCACCATCACTTCGTCCGGGTCGCGGTAGGACGGCACGGCGCGGATGTCGGCCCGTTCGATCACGCTGAAATAGGCGCCGATCAGATAGAGCACGTTGGCCTTGAAGGAATCGCCCTCGTCGTCCGCTTCGTTGCGCTTTTCATAGATCTTTTCGCGCAGCTCCGTGGTGTTGACGTGCAGCACCTCCGCGCCGAATTCCGCCGGGCCGTTCAGGTTCGGCAGATGGGTGATCAGCCGTTCCAGATCGAAGCCGGTGTTCTTGGCGATATAGGTGCAGTATTCAGACAGCGTTTCGTCCAGACGGGCGTCCAGATAGGCTTCCTCTTCGCGGTCAAGCACCTGGCCGTGCAGAATCTTGCGGGCAATGTCGCCCGGGGCCAGCACGCGCAAAAAGGCGTCGGTGTCAAACGACGGCGCGCCGCGCTCCTGCACGTAGTTGATATAGTCGCTTAGAGAATGCAGATCCTTCAGATCGCTGAGATGGAAGCACTGGTCGTTCCTTGCGCCGAACGCCGCGGGCATCAGCGTATAGAGGAACAGCAGGGGAATCATCAGATACGAGGTGATTTTTTGAAGCATGGGGAACCTCCGGTCTTGTCGAAATAGGAACAAAGACAGGCGATGCTGTCGGGCAATATGCAATATTATATATGCAACCGGCAAAAAATGCAAGACGTTCCGGCCTGAATTTTAATAATATTTTGTTTTTCATCACTTTGTTGACACTCCTCCGGAAATATGGTATAAAAAGAGCAGACGACAACCGGAAAAGGAGGCAGCGCAGATGGAGAAAATCAACCGCGCCTGGATCAAGATCGTCGTGTTCCTGATGGGCCTTCTGACCACTGTGGCCGCCTGGAGCGGTCAGCTCGGAAAGGAGGGGCCCGATGTGGTGATCTGCATCTCGCCGCTGGCGTCGCAGCAGCAGGTCAATGGGTTCGGCACGTCCGCCTGCTGGTGGAGCCAGATGGTGGAGGACGACGCGACCCGGACCGACATCATCAGCCGGCTGTATGGCCGGGACGGCCTGCGGCTGAACATCTACCGCTACAACGTGGGCGGCGGGGTGAACCCGGCGCACAACCGCGTGGGCGATCCCTGGCGCAACACCGAAAGCTTTTATGTGTTCAACGAGGAGACGCAGACCTGGGGCTATGACTTCACGCGCGACGCCAACGCCCAGAAGGCGCTGTTTGAAGCGCTGTCGCTCGGCTGTGTGGACACGGTGGTCCTGTTTGCCAACAGTCCCCACTATTCCATGACCGTTTCGGGCGAAGCGAGCGGCGGCTTCACGGACTATGCGCCGAACCTCGACCCCGCGCACGAGCAGGACTTTGTCGATTACTTTTTGACGATTACGGAGTATTTCCTTTCCAAAGGCGTGCCCGTGAAATATATCTCGCCAATCAACGAGCCGCAGTGGAGCTGGGGCGGCGCGTGGGTCGGGCAGGAGGGCTGCCACTATGAGCCCGAGCAGCTGGCCCGGGTGCTGCGCCTGTTTGCCGAAGGGATCGAGCGGCGGGGGCTGCCTGTGCAGCTCTCGGTGCCCGAGGCGGGTGAGATCTCCGACCTGACCAGGACCTATTTCGACCTGATCGGCGGCGACGAGGTGACGCTGCGCAACACCGGCTCGTTCGCCTACCACAGCTATTGGCGCGACGTGCAGCTGCAGGACAAGGCGAACTTCCGCGCCTGGTTTGACGAGCAGCCATACGGCGACCGCACGCTGGACATGACCGAATGGTGCGAGCTGCCCAACCGGCACGCCACGACCGACCCGATGGCGGCGGTCATCATGGCCCGCGTGATCGCCAACGACTTCAACTTTACCCGCGCCAACAGCTGGACGTCGTGGGTCGCGGTCAACGGCCGCGGAATCAACGCCGAGGACGGGCTGGACTACAGCGACGGCCTGTTCAGCGCCGATGCGGATTTTGCAACCTATGACCGGAGCTACCGCTATGAGGCGCTGGGCCATTTTTCCAGATTCATTCCGGCCGGCTCCAAAATCCTGCTGTTCACCTCCAAGCCGGATGAGTACGGCGAGGCATCCTGGGAACGCCGGGTGGAAACCGACTTCGCCGCGTTCCTGACCCCGCAGGGCAAACAGGTGCTGGTGATCTCCAACGAGGGCGGCGAAAAGACGATCCGCCTGGCGGCGTCCGGCCTGCACATGCAGATTTTCACCACTGATGCAGACCACCGGCTGGAGAAGACCTATAACGGCAGACGGCTGCGCACGGTGGAGATTCCGGCGTGCAGCGTGACCACGATCGTGGTCGACAACGATCTGAAAGGGGTCTTCCAATGAAATTGAAACAATACCCGAGACAGGCGCTGGCAATCCTGCTTTGCCTGACGATGCTTTGCGCGTGCGCGATCCCCGCGTTTGCGGCAAAAAAAGAACCGACGTCGTTCCGGCATTCCAGCGTGAAGGTGAAGCTCGCCTACACCCATACCGTTTACAGCGGCAAAGAGAAAACGCCCGCCGTCACCGTGAAACACGACGGTAAGGTGCTGAAGGAAGGCAAGCACTACACGCTCCGCTACAAAGACAACGTGGAAGTCGGCGACGCGACGGTAATCATCAAAGCGAAGGACGGCAGCGGCTACACCGGCAAACGGGTCTATACGTTTTCCATTATGCCGAAAAAGGCGGAACAGCCGACGCTGGTGAAGGCGACCGAAGACACGATCAAAATCCGCTGGGAGCCGGTCAGGGGCGCGACGGGCTACGTCGTTTACTACTATGACGCGATCGGGAATACCTACCATAAGATCAAAGCGACGCACAAGACCGCGCTGAAAGTTCGTTCTTTGCAGCCGGACACGACCTACCTTTTCGTCGTCCGCGCCTACGCCCTCACCAAAACCAACCGGCTCTACGGCAAATACTCCCCGTGGCTGAACGCCCGGACGAAGGCTGCTGTTCCGCAGGGCACAAAAGCCGCGGCGGTCCGCGCCGTGATTGAAAGCGGCGTCTACACGCTGGCGTTCACCGCCGACCGCGGTCTGCTGGCGGGCAAGCAGGTCACCGTCTGGCGGGAAGGCGACAATCTGGCCGTTGAGACCCGGATCGGCGGCAACCGGCTGCGGATGCTCCGGCGCGACGACGGCCTGTTCGTGCTGATGCCGGCGCGGCAGCGCTACACGAGGCCCGACCCCGCCATGTTCGAAGAAGCGCTGCAGGAGACCGCCGCGGACGAGCTGCTGCAGGATCTGCTGGAAAAAACGGACGGCGCCCCGCAGCGCACGGAGGTCCGCAGCGGAAAAACGCTGCTGCAGCGCGAGCTTTACCGCGCCGAAGACGGCACCGCCTTTGCGCTGGACTTTGACGGCGACGCCCTTGTGCGCGCGGTTTATTACAGCGCCGACGGGGACGTGAACGTGACCGCGATCCATACGTTTTCGCCTGCGGTGCCGCTGGACATCTTCGAGATCCCGCCGTCCTATCAGAAACTGGAATCCGCCGTTTGATGCGGGAAGAAATCGGCAACCTTCACAAAAAGGGGGCCGCTTTTTTGTCGCTTTGGTTTCGCGGGGTCGATTGCTTTTTGCCGTTTGTTTTGATATAATGAAACCAATCCGGGTAAGCTTCGGCTTATTCGACTTTCAGAAAGGTGTGTTAAAAGATGAAGAAAGCACTCGCAATCATATTATCCGTTTTGATGCTTCTTTCCTGCTGCACGTTTGCGTTTGCGGCGGAAAAGGCGACAACCAACGACAAGGGGGAAAAGGTCTTGCAGTTCAACGAAGACGGCAAGTTCAAGATTCTGCAGATCAACGACACGCAGGACACCGACAAGATGAACAAGAGAACGGAGGCCTTCATCCGCGCCGCGGTGGCGCAGGAGAAGCCCGACCTTGTGGTCATTCCCGGCGACGTCTGCAACGACATCTTCATCGGCGCCAACACCAAGCGCGTGAAGCAGTCGCTGCGCAACCTGGCGGCGCTCCTCAACGAGCTGCAGGTTCCGTTCGCCTACACCCCGGGCAACCACGACCACGACAAGGACGACAAGGTTTCCACCAGAGAGCAGATGGAAGTGTTCGATGAGTTCGAATACAACATCTGGAACAAGGAAGACAAGGACGCCGATCCCGGCACGTACAACATTCCCATTCTGTCCAGCGACGGCAGCAAGACGGCGCTCAACGTCTACATGATCGATTCGCAGAACAAGGACGGTCTTGCCAACGGCTACACCGGCTGCTATCCGGAAACGACCGCATGGTACAAGCAGAAGAGCAACGAGCTGAAAGCCGCCAACGGCGGGGAAGCGGTTCCCTCCGTCGTGTTCCAGCACGTCCCCGTGAAGGAGATCTATCAGTGCCTGCAAAAGACCGACGTGAAGCACGCGAACGACGCGATCTTCAGCCTGAACGACTATCAGTGGTATCTGGAAAAAGAAGAGTATATGTTCACCGATCCCGACCGCATGAAGAGAAACGACAACTACGTGGGCGAAGCGCCCTGCTCCGAGGTCTTTGACACGAAGTCCGGCGAATATGAAGCCTGGCTTGCACAGGGCGATATCATCGGCGCGTTCTTTGCCCACGACCACGTGAACCACTTCATCATGAAGACCGACGACGGGATTATCATGGGCTACAACGGCGGCACGGGCTTTGCGGCCTACGGCAGAGGCGCCCACCGCTCCATGCGCGTTTATGAGTTCGACGAGAACGACGTCAAGAACTACACGATCGATTCGGTCTATTACGATGAGATCACCGGCGACAACGTCAAGATCGTCCCGATCGACATCATGTCCACCGCCATCTTCGGCGATATCCTGCGGTTCCTTTGCCGCCTGGTGTTCATCACCCCGTGGAAGGGCAGCAGATAAACCGACAAGCTTTTTCGGGGGCCGCGGCAGCGGTCCCTGTTGCTTTTTCCGGCGCCGTTTGCTATAATACCGAAAAAGGGAGGTGACGCCATGCGGATCGGCATGTCCTCGTCCTGCTTCTATCCGGAAGAGACCGAAGTCTCTTTGCGTAGGGTCGGCGAAGCGGGCGCCGAAACGGCGGAGATCTTTTTCAATTCGCCGAGCGAGCTGCACGGCGACTTGCTGCGCGAGCTGTGCGCAATCAAAGCGCAGTACGGCATGGACGTCGTTTCCGTCCACCCGTTCATGTCGTTTGCCGAAGGGTTCTGGCTGTTCAGTGAATATGAGCGGCGCTTTCGAGACAGTCTGGACTTTTACCCGCGCTTTTTTGAAGCGGCCGAGGCGCTCGGCGCGCATCTGTTTGTGCTGCACGGCGCGAAGCACCTGAAAATCGAACCGGAGCGCTATGCCGAACGGCTCTTTCTGCTGAACGAACGGGCAAAGCCCTTCGGCGTGCAGGTGGCGCACGAGAACGTGGTGTATTACGTCGGCGAGGACCCCGCCTTTATGCGGCAGATGCAGAAGCAGCTCGGCCGCGACTTCGCCATGGTGCTCGACCTCAAGCAGGCCTGCCGCGCCGGGGTGGATCCCTTTGCTTTCATTGAAGCGGTGGGGGACGGCATCGTCCACGTTCATATCAGCGACAGCGACGCCGACCACGACTGCCTGCCGCCCGGCAAGGGCACGTTTCCGTTTCCGCGGCTCTTCCGCGCGCTGGAGGGCGCCGGCTACGGCGGGAAGTACATCATTGAGCTCTATCGCCACAATTTCACCGACGAGCGCGACCTCAGCGAAGCGCAGGCGTTCCTGCGCAGAACGCTCGGCGAAGACTGAAAAAAGCAACCGACCATGTAAAGCAAGACAGCTTTACATGGTCGGTTTCCCTTTGCTTACGATGTGGAAAACCCTGAGGAAAACGTGGAAAACGGCGTGAAAAGCGTGGAAAACCCGGGCGAAAATGTGAATTCGGCGGGGAGAAGTCCTGCAAAACGTGGCGGAAAAAGCCGATGCGCCCAGACGCCGCGGGCAGTCGCCGATGTGGAAAGCGCCCCGGGGCACCTCATCCGTCACGCGCATGAAGCAGACTGCCTAACCGCGAATCGTGTGGGCGCGTGCCACCTTCCCCGCCAGCGGGGAAGGCAAGGCCTTAGTCTTTTTGTATGTCCTGTTCCAAGAGGTAGATTCTGTCTTTTACCTCATTATCGATCCATTCACATACATTGTAGAAATTATGATTGACGTCATTGTTTGTGATACGCAGCACCTTATAGCCAAAGGATTCCAGAATAGCGGTTCGTTCAGAATCATAGGCTTCACCTTCTTCTGTGTAATGCTGGGAACCGTCAATTTCAAGAATGAGCTTTGCCTTTGCACAATAGAAATCTACAATAAAATGATGCATTGTGACTTGACGACGAAAGCGAATCGGATATTTGCGCAGGAAACCAAACCATAATCGGTTCTCTTGCTCTGTTCCTTTTCTGCGCAATTCCTGCGCTCTTTTTGTCAGCTTATTATTTCTGATATGATCCATTTCAATCACCGAAAAGATTATATCACGCCCTGCGGCTTTGGACAAGCATAGAAAGTTTAGGCCTTGCCTTCCCCGCTGGCGGGGAAGGTGGCGCCGCCGATAGGCGGTGACGGATGAGGTGGCCCTGCGCGTGACGTGTGAGGCCGTCCGGCTGAACGTTTTGCGTTTCATCGTCGCCCCGCGGGGCTGCGGTTTGGCCCGCTTCCCGTCTGCCCGCGTCACAAAAAGGAAAAATCGATTGAAAGAAAACAGGAGAAAAAAAGAGATATTCAAAGAAAACGGGAGCATCCGATTTGTATATTGAAAAACTTTCAAAAATGGGTTGACAAAGCCGGGACGCTGTGATACACTATGTCAGCAATTTGACATCCGGCGCGACTGCGCCAAAGAATTTGATTGGAGGAAACCAACATGTCAACTTATATGCCCAAAGCCGGCGACATCACCCGCAGCTGGTATATTATTGATGCCGAAGGCCAGACTCTCGGCAAGGTGGCGACCAAGGCTGCCGACCTGCTGCGCGGCAAGCACAAGCCGACCTTTGTGCCGCACATGGACTGCGGCGACCACGTGATCATTGTCAACGCCGACAAGATCGTGCTCACCGGCAAAAAGCTCGAGCAGAAAATGTATTATCACCACACCGGTTACATCGGCAACATGAAGCAGGTCAAATACAGCACCCTGCTTGCGAAGAAGCCGGAATTCGTGATGACAAAGGCTGTCAAGGGTATGATCCCCGACACCACCATCGGCCGTCAGGCGCTCACCAGACTGCGCGTTTACGCCGGTCCCGAGCACAACCACGCAGCCCAGAAGCCCGAAAAGGTCGAACTTTAAAAAGGAGGTAACGAACCATGTATGAAACCATTCCGTTCTTCTACGGCACCGGCCGCAGAAAGAAGTCCATCGCGCGCGTTCGTGTCTATGCCGGCACGGGCAAGATCACGATCAACGACAGAGACATCGACGACTACTTCGGTCTCGACACGCTGAAACTCATCGTTCGTCAGCCTCTCACCGTGACCGAGCTGACCGACAAGTTCGACATCGTCTGCCGCGTCACCGGCGGCGGCGTAACCGGTCAGGCCGGCGCCATCCGCCACGGTCTTGCGCGCGCCCTGCTGCAGTATGACGAGTCCCTTCGCCCGGTGCTCAAGAAGGCAGGCTTCCTGACCCGCGACCCGAGAATGAAGGAACGCAAAAAGTACGGCCTCAAAGGCGCCCGTCGTGCACCGCAGTTCTCGAAGAGATAACAATTTCAAAAGCAACAACCGCTCACGATCGTGGGCGGCTGTTTTTTTATTATTTGTGACGCGGGGAATATATATTGTATGGGGGACCGTCGTGGCCGCGAATCGTAGCGCCGCGCTCCGCGCGGCTGGGTATCGACGGACGGACAAACAAGCCGCGGCGCTACGGGGTTATGAATCCGCCACACAGGGCGCCCAATAATATTTGTCTTCGTTCCATTTGCGGGGATTATCCTCGATATAATTCCAGATTTTTTCGTATTCATCCATGTTGCGGATGATGCGGTCGTGGAAGGAGTGTTGAAAAATGGGTTCGCCGACCGTTTTTGTGATGAATCCTTTTAAATGGCGAACAATGGTGCTGACTGAAATGTCGGAATGATTCAGCACGAGAATCATGTGTACGTGATTCGGCATGATCACATAATTATCAACCGAAACGCCGGGATAATGGAGGGGTATTTGCCGAATGGCAGTTTCGGCAGTTTTGCCGCAGGCAGACAGTGCGATGGTTTCGTTTTCCTGAAAAACATCCTTTTCCCAAAACCGATTCAGCTTTTCAAAGGTACAGAATGTGATAAAATATGCCCCGTTTGATGCGTAATCGTAGTTTTTCAATCTTCTGCGTTTATGATATTTCATTTAAATCACCGTAATCAGCATAACATAAAACCCGTTCAAATGCAATAATCAGCAAAAACATAACGCCCCGTACTGCCGATCAGTGATTGGCAGTGGTACGTTCGGTTCACCAACAATACGGCGGCAAAGGAACAATCGTAGTGCCGATCAGTGATCGGCTGAGGCGCGTTCGGTTTGCCGACAACGTGGTGGTATTGGAACCGTTGCAAAGCCGATCGATGATCGGCACTACGGCATTGTTACATCCATATGACAAACCTGTAACACGCGCGTGAAAAACGAAACGGGGCCTCTGTCATTTTGCACAATGGGCGAGCCCCGCTTTTTAACAGATAAACCAAACTTTTTAATTCCATTAAAGTTTTGCGGATCATTGCTTGATTTCTTGCTTTTTGAATGCTATACTGATACCGACTAAAATTGTCTTCGTGTATCTTTGCGCCCTTTTTTAAGGCGCCACACGGTTCGGGTCAGAGGACCGGCGCCGCAAAACGGAGGGCAGGGCACGGCGAAGGCAGCTTGGTTTGCGGGAAGGCAACGCTGACAGGCGGGTGGTTTTCCGTAGCGCCGCGCGCCGCGCGGCTTGACGGGAGAACAGCACCGAGTCGCGCGGAGCGCGACGCTACAGGCCCCCCGCACACAAACCATTTCGGATTTTCTTAAGGAGGAACCAACTTATGAAAAAAACAGTGAGAACATACACCAAGCGGACACTTTCCGTGTTTATGGCTGCTCTCATGCTGCTGACAGCATGGGTGTTTGTTGCGCCGACGGCTTCAGCGGCGACGGCTCAGCCGAAGCATACATACCGTTTTATATTGAAAAAGACGTCCGGTACCGGTAACTGGCGCGGCGATTTTGACGGCGCAACCGGCAATGCTACCATCCAAATTACGGCGAAAAACAAAAACGGTACGAGCACAAGTACGACGATTAACACTACATATAACAGCAGCGACTGGCTTCCCTCAGGAACGGGCGCAGGAAGCGAGAAAACCGTTTACACAAGCAGCAGCACCGAATACTTCCCGACCAGCATCAAGGTTACAACGAATATCAACCGAAATGGTTCGGCGGTTGGCGGTCAGACCGGCTATGTGGATTGCTATCTGGAAGTTTTAAATGTAGAAAGCAATTCTTATGTCAGAAGTAACTGGGGCAATAAGGGGTTTACAGCTGATACAAACTTGATTGGTTCTGGCAGTACCAGTAAGAGTCAAACATGGACCTCATCTGCCGGTATTCCTGCAATTACGGCTGTTCGTTGGGCAAATGTGACGGAACAAAGTGTGACGGTTCCTGCCGATACAACAACAAATACGGTTACCGCGCCGACCGCAAAGGTCATCGACCAATACGGTGTGGAATGGTGGGAGAACCCGAGCTATGCATTCAAGGGTGCCAGCAACAGCAACGCAACATCCAGCGATACGATTAGCGGTATTACGATTCAGAGCAGCACGGCAACCAGTACGCAATGCAAGATTGATTTCAAAAATGCAGCGAAAACGTGGGTGGCGAACTCGACAAACGGCGTCCCGGATGGAACGACCTATCAAAGATATGTCTATGTTACAGCATACTATAATAACAATGGAACATATCTGTATGGCAGAACGTATGGTTCTAGTTCCGACCAACGGTTCCCGATCAAGGTGACGAACTGCAAGTATACGCAGGAATATAATGCCAGTTTGCCGACGGTGGATGCGGATAAATACTCGACTTATACAGTTTCTCCGACCAGCTATTCTGTCTATTATGGTATCACTCCAACGAGGCAGAAAGCGATTGATAATAAATCAAGCACAAAAGACATTTATCCGCAAGAGTTAAAAGCGGCAGGTTATGAGTTCAAGGGCTTTTATGATTTTACAAGTGCAGCGTCCGCTGTGAGTTATGCTACTGCATGGTCAAATCCGGCATCCACATATACAAAGCTTGGAGATTCAACAAAACTGACCGCTGAACATAAAACGACCACGAACAACAGTTCCCATCCATGGTATGCCGCATGGCAAGCGAAAAACGTCAAAGTTACCTATATCAACAATGACGGGTCTGTGTTGAAAGAAAGCAATTACGGTAAGTACAATCAGAAAGCAAGTTATGTTGCTTCCGGCACGAACACAACCGATAAACTTTCTTCGGCTGCTCCGGCCAACCCGACCTTTGTCCATGCCCCCGGCGTGCAGGGTACTTATAAGTATAAGTTCGACCACTGGGAAGTCGTTTCCGCAAAGCAATTTGTGATGAGCAGTGACGGCACGCAAGAGCAGGTGGATTACAGCGACCTGGTCGGCACGCCCTATGATACCGCCGTGATGCGCGGCGACACGGTGTTCCAGGCGATTTATGTGCTTGATACGGAAAACGGCACCTATGAGAACTATACCATTACTTATTGGAACGGTTATTTGAACAACAGTTCCGAGTATAACACGACGTACGGTACGTACAATTATCTTGCCAACGGTTACAAGACCGTGACCTATGAACCGGCAAACGAGGTAGAAGAAGGAACCTATGAATATGAATTCCTCGGCTGGGCGCAGAAGGTTCCAGGCGACGACAACCATGTCTACTTCCAGGATTGGGATCCGAGCGCGAACGAAGGCCAAGGCGGCTATGTGCCGGTGAGCAACGCGCAGACCCCGCTGAGCGACACCAAGGTCTATCGTACCACCACCTGGGTCGCCGTCTACGGCCGCAAGTTCATTGACTATACCATCAACTTCATTTATACCGACCGCACGGAGACCCCGGACGGCTACAGCTACGCGCTGGCGCAGAACCACGAGCAGACGCCGCTGCACTACGGCGATTCGATCACGGTCCCGGTCTATAACGAAGACTTCTTCGATTACACCGGCAAGGTGGAAGGCCAGGCGAACAACAAGCTCGGCTATACCTATAAGTTCAACGGCTGGAATACAACGCCTGCGGCAACCGTGACCGGAAATGTGACCTATACCGCGCAGTATACCGAACGCGCGGGTATCTATCACATCCAGTTTGTCGATTACGACGAAACGGTGCTGAATCCGGAAGATTACGATCCGGACAGCTATGACCCGCTGGACGAAGAACACACCGCGCCGCAGGGGATCGGCTGGTTCAAATACGGCGACGACATCACCGCCGCGGAAGCGGCCGCCCGCGCCCTGCTGACCGGCAAGACCTACCGCGACGATGAGTTTGAATACACCTTCGACGGTTGGGATAAGACCGTGCAGACGACCGCGAAGGACGACGCAGTATACACCGCCGTTTATACCAGAGACCGGCTGTATACCGTGACCTATGTCAACGAGGGCAGCGAGGTCGCGACCTGGAAGGGCGTGGCGGGCGAATACGTGCCCGCGTTCCCGCAGGTGGAAACCGTTGACCCCGACACGAGCAACCCGATCGCCGCGCCGCTTGCCGCGCCGCAAAGAGGCCGCGACGACTATGCGGAAGCCTATACCTTCGAAGGCTGGGCCGACGAGGCGTATAATCCCAAGACCCCGGCAGAGGTCCTGGTCAACAAAGACGGCATGAGCAATTACGAGATGCCGGCAGAGGATATCACGCTGTATGCGCAGTATACCTGCACCCTGACCGATTATGAAATCAACTTCATCTACGGTCGGCCCGACGAAAACAACGTAATGCCGGATCATAAGCAGTCGCTGCATTACGGCGACGACGTCGAGATTCCGACAGACGTTGCGAGACCGGACGACACGACCTATCATTATGAGTTCCGCGGCTGGGACAAGACGGTCAGCGAAACCTGCAAGGGCAGCGCGACCTATACCGCGCTTTACAGAAAGAGCTATGTCTATTACACCGTGATGTGGTATCAGCCCGATCTGTCGAGCGAGCAGCAGACCATGACAGTCGGCGGCGAACCGCGGTTCTACTATGCGCCTTCGACCGAAAAGGTCCGCGACGACGAAACCTATATCTACAACAACCTGATCTCGGCGCCGTATCAGGAGCCGAACGCGCCGCCGAAACCGGACGCCGAGCATGAATATGTGCTTGCCGGCTGGCTGTATAAGGACACGCTTGGCAACGAGACGCCGACCCTGCTGACCCGTGCCGACCGTGTGACGATCACGAACCACATGGTATACGATAACCTGCCCGAGAATCGAGCGGGCAAGATCGAGCTGGTCCCGCTCTTTGAGAAAGCAGCGGACGTCAAGACCGTGACCTTCCTGGATGAAGACGGCACCCTGCTCGGCACGCAGAAGGTGCCCTACGGCACACTGTTCAAGGACATCAACATTGGCACCCTGCCCGCCAAGACCGCAACGGAGACCGACCACTACTCGCTGGACGGCTGGCTACTGAAAGACGAGCAAACCGGATTGTTTGCGGAAACGATTCTTGACAAAGATACCTACGAGGTGGAAGTCCACATCACCGTCAAGGCGAAGTTCTCGGCAAAGCCGCACGAATATGAACTGGTTGCGACCACGACAGCCCCGACTTTCTTTGCAGAAGGCGAAGGCGAGCTCCTGTGTGCGGCCTGCAACAAGTCGGGCACCACGACGCTGCCGAAGCTGAAAGACGGCGTTGTACCGACCGGCCGCATCAAGGTGAAGGACCAGCAGTGGCTGGATATTGCGGATGACGAGGGTCCTGTTCTGGCCGCCGGACAGAGCGTGTTCATCGTCAACACCGCCGACACGGCAGCCGCAACGACCTATTATCTGAACAAGCACACCAAGCAAACCGTTCTCTCGCTGCCCGACGGCGCGAACCCGAACGACTATCAGGCCCTGACCTATAACGACGGCGGCGTCGGCAGTCAGGTCGGAAATATCTATCTCTATGCGTCCAAGACGGCTGTCACGCCGGAGGATGTTGCAGCAGACGACTGGTACCGCTGCTTCAACTATACAGAATACCACCAGCATAACCCCGATGCGACCGAGGCAAACTTCAGCGCGACGGTCGGCGACCTTGCAAGTGCAATCGAGGTGGCAGATGGCGAAACCTTCATCATCTATGCGAAGATCGTTGACCGCGGCGATCCCGCGAACGTCACCTATATCAGCACCGCGAAGCTGACCTATGACGGCACTCCGCCGGTCATCACGATTACCAGCACCGACGAAAAGGAGACCGTCAAGCACTGCGTGGACGCGACGGTGGAAGTGGAAGAAGGCTCCATATTCTTCATCACAAAGAACGGCGAGGAACTGTCCACCGTTCAAAGAACGTATACGGAGAAGGGCGAATACACCGTTATCGCCTATGACGAAGCCGGCAACGTTTCCCGCAAGTCGTTTGAGATCATCGGCAGCCACAGCCCGAAGACGGTTGTCACGGCGTCCACCTGCACCGAAGGCGGCGAACAGTTTGACGTCTGCCGTACCTGCGACAAGGTTATTTCGGAAGTGAGCGAAACACCGCCGCTCGGCCACAAGCTGAAATACCGCGTCAAGCAGCCGACCTGCACCGAAGACGGCACGGTCACCGTGACCTGCCGCCGCTGCGGCGAGGCGATCAACGATCTTGTTGACGGCTACACCGCCGAAGACGGCGTCTACACCGGCGCGATTCTGGCCCAGTTGGCGGATCCCGACACCGAAGACGGCACCTTTGAACGCCTGATTGCCGTCGGCGCGCACACCTGGGGCGACTGGGAAGTCAAGACGCCCGCCACCTGCATGGCCACCGGCGAAAAGGTGCGTTACTGCACGAAATGCGGCGAAGAGGATTCCGATGTGATCCCGATCGACGAGAACGCGCACCGCTGGAGCGCTTCGACCTACAGCAAGCCCGCAACCTGCACGGAGCCCGGCGAAACCTACCGGATCTGCCGCTACAACGAAGCGCACCATCAGCACGTCGCTGACATCGAGCCGACCGGCCACATTGCCGCGGACGAATGGGTCGAGACCCTTGCACCGACCTGCACCGAACCGGGCACAGAGGTCCAGTATTGTAAGTTCCACGGCCTTGTGAACGGCGAAGTTGCAGCGTCGACGGTTGTTGTGAACACCCGTGAAGTCGCCGCGCTCGGCCACGACTTCTCCGTCTTTGTGGAAACGGTTCCTCCGAGATGGGACGGCGCGACCCCGGTTCAGGGCTATGACGTTTACAAGTGCAGCCGCTGCACGGAAACGACGCATCTCAACTTCAAGGATCCCGAAGACAACGTGACGGTGACCTTCGTGGTCAACGGCGTTGTCGGCGAGCCTGTTGAAACCGCCAAGGGCAGCACGCTGAACACGGTTGCGAAGCCTGACACCGCAAAGGCGAGCGACAACACCTACAAATACACCTTCGCCGGCTGGAAGAAGGCCGTGAAGAACGACGAGGACGTTTGGGTAGCCACCGGCGAAGTTCTGAAGGATACGTTCGCCATTACCGAAAATGTGACGCTGATCGCGACCTATACGGAAAGCTACATCAACTACTGCGTCGAATTCCTGTATGATACCGGCTTGAGATACAAGATCAAGGGCTATTCCCACTGGAACGAAGTCATCACCGTTGAAGATCCGACGAAGGACGCCGACGTTAACGCGACTTACACCTTTGCAGGCTGGAAGAAGGCCGTCCAGAATGAGGATGAGACCTGGAGCGCCACCGGTGATATCGTGAATGAGATCATCTGCAAGGGCGATGCGACCTATATCGCCGTGTTCAACCCCACAGCGATCAAATACACCGTGATCTGGGCTGACCGCGCCGGCGCGAACTATGTTGCGCTGAAGACCTTGACCGACGTGGACGGCGGCAGCGACGTCAGCGCCCAGGCGCCCGACCTGCCCGCTTCGACCAAGACCGCCAACGTCAACGGCCACTGGGTCGTGACCGGTTGGGACATCTCCCCGACGAACGTGACGCAGAACCTTGTCATCCGTCCGGTGGAAGTCCAGGAAGCGCACAACTACGCCACGACGAATACGCCCGCGAGCTGCACAGAACCCGCAAAGACGACCTACACCTGTGCCTGCGGTTACAATTATTCGACCACGAGCGGCAGACCCAACGGTCATACTTGGACCGTGACCGAACGCGTGAACCCGACTGCCACAACCGACGGCTATGAGCTGCGTGAATGCTCCGTCTGCCACGTTCAGGATCGCGTTGTACTCGACAAGACCGGCATGATCAACCTGAAGGTTACCGTGAAGGATCAGAACGGCAACCCGGTCAGCGGCGTCACTGTAAAGGTCTATGACGGCGACACCTTCATCGGCAGCGACGTTTCGAACTCCAGCGGCGTTGCGACCATCCCTGTACCCGAGGCGAAGACCTACCGAATCGTCATCGAAGGCAAGGAAGGCACCGTCACCGTTGACGCAAACGGCAGAGTGACCGGCGGCAACATTCCGACGGTGGACCGCAATAACGGCGGCAGCCACGGCTGCGACTGCACCTGCCACAAGAGCGGCTTCTGGCCGATGATCTTCCGGTTCTTCCACAAGATCATCAAGATGATCACCGGCGAATTCCGGTGCTGCCCGGATGCCAACTATTAAACACAGCTTGAAAAAACCCGCTTCGGCGGGTTTTTTCTTTTGCCGCGGCGGCGGGACGGCGGGTTGGGTTCGTTGCGGCGTCGGGGCGCGAACCGCCCGCCCCAAAAAGACAGATTGCAACACGCCGGAAACAAACCCGACACATTTATTGCGACGGCAAAGTCATTCTACACAAAAGGGAATCGTGCCGATTATTCAAAATGTAGAAAATGAAGAGATATTAAAAAAAGCATTGCATTGCTTTTTTTTTGCTGCTATAATTAGTACGATTATAGGTGTCTCTATCGGTGAATTCTGCCCATTTTTCGGTTTTTACCAAAAAAATCGGGACTTTTTCGGAATTATTGTAGGGAAATCCTATGTTGTTCATATACACTTTTCAATGGTTCTAAGGAGGAATCACAATGAAACTTGGAAAGAAAGCATTGAGCTGCCTGCTTGCGATTATGATGATCGTGACCAGTATTTCCGTTTGCTTCAGCGTGCTTGCGGCGGGCGACGGAACGACACAGCTCAACAACCTTGCCAATCAGATCGTCATGAACTGGGACGGTCTGAATGCGGCTGTGACTGCGTTCAACGCGAACAAGAACGAAAGCACGGCGGCTAAGGTGCCTGTTTTGAAAACAGACACCTCCCATGCGATTGTGGAGGTTGACACCTATCTTGGCGGCTGGCTTGCGGTTGCGCAGGCGTATTCTGCCTATGTGGCGGCGGTGCGCCCGACCAACACGACGCTGTCGGTCAACGGCACAACCTATGATGTGCGGACCTATGACGGCCTGTGGGGCTATGCCGTTGCGAAGATCGGCGATGCAGGCGGCCTGACGTCGGCGCAATATAACAGCGTCCTTTCCTTCTTCCGCTTTAACCAGAACGCGACCGGACAGGCGCAGGTGCCCAGCACTACAAGCTTTACGCTGGATATTGAGCCGGGCTATGACATAACGGCTTATCCCGACGTCGCCTCCATCGATCCGAGCAAGGCGTATAAGACCGGCACCATGACCTTCTCGTTCAGCGGGAACTTTATCAACGGTTCCTCGTTTACGTCTTCGACTGAAAGCTATGCGAGTGAGATCGGCGACCTGAAAACGGTTCTGGAAAGCCTTGTCAGCACGAGCGGCACCAATAACTTCAATTACTGGCTGAACACCTGGTCCAACCAGCCGCATACGAACGAAGAGTATGTGGCAATGGCAAATGAAAACGGTCAGGCTGGCTGGGTCTTCAACAGTTACTCGCTTGCGGTCAACGATTTGTCCTCCAACGCCTATTTCCCGGAAATCGCCGCCGACAGCAGCAAGGCCGAGCTCCTTTGGGACCACTTTGTTGCGCCTGTTGTGGGCAAAAGCTATGACGAAACCTACAACTGGCTGTACAGCGACCTGCGCGACTACGCGCTGCGCGGCTATGCCAACGCGCATATTGCCACGATCGACGCCCTGATGGCCGAAAACGCCAATTCCGGCAACTATGCCGGCTACCAGATGAAGGATTACTATGTCCGTCTGGCAGCGGAAAAGGAGCAGCTCGACAACCAGAGAGACTTCAACCAGGTGCTCTGCGCCGACGAAGTCAAGGCGATTATCACCTCCGGCGATCCGTTCAGGGGCGCGAACTATCTCAACGAGTTCGAAGCGCTGGTTGCGGCCGTGAAGGTCAAGGTGGCGAAGTATTACGCTGCGGAATACGGCGACAACTTCGATTTGCTGCTCAACTACCGTGTGCCGGCCTATAACCACTCCATCGACACCGAAGCTACGGCCTGGGAAGCCAACGATTACTTCCCGGCGGACGCGGGCATGGAGGGCGTGAGCTACGCCAAGATCATCGGCGCGCAGAATTCGGCGAGCAACGTGGTGGAACAGCTGACCACGGAAGACATCACCTATGTCATCGACCCGGATACCGGCGAGGTTTCGGGCTCCGCGGGCACCGACGGGAAGACCCTTGCCGCGAAGTTCGTGCGGGAAGCCACGATCCTGATCGCCCTCATTGACACCAACATTCTGCTCTACGGTACGTTTGACGACATTTCGGCCAGCGTTTCCGCCCATAACCATGTCATTACCGAGGCGGACTACAACGCACTGAAAGCCAAGCTCAGCGCGGCCGAGATCGAAGTCGGCGGCGCCAGTGCGTTCCGGCTGAAGGCGCAGATGGACGATTTCATGTCCAAATATATCCTCGGCGGCAAGCGTTTCTCTGAGCTTTATGCGCTGGAAGAGGAATACCGTGCCCTCTATAATCAGGCGACAAACATCCAGGCGAGCAACCACGCCCTCTTTGAGGCGGTCTTCTCGTCCGATGAGGCGTTCGCCGCGACCTATACGGTCTATATGAACCACATCAAGGGCATGATGGCGAAGCGCGTGTATGAGCAGTATGCCCGCGTCAAGAAGTATTATGACGAAGGCGCCCCGGCCAACGCCAGCGGCAACAGCACCTATTTTGATTCCTACTGGAACTTTGAAGCGATTCTGAATCTTTGGGATAACATCGACCTTGCGAACCCGACGTCACTGTTCAACGCGCTGGCAACTGTGCCGGCCTATGACCCGACCACGGAAGAAGCTGTGGCGGAAGGGCTGCCGACCGTTGCGCAGATTCAGAACCTTTACAACCTGATCACGAACACCACCAACGGTTATGTCAAGGTTGCAACCGATTATAAGAACGCTCTGGCGGCGCTGCGCAACAGCCTGATCAGCGGCACTGACTACAGCATCATGACCGGCATTCTGACGCAGAACGGCGGCAGCGGCAAATACGGCTGGGTCTCCTCCATCGGCAGACTGAGCGTGACGGACATCTATAACTTCGTCAAAGAGATCGGTCTGACCTCCTACAGCAACCTGACGGAGCCCAACATCCGCGACCTGATGGACGGCTCGATCTCCGATTTCGACGACATCCTTGTTTCCGAGGATATCGGCACCTTGCTCGACAACCTGATTTCGGTGGATGTAACCGACGATCAGGGCAATCCCGTCATCGACCCCGCCACCGGCGAGCCGCAGAAGACGGGCTTCCTCGGCGTGTGGCAGTATGACTATACCGAGGTCAACGGCACCTATCACAAGGGCCGCTTCTATACCCCGACGTCCGGCAACAACGCCGGCAAGATGGTGGAGCGCACCGGAGACGCCGGTACGTCCAACGGTCCCGACAAGGTCAAGAACCTGCGTGAATTCCTGATCAACACGATCCGCAACCTGCTGTTCAACGGCAACCTGCAGACCACGCTGTTCAAGACCATTTACCCGATGATCGGCAACCTGCTGCAGGATCCCGGTACCTATTCGGACTTCGCGAACGAAGGCGGCGTCCCGGGCAAGATGAAGATTTACGACGTTTGGGTATCGAGCGCGTATGCCTATCTGGATAAGCTGGTTCCGTCCGTTGTGGCGGCGGCAATTCCCGCCGAGCCGCATCACTTCTTCTGGCATTCCGGTCACGGCAACCAGGATAACAACACCGGCCAGCAGATCGGTAAGGATATTGTCTGGTATAAATTCTTTAACTCGAGTCTTTATACCTCGGCCACGAGCGGTTACTCCTATAACAAGTATTATTACAATGACTTTTTGAAGATTTTTGACACGTATACAGAAACCTTGCCGAACGTTGTCGGTTTGAACGGTAGCGGCATTTCGATTACGCTGGACTACTACAAATCCTATTGGAACAGCACGCAGTCCGATCGCAAGATTGATTGGGAAGCGATTGACAGCCGCAAGGTCTGGCATATCACCGACCCGGACGGTCTGTACCACACTCTCGCGACTGTGTTCTGCGGTTTGGCTGCCCCGCTGGCGGCTCTGGTCAAAGGCTCTTCCATTCAGCTGGATTTGACAGTGGGTTCTGTTCTCTATGGTCAGGCCACGGTGAACCCGGGTTCCTCCGACGCGCTGTATGAGCGCCTGTTCGTGCCGCTGTATGAACTGCTCGGCATCACATCCCGAGCGAGCGGCAACGCGAACGGCTACCACAGCATAGATGATATTAATAGTGCAACCGAGTTTGTTTGGGTTCCGAAGAACAGCAACGGCGACCAGCGCACAAAGTCCATGCAGGGTTACGGCGTCACATTCTGGCAGTATCTGCTGGAGCCGATCACCTACTGGATGGAGAACACCCTCTTCGTCAAGCCGGTGGAAACGATCCTGAACCTCCTGCCGAACCTGCTGGGCGCGATCGAATACGACCAGCTCGTCAAGAAGCTGAACAACCTTAAAATCGCATTGTCTTTGGATTCGTTCCATTTCCACATCATTACAAGTAGCGGTATTCCCATCAACCTTAACAGAGAGTTGACCACCTTCGACGTCGGCAACATCCTTTCGACGAACGCTACGGTCGCCCCGATTCTGAATGCGGTTGAAAACGGTGTAAACGGCAACGGCATCATGTCGATGCTGCTGAAGGCGGAGGCAACCACCCAGGCGCCGGATGACAATGCGGCGGAAGACGCCGCCAACAACCCGAAGACCTACCTGATGACGGTCTATAAGGATCCGGAGACCGGTGAAAACACAGTCGGCACTTCTGCGAATGACGCCGTGAAATATACCTCGACAAACGGCACGGCCTTCTACTTCCGACAAAAAGGCTTGCTGACGCAGACGCTGTATAATTTGTTCACCACCAAGGAGGAGACGCGGGCCATCGACGACGCGACCTACCGCATCACCACCAACAAGGCGCAGAACGGCAAGATCCAGAAAGAAGAAGGCGGCACGATAAACAAGGGCTACACCTGGGATAAGGGCTACCTGTTCATCAACTGGCTGACCGATCTGACGGTGCACACGACCAAGCACAGCGTGCAGCCTGTGAACGGCAGAACCTACACGATGAATTATGACATCCCGGTCAACCGCTTCATGGCGCCTGCAACGATCCGCAACGGCGGCACCTATGACGGCCATGTTATCAGCTACAGCTTCCCCGGCAACAAGGCGACCATCCGCGGCTACCACCTGGTCGTTGACCCGGGCGATACGCTGCTGACGCTCTTCCGCTGGATCATGGATGACAACACCATCTACTTCCTGAAGCCGCTGCTTGACGGCCTCATGGAGCCCGATCCGGAGACCGGAAAGACCATCCTTGACACCATCATCCCGATTCTGGACGGTCAGGCGGATTACATCATGGCGATCCTGATCCTCCTGCTTAACGAATACAATATCGGTTTTGACAACTACACAGACCAGGTGGCAAACGGCACCTTCTATGCGAAGGGCACCACCAATACCCTGATCGACCATTACAGCGGCTCCGGCTCGAGCCGCAAGGCCTACGGTTTCGCGAGCGAGGCGGCCTTCCTCGGCGCCTATCTTGTGGAAAGCACCGGCCCCGACAACGCGGGCGAGCTGGGTCTGACCGGCCTTGCCAAGGCGGACCGCGCCGTGAAGAACGCGGATAAGATCCTCGATTCCCTTGTGCCGATGCTGGTGAAGCTGCTTGCGGAAACCATCACCAAGCTGCTTCCGTTCACCGAGGATATCGTGGAAAAGGTCAACAATGACGAAATCACCCATTTGGGCGACGTGGTGGCGCAGATCGTGCTCAACGACGACTTCATGACCTGGGTCATGCAGCTGCTGTTCGGCACAGGCACCAACACAACGGCGATGGGCGCAGTGGCCGAAGGCGGCGTTGACAAGGGCATCCTCGGCGGTCTTCTGAGCGGCGACAGCGGCCCGATGATCGGCAAGATCCTCAACATCCTTGCGCAGTTCGACCTGGATATCACCCCGCTGAACCTGCTGAGCGTTTCGGCAAGCGGCACCTTCGCAAGCACGGGCGTCCACAACTGGCTGGTTGCCAACGGCACCATCACCAAAGACACCACCTGGGCTGACATCTCCGTCCCGGCGGGCATCGACTGGTTCCAGGGCGACGACGCGATTGCCGCCACCGGCACCATGTATCAGAAATATAACACGCTGTTCACACAGCTCAAGAAGATGCTTGAATGTGTGCTGGCGCCGCTGAGCCCGGTTTTGAACCTGCTTCTCACCGGCGAAGACCTGACGCTGGCCGACAAGCTGACCATCCGTGGCAACGAAGGCTTCGGCGAAGCGATCGTGCCGATTCTGGAAGCGCTTGACATCGACCTCGGCATGAACCAGACGCAGTTCACCAACTATGTTTACGGCGTGTCCAACGGCCAGGTCCCGGCTCCGGCCTCCGGCAACCACTTTGCCACGAGCGTCCGCAGCCCGCTGGAACCGCTGCTTGCGGCAATTCAGGAACTGCTGCTCGGCACCTCCAGCAACAGCGACTGCCTGCTTGCAACACCGATCTACACGCTGTTCACCAAGCTCCCGAACGCGCTGTACTTCCTTGACCGTTATGACACCGACGGCGACCAGAAGGATGATACCTCCAACTTCATCCTTGCGATCACGAACCTGATCCAGCCGATCCTGACCCTGCTCGACATCGCGGATCCGATCCTGTCGCGCGTCACAACCCTGAATATCAAGAAGACCCTGAACGAGTTCCTTGACCTTGAAGGCTTGCTCAACAAGGTGCTTTCGCAGCTGCTTGACCGCAACTGGTCCAGCCTGTCTGAGATTGAAAAAGAAAACGCCAACGCCAACTATGTTTCGATCGATCTGTTCGACTTCGGCGAAATTGCCGCGAAGTCTTCGAGCGAGATCCAGATCAACGCCACAACGCGCCGCACCGTGCCCGCCATCGGCCGTCCGGCCACCGGCACAAACTCGGTGGGAGCCAACGCCCTTGACTACAGCAAATTCATCGGCTCGCCGGGCCAGCTGTTCATCTCGCTGCTGCGCTCGATCCTGACGCCGGAGCTGGTTGCGCGTATAGGCGATCTGATTAAGGATCTGATGGCAGCGGAAGGTCTGGAGGATACCGAATCCGCCGCTTCCCGTGCCCGTAACCTGAAGATCGTTGACAACATTGTCGCCCTGCTGAACAGCCCGGGCGAAAGCGGCGCCATGAAGGTCGATATCCTGACGGGTATTCTGATCGACCTGCTGACCGACTATGAGTCCGACGATCCCTACGATTACTTCTATGAGTTCATGAACCGCGCGGGCGACACCCTGCAGCAGGAGAAGTGGAACGAGTATTTCATCGAAAGCAACACCTATGACTGGGAACATGTTGCGGTAGATGACAACGGCGACAAGATCTTCACCAAGCAGGAAGTCGAAGACGCGATCTCCAACCTCGACTACGTCATTCAGAAAGCCCTGCCCGACATCCTTGACGCGCTCTATGAAGAAGGCATGATCGACCTCGGCACGGTCTCGCTGGTGTATGATTACACAAGCGGCTCCGGTCTGTGGGAGCTGGTCAAGGCCCTCATCACCGAAAACCTGCTCAAGGACGACATGGTCAGCATGATTGCCAACGCGCTGTTCGGCCTGCTCGGCGGCGCCAGTAACACGATCGACGTTGTGATGAGCCTGCTCAAGGGTGCAGGGATCAACCTTACCGCTTCCGACTTCTACGGCAAGACGGCCGGTCTGGACTCCTATCTGAGCTACGGCTTTGACAAGCAGAACGGCGCGATCAAGTTTGCGCCCGGTTCCAACAACAGAAAAGCCTATATCAACGACGAAGAAGTGGACTTCGACTGGCAGCAGATCATCGAAAACCACCAGAAGGATGCCGACGGCAACATCAACTGGGCCTATGAGACCTATGAGAAGCACAGCGACTTCCTGGTGCCTGGTCCGGACAACAAGCCTGTCAAGCTGACCGAAAAGACCAAGGACGAAGACGGCAACGAAATCGACAAGACGGTCTATAACGAAGAGACCGAAGAATTCGAAATCGTCTATGCCAAGAACCTTATCGCCTCGCAGTATCCGCAAGTGAAGGAAGACGGCAAGTACGTCTATGAATACAAGAACGCGGACGGCGAAATCGTGGAATACAAGTCCGAATACAACTTCCTGAAGGCCTTCATCATCATGAAGGACGAAGATGGCAACGAGGTCGGCGACCCGATCATCTGCCCGACGGAAGAACAGATCGAAACCGGCAACCAGTATAAGCTGACCGCAAAGCGCAACACGGACCTTGCCGTCGCCCTGTGGAGCTGGGGCCTGGATGCCGTGACCGGCGAAACCAGCGCCGAAAAGTATATCGGCAAGAAGAACAAGTTCCTGGAAGACGTCTGGCAGATCATCTCCCCGCTGGAAGGCGTGCTGAGAATGCTGTTTGCCGACGAAGGCTTCCAGGCGTTCGGCGACGCGCTGAACCTCGAAGGCGCCAACGGCTATGAGAATGTGTTCATTCCGCTGTTCAACGCCCTCGGTCTGGATCAGATTCTGACCTACATTAATACGCATCCGGCGGACGCCTCCAATCCGTCCGGCGAAACGATGCTGCAGTACATCAACCGTGTGTCCGGCAGAACCGGCGACGAGGCGATCAAAAACGCCCTGATGTCCTCTGAAGACTATCAGAAGCTGCTGAACGGCCAGACGACTTACAACGGCGAAAGCGGCATGGGCGCTTGCATCAAGTACATTGCGAACGACGTGCTCGGCTTTATCGAGATCGTAACGACCTTCCCGATCGCGACGCTGACTCAGGCGCTGCCGACCCTTGCCTACTTCATTTATGGCGACGGTCTGACCACGCTGGCCGAAAATCTGCTGATCCCGATCACCACGCTGACCAACCGTATCAGCCAGATCGGTCTGCCGCTCGACCTGAACAAGATCGCCGCAGGCTTGATCGACATGCTGGCCACCGGTTCCTGGGAGGACTTCCAGACCGCGCTCGGCGCTTACATCAAGCTGGAAGAGTATGAAGAGGAAGATCCCGTAACCCACGAAATGGTTTCGAAGATCCGCATTGTGGAAGGCGAAAGCTACAACAACACCGAACTGAACTTTACCAACTCCCTGCTGCGTTATCTCAGCTCGCTTGAGTTTGACCTGACCTCGCTGCTTGCGCCGAAGGACACGACGGTCACTGATAAGACACCGTATCAGCACAGCCTGGTGTTCTTCCTCAACAGAGTCGCGGAAACCGCCGCCAAGACGAAGCTTGCCGAGGCAGCCCAGCTGCTCGAGCACGAAGAAGGCCAGAACGTCAGCGACGAGGCCAGGGCGCAGGCTGCTGCCCTGACCGCGGAAGCGCGTGAAATCCGCAAGGATGCGCTGCGTGAGTTCATCAAGAGCATTGCCGCCATCGGCGACTCCTATGCTGATCTTGGCCAAACTGCGCCGATTTCCGAAATCACAGCAAGAGATCCCGAAACAAATGAACTGCTGTTCACCGGCAACGTGAACGATCTGGTCAAGATCGACAACAAGGGCCAGGTCACCGTCAGCAAGTCCGAAGTGCTGATGTTCCTTGTGAGTTTCATCAAGCAGAACACCACGCTGATGGAAATGATCGGCAACATTCTCGGTTACGATCTGACCGACGAGCACACCGATGACGACGAAGTCCTCGACGAAGTCCTGACCAACGTCTTCAACAATCCGGAAGCGCTGGTCGACCTGGTCGTTGACCTGCTCACCGGTTACAAGGTGAAGGACGGCAAAGACGTCATTCTTGCCGACATCGAAAGCGAAACCCACTACGAATTCTATGAAGACGCCGGTTACAGCACGCTGGAAGAAGTGCTTGCCGAAAACAAGCGCGTGACCGAAGCGGCGGAAGCAGCCGGCACGGAAGTCAACAAGGACGACCTCGTTTCCGAGATCTCCCGCGTCAAGACCTCCGCAGCCATCGACAACCTTGACAATCTGGTCGGCACGATCCTTAACCTGTTCAAGGATAAGTTGCTTGCAGTGGATGATCCGGCAACAGAAGAAGACGAAACCGGCCTTCTGACGAAGCTAGGCTTGGCGCCCAACGACGATCTGACCCTGAAGAGCATCGTCAGCAAGCTGATCACCTCGAAGCTGCTGTCTGACGACATGCTCAACGATCTGGTCTCCATGCTGATCAACACGCTCGGCACCGGCAGCTCCACGAACATCATCAACGTGATCGTGAAGGTGCTTGACGGCGCCGGCTACTCCTTCACACCGCAAACCGTGAAGGGCAACGTCAGCCAGCTGAGCAGCATCATCGGCAGCCACAAGAAGTGGAACGAAGTTGCGGCAGACAACCTCGAATTTGTCTATGAATATGTCACCGGCACCAACGACGACGGTGAAGAGACCACCGCAAAGGTTTACAGCAAGACCCAGCTGATTCCCGAAGGAGAGGATACCGCAACGGTACTGATCGACCTTGCCACCGGCAAGATCACGACGGATGAAACCGTTGGTACCGAAAAGGAAATCAGACCTGTCTGGGTCGAGGAGCAGAAGAAGACCGGCGAAGGCAACAACACGCGTTACTGGTACACCTATAAGACCGACAACAACGCGGAGCCCACCCCGGTTGATCTTCCGGATGCCGGCGAGACCAAGATTACAGTGAACGGCGTGGAATACAATCTGTCCCCGCTGATGGTTCCGACCGACGAACAGCAGAAGACCGTGCGTATCCATGTGGAGTGGGGTCTGACCGGCCTTACCGACGCGAAGCAAGGTCTTGACAAACTGGTTAACCTTGTCTGGAGCCTGATCAAGCCGCTGCACGGTGTGTTTGAACTGCTCTTCACGGGCAACCACCTGAAGATTTATGATAAGATCAAGATCGAAGGTCTGGAAGGCTATCAGACCGTGATTCTCCCGCTGCTGAAGGCGCTTGCCATCGACAAGCTCTTCAAGGCAGATCCGACGAAGGTTCATACGGACTCCAGCGAGCTCTATCTCGCGGGCGGTCTGGTCACGCCGGAAACCTTCATGAAGACCATCTATGGCGATGACAAGGTGGAGGAAAACGACCAGACTCACGTCTGGCAACTGAAGGCGGACGCTGACGTCAGCGGCGTGAACGTTGACAACTATAAGACCATTCTCACAACACTGGTCGATTCCCTCTGGGCACTGGTTGAATCGCTGTGCGATCGTCCGGTCAACACGCTGCTGATTATCCTGCCGCATCTGGCGCGCTTCCTGATCAGCGACGGCGCCGACAAGATCATTGAAAACCTGCTTGCTCCCGTGACGACCATCACCGATAAGATCAAGGTAATCTATGATCTCGATATCATGGGTATGCTGAAAGAGCTGCTGCAAGGCATCATCGCAAAGGATGAAGCGGCAGAAGGAGGCTCTGAAGGCGGCTCGCAAACGAGCGGTGCGCCGAGACGCAGAGGCGCTGCCGCGCCCAAGACCAGATCGGCAGGCGCGATGTTCGCGCAGTATCTGCTCGATGTGATTGAAGAGGCCGAGACGCCCGAAAGAACAGACAACAGCGAGCTCCTTGCTGAAATCTTTGAGCCGCTGATTGAAGAAGAACCCGCAGCCGCGGCGGCGCCGAAGTCTGCGCCGCGCAGAAACGGCAACCGCAACGACGCCGAACCCGACAATGAACTCTCGATCCTTGACATTCTGCAGCAACTGATCGACAGCGTTTCCATCACGATCAGCAAGGATGAAGAGACCGGCGTGGAAACCAAACTCGTTCTGAGCGAGATCCTGCCCGATACCATCTTCATCGACCTTGCTTCTTGCGCATGGCTGGAAGCGCACCACAGCATGAAGGAATATGCGGAATTCACAGAGATCGAAACCCTCACCAGAGGCGAAGGCGAGAATCAGATCACGATTCTGAACAGACGCGACGGCAGAATGCAGCGTACAGAAGCGGGCGACTATGACGTCGACCGTGAAACGGTTCTGCTCAAAGTCCTCGACTGGGTCGTCTTCAACGACGGCATCCGCAGTCTGGCAGAAAATCTGCTGAAGATCAACTACGAGAAGCTCGGCGCCGGTAAGGAACTTGGTGAAAGCTTCAACCTTGACGACCCGAATACCGACTATCTGATGGCGGTTCTGATCTACTCGATCTTCAACGACGCGGAACCGGTCGAACGCCTACTGATCGACCTGCTCTCCTGGTATAAGATCGAATATCAGCCGGCAAGAGTCGCAAGCGAATATCCGGAACTCGAAGCGAGAATCGCAGAAGAACGTGGCATCGACTATGAGGGTGCCGGAATCAACAAGGACGAACTGGAAGTCCTGCCGTCGCAGATCGATACGCTGGTTGCCGGCCTCCTGCCGTTTGTGACCAGCCTGCTGCCCGCAGATATGCTCGGCGGCATTACCCTGAGCGGCAACAACGCGCAGGAACTGGTTGAAAACCTGCTGGTCGGCCTGATGAAGGACAGCACTGTCGACGGCGAGTTCAAGCCAGGCCTTGCCACGAAGCTGGTCGCCCTGCTTGTCAACGCGATCGGCGGCAACGAGACCATCACCAAGGTCATCGGCATGCTGCCTGAGATCGTGGACGGCCTTGACCTGACGCTGAAACACTTCATGGACAGCTCCGAAGCGTTCAATACCTTCTTCGCGCCGTACGACGTGGACAACGACGGCAAGGTCACCTGGGCGGAAGCCTATGAAGGCCTCAAGACGATCAAGATCTATGAGGATACCACGATCCGCGAAGCCGGCGACGACGAAAAGGCAACGACTTCCGACGACGGCAACACCATCACCATCACCGACAAGAGCGATGCGACGAAGGTCCACTACGTGATCACCATCTCCGGCACCGAAAACGACAAGACCGTTTTGACGGTGGACGGCGAAGGCGAATTCGTCAGCAAGACCCGCACGGTGAAGGCAGACGGCATCGGCTGGCTGTACACCTATGACAAGGACGACGAGATTACCGGCTGTACGGCGTATGATCTGGAAACCAACGAGATCTTCAAGACCGAAAAAGACGGTAATACCGAGATCTACAAGATCGTCTATGAACAGATGGTTGACGCAGAGAACGAGCCGATGTTCGACGACGAAAACAACCCGATCTATGACACGACCAAGCCGGTCTATGTCTATGAGATCAACCTGACCGGCACGAACAGCTTCGGCATCAACACCTATGACGACGTTCTTACGCTGATCAGCCAGATCCTGACGCCGCTGGTACCGGTGCTCCGCATGCTGCTCACCGAAGAAGATCTGATCATCCTCGACGGTGTTCATATCACGGGCGGCGACGGTTATGACAGATTCATCGTTCCGGTCTTTGAAGCGCTCGGTATCGACGGATTTGAGATTAAAATTTCGGAAACCGAAACGAAAACAATCAGGATCCTTGACAAGGTTGCGTTCAAGGCGCTTGACGACACTGCTTATGCGAAGCAGATCCTTGACTATGTGGACGCGCTCATCAAGAAGATCGTGGGCTCTCCGGTCCAAACGATTGTCGGCGCGCTGCCGCAGCTGGTCTGGTTTGTCTACAGTGACGGCCTTGCCCAGGGCGTTGAACAGTTCGTGGCTCCGCTGATTACGCTGGTTGACCTGGTCAACGACGTGACCGGCGCAAAGGTGACCATTCCAGATGCCAGCGTGAACACGCAAGGCACGAAGGAATATGTTGCGCTTGACATCTATGCGATCATTCTCGGCTTCATCAAGAGCAACGAAACGATGAAGAAACTGATCCCGAACATTGACAATATCACAAATGTTTATGAGCTGGTCGACAACCTGCTGACATGCGATGCGATTGAACATCTGCTGGCGAACCTGCTGACCGAAAAGAACATCAGCCTTGGCGAGATCCCGGTGATCGGTCTCTTCGAGTACATCATCGTGAAGACCTGCCATATTGATGATGTTGAAACGGTCCGCTATTATCAGGCGACCATCGACGGCGAACGACGCACCGTGAAGGGCGTTGTGTCCACCATGGCCGACACGCTGATGGCGATTGTGGGCGACACGATCCTTGGCGGCGACCTGGTCGAAAGCCTGATTGAACAGATCAGCGGAGAAGAAGTCAGCGACACCGTGAAGCAGATCCTTGACGCGATCACGGGCGAAAACAGATACGTCATCTTCAAGATCCTCCTGAAGTACTTCAACGAGTACGATGTGGAGAATATGTTGCTTGAGTACCTGTCCTTCGAAAGACTGACCTACGACTATGACACCTTTATCGCCGGCAGCGAAGTCGGTATCGGCAACAAACAGCGCAAGGTTCGCCGCGCGATCAAGAAGCTCGACAAGACGCTTCTTGCCGCAATTCCGGAGCTGATCCCGATCCTGAAAGAGAACGACACCTTCAAGGCGATCCTGAAGACCGTGCCTGAGCGCGCTTCGCTAAAGGATGCGGTTGACGCGATCCTGCAGCAGTATGTCATCAAGGATGAGATCGTGAACACGCTGGTCAGTCTGATCATCGGTCTGCTGGGCGAAAACGGCGATACCATCAACGGCATTGCGCCGCTGCTGAACCAGATCGTCGGCCTCGACATTGCTCCGGCTGCCTATGCTGCAGAAAGCTCCGGCGCGTTCCAGACCTTCCTGAACAACCGTATTGACGCCGCGCTCGAAAACAACCCGACGAAGATCGATGACGAAGGAAACGAAGCTTCCCGTGAGCGCGCTGACGTCACTTGGTCCGAGATTGTGTTCCCGACCGATTATGCACCGCACTTCGCCTATGTGACCTATGAATTCGCAAAGGACGAAGACGGCAAGGTCATCCTTGACACAAACGGCAACCCGACCTATAAGCTGGTCGACGGCAACAAAGTCGTTGTGAAGGACAAAAACGGCAACATCATCTATAACGACTATTACACCAAGAGTGCGGAAGAGATGGGCCTCAAGAAGGCAGACGTTGAGGTTGACACCTACACCGTTACAGTCGATCTGATCCCGGTCATCCGTTATCAGTACACGGTTGGTACGGGCAGCGACGCCAAGACTGAGACCGTCTACAAGCCGGAAGGCACGACGACGATCACGGTCAAGGACGGCGACGACGAAGTCGAATACAGCCTGACCCAGGTTTCGCACTACACCTACACCATCGGCACCGGCAACGACGCTGAGATCTTCGATTACTACGGCCCGGCCGGTGAAACGACCTACACGATCGAAACAGGAGACAACGCCGGCACCTACACGCTGGAGGTGGCTGACGAAACAGTTCAGGATAAGAAGGTCCAGCTCGACGAAGTCTGGGGTGTTGATTCCGCTGCGAATATGGACGCGAAGAAGGATGCGTTCGTCAATGCGATCTATGGCCTTGTGAAGCCGCTTGAACTGGTACTCAACTTCCTGCTCAGAGGCGAAGATATCCAGATCCTGAAGGCAGAAGGCGCCGAAAAGGGCGTTCTGGAACTGAAGGGCAACACCGGCTACGAGCACGCGATCCTGCCGTTGCTGAAGGCGCTCGCGATCGATCCGGAATACCTGACAAGTGCTGATGATTACATGAGCGGCAAGGGCACGGCTGTGACGCTGAGCGCGCTGACCGACGCGATCTACGGTCTGGTCGAACAGCTTGCAAACGGCCCGGTTCAGTACCTGCTGACCCTGCTTCCGACCCTGTCCTACTTCCTAGCCTCCAACGGCGTGGAAGTGGTCGTACGCAATCTGCTCGCGCCCGCGCTTGCGCTCGTGAATATTGCGGAACCGATCCTTGGACCGATCCTTGAAAAGGTCATTAACGAAAACGCCAGCATCTATGAGATCCTTGAAAAGTATCTGCCCACCACCGCGGGCAAGAAGGATCCGGCAACTGGCACGTTCATCCTGAACAGCAACGGCAAGAAGATCTACACGCTGAATGATATTCTCGGCATCGCAGGCGAAGACGGCTCCAACATCGTCCGCATCCTGAACGAGCTGCTGTCCGGTCTCATCGTGAAGGCGGTTGAAGGCGACGAAACCACCGTAGTCTGTGATCCGCTGCCGAGCGACTTCTTCTGGCAGTATGTCCAGCATACCGTCAACATTCCGGCAAAGCAGACCGGTGACAAGGTCTACTACTGGGTCGGCGAAGACAACGTCAAGATCGCTGAAAGCGTCTACAACATGGGTCACAACGAAGAGATCAACGAGACCCGCTATGTTATCCGCGACGGCATCTTTACGGTCGACATTGCAGACTCCCTGGTCTTCCTGCTCGATACGGTCCTGTCGAACGACGTACTTTCGGATATCAACCTGATCCTTGACAAGAAGGTCGAATCCGACGATACGAAGGAACTGATCGGCGGTATTCTTGAAACCATCATCAACGGTGAAAACAACGGCCTGAAGCTGACTGATATCATTACAAAGCTGTTTGAAGGCTATGAGATCACCTATGTGGAGCTCAACGGCAAACTCATTGAGCCGGATCACTCCGCGTATGATAATCTTGACGCGAACCTGCAGTCGCAGGTTGAAGAGATTCCGGGCAAGCTTGACACTGTGATCAGCGAAGCAGTCAAGACGCTGCTGCCGGTTCTGCCGACGCT
>JAEEGI010002326.1_pt1 | contig 46940 bp, 35 predicted proteins | sample 8958751 | NCBI WGS metagenome assembly JAEEGI01 (sample SAMN16246545, study PRJNA631951) | gut metagenome | biome: gut microbiome; feature: rumen; material: KS-attached | host: Bos | place: Iran: Karaj | collected 2018-10
GAGCTGGGCCAGTACCTGGTTAAGTGTTCGCAGTGGATCATCGGTGGTGACGGCGCCAGCTACGACATCGGCTTCGGCGGTCTGGACCACGTGATTGCCAGCGGCAAGAACGTCAACATCCTCGTGCTCGACACCGAGGTTTACTCCAACACCGGTGGTCAGGCCTCCAAGGCTACCCCGATCGGCGCTATCGCCAAGTTTGCCGCTGCCGGCAAGCGCGTCCGCAAGAAAGACCTTGGTCTGATTGCCAGCACCTACGGCTACGTCTATGCTGCCCAGATCGCTATGGGCGCCAGCGATGCCCAGTGCCTGAAGGCCATCCGCGAGGCCGAGGCCTATGACGGTCCGTCAATCATCATCGCCTACGCTCCCTGTATCAACCACGGTATCAAGGCCGGTATGGGCAAGGCTCAAGCCGAGGAGAAGGCAGCCGTTGCTTGCGGTTACTGGCACCTGTGGCGTTACAACCCGCAGCTTGAGGCCGAGGGCAAGAATCCCTTCACTCTCGACAGCCCCGAGCCCAATTGGGACGAGTTCGAAAACTTCCTCAAGGGCGAGGTTCGCTACGCATCGGTACTGAAGCAGTATCCCGATGAGGCAGCCGAGTTGTTCAAAGCCGCTAAGGAGAATGCCCAGTGGCGCTACAACAACTACCGCCGTCTGGCCCGCCAGCAGTGGGGTGTTGATCCTGAGGCATGATTTAGGCTTTAGGTTTTAGGGGTTTTAAAGACTCTAAAACCAGAAACCGCAAACTAAACGCGGGGCTGGAACACGTTTCCAGCCCTGTGTTTTCTTTATTCCCTCTGCTTCAACATTTTAACCTGAAAATTTGGAAAATCACACAATTCGCCTTACCTTTGCGACAACCTGAACGCGATAATGGCTCGATTCCTTTCAACTTTGAACCAAACGATAAACCGGTCAGGGTAAAAATGCCGGACAATTGCTTTGCCCAGCATGGATGATGAATAACTTTTTGGATGAACTATTTATTTAAAATTCTTATGGAAAAAAGATTTCACATTTCAAGGAGAACAAGCTGGCTACTGCTTTGCTTATTGCTTGTGGCGCTTGCAACATCGGCCCAGGATGTAGTGACGCCCCTGAATGGCGACGTGAACTGCGACAGTGAGGTAAATATCGCTGACGTGAACGCGGTCATCGACATCATTTTTGACAATGGCACATATAGTGCCGCTGCCGATGTGAACCATGACGGCGAAACCAACATTGCCGATGTAAATGCCGTCCTTGGCCTCATTCTTGACGAGCAAGCCAACCACATTGAGACGTTCACCGTGGCAGGCGTGACATTCAGTATGGTAGAGGTCGAGGGAGGCACGTTCCAGTCGATTCACAGCCCTCAAGTGACCTTGTCACCGTTTGCCATCGGGCAGACCGAGGTGACGCAAGCCTTGTGGGTAGCCGTGATGGGCAACAATCCGAGCTATTTCAACAGCGACCTCAATCCCTCATGCGACCTCAACTGCCCTGTCGAGCAAGTGTCATGGGATGACTGCCAGGAGTTTATCGCCAAGCTCAACGAGATGACAGGCAGAAAATTCTGCTTGCCCAGCGAGGCCGAGTGGGAATTTGCCGCACGTGGCGGCAACTATAGCCACGGCTACAAGTTTGCTGGCAGTGATGATAAAGACGAGGTCGCATGGCATAGGCAGAATTCCGGCCATAGAACTCACTCTGTGGCCGAGTTGCTCCCCAACGAGTTGGGGCTATATGACATGAGCGGTAATGTGGAAGAGTATTGTCAGGATGGATGGGGCGACAACTACTTCTGCATCAACCCGCTGACCAACCCGATCTTGCCATCAACCGATGGTGATCATGTGGCTTGTGGGGGCAGCTGGAATTTCACCGGCTCGTTAGTTTCAAGCATGCCGCATTCAACAGCTTGGCCCACAATAGGTCTGCGCCTTGCCATGGGCGAACCGGTCTATGACACGCCACTGTCACTGTCAAAATATGAAACTGAAATGAATGACGGCTGGTTTGACGTGGTGACCATTGCGGGTGGCAGCGGCCTCTATCAGGTGAACTGCGACAACATCGAGACCCTTATCATCTCGCATAAAGACACGACTATTCGACTGGACGCCATCGAGACGGGACAGGCCACTGTCACCGTCAGTGATCTCACTACCGGCGAACAGGCAACCATCGCCGTGACAGTCAACCCAAGCGAGTTTGTCATGGAGAAATTCACCGTGGGTGACGAGAAGTTTACCCTGATCAAGGTTGACGGCGGCACATTCATGATGGGTGCAACACCCGAGCAAGAGGACGAGGCCGCCGATGACGAGCAACCGGTTCACGAGGTGACGCTCTCATCGTTCTTCATCGGGCAGACCGAGGTGACAGTGGGATTGTGGAAAGCCGTGATGGGCTACTGTCCTATACCCTCCTCTATACCAGAGCATAATCACGACCCCAGAATGCCTGCACAGCTCGTATCATGGGATGATTGCCAGGAGTTTATCGCCAAGCTCAACGAGATGACAGGCAGGACATTCCGCATGCCCACCGAGGCCGAGTGGGAGTTCGCCGCACGTGGCGGCAACTACAGCCACGGCTACAAATATGCCGGCAGTGACAATCTTGACGACGTTGCCTGGTATGAAGAGAACTGGGAAGAAAGTGAGGATCATTTTGTCAGAATGAAGGCTCCCAACGAGTTGGGCTTGTATGACATGAGCGGTCTGATGTGGGAGTGGTGCCAGGACTGGTATGGGCCCTATGGCAGCGATTCTCTCATCAATCCGGTTGGACCTGAATCAGGTACTGACCGTGTGATTCGCGGTGGCAGTTACTCTTCGGCCAATTACTGCCGCGTGTCATGTCGTAATAGCAACCCACCCGATGAAAGAGTCCGCATCGGCTTGCGCCTCGTCATGGAAGAGGATGGGCGTTAGGTTTTAGGCGTTAGGGGCTTTAAGGGCTTTAAAAACTCAGGACAAAGGACTAAAAACCCAAAAACAAGAACAGGGTTGGGATTGTGTTCCAGCCCTGTGTTTTTTGTCTTATTGAAACAAAAAAACGGTAATTGGTATCGATTTTTCGGAAAAAATCATTACATTTGCAGTATCTTCTATACAAATGACATTTTCACCAAAACCTTTAAAAATATGAACAAAATTGACCAAATTCTGAAAAAGTACCTCAAGGCGGTGGATAGCGGCAAGATTTTCAGCAAGCCGATTAAACCAATTTACTTGATTATCGGCTGGTTGCATCTGCTCTTGCCATTGTTTCTCATTAAGGTGGCCTATGACACCTACAACAACGACTATTACCGCAGCGGTTTCAAGCAGCTGCGCTACACATTCGGTGACCACGATGTGATTATCGGATTTGTGCTTGTAGCGTTGTTTGCTGTTGCTTGCCTCGCGGCCTATTGTGCCATCAAGTTCTGGACCGACCGTGCCAAACGTCTTGACGTCCTGATCAAGCCCAGCAATGAATTCTGCGTCCTGCCCATCATTGTGACGTTTACCCGCAATTTGGGTGAAGGCTTGGCCCTGGTCATGGTCATTTGGGGCATCGGCATCTCAGTCATCGTGGGCCTTGGCCTGCTGTGTGCCGCATTTGTCGAGTCAGAGTATTTCAAAGAGATTTTCAAGGCATCGATGAGCGTGCTCTTTGGCGGCACCATCCTCACCATTGTCTCGAGTTATCTGACGCTGGTTCTCCATCGTTACCTCTCAGAGCTGATGGGACTGCTGGTATCTATTGCCTCAAATGTTTCACGCATTGCCCACAAGTAAACTTTAACCATTAAAACCAATAGACCAACCATTATGAAGAAATGTCCACAATGTGAACGCATGCTCCCCGATGATGCAAAACAATGCACCTACTGCGGGGAGGAACTGGATGACGTCGTGAGCCAGCCTGCCAGCCAGGAGCCCCAAGAGGATGTTGAAATCCAGGAAGAGCCCCTTGAAGATGTTCAAGAAGTGGCACAGGAAGAGGCCCCCAAGCAGCCTCAGCCCGCCCGCAAAACGGTTAGTGCAGCCGCTCCCAAGCAAGAGCGCCCTGCAACGAACACCAACATGCTGTATGGCATTATCGCTTTCCTTGCAGCGCTGCTGGTGTGCGGCGGCGTGTTCTGGTTCATGAGCCAGGACAAGGGTTCCCCAACCGAGGAGCCAGTCACCGGGCAGGTGATTGAAGCCCCCGCCGAAGAAGCCGTTACCGAAGAAGCCATGACCGAAGAGCCGTTACCCAATGACGGCTACAGCCAGGCGAACCCTGTCAATGACGATGGCCCCGTGGCCGACGAGGACGACACGGGTTGCACCCTCGGCAAGGTGATGGTTACCGGCGAAAACGTGAGGTTGCGCACATCGCCCGAAATCAACAACCATAACATCTTGAAGGACAAGAAGGGCAAGAACCTGCACCCGAAGAAAGGTCAGGTTCTGGAATGTATCGACGCCGAGGGCGACTTCTACTTTGTCTATTTCAATGACATGCCCTGCTACATCTCCAAGCAATTCACCAAGTTTGTGGAATAACCACAGGACACTTTCACTCGTTAAGAAATTCAATACATCAAGAAATATAACACTATGAACCGTTCAACACTACTGCTCTTGTCGCTCATGCTTGTCCTGCTCTCGTGCGGCGGCAACAAGGACGACAAGAAAGATGCAAGCCAAGCGGCGGCACCTGCCGCAAACAGCGAAGCGGCAGCGCCTCCTCAACTGAAAATCAGCGATAATGCCGATTATGACAAGGAGAGCCCCTTTATCGTCATCTCCAAAAAGGACTTGACACTCACCGTCTATGCCCGCAGCAATGGCGGCGACACCATTGCCATTGCCTCTTTCCCCGTGTGCATGGGCAAGAACAAGGGCAACAAGGAGGGAAGCGGTGACATGCGCACGCCCGAGTCACCCGCCGGCGAGCCGTTCTCCATCACCATGATTCAGGACGCATCGACCTGGACCCACGACTTCGGCGACGGCCGAGGCAGCATCCTGGCCTATGGCAACTGGTTCCTGAGGCTCAAAACGCCCTTTAACGGCATCGGCATCCACGGCAGCACCAACAACGAGAACTCGGTGCCCGGCCGTGCCAGCGAGGGTTGCATCCGCCTGCTCGACAAGGACATCATCACCCTCAAGGAGAAATATGCCCGCGTGGGCATGCCCGTCATCATCAAGGGCGAGGAGCAGGGCCTGCTGCCCTTTGAGGAAAAATGCCTGGCCCAATAAAATGTTACATTTCAGTTAAACATTGTTATAACACTTGCATTTCTCAAGAAAAACATCGTAATTTGTAATCATTATTTATCCTTTTAACCAATCATTCTGTCACTATGGGATTACTTGACGAACTTCAGAGAAAATTAGAAGAGGCCGCCCGCCAGGCTCAGCAGCAGCAAAGCGGCGGCGGTTCAGTCGGCAGCAACGAGATTCCCAACCCCTGGGACCAAGCTCCGCAGCAGCCGCAACAACAGGCCCCGAACTTTCCTCCGGGCTACCAACAGCCTCAGCAGCAGACCGCGCCTAACCAGCAGCAGTATCAGCAGCAGTACCAGATGATCATGCAGCAGATGCAGCAGCTCGTTCAGCAGGCCTACCAGCTGGGCTACCAGTATGGCGTGCAGGTTGCCCAGTCAGGCGGCTACCGTGCAGGCCTCAAGGACGAGGAGCAGAAGTAAGGCGTCTGGCCGACATATCCCTATCTCACCACTGCCCTGCCTGACAACACAGGCGGCGCAGTGGTGTTGTTGCATTTATCATGCTAACATAAAACCATGAGAACCACCCGATTAACCAATACACAAACCTGTGTATTATAAAAAAAAGTGCTGCTGTCTTGCAAAAAACTCCGTCAAAAGCTGCCAGGACGCCTATCAGTCCCTACAGGCTTAGAATCAACGACGCGTGATGTGACCTTTTTCACCGGGCAGCAGACATGAATAAAAACAAGGGGCAACGCCGATGACGGGTTGTCCCTTGTTTGTTTTGTCCGTTTTGTTTGTTTGACCATAAAGAAATTTGGCGCAACATATTGCATAATCAATTTTTATGCCTAATTTTGCGGCTCATTTTGACACAACGCCACTATCCTGTATTATCAGAACAGTGGCATTAATTCTTAATGTGAGATTTCATTTTATCAACATCATAATATCATTATTTTTACAATGAAGAGATATTTTTTTATTCTGTCTGTATTGTTCTGCTGTGCTATTGTGGCAACGGCTGTTCCCGCCAAGCCCGGCTGGCACACAATTACCCAGAGTGATGGCACGACCTTGAAAGTTCAGGCTGTGGGCAATGCCTTTAACAATGCTGTCTTGACCGCCGACGGCCTAACTGTTGCCCGAGGCAACGACGGGGATTACTACTATAGCTCGTCGCTGACGGGACTGACTGCCGTTCGCGCCCATGAGGCCAACAAGCGCACTGCTGCCGAGAAGGCATTTATCCAGGCACAGCGCAGTGCCATGCAGATGCAGTTCCAACCCTACAAGCTGCCGTCTTCCAAAGGCAAACTCAATGCTGCAGGCAGCAATGCCTCGGCCGATGTTCCAGCCCAGGGCAAGCGCCCCATTCCCATCATTCTGGTGGAATTTCAGGATAAAAAGTTCAATAACACGCGCGAGAGGATTATCGAGGCGATGCTCACCGGGCAGGAGAGCGTCGGCCAGTATTTCCATGACCAGTCCAATGGCATGTATCAGCCCGAGTTTGACGTCTATGGCATCTATTGCCTGTCGCAGAACCGCGAGTATTACGGCGGTCACAATGGCACTGTTAAGGACAAGGGCATCGGGTGGATGGTGACCGAGGCCTGCCAACTCGCTGCTGCCGACGGAGTGTCGTTTGAGCCCTATGACACCAACCATGACAGCTACTGCGACGTGGTCATCGTCATCTTTGCCGGAGTGGGAGAAGCCCAGGCCAAGGTTTATCACCCCGAGGCCATCTGGCCTTGTAACTGGACCCTGGACGCCGCCAAGTATTATTCATGTGGCGGCAATGGTGCCTTCGCCCCCAGCATGGGCGACCCCTATGTCAACCATTTTGCCGTCTTCAACGAGCTCTATGGCAGCAACGACAACGGCAGGACCATCGACGGCATCGGCACTTTTGTCCATGAGTTCGGACACTGCCTGGGCTTGCCCGACCTCTATGACACGGGCAACAACGACAATTACGGCATGGGTAACTGGGACATCATGTGCCTGGGCTGCTATTGCAACGACGGATACACGCCTGTGGGCTATTCGGCCTATGAGAAGGTGTTCATGGGATGGGTGGATTTCATCACACCAGTGCCCAACACCTACTATACCTTGCCCGTGTGGAACAAGAAGAGCAAGGAGAGCGACAAGGCCGTGTGCATCACCAGCGACCTGAACAAGAACGAGTATTTCATCCTCGAGAACCGCTATCGCACGGGGTGGGACCGCTACCTGCCGGGCACGGGAATCCTGGTGACACACATCACCTACAGTGCCAGCCAGTGGGCCAACAACAAGCCTAATAACGATAAAATCCAGTTGGTGACCATTTTGCCTGCCGACAACAAGTTGAGCAATTACACCGAGAGCACCGACACCTGGCCCTATGGCAACAAGCGCAGCCTGACCGACGAGACCACACCGTCCACCGAACTCTACATGACTTCCTATGGCGACATTACTGGCCATGCCGGCCATCTGGGCAAGCCTGTTACCGAGATGGTCATCAACCGCGACGGCTCGGCCAGTTTCTGGTACATGAAGCAAACCCACAACTATCAATTGGGCGACTTGAATCACAGCGGTACATTTACCCTCGGCGATGTGACAGCATTGATTAACCTATTGCTGAACATCCCCGACGAGAATTGCTGCTTGATTTGTGCTGATGTGAATAGCGATAACAACATCAGCATCGCTGATGTGCCAGCGCTGATTAACCTGCTGATGCAATAAGCAGCAACTTTGGGGAGGACGCAGCCTGATAATCCTTTCTACTACAGGCTGCCTTTTTCCCCCTCTCTCACACACATGATTTAAAGGTGCGGCCACTCTCCATTGGTCGCACTTTTCTCTTAGAATAAAACAAACAAGGGGCAACGCCGATGACGGGTTGTCCCTTGTCCGTTTTGTTCGTTTTGTCCGCGCGTGCGCGCCAGGTCTTAGTCTTTAGATGTTAGACATTAGACGTTAGACATTAGACGTTAGCTTGCATCAACCGCACTGGAAGTACTCGTTGACGAGTTGTGAGGTGCGCTTGGGATCGTGCTCGATGTCGTGGCGCAGGGTGCGGTCGTTGAACGAGCGCAGCTGTGCGATGATGCCATCGATCATGTGAGCGCTGAAGACGCCCTTCTCCTCGAATGCGCCACGCAGCTTCTCCAGGCAGTCGGCACTGGCAACGCAGCTGTCGGGCAGGCAGTCGAGCTCGTTGAGGCGGTCGGCATTGGCGGCATCGTGGATGTTCACGTCCACATAGGTCTTGGCGGCCAGCTCCAGGGCATTCTCCATCTCAAAGCCGTGGCGGCATGCTACGCACAGTCCGGCCAGCAGCTGGTAGATGTCGGCCGAGCCGTCCGGCGAGCGCATCTCGACGGTCTGCTTCTGGGTGGTGTCAAAGTTGCTGGCGGGCTCCAGCGGGTTGGCGATGCGGCACATGTCGGCTCCGGCGGTCCAGCCCAGCGGCACGCGCACGAGCACCGAGCGGTTGCGGTCGCCCCAGCACACGTTGGTGGGTGCCTCCTGGTGGGGAACCAGGCGGAAGTAGGACATCGGGTTCTTGTTGCCGAATGCGGTGATGGCTGGTGCCAGCTCCATCATGCCGGCGATGGCCTTGCGGGCCTCGTCGCTCAGCACGCCCTTGTCGTTGATCATCATGTTGCAGCCGTCCTTCATCATGCGCATGTGGATGTGCAGGCCCGAGCCGGCCTTGCCCGTCGTGATCTTGGGGGCAAAGGTGACATTCAGGTCGTCGCGGAAGGCCAGGTTGCGGATCACCCACTTGGCCACCATCAGCTGGTCGGCGGCGTCGAGCACGGGCACGGGCAGGAACTCGATCTCGTTCTGCTCATATACCACGCCGTCCTGCTCAAAGTTGCCCACCTCGCTGTGGCCGTACTTGATCTTGCCGCCGGCCTTGGCGATGTAGTCCATGCAGCGCTGGCGGAAGCCGTTGGTCTTGGCATAGGGCATCGACTCGTGATAGCCGTGCTGGTCGCGGGCAGGGTAGTAGGCTACCGACGGGCGGATGACATAGTACTCCAGCTCGCCCATGGCCTCATATTCCATGCCTGTCACCTCGCGGAAGGCCTGAGCGGCTTTCCTCAGCGTCTGCTCGGGTGAGCTCTCCAGCGGGTTGCCGTCCTTGTCAAAGAACGAGCACAGCAGGCACAGCGTGGGAATCTCGGCAAACGGGTCGAGGAAGGCGGTGCTGAACCTGGGCAGCACATACAGGTCGCTCGAGCTGGCCTCGATGAAGCTGAACAGGCTGCTGCCGTCAACACGCTCACCACACGACAGGATGGTGCGCAGGTAGTCCTTGTTGCTGATGACAAAGTTCAGGGTTTTCAACTTGCCGTCACCGCCGGGGTACATGAAGTTGACCATGCGGATGTCGTTCTCCTCGATGAAGCGGATGATGTCGGCCTTGGTGAACTCGCGCGGCTCTTTCTGCAGGTAGGCCACTACCTGGTTGGCATTCAGTGCCAGATTTTCGTTTTCCACTATTTCTGTTTTAAGATGTTATGCTTTCGCTATCGGCTAATAGCTGACGACTATATAGCAAATGGCAGAAAAGCAGGTTAATTAATGGTTTTTACTTTTTTGCAAAGGTAGTGCAAGCCGAGCACAATGGCAAGAAAAATCACATTTTTCTTGTAATTGTCGAGGCGCCGCCTACCTTAGCCGCAGGCAACGGTAGTGCAAGCCGAGGACATAACCAAAAAGAATTTATTCTTTTTTATGTCGGGGCGCAGCATGCTTTTTAGACTTTAGACATTAGACGTTAGACTTTAGACATTAGACGTTAGGCATTAGGGGCCCTAGTGGCTCTAAGGGCCTTAAGGCCCCAAAAAACTAGCCTCTAGACCTGCGAGCACAGCGAGCATCAAGAAATTTCAAGGCAAGACAGTCGTTTTTATAAACAGTTATTTGCCCAATCGCAGCAAAGGCCCTAACTTTGAGCACTGTTTCTAACCAATTCCCGAACAAGATGAAACCTCTATTATCCTTGCTTATCGCTTCGATGCTGACGCTCACCATCGCCGCACAGCAGTTGCCGCAGTTCGCCTACAATAGTTTTGACGGCTGGCAATACAACAACCCCAACTTGCCCCTCAACGAGGACAACATCGGCAACGGCAAGATCGCCCTCTATATCGACAGCCAGGGCAGGGTGCTCACCCTTACCTCGCCCGAATTCTCCTGCCACGGCATCGACAGCATCCAGGCCACCATCGGATGGCACACCCCCAACTTCAGCACCAGCTCGTTTGACCTGGACCGTGCCACGCTCACCATCACCATCGACGCGCCCGACGGCACCCCCGTCGACTCCATCACCCTGGCCACTCCCAAGAAAGCAAGAAACCACACGTTGCACGCCTCCATGCCCATGCCGCAGGGCCTGACAGCTGCCAGGCTGCGCTTCGTCTCGTGGACCGGCGACGTGAACAGTTTTGGGGCCGTGCGCAGCATCACGCTCACGGCCGCGACCTCTTCTCAACAAGAAATTGTGCACGGGGATGTGAATGGTGACGGCCACATCAACATCGGCGACGTCACCGCGCTCATCGATTATCTGCTCTCATCCAGCAGCCCCATCAATGCAGCCAATGCCGACGTCAACGGCGACGGCTCCATCGCCATCAGCGATGTCACCGCCATCATCGACATGCTCCTGAACAAAAACTGAGAACCCGATCAGTGGCGGAGTTGCCTCAGGCCGTAGAGCATCACCACGGCAAAACACAGCACCGGGACGATAAACGACAGGTTGACCGAGGGAATCGCCTGCACGTCGCTGTCGATAATCATTGCCTGCACTGCCGGCAGCAGACTGCCGCCCAAAATCGCCATAATCAGTCCCGCCGAGCCCACTTCGGTGTCCTCGCGCACACCGCCCAGCGCGATACCGTAGATGGTGGGGAACATCAGACTCATGCAGGCCGACACAGCCACCAGGCAACACATGCCTGCGCGTCCGCCCACCAGGATGACCACACCCAGCAATACTATCGCCAGCGCCGCAAAGAAGGCCAGCAGCCGTCCTGGCTTGAAATACTTCATCAGGTAAATGTTGACAAAACGCATGAGGCAAAAGATCACCATCGCCACGATGTTATAGCGCTGGGAGAGCACCTCGGCCGCCTGTTCGCCCATGCCCTCGGCCATGAACACGCGCGTGCCATACTGGATGATAAAGGTCCAGCAGGTGATCTGGGCACCCACATAGAAGAACTGAGCCACCACGCCATGGCGGTAGGGCCTGTTGGCGGCCAGCCGCTTGACAGCGGGCCACAAGGGCTCACGGTGCTCACGCTCAGCCTGACGCACCGCAGGAATGGGGATGAAAAGCAGCACCAGCAACAACAGCACCAGCAACACACCCAGCAGGGCATAGGGTTGCACCAGCACGCCCAGGTCGCTCTGCTTCAACGCCTCGAACTGGGCATCGTCGAGCGTGGCACGCTGTGCCGTGTCGAGCGGGGAGAGGCGCGCCTGGATGAAGTTCATCGCCACAAACATGCCCGCCAACGACCCGATGGGGTTGAAGGACTGGGCGAAGTTCAGGCGCCGCGTCGCCGTCTCGGCATCGCCCATGAGCAGGATATAGGGGTTGGCGGTCGTCTCGAGAAACGACAGGCCGCAGGTGAGGATGAAATAGGCAATGAGGAACGGAGTAAAGCTGCCCAACACCCTGGCAGGGATGAACAGCAGCACACCCAGGGCATAGAGCGCCAGGCCCATCACAATGCCGCTCTTGAACGAATGACGGCGGATGAACATCGCGGCAGGCAAAGCCATGCAAAAGTAGCCGCCATAGAAGGCCACCTGCACCAGTGCGCCGTCGGTCACGCTCATGCGGAAGATTTTGGAAAACGCCTTGACCATGGGATTGGTGATGTCGTTGGCAAAGCCCCACAGGGCAAAACAGCAGGTCACCACGATGAAGGGCAGCACATAGCTCACGCCCTCGCGCGTCACCAGCAATCGGGATTTGTTTTCTTTATCGGTTGACATTCTGTTTCAAATTATTCAAACAACTTGGCTGTTTTCAATCAATCTTTTATGGTATAAACATTAAAACGACATGTATCCATTTCCGACTTTGATGCCACCCCATAGAAATAGAATATAGTTGGAGTATAGATTTTATCCCCCTTGATAATGATAGGACCATATTCTCTTGAAGGGAATGTGTGCTTCCATCCATTCGATTTATTGATAACTACTTTATCATTAACCCAAGGTAATATTCTATTTTGCTTTCTTTCTAAGACATAATTGTTGGTGAAATCAATAAAATCAATAGGTGCCGTAGTTTCATGTACCCAATATTCGTTTATAGATTCAACATATTCTGTATCAACAGTCACCTTTTTATAATCATGGTACCAGATAGCAAACAGGGTGTCTTGTATTTCCTTGTCCAGTTCTGTGAATCTTACGGTAGAAGGCTCTTTTACAACCGAAGAACAAGAACTGTTAAAGACGATTACACCAATAATCAGAATACCAATCAAAAGCAAAACCTTTTTCATAAACTTTTCACTTTCCTAACTTGAATATTCGCTCCATGAGTTGCCACTTGGCAGTCGAGGGGGCAGCAGGGTCACAGCCCTGGAAGCGGGCCACATAGGCCTCCCACTCGGCTTGACGGGGCAGCGTCGCCAGGCGGGCGTTGTCGGCCTCCCAGTCGAAGTCATCAACCGTGTCGCAGATCATGAACAGGCGGTTGCCCAGGATATAGATCTGCATATCCAGGATGCCCACACTGCGGATGCCCTCCTGAATCTCGGGCCACACATGGGCGTGGGCCTCCACATATTTCTCAATCATCTCGCGGTCGTCCCGCAACTCAAGGGTTTGGCAAAAGCGTTTCATGTTTTAAGTTTTAAGTTTTTAGAGGCCTTAAGGCCCATAGAGCCCCTAAGGCCCCTAACGTCTCACTTTCAGGGGAATCGCTCCCTCGGGGAAACTGTCGCGGTCACGGCACACGAGCGCCAGGTAGCCGCCACCGCCCGCACCGGGCATCTTCCACGCCAGCACACCGTCCAGGGCGCTGTAGCGGTCGATATAGTCCTGCACGCCAGGCTGGATCATCGCGGGGAACATCGCCACCTGAGCATTGAACGAGGCTTTATAGGCCGCCGCAAAGGCCTCGAGGTCCCTGCGCTGGATGGCATCCCAGCAGGCATCGGCAGCGGTCGCCAGGGCACGCACCTTGACAGGCGTGATGTCCTTGCCCTCGACCACACTGCAGCCGGGACGACGCGGAAACATGGGAATCATGCACAAGTGGTCCTCGAGCCACCCCAGCAGGGCAGAGTCACGGGTATATTCAATCTTCTCGGGCCAAAAGCTCCCATTATAATAATGTCTGGACAAGCCCGGCACACAGATGCCGATGGCATCCTGGGCTCCGCTGATGATGCCGTCGCTGCGCTCGGGATCGTTCTCGAGGCAAAAGACCAGGCGTGCCAGCATCTCGGGGTCCATCGCGGGCAACTGGTAGGGCCACACCCGCTTGATGGTGTTGCGCGTGCTCGTGGACAGGCCGCAACGCTCACGAATCTCAAACGTGGGCTCCAGCGAAATGGTCAACGCCCATCCAGGAGCATGACAGGAGACATAGGGCTGGTCAATCCATGTGCCCGCAAGGTCCAGGCGCGTGGGCAGCTGGCAAGAAGTCTGCTTGAGCGCCGTGCTGCTGCGCGCCTCCAAGCCCTGGGCGGGAACACGCTGCAGCACGATATATTCCATGCCGCGCTCACGGCACAACCGGCGCTTCTCCTCACGATCACCGTCCTCGTTGACCACCAGGCAGTCGGGGCGGACAAGGTCGAGCGTGGGCAGGAAATCCAGCATGCCGCTGCCCTGGTTGACGTAGGCCTCCTTGACATAGCGGATGGCTTGCACCATGAACAGGCGCTCCTGCTCGCTGTACATCGTCTTGTGGCCCTTCAGAGCCTCGATGGTCTTGTCACTGCCGATGCCCACATACAAGTCGCCAAACCGAGACGCCTGCCTGAAAAATTCCACATGCCCCGAGTGCAGCAGGTCATAGCAGCCCGACACAAAAACTTTCTTCTTCTCTGACACTTCCATGAACTGATTGGTCACTAATGCCACAAAGGTACAACATCCAGCCCACAAGAGCATCATGAAGGGCGGAAAAATGCTTTCCGCCCCCCACAAAACCAATTTCAATGTTTAACTAATCATTTCATTCTTATTCCGGCACACTCTTTAGCGTTCTGGCGATATCTTCGTCCGAGATTTGATAGTTCATCAGGTCACCATTCAGGTATTGCTCATAGGCGCTCATGTCAATCAGGCCATGCCCCGAGAGGTTGAACAGGATGACCTTTGGCTCTCCGGTCTGTTTGCACTTCTCGGCCTCACGGATGGCTGCGGCAATGGCATGCCCGCTCTCGGGAGCAGGGATGATGCCCTCGGTACGGGCAAAGAGCATCGCGGCATCAAACGACTCCAGCTGCGGGATATCCACACCACGCATCAGCCCGTCCTTGAGCAACTGGGAAATAATCATGCCGGCACCGTGATAGCGCAATCCGCCCGCATGGATGTTAGCAGGCTTGAAACTGTGGCCCAGCGTGAACATCGGCAGCAACGGGGTGTAGCCGGCCTCGTCACCGAAGTCATAGCGGAATTCACCTCTTGTCAGCTTGGGACAGCTCTCGGGCTCGGCAGCGATAAACTCGGTGTGCCTGCCGTTCTTCAGGTTATGCCGCATGAACGGGAAAGCGATGCCGCCAAAGTTTGACCCGCCGCCAAAGCAAGCAATCACCACATCAGGATATTCCCCGGCCATGGCCATCTGCTTCTCGGCCTCCAGGCCAATAATGGTCTGATGCAGCCCCACGTGGTTGAGCACCGAGCCCAGGGTGTACTTGCAGTTGGGCGTGGTCATGGCCAGCTCTACAGCCTCGGAAATGGCCGTTCCCAGCGAACCGGGGTGTTGCGGGTCTCGCGTGATAATGTCCTTGCCGGCACGGGTGGACATCGACGGCGAACCTGTCACAGCCGCGCCAAAGGTGCGCATGATGGACGAGCGATAGGGCTTCTGCTGCATGGAGATTTTCACTTGATAAACGGCCGATTCCAACCCGAAAACCGAGGCAGCATAGGCCAGGGCTGCGCCCCATTGGCCGGCACCGGTCTCGGTGGTGACATTGGTCGTCCCCTCCTGCTTGGCATAGTAGCACTGGGGCAGGGCCGAGTTGACCTTGTGCGAGCCCAGCGGGTTCACTGACTCGTTCTTGAAGTATATGTGAGCTGGTGTCTGCAAGGCCTCCTCGAGGGCATAGGCGCGAACGAGCGGCGTGGAACGATAGACCTTGTATTTCTCCATCACCTCGTCGGGGATAGGGATGAAGTCATGCTCGGTATCCAATTCCTGTACACAACACTCACGCGGAAAAATGTGAGCCAAGTCGTCCACACCCAAGGGCTGCCTGGTGGCAGGATGGATGGGCGGCATGGGCTTGTTGGGCATGTCGGCCTGAATGTTATACCATGCTGTAGGCAACTCGTTCTCTTGCAGAATAAATCTCTTTTGTTTCATCTTGGTTATGTATTATTATTAATAATGTTTAAAAGGCCTGTCGCGAGAACGACAGACCTTTTATTATACTTTGCAATCCTTAATGATTCAAATGGTCAAGCGACTCACGACTTTTTTAATCTTGAGTTACGCCACCACCAATATGCTGAAAGCATTGTCATCATTATCTCATATTTATGTTAACTTTGCAAATATATAACCATAATTTGATTACAGCCAAATAAATTCGGAAAAAACAAACGACCACACACAAAGAACTACGAGAATCGGTCAGGACAGGCCATTATTTTCCGGCATGAAACCCCAAGAAAAACAATGTAATTGCAGATTTGATTTGGATTTATGCAGATAAAGGCTTAATTTTGTGACCAAGTTAACATGGAAGAAAACAATAACCAATAATTATAGCAACACGACTATGTACACGCAAGAAAACGGATTCTACATCGCCCATGGGCCCAACGGCCCCATCAGCATCCTGGGCAATATGGCCAACCGTCACGGACTCATCGCCGGAGCAACAGGAACGGGTAAAACGGTGACGCTGCAAGTGATTGCCGAGAGTTTCTGCAAGGCCGGCGTGCCCTGCTTCATGGCCGACATGAAAGGGGACCTCTCGGGCGTGAGCCAACCCGGAAAACTGTCGGGTTTCATCGAGAAGCGCCTGCCCGAGTTCGGCATGAGCCAGGAGGACTTGACTTTTGAGGGTTGCCCCGTGAGATTCTATGACGTATATGGCGAGCAGGGAATCTCGATGCGCGCCACCATCGGCGAGATGGGACCCGACCTGATGGGACGCATCCTGGGCCTGAACGACACCCAAACGGGCGTGCTCAACATCTTGTACCGTATCCTGGACGAGAAGGGCATCCTGCTCGACGACATCAAGGACCTGCGCAGCGCCCTGGACTGGCTCTCTAAACACGCCAAGGAATATACCTCACAATATGGCAACGTGGCCCCTGCCAGCATCGGCGCCATCCAGCGTGCCCTGCTGCACCTCGAGAACCAAGGAGGCGACAAATTCTTCGGCCTTCCCTCGTTTGACATTCAGGACCTGTTTGCCACCCGCGACGGCAAGGGCGTTCTGAGCGTGCTGGCCGCCGACAAGCTGATGCTGCAGCCCAAACTTTATTCCACCTTCCTGCTGTGGCTGCTGAGCGAAATCTATAGCACCCTGCCCGAGGTGGGCGACCTGGAGAAGCCTAAGCTGGTGTTCTTCTTTGACGAGGCACACATGCTCTTTGAGGACACGAGCAAGGCCCTGACCGACAAGATTGAGCAGGTTATCCGCCTCATCCGCAGCAAGGGCGTGGGCATCTTCTTCATTTCGCAGCTGCCTACCGACATCCCCGACATCATTCTGGGACAGCTGGGCAACCGTGTGCAGCATGCCCTGCGAGCCTACACGCCACGAGACCAAAAGGCCATCAGAGCCGCCGCCGAGACTTTCCGCACCAATCCCGAATTCAAGACCGAGGACGCTATCCTGGGGCTGGAAACTGGTGAGGCACTGGTATCGTTCCTCGACGAGAAAGGTGCACCCAGCGTTGTTGAGAGGGCCAAGATCCTGTTCCCCTTGAGTCAGATCGGCGCCATCACCGAGGGTCAACGCCTCGACATCATGAACGCCAACAGCGACATTAACCGCAAGTACAAGGAAGCACAGGAGCGCGAAAGCGTCTTTGAGGTATTCGCCCGCGAGGCCGAAGCCGAGGCCAAGGCTGCCGAAGAGGCTGCTGCCGCCAAGGAGGCCGAGAAAGAAGAGAAAAACAAGAAAAAAGAGAAAACCATCTGGTCCAAGGTGTGGAAAGCCGTCGTCACAGCCGTCACCGGCACAGTGGCCACCATCCTGGGCAAGACTGTTTCGGATGCCATCACAGGCAAGAAGAGCAAGAACACGAGCGTCAAGGATGCTGCAGGGCGTGCGGTAAAGAATGCCACCAGCGCCGCAGGTCGGCAAATCCTGCGTGACATCTTGGGCAACGCCACCAAGTAAACAGTCGCAAGGCAAGAGACATACCACATTTAACGCCAATCGGTCCAGGGGAGCTCCCTAGACCGATTGACATTTTTGATAGATAGTTGCTATTGATTGTGCTTTGTAATGGTTACTTTTTGTGCCCTTGTAGCAGTTCTTATTGTGCACTTGTAATGGTTGCTTTTGTGCCTTTGTCACTCACTGGCTTGCCGGCCGAACTTACGATAGCAATGGTTTGTATTTCCCAGGTATTGGTCTGTTTTATTATTAATGTGCGGCAAAAGTCGTTGTTTAAGTGTGTTGTCGGCCGGCAAAACCAAGTGAATGAAATATCAACATTATTACATTATTATTCAATATTATCTTTGTGCAGGTTCGAAGCGCTCGAAGCGCCCGTCGCTATAGAAGACGAAAATATTGACCACATGACGCTCTCCATTAGACGAACCACGGCGCGTATTGCGACCAGCAGCAGCACTCTGCATCATGCTCTGGAGTGTAGTCTCATTCATCATCGATGAAGAGGGATTGCGCTGTAATGGCTTGGATGATGTGGAATGATAACCAAGGTGATCATCTCCGTCAAAAGAAATGGCACGTTGGCCCTTGTCCTCAAAACGGGAATCATCATCACGATCGGCATCAGATGCCCTGTCAGCAGAATTCAGGGAAGGAGCTCCGTTAACCAACATCTCACCGTCACCAAACATGAGCCACATAACGTTCAAGGTAGGATAAGCACGATGTATCTTGCCGATGACCTCATCACTCACTTTCTTGTTACGTCCATTCAGCAACTGGGAGAGTGTGGGACGAGGTATCTCACATGTATCGGCAAACTGGGAATTGGAAATCCCGGCCTGCTCAAGAAACTTTTTCAACCTCGATACAATATCCATTTAAGAACAATTTTTTAGTGACGCTCAAGTGAGCGAGAGTACCATATATGAGTACAGAAAATTTTCTGACCCCTAACTACAGGTTTGGAAACCTCCAAAAACCGTCCCAAAATCCAGAAAACGACCGTTTGCGTTTTTTAATTTTGGGATTGCAAATTTAAAACCAATTTTTGAACTGTGCAAATTTAAAAACGGAAATTTTAAAATTTGCAATTATATTTTCTAAAAGTTTCCATTTTATGACAAATTTCAAAATAAAATAATCTTACTTAAAGAATGACTTTATACTATCTCATATATTTAACTTTGTATTAGTTATTTACTTTATCAAAAATCATCAAAATTTCCATAATTCCGGATGGTACACTGATATTTGTAGCAATACTTGCAGTTTTCTATATATTTTATTGTTTTTCAGTTAGTTGTAGCATTATTTAAAGAATGTTAATGCGAAAAATCAGTGGATTTGTAAACTTTACGGTCGTAAATTCTCATTTTCGGGCGATTTGGTGCAAACGCAAACTGGCTCCAGATCCAAAAAACAGGGAATTTTCATCCCCTACCCTTCGTTTGGAAACGCAAACAAGAGGCCGTTTTCAATGCCGAACAGAACGTTGGTAAATTACCATTTTTGATTTTCTGGATGCTCAACTCGATTTCCTTGCGAAATTATCCAGCTCACCCTATTCTCGGACGAAAACAGCAAATTTGCGCCATTCTAGTCCAAACAACGATTTGTCAAAATATTACAACTCTTGCGGTAAATAGGGAGTTTTTAATGATTTTTAGTTGGTTTTTAACCCCTCTTTCTGACAGTTACAGAAAAGTGAAAATTGCCCCAAAATGATCCATTTTTCAAGTTTTGGGTTGTTTTGACCGCAAAATGGCCAAAAAGCGACTTTTTGACCAATTTTTAGCACTGTCATTTGCCCTGCCCAGATAGCTATTCTCGCCCACCCTTCAAGCGGTTATGGCCAATAATCGGGTGCTGCCATGAGTGGAGATTTTCTGATTTTTATAGCATGCCTGGAACTGGTTCCTACCCTCTATAGGTACCCTCAAAACGAAATTTTCTGACCGAAAATCCGTGCAATTTTTCAAAAATTCATTTTTTGCTCCATTTTCAGGCCAGAAAAATGCGGCATCAGGGAACCGAATAGGCTCCAAAAATTGCCGCTAAACGAGTCCGGTTTTCTACCCCTCTCCATGACTCGATGACACGCAAGCTATATTTTTCTCGAGAAAAATGGCAACACTTGATATACTCATCCTTCATCCCCACCTGATCAATCACCTGGGTGGAGATGCAAAAAATCCTGCCTCACGCTATCTCAAAGATGGGTGGCAGGAACAGATAAGAGACAACTATAAAACAGTTGCAAGAGGATGTCCCAATGACATTCACCCGCTCCACTCCAACCCATGCCTCCTAGCCCATGAATTTTTCTGGCACAAAATACAAAAGAGGGAGCCATGCACGATGACTCCCTCTTATAATGCGACAAATAAAAATGAATAATTATTGCATGAGTTCCTGGCTCAGAAACCGGCCCGTGACCGAGTCGGGCGACTGTGCCACCTGCTCGGGTGTTCCCGAGGCAACGACCTGTCCACCGTCACGTCCACCCTCGGGTCCCATGTCGATAACGTGGTCGGCACACTTGATGATGTCCATGTTGTGCTCAATCACGATGACCGTGTTACCCTTCTCGACAAGACGGTTCAAAACACCGAGCAAGACCTTGATGTCCTCGAAGTGCAAACCCGTTGTCGGCTCATCGAGGATATAAACAGTTTTACCTGTATCTTTCTTGGCAAGTTCACATGCCAGTTTCACGCGCTGGCATTCCCCACCCGACAGGGTGCTGGAAGGTTGCCCGAGTTTGATGTAACCCAGGCCCACATCCTGCAGCACCTTGATTTTTCTCAATATCGACGGTTGAGCGTCAAAGAACTCCACCGCCTGGTTGATTGTCATGTCGAGCACATCGGCTATGGACTTGCCCTTAAACTTGACTTCAAGTGTCTCGCGGTTGTAACGCTTGCCGCCACACTCCTCGCACGGAACAAGGACATCGGGCAGGAAATTCATCTCAACAGTCTTGTAGCCGTTGCCGTTGCACTTTTCACAGCGCCCGCCGCTCGTGTTAAACGAGAAGCGCCCGGGCTTGTAGGCGCGGATCTTGGACTCTGGCAAGTTAACAAACAGGTTGCGTATATCGGTAAAGACGCCCGTGTAGGTTGCCGCATTGGAACGTGGGGTGCGGCCAAGAGGTGCCTGGTCAACCGAAATCACCTTGTCCACAAACTCCAAGCCACTGACCTTGTCATAGGGCAACGGAGCGGTGAGTGAGCGGTAAAAACGCTGGCTCAGAATGGGTTGCAGGGTGGCGTTGACCAGCGTCGATTTGCCGCTGCCGCTCACGCCTGTGACACAGATAAATGTGCCCAAGGGGAAGCTAACATCAACCCCCTTGAGGTTATTGCCCCGACACCCGGTCAGTTTCAGGAATTTGCCACTGCCCTTGCGGCGCTGCTCGGGCATCTCGATGGACCGCGTGCCGTTCAGGTAGTCGGCGGTGAGGGTGTGCTGCTTGAGCAACTGCTCGGGCGTTCCAGCAAACACGATGTTGCCGCCCTTGCGACCTGCCAGCGGCCCAATGTCAATCACATAGTCGGCCTGCAGCATCATCTCCTTGTCGTGTTCCACCACAAGTATGGTGTTGCCGTCGTCGCGCAATGTCTTGAGCGAGTCTATCAAGCGTTGGTTATCACGCTGATGGAGACCAATGGAGGGCTCATCCAGGATATAGAGCACATTGACAAGACGGGACCCGATTTGTGTAGCAAGGCGGATGCGCTGGCTCTCGCCGCCCGACAAAGATGCCGAGTTACGGTTTAACGACATGTAATTCAACCCCACATCCAGCAAAAAATTGAGTCTTGAGCTGATTTCCTTGACGATTTCGCGTGCAATTTCCCATTGGGTGGCCGTGACGTGATTCTGCAGGTCTTCAATCCAGTCCCGCAATTCGGCAATATCCATATTCGCCAGTTGGGCGATATTCTTATCGTTGATCCTGAAATGCAACGACTCGCGGTTCAAGCGGGCTCCCTGACATTCAGGGCACACGGCACGCGAGAAGAACTGGCCCGCCCACTTTTGTGCCGCACTTGTCGCCAGGTCGTCCTGCTGCATCTCGATGTACTTGACAAGGCCGTCAAAAGTGAGGAAATAGTTGCTGGTCGACAGCGTCTCGGTGTGCAGATTCAAGCGTTCATTGCTGCCGTTCATGATTTCATCGAGGGCCTCCTCGGGCAGTTCGCCCAGAGGCGTGTCGAGCGTGCAGCCATATTTCTCGCAGATGGCCTGAATTTGCCAGAAGATTTGCGAATTCTTGTATTTTCCCAATGGCAGGATTCCGCCGTTTCTGATATTCATGTCCATGTCGGGCATGATCTTGTCACGGTCAATGATATTCACATATCCCAGTCCCTTGCAATGCGGGCAGGCCCCTAACGGAGAGTTGAACGAGAAGTTGTGGGGCGCAGGTTCCATATAGGAAAGGCCCGTTGCGGGGTCCATGAGCGAACGGCTGTAATAGCCCACTTCGCCCGTGTCGGCATCGAGCACCATCAGCTGTCCGTTACCCTGCTTGAAAGCAAGGTCGGCGGTGTCGGCAAGTCGCTTCAGGTCCTTGTCGGCAACCTTGAGGCGGTCCACTACCAGTTCCACGCTGTGGTTCACATAGCGGTCCAGCTTCATGCCGAAGGTGATTTCACGCAGCACGCCATCGACGCGCACGTTGATGTATCCCTTCTTGCGCAGGTTCTCGAATAAATCCTTATAGTGTCCTTTGCGGTTCTTGACCAGTGGTGCGAGGATGTATATCCTGCGGCCCTGGTACCGCTCAAGTATCAGGTTCAGTATCTTGTCGATGGTATATTTGACCATCTTTTCTCCCGACAAGTAGGAATAGGCATCGGCGGCACGGGCATAGAGCAGGCGCAAGTAGTCATAGACCTCGGTCGTCGTGCCAACCGTACTGCGCGGATTGCGGTTGACGGTCTTCTGCCCTATCGAGATGACAGGACACAGGCCGGAAATCTTGTCCAAATTGGGGCGTTCAAGCACACCAAGCATGTTGCGGGCATAGGAGGAGAACGTCTCAAGGTAGCGCCGCTGCCCCTCGGCAAACACGGTATCAAAAGCCAACGACGACTTGCCGCTGCCGCTCAGTCCGGTGATAACGGTGAGACGGTCGTGGGGAATCTCGACGTCGATATTCTTGAGGTTGTGGACGCGGGCGCCCAGCACTTCAACGCTGTCTATGTCCTGGCCATTGAGTTTCATATTTGGTTTTCAGTCCATGGTTTTTAGTTGATAATCATTGAGGCCATTAAGGGCCTTAGGGCACTAGGGTTATTTTTCTAAAATTAATCCACGACCCAGTCCTTGTTATAGGCAGTGAAGGTGCGCTTGCTGCGATACAGTTCGCTTTGTTTGGGTACACGCACCTTATAGGTCTTGCCACTGGCATTCGTCAGCTTTGTGGCACGAATCCACGGGTTTGCCTCACGCAGTTGCGCGTAGGTAATGCCTTTTTCCTTGGCCCAAGTCACCCAGCTAGCCACCGAGCCCGAGACATCGACAGTGGTATAGTCCACAGGTTGGTACAGATGCTTGCGTGAGAGGCGGTATCCGTAGCGTTTGGGTGCTTCCATCACCAGCTTGTAGGCAATGATGCGGAAAACATATCTCGAGGTCTCCTGCACCAAGTAGAGGTCGAACGAGTTAGTGACTTGCTGTTTTGACAGTTCATTAGACAAGCGCTGCATCCCTGCATTGTAGCTGGCGGCGACAGTGGGCCAGTGCCCATATTTCTTGTATGCCGCCTTCAAGTACTTGCAAGCGGCGACAGTTGATTTCTCGGGATCAAAACGCTCATCCACTTCATCGCTCACTTCGAGCCCGTAGTCTCTCGCCGTTCCAGCCAACAGTTGCCACATGCCGGCAGCCTTCGCACTGGAATAGGCATTGTAGTCCATCGAGCTCTCGGTCACGGCAAGATAAAGGAAATCCAAAGGAACACCTTGATCCTTGAGGATTTTGGCCAATGCCGGGAAATATCGGTTGGCACGCTTAAAGCACAGTTCAGTAGTCGTCTGGCCATAGATGATGCCCGTCAGTTCCCTGTCCAATCGCTCGGCCATGTCCAGACGGTCAAAACTGACTTTTTCGCCAGCAAAGGTGACACTCATGGGAATGTCAGGACTAGCTGTTGGGCTGAATACCACCGATGAGTTTCCACTCGTCGAGGGTTTACTGTATTCCTTCTTGAGTTGGGCCTGCCCCGCCAACGAATTCACCATCAGCAGAGCGGCCATCAGTATAATTTTTTTCATTTATTCCTTGATAATTCTCAATTCGGGGCTGTGCCATCACCCGTCGGGGTAGGACTACCTCCGCCATAGCGCAGGATGGTGATGGAACCACGTGGACTCCATTTCTCGCCATCGCTACCCACAGCTCTCACCACATAGTAGTAAACGCCTGTATCAACAAGTTTGCCTCGATAGGTTCCATCCCATCCGCCGGTCACATCATCATACTCGTACACAAGGTTGCCCCAGCGGTTGTAAATCCAACAGTGGAACTCGACAATTGACTTGAAGGCAACCTTCCAGATATCGTTGGCACCTTTACCATCGCCTGGAGAGAAGAAGTTTGGGCACTCCAGATAACTCTCGCGCACTACGACGGTGAAAGTAGTCTCTTCACTGTAGTATTCACAATTTGCTTCCTTATTGGCCACCACATAGCGCACATACCATGTGCCCCAATCCTCGAAGTAGTAGTCCAGCACTTTTTCGTCATAGGCGGAATACTTGACATTCTCAAAGTTGGGATCGCTGGCGATTTCCCACACACTATAATCAACAGCATCGGTTGGATGGCCCGTGAACACGATGTGAACCGGTGCCGATCCACCCAGTTGAGAGCCTAAGTTTTTCTCTAACTCGTTATCGGTATCACGCTCCTTCTGCTCATAAGTCACACGAGACTCCACAGCCTTGGTATTATAGAGATCGGATGTCTTGCGCTGAACGCCATTACCGACGCCCGACTGCTTCCATTCTTCCAAAAAACAGTCGCCTGAGATTGTATACACCGTGTTACACAACGGAGGAGCGATTGTCGGTACATGATTCAGTCCCGTCAAGTTCACCTCAACCTCCTTCGAATCCCACCTGTTGTTGCTTTCATCCCATTCGAGTGTGGTGTAGGATAGTTTCATCTTGCGGTCAAGCTCACGGGAACCGCCATTGATGTCATAAAAAGGTATGGCGTCCCCACGGCCGTCAATATCAAACGTGATTTGGTCGCACGGACTCTCCTCGATGACCGAAATGCCCTGCAATTCCAGCATATAGTCGGCATAGTTCACCACCCAGAAATAAAGAGAATCGGTGCCCAAGCTTCCCTCAATGACATAACCAGTGCCTGAGTTCTGTAACACCTGGTCAAGAGTGGAGGTGGTTCCGTCCCAACGGACGCCAGCAATCGGTTCGCGGTAAGCAGCACCGCGACGGTCAAAGCTGTACCAGCTTGTGGGCCCACTGGACTTGATACTCATCCCTACACCTTGGATGTCATACACGACATATATCTTATTCAAACCGGTGCTACTCTCGGGCGTCACCTCAATAAAGGGTCCGGTAAATGTCACTTGGCCTGCAGCCGACAACAAAGCCAGCGCGGCCGCCATGAGCATGATAATTCTTTTATTCATAGTGCGCACTTAAAGTTTTCTTTACATTATATATAACGTGAACACTCCCCTGCTTATTGCCACAGTAAACCAGATTATGATTACAAGAAGACGATACAATTATCCCCACATCACAAGTTGCGACATGGCATTCCTTGTGAAGTGGGGATTGTGTGATCAAAAGGAACTACCTGATACGGGTTCCTCCACGCGAACCGCGCGATGGTGTTCTGCTATTGCTGCTATTATTCGTCTTGTTCTCGTCGCCATCCTTATAGGTGCCGTTCAGGACATCCATTTTGGTGGTGTGGGGAACATCAGTCCTTCCGGTATATTCGCCTTTGCTGCTTGAACCCGAAGTAACCGGTTCACTATTGGGACGGTTGACCGTATTGCCTGTAGCCGGACGGGTAACAGTGGCTGGCGGACGGTTGACCGTATTGCCGGTGGCTGACGGACGATTGACCGTATTGCCGGTGGCCGGGCGGGTAACAGTGGCAGGCGGACGATTCACTGTATTGGAGTTAGTGGAATTGTCAACTTTCTCGGTGGTGGTTGAAGGCGTCACTTGAGCATTATTGGAGTCCTTGTCAGAACGACCAAACGTCAAAAACAAAACAGTTACAATCAATGCTGCCAACAAGGCAACGACAATATAGTTAATGATTCGACGCTTGTTTTCGGTTTCACGTCTCTCCCTTCTTCTATCATTCATTTCATCACTAGCCATAATCTCAATAGTTTTTATAGGTTTAACTTACTGGGGATTAATTTGTTTTTCTTGTTTATTTGACAAAAATAACAAATTCCGCTGACCTAACCTTTATTATACACACCATTAACGTCACGGGAAACAGAAAACTATTGATTTCGGTAGTGTTTAATTTCCTTAGCGTAATGAAAAATAAAACTGGCTTTTGCACAGTATATTCAGCCACAAGAAGCAAAAACTTGAACTACTATAAAACTTTTCACTACCTTTGCAGTAGTATTTACACATTATATTAATATAACATGGAACAGAACGAGATGATGAACGGGATGCCTCGCCGCGAGCGGGCGGTAATGTATAAGCGTGAATACAACTGCTGCCAGGCCGTGCTGTTGGCCTTCGCACCCGAGCTGGGGCTGAGTGAGGAAAAGTTGCTGGCGATTGGGGCCTGCTTTGGCAGCGGCATGGGCAGCATGCATGAGACCTGCGGTGCCCTGTGCGGTGCACAAATGGCGCAAGGGTTGCTAAAATTTGACGGCCGCCGAATGAATCCCATGTCGAGCCAACTGCGCGCCGAGTTTGAACAACGCTGCGGTGCCACTCGCTGCAAGGACCTCAAAGGTGTGGGTACAGGCCAGGTGCTGTGTTCTTGTGAGGACTGCGTGCGGCATGCCGTTGAGGCACTCGAGGAGATGCTATAGGCTGTTGGGGCCATTCGCCGCTACCCTCAAAAAACTATTCCAAAACATAGTGACTGTTTGGCGTTTTTTAAGTAATTTTGCAGTCCGATTTAAGCGAGTTTTATCCATCAGAATTTATAACTAACTATCAAACATATAGATACTAATCATGGGATGGTTTTCATTCACTCAAGAAATCGCTGTCGATTTAGGAACAGCCAACACCATTATCATCCATAACGACCGCATCGTCATTGACGAGCCTTCGGTTGTCGCACTTGACTCCAAGACCAACAAGCCCATTGCTGTGGGTGAACGTGCCCGCGAGATGCACGGCAAGGTTCACGAGGGCATCCGCACCGTCAGGCCGTTGAGCGATGGAGTTATTGCCGACTTCAACGCTGCCGAGCACATGATTCGCGGCATGATCAAGAAAGTGAGCGCCAAGAACCACTGGTTCTCGCCTTCGCTGCGCATGGTCGTGTGCGTACCTTCGGGCTCGACCGAGGTCGAAATCCGTGCCGTCCGCGACTCGAGCGAACATGCCGGCGGACGTGACGTTTACATGATCTATGAGCCCATGGCTGCCGCGCTGGGTATCGGCCTTGACGTGCTGGCGCCCGAGGGCAACATGATTGTTGACATCGGTGGCGGTACGACCGAGATCGCTGTGATTTCGCTGGGCGGTATCGTGAGCAACAAGAGCATCCGCACTGCAGGTGATGACCTGACCGAGGACATCCAGGAGCACATGCGCCGCGCACACAACGTGCGTGTGGGTGAGCGCACTGCCGAGGCCATCAAGATCAACGTCGGCTCGGCGTTGACCGACCTGGGCCCCGATGCCCCCGAGGACTTCATCATCCATGGTCCCAACCAGGTGAACTCACTGCCCCTTGAGGTGCCCGTGACCTATCAGGAGGTGTGCCACTGCATCGAGAAGTCGATTTCCAAGATCGAGGCCGCCGTGCTGAGCGCGCTGGAGCAGACTCCTCCCGAGCTGTATCAGGACATCGTTCACAACGGTATCTTCCTGACCGGTGGTGGTGCCTTGCTGCGCGGCCTTGACCGTCGATTGACCGACAAGATCGGTATCGAGTTCCATGTTGCCGAGGATCCCCTGCACGCTGTTGCCAAGGGTACCGGCATCGCGCTGAAGAACATCAAGCACTTCAAGTTCCTCATGCGCTGATACTAAGGCATTAGGCTTTAGGTTTTAGGTATTAGGTGCATCAGCAAACCTAACACCTAATGCCTGAAGCCTAAAACTTAATCAAGGCACGATGAATAATCTGCTCAACTTTTTCATCAAACACTGTGCGTGGTTCATTTTCGCAATCTATGTGATTTTGAGCCTCGTGCTGTTGTTTAAGGATAACCCTTACCAGCAGAGCGTTTACCTCACCTCGGCCAACTCGGTGAGCGCAGCGATCTATAAGGCATTCAACGAAGTCACCTCCTATTTTCACCTGCGTGGCATCAACGAGAGCCTTCAAGAGCGCAACGCTATGCTGGAGATGGAATTGATTGAGCTGCGGGATCAACTGTCCGACCAGGACCTTCTCAAGAACGCCGACTCTCTTCGCCAGCCGGCATTGCGGCAATATGATTTTGTGATGGCTCACGTCATCAGCAACAGCATTGCCCAGCCCAACAACTTTATCACCATCGACCGCGGGCACATCGACGGAGTGCTGCCCGAGATGGGCGTCATTGACCAGAACGGCGTGGTGGGCATCGTCAATGTAGTGGGACCTCATGCCTCGCGCGTCATCTCGCTGCTGAATCCGCACGTGCGGCTATCTTGCAAACTGCGTGACAGTGGCTTCTTTGGTAGCCTGGTGTGGGATGGCAAGAGTCCTCGGCATGCGGTGCTAGAGGAATTGCCCAAGCACATCACATGGCACAAGGGCGATACCATCGTTACCAGCGGCTACTCAGCAGTGTTCCCCGAGGGCATCATTGTGGGAACTGTCGAAGGGCTTGCAAGAGGCATGAGCGACAGCTTTGTGTCGCTTCGCATCAGATTGACAACCAACTTCAGCCAGTTGAGCAGTGTGCGCGTCATCACCAACAACATGAGACCGCAGATCGAAGCTTTGCGCCTGGCCGAGGAAGGCATCGACACTGCAGCCAACATCGAGACGCGTCCCGAAATCAAGCCCGAGATTATCGACGTGCTGCCTGGCGACACTCCGAAGGAAAAGCACAAGAAGTCCCAGCCTGAGCCTGTTCAGCCGTCACAGCCCGTTCAACCCGCCCAGCCCGTTGCGACCGAGCCTCAAGAACCTGAAGGAGCAGGTACCGAACAACCATGACCAAGACCGTGATACAATTCATCGTGCTGTTCTTGGCCCTGGTGGTGCTGCAGCTGGTGTGCAACAAGATTGTGTTGTTCAATATCGCCATGCCGGTGGTGTTCATCTACCTCATCCTCAGGTTGCCCGTCAATCTGCACAGCGGCTGGGTATTGACCGTCGCCTTCTTCTCGGGCCTGCTCATGGACATCTTTACCAACACGCCCGGCATGAATTCCCTGGCTTGCACCATGATGGCCGCAGTGCGTCGCCCGGTGTTCAACCTGTTTGTCTCGCGCGAGAACGACATGAACATCCCCATCCCGTCGGTTGACTCGATGGGCATTGGTGACTATTTCAAGTACATGGCGACACTGGTGACCATCTACTGCGCCCTCATCTTCCTGATTCAAGCCTTTTCTCTGCACAACATCGTGCTCACGCTTGCACGCATCGCCGGCAGCAGCATCTTGTCGATTATCATTATTTTTGGGTTGGACAGTTTAGTGAGCACACGCCGTGAGAAAAGATTATAACCTCGAGAAACGCAAGTTTGTCATCAGCGGCTTCATCGTTGCAATCGTCATCATCTACATCGTCCGACTGGTGCAACTGCAGGTGCTGGACAGCACCTATAAGGCCAATGCCGACAGCAACGCCTTCATGGAGAAGGTGATTTATCCGTCACGAGGACTGATCTATGACCGCAACGGCAAACTCGTGGTCTATAACACACCCGAGTATGACCTGGTGATGATTCCCAAAGATGTCATGCCCTTTGACACCATCGATTTCTGCAACACGCTGCTCATCAGCCGTGAGGAGTTTGACCGCCGCTGGCAGGAAATGAAAAACAGCCGCAGCTACTCGGCCTTTACCCAGCAGGTGTTCATGCACCACCTCACCCCCGAAGACTATGGCCGTCTGCAGGAAAAACTGTACCGGTTCCCCGGTTTCTATGTCGTGCAGCGCATCTTGCGACAGTACAACTACCCTGTTGCCGCCAATGTCCTTGGCGACATCCGCGAAGTCAACTCCAAGGACATCGAGAACGACGGCTACTACCGCCCCGGAGATTACACTGGAGACCTGGGCATCGAGAAAAGTTATGAGAGCTGGCTGCGCGGCATCAAGGGCAAGGAAATCCTGATTCGAGACGCCACAGGAAAAATCAAGGGGCACTATAATGAAGGCGCCGATGACGTGAGTCCCGTTGCCGGCAACAACCTGAAGCTGAGCATCGACATCGAGTTACAGGCCTATGGGGAGCTGCTCATGCAGGGCAAGGTGGGTGCCATCGTGTGCATCGAGCCCAAGACGGGCGAAATTCTCGCTCTGGTTTCCAGCCCCACCTACGACCCGGCCCTGCTCATGGGTAAGGAGCGCGGCAAGAATTACCGTGACCTGGTGAACAACCGCCTCAAGCCCTTGTATGACCGTTCCATTATGGCGGCCTATCCTCCCGGCTCAACTTTCAAGCCCAGTCAGGGCCTGATTTTCCTGCAGGAAGGCATTATCACCACAAGCACGATGTTTCCCTGCCGCCGTGGCTATGTCAACGCCGGATTGCGCGTGGGTTGCCACGGGCACGGCTCACCCATCAACCTCAAGCCGGCCCTGCAGACCTCTTGCAACGCCTACTTTTGCTGGGGCTTCAAGTACATGATGGACAAGCGCAGCAAGTATGGCTCGACCGGCAAGGCATTCGAGGTTTGGAAAAACCACATGGTATCGATGGGCTATGGCTACAAGTTGGGCATCGACATGCCAGGTGAGAGCCGCGGCTTCATTCCCAACACGGCTTTCTATGACAAGATATACGGAGCAGGCAAATGGGTAGGTCAAACCATCATCAGTGATGCTATCGGTCAGGGCGAAATCCTTGCCACACCGTTGCAGATTGCCAACCTGAGTGCCACCATCGCCAACCGCGGCTACTACATCACGCCTCACGTTGTGAAGCAAATCGAGGGTGTGGGCGTTCTCAAGAAGAACCTTGAACGCCACGACACCGACATCGACAAGCACTACTATGACGACATTGTCCAAGGGATGCGCATGGCAGTGCTGGGCGGCACCTGTACGCGTGCCAACATCCCCGGTCTGGACGTGTGCGGAAAGACGGGAACGGCCCAAAACCCCCATGGCCGCGACCACTCGGTATTCATGGGCTTTGCTCCGATGAATGACCCCAAGATCGCCGTGTGCGTGTATGTCGAGAATGCAGGCTTTGGCGCAGCATTCGGTGTACCCATCGGTGCATTGATGATTCAGCGCTACCTGCGCGGCAACTCCCCCGGCCTGCAGTCTCAGGGCCGCGCGATGGCAAGCCGCCACACTATCACCTACCCCAAGGCAAAAAAAACCGCTTCCGGCAATCAGGCCGCCAATAATAAGACACAATCATCAAAACCCGTTGCGAACGATGGAAACAAGAAATGAAGATGCGAATACCAACCTATTGAGGTCGGTGGACTGGTTCACCATCGTCCTGTACCTGATCCTGGTCATTGCAGGTGCAGTAAGCATCTATGCCGCCACCTATGACTATGACAAGGCGAGCATGTTTGACCTGAGCGAGTACTCGGGCAAGCAGTTCCTGTGGGCGGCATTGTCGTTCCTGATCGGCTTCTCGCTGTTGTTGATTGACAGGCGCATCTATGAGGCCTACGCCTACCCATTGTACGGGTTCATGATATTGCTATTAATCGTCACCAGTTTTCTAGCACCCGACATCAAGGGTTCGCGTTCGTGGCTCGTGCTGGGACCAGTAAGTCTGCAACCTGCCGAGTTTGCCAAGACTGCCACCGCTCTGGCACTAGCTAAACTGCTCAGCACCTACGGGTTCTCTCTTAACGGTTGGCGCAACTATGCCATTGCCCTCGGCATCATCATGTTGCCCATCCTGTGTATCATTCTGGAACGCGAAACCGGTACTGCCTTGGTTTATACAGCTCTTGTCTTTGTGCTTTATCGTGAGGGCATGTCAGGTTTCGTGCTGTTTGCGGCATTGATGGCAGTGGTCTATTTTGTCGTGGTGCTCAAGTTTGCCGCCATTACCTTCATGGGCATTCCACTGGGCATGGTCATCGCCTTTATCACGGTCATGACACTCATCGTGGGCATGCTTCTGCTATATTGCCGCTCATGGATCTTGGGGCGCAATGTCCTCATCGGCTATCTTGTGGCGGCTGCGATTGCAGGAGGATTGATGCTGGCAGGCATCAACGTCAATGGCTATGCATTCTTCCTGGCAGTCATTATCCTTTCGCTAATCTATCTGCTTTGGGGCATGCTGCACGATATCAATCTCAAGAAGGTGCTCATGACAGTGTGCTTTGCTGCCGCATCGGTACTATTCCTGTTCATGGTGAACATCGCCTTCAACAATGTGCTGGAGCCGCATCAGCAGCAACGCATCAAGGTCACTCTGGGCATCGAGGAGGACCTGCGAGGCGCCGGTTACAACGTCAACCAGAGCAAAATCGCCATCGGCAGCGGCGGCGTCACGGGAAAAGGTTTCCTCCAGGGCACACAAACCAAACTCAAATATGTGCCTGAGCAACACACCGACTTCATTTATTGCACTATTGGTGAAGAACAGGGTTTCATCGGCAGCGTGGCGGTATTAGTATTGTTCCTGGCACTCATCCTGCGCATCATCACCCTTGCCGAACGCAACCACTCTACCTTTGCCCGAGTGTATGCCTACTGTGTCGCGTCCTATCTCATCTTCCATCTGGCCATCAACATCGGCATGGTCATCGGTCTGTGCCCCGTCATCGGCATCCCGCTACCCTTCTTCAGTTACGGCGGCTCCTCGCTGTGGGGCTTCACCTTCCTGCTATTCATCCTGTTGCGCATCGACGCCGACCGCGGCAACTATGGCTCTTGGTAAACCATGTCGTTTCCGCAAAATGTTTAATCTTTGCTGCCAACCATGAGCAGGGCCATACAGATGAAGAAATGGATGATCAGGTACAAGACGGTGACCAGAACGTTGGGGCGCGCATCGGCACCAAGTCCCACATCATGAATTTCCTCGATGATGGGCGGCAGGGACTCCACTTGATAGAGCGGGTCGTTCATGTACTGTGACGAGTTTTCTACTGCATTGACATACTTGTCATACCTCCAGTTATTGTATGCAAAGATGCGGCGATAGGTGCGGCACTGCTTGTCATAGTGCTGATCAGAAACCTTTTCTCGCAGTCTTGACCTGGCATCGTCATCGGCCTCTTCAATCGCATCGCGACTTTTCCACGAGGTTTTATAATACTCCCTCTCATCAAAGGCCAAATAAACGCCATGGCTATCCCTGATCGGGGCAACAACGCGGGCTGTTAAGGCTACACGTCCTCCTCTCCTGCGCTCGCTACTAACATCATAGCCACGGCAATTATCCATCACATCGATTTCCTGCTCACTCATGATATACTCGGCATCACGGATGCTCTCACGTGTGATACTCTTGCAGTGAAGATAGGACGAGGTGGAACGGTGGACATATTGATCAATGCCCAAAAGTCCACAGCCAATGCTCAGACCGAATAAGAAATAGGCCACAAAACGATAGTTGTCCTTTTTAGGTATTGCACTGAACTGTTTCCTCAAGAGGAAAACCGTCATCACCACCCACGCTAGACCTACATAGAAACCCATCGAGAGCCTCTGATACTTGAGGTCGGAACAATTCACGCCCCAACACAGCAATGCGAATAAGGCCACCGACAACAGCGAGCCCACCGTAACAACCAGGACCCTTTGCCACCCCTGTGACCAATCATGTTTCTTTCTTCCCATCATGAAAAAACGAATGATATCACTGCCGTTTGAGCCAAAGGGCAAAGAAGCGGTCATAAACCTGATATGCACCTTGGACGTCTAAAACCAATTCCTTTTCCACAAGTGTCTTAAGGGCAGACCTTATAGAACTGGTTGCACCTAGATGATATTGACTGATGAAGGATTGGCCTAAGGCTTGCTGTACAGACTTCTCTTTGGCAATCGCTTTCAGCAACTTAGCCTGGGTATGAGTCACCAATCTCATGAATGTCTGGAAAGTTGCTTCATTCTCATCGACAACCCTGTTCAAAGTATCATCAATGACATCCAGCGTAATTAAGGGTTCCCCTGACTCATATAAACAGTTCAACAATACTTGCACATACCACGTGTGTCCAGCGAGCTTTTCATACAGATACCCAAACGCATCGGCATTCAATTGCTGTCCATGGCCCAACAGTTTCTCATTAGCAAATTCGTAATAAGACTGTTCCTGTATTTCATACAGGTTCAGGATTTGTGTGCTCTGGTAAAATGGGCGGTTGGCAGATGCGAACATGTTTTCCAACACATGACGTTGGCTACCCGAGAAAATGAAATGTACTGACGTGAGTTGCTGGATATGGGAACGCAACAAGGCTTCCACATTTCTGTCGCCATAATCAGCAATCGACTGAAACTCATCCATTGCTATGATGCACTGCTGGCCAGACTGCTCCATATATGAAAATATTTCAGCCAACGAGTGCTCAGCCCATTCCGGCTTGACATCCACCATGAATGTCGGCACGCCAGTTAATGAGTCAAAACTAAACAATGGACGCAAAGACTTGAAAAAAGTAGTAACCTTTTTAATGACTTTTTCTTCGTTTGTGTCCAATGATCCCAACACTACATTGGCTAATTGCTCAACGAAAGACGCTAAACTGTCGGTTTTATATAGGTCCACATAATAGCATTTGGCTTGCTTCTCGGCTTCCATGCGATGAAAAGCGTGACGAATAAGACCAGTCTTACCCATTCGTCGAGGGCTTATCAGCGTCACATTTCGTCCATTATGCAATGCAGATATGAGTTTTTGCGTTTCATACTCCCTGTCACAAAAGTAAGCAGGTGAGATATATCCCGTTAGAAGAAAAGGATTCGGTGGAGTGGATTTTTTGTTTGACATAATCTCTTCAATTTACTATCTATTGCGAATTTTTCGTTGCGAAAATTTCGCAATGCAAAATTACACCTTAATGATTAGATATCCAAATCTTTGGGCAAAAAAAGCAAAAGTCCGGCTCTCACGAGTGGGACTTTAAATTATATGAATAGAATCTGTATAGAAAAGTGCAATATCTCTTTTTCGTGCTGCAAAGTTCGTCATTTTTTTTCCCTACAAAATATTTTAGAAAAAAATGCACATTATTTTCACGCTAAGCTATTTTTTCCATGAGAATCAATAGAATAGCTCTATTTCCCTACTCAGAATAGATTCATTTTTCTCATCAAATGTGCCCCATGGTTTTAAAAATGGCATTAAATTTGCAAATCCTTAATTATTAGTGATGCAACGGCTGCTGCGATCATATTATGTGACAATGTTGTGTGCCCTATGTGCTACGGGTACACTTGAAGCTGCGCCCGTGCTACCCATGCCCAGGCCCTTACAGGTTCAGGAGCAGGAAGAGGACTCGGTGCATGTGAGCCTTGTCACTTTCTATCCCGGCAGCGAGCTGCACAATATATTTGGCCACAGCGAGATAAGGGTGCAGCAAGGACCAGTCGATTTGTACTTCAACTACGGCGTGTTTGATTTTCAGGCACCCGCATTCATGTGGCGGTTCATGCTGGGCGAGACCGACTACATGTGTATGCCTGTTCCACGAGGCTATGCCACGATGGGCATGGAAGGCCGCCGCATGGTAGAACAGGAGCTCAACCTGTCGCAAGACCGTGCCATTGCCGTGCGCAACTTCTTGTGGAACAACGCCCAGCCCGAAAACCGCACTTATCGTTATAAGTTCTTGAGCGACAACTGCTCTACCCGCCCCCGCGACATCATCGAGATGGCAGCAGGCAAAGGGCTGAAATATCCCGCGATGGGCGACACGGCTGTCACCTATCGTGACATTTTGGCACACTACTGCCGCAACTATGCGTGGGAGCGCTTCGGAATCGATCTGGTGCTGGGTTGGGATATCGACACAGTGCTCGACCAGCGTGCCACACTTTTCATTCCCATGCTATTGATGGATGCCGTGGCCGATGCAACCATCACCACCGACAGTGTGTCGATGACTCTGGTCAAAGCGACCACCGTGCCCGTCGATGCAAGCACTGATGGCAAGGTGAAGCCGCCCACGCCGTGGTATCTCTCACCGTTAACCGTCGCCCTGCTTGTGCTGGTGCTCACGCTACTCGTGAGCGGTCGTGACTGGCGGTGCCGTGAGGTATCCCGCTGGTTTGACACCCTCATGTTCACTTCGGGAGGCCTGGCAGGCTGCATCCTCTTCTTCTTGATTTTCTACTCCACCCACGAGGCGACATCCCCCAACATCAACATCCTGTGGCTGCACCCGCTGCTGCTCTTGCTTGCTGTTCTCCCCTGGTTCAAGAAAACCCAAAAAGTCGCACGCTGGCTTCATGCCCTGAACGCACTTGTTGTGGCGCTGCTCATGCTGGCATGGCCCTGGCAACCCCAAGTGGGGAATATTGCCTTCTTCCCGCTGATGACGGCCCTGGTGACACGCTCGTTGACCAACGTGTGGCTCCTCGGCCAGACCACCCGTGGCCCAACCTCTCTTTAATTAGGAGTTAGAAGTTAGGAGTTGGGCGCTGGTTACTCCACCCTAAAACCTGGAAGCTGACGACTAAGCACTAAAACCGTCATTTTTATACCTAAGTGGCGTTTTATCCACCTATTATAGTCACTAATCGGCTAAAAAAGTGTATCTTTGCCGTTTAGAACAATATTGAACAACAAAATCAAATCATAAATACATAACAAGAAACCAAGAAATGGGACTTAGTGACATTTTGAAATCAATGTTTGGCAATAAGTCAACGCGTGACCTGAAGAGAATCACGCCTATTGTCAACAAAATCAAAGAAATTTATCCCGAGATCGACGCGCTGGACATTGACAGCCTGCGCCAGCGCACAACCGACATCCGTCAGATGCTGAACGACTCGGTACAGGACAAACGCAACGAGATTGATCGTATCAAAGCCGAAATCGAGACGCTCGATTATGAAGAGCGCGAGCCGCTGTGGAAGAAAGTCGATGACATCCAGAAGGAAATTCTCGACATTCTTGAGGACAAACTCAATGAGGTGCTTCCCACCGTGTTTGCCATTGTAAAATCTACCGCAAGGCGCTTTGCCCAAAACGAAACCATTACCGTTACCGCTACACAGCTGGACCGCGAATTGGCCGCCCAGGGCAAGGACTTCGTGAGCATCGACGGCGACAAAGCCATCTATACCAATCACTGGCTTGCAGGCGGCAATGAAATCACCTGGGACATGGTTCACTATGATGTTCAGCTCATCGGTGGTATCGTGCTGCACGAGGGTAAAATCGCCGAGATGGCGACTGGTGAAGGTAAAACCCTGGTGGCCACCCTGCCTGTGTTCCTCAATGGTTTGACGGGCAACGGTGTACATGTGGTAACCGTCAACGACTATCTGGCCAAGCGTGATAGCGAGTGGATGGGTCCCTTGTACATGTTCCACGGTATGACTGTGGCCTGCATCGACAAGACCGAGCCCAACTCACCCCAACGCCGTGCCGCCTACAACTGCGACATCACCTTTGGTACCAACAGTGAGTTTGGTTTCGACTACCTGCGCGACAACATGGCGATGCGCCCCGAGGACATGGTGCAACGCCCCCACAACTTTGCCATTGTCGATGAGGTCGATAGTGTGCTCATCGATGATGCCCGTACCCCGTTGATTATCTCAGGTCCTGTTCCCAAGGGCGAGGACCAGATGTTCAACGACTACAAGCCCAACGTGGAGCGTGTATATAACGCCCAGCGCCAAATGGTGACGGGCCTGCTTGCCGATGCCAGGAAGATGATGGCCAGCGATGACGAAGCCACCGTCAAGGAAGGCACGCTGCGACTCTATCGTGCCTTTAAAGGTCTGCCCAAGTACAAGCCCCTTATCAAGTACTTGAGCGAGGAAGGCGTCAAGACCGCCATGCTCAAGACCGAGGCCTTCTATATGCAGGACAACAACCGCGAGATGCCCACCGTTACCGATCCCCTCTACTTCATCATCGACGAGAAGAACAACTCGGTTGAGATGACTGATAAGGGTATTGACGTGCTCACCAAGGGTACCGATGACCCCGAATTCTTCATCCTTCCCGATATTGCTTCACAACTGTCGGCTGTGACCAACGAGCCACTCACCGAAGAGGAAAAGATGAACAAGAAGGACGAACTGCTCGCCAACTACTCGGTAAAAGCTGAGCGCGTTCACACCGTTACCCAGCTGTTGAAGGCCTACACCCTTTTCAACCGTGACGACGAGTATATCGTTGATGCCGAAGGCAAGGTAAAGATTGTGGATGAGCAGACAGGCCGTATCATGGAGGGCCGCCGATACAGCGACGGTCTGCACCAGGCTATCGAGGCCAAGGAGGGTGTGAACGTTGAAGCAGCAACCCAGACGTTCGCTACCATCACACTGCAGAACTACTTCCGCATGTATCACAAGTTGGCTGGTATGACCGGTACCGCTGAGACCGAGGCCGGTGAGTTCTGGGACATCTACAAGCTGGATGTCGTTACCATCCCCACCAACAAGCCTGTGATCCGCAACGATATGCCTGACCGCGTTTACAAGACGCAGAAGGAGAAATTCAACGCCGTCATTGCCGAGATTGAGGCGATGCGCAATTCAGGACGTCCCACCCTGGTGGGTACCACCAGCGTCGAGATCAGTGAGATGCTGAGCCGCATGCTCAACCTGCGCCACATCCCCCACAACGTCTTGAACGCCAAACTGCACCAAAAAGAGGCCGACATCGTGGCTCAGGCAGGTCAGTCAATCGACGGCAAGGGTGTTGTGACCATCGCCACCAACATGGCAGGTCGTGGTACCGATATCAAGCTGTCACCCGACGTGAAAGCCGCCGGCGGTCTTGCCATCATCGGCACCGAGCGCCATGAATCCCGTCGTGTGGACCGCCAGTTGCGCGGTCGTGCCGGTCGTCAAGGAGACCCCGGATCTTCAGTATTCTTTGTATCGTTTGAGGACAAACTGATGCGTCTGTTCGCCAGCGAGAGCGTTGTCAAGACGCTCGACCGTCTGGGACTGAAGGACGGTGAGGCCATCGAAAGCAATATGGTCACCAAGAGCATCGAGAATGCTCAGAAACGCGTCGAGGAGAACAACTTCGGTATCCGTAAGCACCTGCTCGAGTATGATGACGTGATGAACGCCCAGCGCAAGGTGATTTACACCCGCCGCCACCACGCACTCATCGGTGAAAGGATTGGTCTTGACATCATCAACACCCTCTATGACAGCGTCGAAGATTTGATTGAACGTCATGGTCCCGATGATTACGAGGACTTCCAGATGCAGGTGCTCAAGACCTACGCCATTGAGCCCCCGTTCAACGAGGAAGAATACCGCCGCATGGACGATGGCAAGAAACAGGAAATCCTGTATGATAATGTCATCAAGGCCTTTAACCGCAAGATGGAACGCCTGAGTGAGGTAGCCGACCCCATCATCCAACAGATTGTTGAGAACCAGAAGGCCGAGGGCATAGAGCCCCAAGGACTCATCCGCGTGCCCATCACCGACGGCAAACGCACCTACGGCATCGTCATCGACATTGTGGAGGCTGCCGACACCCATTGCAAGTCACTCACCAAGCAATGGCAGAAGTCGGTGATGCTGCTCACTATCGACGATAACTGGAAAGAGCACCTGCGCGAGATGGACCAGTTGCGTCAGAGCGTGCAGAATGCATCCTATGAGCAGAAAGACCCGCTGGTCATCTACAAGACCGAGGCTTTCAACATGTTCAAGCAGATGGTCGGCATCATGAACGGCAAGTCCATTGCCATCCTGATGCGTGGTCAGATTCCCGAGGCACCGCCCCAACAGAATGTGCAAGAGCGTGAGCCTCAACGTCAGCGCTACAGCGAAGGTCGCGGCGGTCAGCCCGATCCCAGCCGTCCTAACGCAGCTCCCGTCGGCCCGCGTCCCCAAGGTCCCACAGGTCCCATCCGCAACGAGGGTCCCAAGATCGGGCGCAACGATCCCTGCCCCTGCGGCAGCGGCAAGAAATACAAGAACTGCCACGGCCGAGGCTTGGCCTAAAGTCCAGCCGTTTCCACCACAAAAAAGGCGCGCCAATCTCCAAGGGTTGGCACGCCTTTTGTCATATTTTCTTTGAGAGAATAAAGAAAAAGACTACTTTTGCTGCAGTATAACAAATAAATTCATAATGACTATGAAACAAATCATGCAATGGTTGATGGTTGCCGCTGTGTTTGCATTGTGCGGCATGATGACGGGCTGCAAGGACAATGGACAGCGCCCTGTAAACGGAACAATGGAAGAGGCAGTTGCACTGGCCGATGCGCCCCAAGCCGTGCAAGACCTAATGAAACACGTCAGCATTGACGAGTGCTACGAGACACTGATGGAGGACAAGGCCTCTGGCGTGAGCGTGTGGAGCCTGCTCAACTGCGGCGACACGGTGTCGAGCGAAGGCTACGGCATGGTCGTTGGCAAGGGTGACGTGAAGACCGCCCTGCCCCAGATGCGTCACGGCCGCATGCCACGGGCACGCTATGACGCCAGCACGGGAGATCTGCTGATTGTGGGCTCTGATACCGAGGGTACGGGCATCAACATTGAGCGGGTATATATGCTGCGCTTTGACGACAACGGCTATGCAAGCATTGTCAACTCCATCGAGCCCTACGAGATGCAGCAGGCATGGTGCAAAGCTTTGACCTACAGTATCGACGGCCAGGACATCACCTTCTATGCCGAAGGTAAGCCGCTGACCACGGTGACCAACCATATGGAGGACATGGGTGGTTTTATGGACGATGCCATCTATGTTGGCGAACAAATTACCTATGGCATTGAGGGCCCAATTACGGTTCAAGTCACTCCCGGCGTGAACTTCGTGGTCGGCAAGGTGCTGCACTATGACGACATGCCCACCCTCAGCGCTACCGTCACTATGACCGAGAACGGCCCCAAGTTGAGCGATTTCAAGGTCGAGAAATAACCGATTAACCATCAATAAAATGTCATCAAGAGGCTAGTTCTTTTGATGACATTTTTTTGATGAAAAAAACTGTTATGGAAGCGTGTCCTCGATGATGAGGCGCAGCCACTGGGCGGTAGTCAATGCAATGGGTCCAACAGGCTCGGTGTACATCAGACGTTCATTGAGGTCCTGCAACAGGGGACGCGCGTCACTGTCCCCGGCACGGGCAATGATGGCCTGAGCCTCGGGCATGGCCCTGTTCATGACGGCTTGGGATGACGGCCTGAACAGGAAACTGCGCCAGTATAGCCAATAGGCATAATCATAGATGCGCCTGGCATCGGCGGGGTCATCGAGTTCTACCTCGCTGGCGATGCAGAACTGTCGCGGCACGGGCGCCTGCTCATATTCTTTATCGAGCAGCATGTGGAAAGCCGTTGCCAATGCCTCCAATTGCGAATCCTGAGGATCACAGGCAATGTCACCGGCCTCACCAACGATGGTCCACCACATCACAAAACGCACATCATTGAGATTCAGTTCATAGTCGATATAATCTTCACCGCAATGGTAGTTGGGCAACGGCACTCCGTGCCTGTTGCGGTGCAGGCGTGTGAAAGAACGCCACACGCCACCGTCGGCAACCACATCCTGATAGTAGCCCGTCACAGCAAGCACCACATCGCGGCGCACGCTGTCGTCCAGCTGCCGCAGCCACGGCGACTCATCCCACAGTTTGGCAAGCCTGAGTGCAATCCACAAATAGAATTGGTCGGTCTCAGCCACCTTAGGGTGATTGGGCTGACGCTCCATGAAGTCCTTGACGCTTATTTCCATAATCTATTTAAACTTAAAAAAGACGGGAAACCTCCTGGTTCCCGTCTTTGATTGAGCCGCGAGCGGGACTCGAACCCGCGACCTTTTCGTTACGAATGAAATGCTCTACCGACTGAGCTATTGCGGCTTGGTGCACTGCGATGATTTACAATGCGGGTGCAAAGGTAGCACATTTTTCTTACTCTGCAAACATTAATTGACAATTTGTTTGCTATAGGTAATTTTAATCTTTGCCTGGTCCAGCAGCAACCTGGCGATTGCGGGCCGCGACACCATGGGCGAAATCTTGGTCACCGTAGACGAAGACGAAGAACCGTAATAATAGGAATAGTTCTGCGCGTAGGTATAGGTGGTCACGTCAACAGGTGTGATGGTGAAATTGATGTCATCCTCGGTGGCAATACCGCCCTGATTGTTAATGATGTTGATGACATAATCACGCAACCCGGTAAATGTATATTTCTTGTTGGCGGCATTATAGATGGCATAGAATGAATCCTTGTTGTTAGTCAGGCTATCGCCATTGATGAATGTCTCCTTCTTGGAGGTCTTGACCATGAGCAGATAGGTGGGCGGCTGGATATTATACTCGGTCAAGGGAATGCTCACAGGCAGTTCCAGAGTCAGTGTGTTGATAATGGACTGGTTATTTCCCACATTGGACTGGTACTTGTCAATAATGTCCTGGATGGGGAAGCGCACTTGTACCTCATATCCTGCAGGAGCCACGATAAGGGGTTCTCCACTGTTCACCATCGAGGTGATGGCATCATCAATATTAAAGCGGATGATGTTATTAGAAACCACCTCGGGGGTTGATGCCAAGTAGGATTGGCTTTGGCCCGAGTAGATAGTATCGGTGGTGTCGGTCAACTGGACACGCTTGTGGTAATAGACATCCAACTCGGTGTCCTTGATATTCAACACATGGCCACTGCCATAGCTGTTTGTAATATAGATACCGGGGAAGATGTCGGCAAAAGCCCGGGGGCTTGCAAACGTCTCAGGGTTATTCTTGTAGGCGTTAAACAATTCCCGTCCCAATTGGGTGGGCATGGGGACCGAAATGACCCTCACGGTATCATGAGCACCAGTACCTGAGACATAAGAAGTAGATATCTCCACCCATCCCGATGTGGGAGAATAGGACTCTGATGCCAATAAATCATTGCTGTCGTAGTATCCTGAAGGGTCAAAGTCACTGTATATGGGGCTGGGAAGGGTTTTGTTCAGACGATATACATCCAGTCGCATGGGTGCCAATGAGTCTCCAGTGAAACCATTGCTGTAAGGCAGACGCAACTTGAGGCGGCAGGAATCAATCCACTCGGCACAGGTGCCTGTGGTATCAATGCTGATGGCGGGCATCCACGAAGTCACCGCCTCGGCCGCGAGTTCTCCAAAGCCATCGGCCTGAATCACGCCCAGCATTTTGGTGCTAGTGCGCATCTGCACTCGGTCATTGCGCACCGAGTGTCCCGTGATGACAAAAGAAGAATCCTCAATAATAGATGAAACACTGTCGGTAATGGATACACCGATTGTCTCATCGTTACATGCGTACAAAGCAAGCAGCACAGCCACTGCCAGTATCACATTGAAAAAGTGTTTCATATTCCCGAAATGAAAAAACGAATATTTAAGAATATCGAAAAACCTGATGAATGAGCAGCTTAGCCGATCAGTGAATCATAGAAGTCTTTCACCTTCACGACATCATCGTCCTCGACGAAACGCAAGTGAGGCAATTCGGCGGCAGCTTCAAGCACCTGAGCGCTAACACCATCCTCACACTCGATTACGGCATCGGAATAGCGCAATGAATAGGCCATCAGTTCTTCATAGGTCAATTCCTTGCCATTGATGGGCTTGAGGGCACTCTTGGGCACTCCATCCTGGTGCATCTTCTCGGCCAGTCTGGCACTGAGAGGAGCAGGTATTGACTCATTGAACAACGCCGAAACAATCTTTGCATCACGGAAGGACGGGTCATCGCCATAGAGCGTGCGGATGTAAACCGGCGCCAAAGCCGATATCCAACCTGTACACTGGATAATGTCGGGAACCCACCGCATCTTGCGAATCGACTCAATGACCGCACGCACGAAGAACATGCTGCGTTCATCGTTATCGCCAGGTGAGCAATTCATCTCTAACTCGTCGATGCGGCTACTTGCAAAGTAGTCCTCGTTATAAATGAAATAGACTTGGAAATGGGCCTGTATCAATGTCGCTACCTTGATAATCAAGGGGTGGTCGGTATCGTCGATAATCACGTTCATACCCGACAATCTGATCATTTCGTGCAACTGGTTGCTTCGCTCAGCGATCATGCCATACTTGGGCATAAAGGTACGTTCCTCTACACCTTGTTCCTTGATACCCTGCGGAAACAGTCTTCCTATCACAGACAAACGTCGTTCAGGGACATACGGCTCAATCTCTTGAGATATAAATAGGACTTTCTTTACATCCATGATTTTTTCTTTGATAATTTAAATGCAAAGATAGCATTTTTTTCTCATTTTCACTTCATTTCAATGAGCCCTATAGGGTATTTTTAAGCAAAAATGGCAGATTTTTAACATCTTCTAATCTTTTTCGGGGCTTATTTTGACCTCATATTGTCCTAAGAGGGACCGAGTCACATATTCACCAACAACGTCATTGAGGTGGTTGCACGGCTATCAGCCGCAACAAATGAACCGCCATGCTTTGGCGCTTTCATCTCCAGTGCCACAGGCGGGAAACGGCATGGGCGATGGTGCGCAGGTGCAGGTCCTTGCCCAGCACGACGAGCATCACTGCAAACAGGATGAAGATGATGCCGACGATGAGGCGTGGCGTCAATGTTTCACCGAAAACAATCACTCCGATGGTCACCGCTGTGAGTGGCTCCAGGGCGCCCAAGATGGCCGTAGGGGTAGCGCCCACATGATGAACGGCGACCGTCATAAACACCAGCGAGAGGATGGTGGGCACAATGCTCAGCCAGACGGCAAATGACCATGCGCGTGCCGACGGTAATGCATGAAGGTATAATTCGGGCGACGTGAAAGAATAGAGTATCAATGTGATTTCACACACCAGCATGGCATAGAACGTGACCTTGAACGATGACATCTTGATGCTCGACTGATTGACCACAACGATATAGATGGCATAGGCCAACGAGGAAAGGATGCACAGAACGATGCCAATCACGCTCAGCGACACCCCTGCCCCACCCTTGTAGAGCAGCCCAATGCCGATGAGCGACAGCAAGATGGCTACAACGGTCATCACCGTCACACGCTCCTTGAAGAACAATGCCATAATCACCGCCACCATCACGGGATAGACAAACAGGATAGTCGATGCGATGCCGGCGTCCATGAAGTGAAAACTCTGATAATAGGTGATGCTGGATGCCGCAAACAGGATGCCCAGCGAGAACAGCACTTTGAACTCCTGGCGGCTGACCTTGAATGAAATGCCCTTGACAAGCATCACCAGTGACAACAATATCACCGCAAGACCAAAACGGTGGGCCAGCACAGTGGCCGTGTTCACTCCCTCCTCATACAATGGCAGGGCTCCAAACGGATTTGTGCCATAACACACGGCCGACAGTACGGCACAAAGGATGCCAATCGGTTTATTCTTTTTCATCGGTACTAAAATTTAAAGTAATTCAAGACCTGCTATCGCTTGAATCGTGACATCTCATACAAGGCTGGCAAGGCTTGGCCGTTGGCACTGTTGAACAAACCACGGTTCAGGCCGAAACGTCCCTGCCAAGGTGTGCCATAACTGTTCTCCTCGGGGTACCACCAGAAGAGCCCCGTCACATTATCATGGCGGTTTAACTCGGCAACAAGGTCGGCAGTAAACTGGCGCTGGCCCTCAATCGTTCCCGGCGGGCAATGGGTGAAATCCTCCTCGCCGCGGTTCACGCCGTCGTGCAGGTAGTAGTAGGCCGCCTCGACAATCATCACAGGTTTGTCAGGGTAGCGCTCAGCAATGGAATCGAGCGTCTTACCCAAGTTGGGAATCGTACCGTGCCACATGGGATAATAGCTCAGCCCGATGATGTCATAGTCAACGCCGGCCTTGGCCAGGCGGTCATAGTAGTTGCGCGTCATCGGCCACACACTGGCCTTCTCGGTGTGGATGATGATGCCCGATGTGGGACACACCTCGCGACAAGCCTTGCAGCCCGCCTTTAAAAGAGAGGTAAACACGTCCCAGTTATCATCTTTCATCGGGTCAACTTTGCCCACGGGCCAATCCATGCCGAAGGTAATCTCGTTACCCACCTGAATGGTGACAGGCTCCACACCCGCGTCCTTTAAGGCTTCAAGGCAGTGACGGGTGTAGCGGTAGATGCTGTCGGCCAAAGCCTTAGCGCCAAGACCTTCCCACCGCTTGGGAGTGAACTGCTTGGCAGGATCGGCCCAAGTGTCGCTATAGTGGAAATCGAGCATCACCTCAAAACCGCGCGTTTTGATGGTCTTGCATAAGTCGATAACATAGTCCAGATCCTGACACACGCCCTGGTCGTGATGACTGCCGGGAGCGTTCTGCGGGTCCACAAACAGGCGCACACGCATCATGTTCCACCCCTGCTGTTTAAAAAGGTCATAGGGGTCAACAGTAGCGCCGCACGAGTCCTTGTAAATCACACCATTGCGGGCGTTAGTAGTCATCATCGAAATATCGCCACCCAGCCATGACTGCGCCAGCACGGTCAAAGCTACCGCTAAAGCACAGACAATTGTCAAAACTAACTTTTTCATATCGGAACTTGAGTTTTAATGCTTACAAGAAATTAAAAAAGTGCTGATAATCATGGACTATCAGCACTTTTTGCGATGTCGGGGTGACTAGATTCGAACTAGCGACCCCACGCCCCCCAGACGCGTACTCTAACCGGACTGAGCTACACCCC
>JAEEGI010002330.1_pt1 | contig 46893 bp, 41 predicted proteins | sample 8958751 | NCBI WGS metagenome assembly JAEEGI01 (sample SAMN16246545, study PRJNA631951) | gut metagenome | biome: gut microbiome; feature: rumen; material: KS-attached | host: Bos | place: Iran: Karaj | collected 2018-10
TGGTCCCCGTCACAGCCTTTATGAGATTATCGGGAGTATACCCCCGGAAAGCGCTGTTGTCAAGAAGAATTTGCATATCGGGCAGTTTATGCATTGACAGATGAATATGCCATATGATAGTATTCCCTTACTTTGAATCGGAGGTAGGAACGATGGCGCTGTGGATGGATCGACAGCAGGGCGGACGCAGGCAGCGTCTGCCGCATCGCGCCTGACCGAAAACCGTCACTCTGCGGCATGGCTGAGGCCATGCCGGTTTTTTATCGGGGGTCTCGCTATGGATAAAGTGGAAAGCAAGAATTTCATCGAACAGTTCATCGAGGAGGATATGGCGCCCGGCGCCCGGTGCGACGGCGTGCAGATCCATACCCGTTTCCCGCCCGAGCCCAACGGATATCTGCACATCGGCCACGCGAAGGCCCTGTGCATCGACTTCGGCTCCGCGGAGCGCTTCGGGGGCATCACCAATCTGCGGATGGACGATACGAACCCCGCCAAGGAGGACACGGAGTACGTGGAGGCCATCCAGGAGGATATCCACTGGCTGGGCTATGACTGGGGCGACCGGTTCTATTACGGTTCGGACTATTTCCCCCAGACTTACGAATGCGCGGTGAACCTCATCAAAAAAGGCCTGGCCTACGTGTGCGAGCTTTCCCCGGAGGAATTCAAGCAGAACCGGGGGGATATCGGCGTGCCCGCCGTCTCCCCCTATCGGGACCGGCCCGTGGAGGAATCTCTGGATCTGTTCGAGCGGATGAAGAACGGGGAATTTGCCGAGGGGAGCATGACCCTCCGGGCGAAGATCGACCTAAGCAGCGGCAACTTCAACATGCGGGATCCCGTGCTCTACCGGATCCGCTACGTGGAGCACCACCGCCAGGGGAACAAATGGTGCATCTATCCCATGTATGACTTTGCCCACCCCATCCAGGACGCCATCGAGGGCATCACCCATTCCCTCTGCTCCCTGGAGTACGAGGAGCACCGCCCCTTGTACGACTGGGTGGTGGAGCACGCGGGCATTCCCGGCCTCAAGCCCCGGCAGATCGAGTTCGCCCGTCTGGGCATCAACTACACCGTCATGAGCAAACGCAAGCTGCGGAAGCTCGTGGAGGACGGCGTGGTCTCCGGCTGGAACGATCCCCGGATGCCCACCCTCTGCGGCCTTCGCCGCCGGGGATATACCGCCGCCTCCATCCGGAATTTCTGCGAGCGCATCGGCGTCGCCAAGGTGGATTCCACCGTGGACTGGGCTTTTCTGGAGAGCTGTCTCCGGGAGGACCTGAACCAGTCCGCTCCCCGGGTGATGGCTGTCCTCCATCCGGTCCTGCTCACGGTGACGAATTATCCCGAGGGGCAGACCGAGGAGGTCAGCATCGAGAACAATCCCGTTCGGCCGGAGACCGGTTCCCGCAAGGTCACCTTCTCCCGCCGGCTCTGGGTGGAGCGGGAGGACTTTGAGGAGGAACCGCCGAAGAAGTTCAACCGCCTCTATCCCGGCAACGAGGTCCGTCTGAAGGGTGCCTACGTGGTGCGCTGCACCGGCTGCGTAAAGGACAAGGACGGACACGTGGTGGAGGTCCTCTGCGAATACGACCCGGAATCCCGGGGCGGCGACCCGGCAGACGGACGGAAGATCCGGGGCACCATCCACTGGGTGGACTGCGCCACCGCCGTGGACGCCGAGGTCCGGCTCTACGACTACCTCTTCAACGATCCCGATCCGGACGGTCCGGGAAAGGACTTCATGGAATGCCTGAATCCCGGCAGCCTCATGGTCCTGCGGGACTGCAAGCTGGAGGCCTGCCTGGCGAACTCCCCCATCCCGGAAAAGGGAAAGTCCGCACCCGGTTACCAGTTCCTGCGCACCGGCTATTTCTGCACGGATCCGGACAGCCGTCCCGGACATCCGGTATTTAACCGGAGCGTTGCTCTGAAGGACAGCTACAAAAAGTAAGACGATGGTTTTCGCCGGGCCGCCCGATGTGGGCGGCCCGGCGTTGCATTCATATACATACCATGGTATAATCTTCTTTAATAGAATGAAGAACAGAAAAGAGATGAACGCAGCGTATGGAGCAAGAGAAGCAGGAAAGAACGTCGAGAAGAGTCAACAAACCCATCACCCTGGATAAACTGGAATGGGGCACGGAAGAAACGTTGGAGGAGGAATACCGAAAATCCCGGAAGGAACGAAAGGCCCTGCCGGACACCATCACCTCCCGGGAGCTGTATCGGGATATCACCCAGATCGCCTGGCCCTCCCTCTGTGAGCTGTTCCTCACCAGCCTGGTATCCATGGTGGATACCATGATGGTTGGCGGCCTGGGTCCCCACGCCATCAGCGCCGTCAGCCTGGCAAGCCAGCCCCGGTTCCTGTTCATGAACCTGATCATGGCCCTGAACACCGGCGCTACTGCCGTGATTTCCCGGGCCAGAGGCATGCAGGATCAGGAGCGGGCCAATGCCATTCTGCGGCAGAATATGGTGTTCATCACCTTCATCGCCATCTTCAGCACCATCGTAGGCTTCACCCTGTCCGAACCCCTGATCCGGTTTATGGCCAACGGCGGATTGGACGACGATGTGGTGAGAGAAGGCGTTATATACCTGCGCATCCAGTTCTGCTTCTTCCCGGTACTGGCCTGGACAGCCGGAATCACCGCCTGCATGAAGGGCACAGGCGAAGCCAAACCCAGCCTGTTCTACAATACCGCAGCAAACCTGGTCAACATTTGTTTCAACTGGCTGCTCATCAACGGCAAGCTTGGTTTCCCCAAGCTGGGCGTGGCGGGCGCTTCCCTGGCTACGGGCATCGGGCAGTGCGTCGCCCTGATCATCGCCCTGTACTGCGTGTTCAGCGGCCGCTTTTACTGCAAACTGGTTTTGAAGCACTTCCTGCACTTCGATAAGGATATCATCCGAGGCATCGTGAAAGTTGGCGTTCCCAGCCTCGTCGAACAGTTCATCATGCGCTTCGGCGTCATCATGTACACCCGCACCGTGGCATCCCTGGGCAATCTGGAATTCGCCACCCACAATATCTGCATGAATATCCAGAGCATGTCCTTTATGATCGGCCAGGGCTTCGCCGTTTCTTCCACCGCCCTGGTGGGGCAGAGCCTGGGCAAAAAGCGGCCGGATATGGCGGAGCATTACAGCCGCCGGTGCCGGAACATGGGCCTGGTGGCCTCCCTGTTCATCGCCCTGCTCTTTGTGGTCTTCCGCCGGTTCCTGGTGGGCCTCTATAACAAGGACGCGGAGATCCTCCGTATGGGCGCTTACGTCATGCTGATGGTGGCCCTTCTCCAGCCCTTCCAGGCCAACCAGTTCATCCTGGGCGGCTCCCTCCGTGGCGCGGGAGACACCCGCTTCACCGCCATGGTCATGCTCATCACCATCGTGGGCATCCGGACCTCCGTGGCCTGGCTCATGGTGGATACCCTTCACCTGGGACTCACCGGCGCCTGGATCGCCGTCTGCGCGGATCAGATCTGCCGCAGCTTCATCATCATGGGCCGGTACAACCAGGGCAAGTGGAAAAAGATCAAGCTTTGATCCCAACGAAAAACAGGGGGCAGGCCGAACGGCCTGTCCCCTGCTGTATGCTGACGTTATTTTCCGTAGAACTCCGCGTAGATGCCCCGGACGGCGGTCTCATAATCCACCGCGTCGATGCCCAGGATGATGTTCAGCTCGCTGGAACCCTGGTCGATCATGCGGATATTGACCCCCGCGGCAGTGACGGCCCCCAGGATGCGGGCGGCGATGCCCTTGTTCGCCACCATGCCGCAGCCCACGATGGCGATGAGGGCCAGGTCCTCCTCCAGCTTCACGGCGTCCGGCTTCAGCCTTTCCTCCACCTCCCGCAGGATGGCTTCCTTATGAGGTGCGAAGAGGCTGTCCGAAACCACCACGGACATGGTATCGATCCCCGTGGGGCAATGCTCGAAGGGCACGCCCAGATCGGCAAAGATATCCAGCAGCTTCGCCCCGAAGCCCACCTCCGCGTTCATCATGCTTTTTTCCACCAGAATGGCGTCGAAGCCCTTCCGTCCAGCAACGCCGGTGACCGGCGCGGGACTGATCCCACTGGGCAGGACCGGTACGATCATCGTTCCCGGATCCTCAGGGCGGTTGGTATTGCGGATATTGATGGGGATATTCGCCTTACGCACCGGGAACACCGCGTCCTCATGGAGGACGGAAGCGCCCATATAGCTCAGCTCCCGAAGCTCTTTATAGGTGATATAGGCGATGGGCTTCGGGTCCTTCACGATCCGGGGATCCGTGAACAGGACGCCGGAGACGTCCGTCCAGTTTTCGTACAGGTCGGCTCCCGCGGCCCGGGCCACCAGGGAACCGCTCACATCGGAACCGCCCCGTGAGAAGGTGATCACCCTCCCGGTCTCGTCCGCCCCGTAAAAACCGGGGACCACGGCCCGTTCCAGGCCGCGCAGGGCTTTGGACAGCAGTTCCTGGGTGGTCTCGCCGTCAAAGCTTCCGTCGGGAGCGAAGCGGACGCAGGAGGCGGCGTCCACAAAAGGCCAGTCCAGCCAGGACGCCAGGAGACGGGAGTTCAGATATTCTCCCCTGCTTGCCATATAGTCCCGCTGCGGCGCGGTGCGCAGATGCTCCCGAATGGGGATCAGCTCGGCGTCCGCGTCGAAATCCACCTTCAGCTCCCGGGCAATGGCGGCAAAGCGCTCCCGGATCTGGTCCAGGACCGGCTCAAAATCCTCCCCCGCCGCGGCCAGATCATAGCAGCGATAGAGCAGGTCTGTCACCTTGGTATCTCCGCTGTCCCGCTTGCCGGGAGCGGAGGCCACCACAAAGCAGCGGGCGGGGTCGGCGGCCAGGATCGCCCCCACCTTGCGGAACTGGGCGGCGCTGGCCAGGCTGCTGCCGCCGAACTTGGCTGTGATCGTTTTCATATTTTCTTTCCCCTTTGTGATTCCGGCAGGCAAACACGCCTGCATAAGTATCCAATAATTTGGGAATATACCATGTCCCCGCCGGATTGTCAATGATCCGGACCGTTCCTTCCCGGGATTGCCCCGCTGCGATTCAACTGAAAGTAGATATTTTTCTAATTTCTCGTTATTTACGAATCCGCGTTTCCGGCGTATGATGATCCTGCGGACCGCAAATACACTGAAACGAGGAAAAGAAATTGGATGCATTGAAGATCGGACGATATCTCCGGCATCTGCGGAAGGCTGCCGGAATGACGCAGAGGGAGCTGGCGGAAAAACTGAATCTCTCCTTCCAGGCGATCTCAAAATGGGAAAACGGCGACGCGCTGCCGGACACGGCGATCCTGCCGGACCTTTGCGACGCTCTGGGCACCACGGCGGACCTCCTGCTGCGGGGCGGAGCCCTGGCTGCAGGAGAACGGCGGCCCATGCGGGCCGAAGACGTGGTCAGAGGGTTCCGGTGCATGGAGGAGATCGGGGAACTGCTTGGCGAGGACAGCACCTTTTTCACCGGGATGGTGGAGGGGATCAACGAAAAGATGAACATCGATCTGCTGGCCTACCTGAAAGATCCCCGGGCGCGGGAGGTCATGTACGCCGAGGCGCTCATCCAGGGGATCCTCTCTGGCCGCACCGTGGACATGGAGGAGGCGGGTCGGGTGATCCACAGCGAGAAAATGAGGGAAACGATCCGGCGCTATCTCGGCAAAGCCGGGGAAAATCAATGATCAGGCCCCGGATCTCCGGGACCGGAAAGGGATCGGGCTGACGCCGAACCTCCCAAGGGGAGACGCGTCAGCCCCTTCCGCCTTACTGGGTCCCCAGAGCCGCCGCCTCCCGGTAGCTCTCGCAGCTCTCCACCGTATCCGGCGGGAAAAACTCATCCACCGGAAAACTGATCCGCCGGAACAGGGCGCAGGGATCGTCATCCGTTCCGGCGGTGCATGCCTTCTCCGGCATGCAGTAATCGTACGCCGGCATCAGGAGCTGGGTATCCCGCTCCAGCCGGATGATGCTGAACTGTCCCAGGGTGACGTAGACCCGTCTGGGGGACCGATCCAGGGCGATGCCCTCCGGAAAGGCCGCGGAGATGAAGGCCGGGATCTCCCCCAGCTCCTGCTCGCCGGGACTCAGGTCCTCCATGAGATCCACCGTCCGGATATTCAGCACGATGGGATCCACCGCCTCCACCACCGCCGTGGGGAGATCCGTCCGTTCCAGGGCCGGCGCCGTCCGGGAGGTGAAGACTTTTGCGCTCCCCTCGCTGCCGAAAAGCAGCACCCGCTTGTCAAAGACGCACAGGCCGCTGATGCTTTCCGTTCCGCTGCCCAGGGTATAGGCCTCCCCCTTGATCCGGTAAAAGAAGCGCACGTCGACCGTGTAGTATCCCCGGTTGAAAGCCACCTCCTCCACGTTCACTCCGGCGTACAGCAGCTCCGCAGACCTGGCCCGCACGCCGATGGCGTTGGCGATGGCCGCCTGGGAGCCCGCTTCGGGGTAAAGGCGCAGATCCTCCATGCAATCCTTGTCCCGGCAGGAATCAAAGATCTTCCGTGTATGCACGCATACGGCTTCACGCACGCTTTCGGAGCCGTCCAGGGGCCCCGGCGTCACTCTATCCGCCATGAAACTACCTCCTGATCCTGGTTGGTTTCAGTACAATCTATGATTGCCGTGCATTTTTGTGCACCGGATTCTTTTCACCGCGGCGTTTCTGTGTTATAATCAGATCATAAAGAGTCAACGGTCCTGCTTCTGTGAGGTGTATTCATGGATAATGTAGGCTTCATCCGGGAAAAGCTGGATATCAAGCTCCTGGTCCTTTTCGTGCTGAGCCGGCTCACCCGCCCCGTGACCATTCTGGCTTTGTCGGACCTGGTCCTGACGGAAAGCTCCGTCAACTATTTTGATTTTATCGACGCTCTCTCCTCTCTGGTGAAGAGCGAGCACGTGATGGAGCTGGACGAGGACCGGTATATCATCACCAGCAAGGGCATCCGCAACCTGGCGGAATTCGAGACCCGCATCCCTTATACCGTCCGCCTCCGGGCCGGGAGCGCAGCGGAGCGCATGGCCCGGGTGCTGCAGCGCAACGCCATGGTGCAGGTCAGCCATGAGATGCGCTCCGACGGCAGCGCTACGGTGCATCTTGCCTTGTCGGACGGGCTGGGTCCCATCCTGAGTATCGACCTGCTTGCGGGAAACGAGCAGCAGGCCGAGACCATGGAAAAGAACTTTCATAAGAATGCCGAGGAGTATTACGGCCGCATCGCCAATATGCTGCTGGACTGAAACGCTTTTCGCCCGTGCCGGTCTTCCGGTCCGGGCGCTTTTTCCGTCTTCAAAAAGGAAATTTGCATAGAGGCCTCCCGGGAAGGGCCCGGGAGGCGGGAAAGGAGACTCCATATGAGCAAGTTCAGGCTGAATCCCGGCACCCCCTTCAAGGGAGACATGTTCGGCGGAAACGCCCCCGAGGGCAGCATCCGCAACAATACCAACTCCAACACGCATATTCCTCCCCATCCCCCGGTGCTGTGCTCCAAGGTCCTGGCGGACGGCAAGGAGGACAGCTGGCTGGAGTATGTGCCCGCGGACCTCGACCCGGAGAGCCGGCCGCCCCTCATCATCTCCTGCCATGGCGGCGGCGCCCAGGCGCAGATGCAGTTCGACGAGACCTCCTGGTGCTACATCGCGGAACAGGAGGGGGCTGTCGCCGTGTTCCCCAACGCGGGGGGCACCCGCCGGAGCTGGCTCACTGCGGACGATGCGGAGCAGAAACCCGGAGAACGCCCCAGCATGCTGGACGTTTTCACTGAGAACCCGGACGGCCGCGCTTCGGAGACCGCCCACCATATCCAGTTCCTGAAGGCCCTGATCGGGGAGATGAAAGCGAAATACAATATCGACGAAGGACGCGTCTACGTTCAGGGCATGTCCATGGGTGACATCATGACCATGATGTTCGCCCGGGTCTGCGGCGATCTGCTGGCGGGCATCGACAGCACCGCCGGCCCCTCTCCCCAGGTGGCACTCTTTGACGAGGATGATAATATCAAAGGCTTCAAGTGCCCGGTGCCGGTGTACCAGTCCCGGGGCGAGCTGGACGCCATCGTGGTGGGCCCCGTGGCCGGGAAGGAAAACACCACCCGGCAGGACGTCAACTATATCAACCGCAAGTTCTGGCTGAAGGTGAACGAGTGCGACACCCTTCCCCGTCTCTCCATTCTGGATGTGAACAACTTTGCCTTCTATACGGGCAAAAAAGCCAATGTGGTGTATCGGGACGTGAAGCACCGGGCGCACGGCCAGACCCTGGACGACGCCTACTGGGCCTGGAACACTCTGTTCAAGGGCACCCGCCGGAATCCGGACGGCAGCATCACCTGTCTGGATACGGATTATTCCGCCCGGGGCGACGTGGACGCCGCCGCCCTCTGCGACGGCTGCGGCTACGCCTATATCAACAACTCCCGGGTGAAGCTGGAGGCTCCCGCCTTTATCGAACCTCTGTCCAACTTTGACTTCGCCACCCGGAGCCTGCAGGAATACAAGCGGGAGCTGTATGTTCCCGTGAGCTTCCTGACCCAGTACTTTGACATCCCCGTGGACTATGCGCCTGACCGGCGCAGCGCCGTCCTCCACTGCCCCGAGGGGGACTGCGAGATCGCGGAGTCCAGCATCGCCACCCTGTGGGACGGCTTTCTCCGCTCCATGTTTGTCCCCGCCATCCTGAAGGACGGGGTCCTGTTCGTGGCGGTGCGCTGGTTTGCAGAGGTCATCTTCGGTATGCACGTCACCCAATGCGACGACGCCCTGTACATCTCCGATCATCACGGCGAGATGAGCAAGGACATGGCCTACCTCATCCGGGATATCCTCTCCTGAACCGAAAGATAAACAAAGCCCCGAAGGCTGATGCCTTCGGGGCGATCTTTTCGGATCCGTTTATTTTTCCACGATCTCCAGCACTTCCATGGGGCAGGCCTTGACGCAGATGCCGCAGGCGATGCACTTGGAGGAGGTCTCCGACTCGGGGACCTTCACCAGCACGCCGAAGGGACAGACCTCCTTGCATTTCCCGCAGCCGGTGCAGAGCTTCTTGTTGATCATGTACACGCCCTTGGGGTTCTGGGTGATGGCGCCGGCTTCGCAGACCTTGGCGCATTTGCCGCACTGAACGCAGGTTATGGGCTTCGCTTCGCCGTTTTTCTCCACGATTCGGATGCAGGCTTTATCCTGATGGAATTCCTTGTAAAACGCTTCGGAACAGGCCCGGACACACTGGAGACACGCCATGCATTCCACGCCTTTTTTCACTGCCAGTCTTTTCATACGCTGCTCCTTCTTCTGTGCTGAACTGGATCCCTTCTGCCGGGAGGCATCCGGATCCTTTGCATTATATCCGACTTTTTCAGCATTATCAAGTCCCAGACAGCCCATATCATGCTGCGGGACTTTACGCCGGCGCGGATTTGGTGTATCCTAACGGCGTACCCATCGGTGCAATACGCTTTGTAAATCAAGGAGGGCCGTTCCCTTGAAACGCTTGATCCCCTATCTGCTGATCGCCGTCCTGCTTCTGGGGCTCCTGGGCGGCTGCGGCGTCGTAAACTCCCAGGACGTGCTGGACCTGGCAAACGACGTGCTGGAGGAGGTACTTACCGAGACGCCTGAACCGGAAGGCCTGGTCCTGGAGACCGCCGGACCGGAGGAAACGCCTGCCCCCACCCAAAAGCCCGCAGAAACGCCTTCCCCCAAACCCACGCCGGAACCTACGCCGGAACCTACGCCCGCGCCTACGGCTGAACCTACGCCCGAGCCCACGCCCCAGCTGGCGGAGGACGGCAGCTACACCACCAAGGAGGACGTAGCCCTGTATATCCATCTATACGGGCATCTGCCGGACAACTTCATCACCAAGAAGGAAGCCCAGAAACTGGGCTGGGGAGGCGGCTCTCTGGAGCCCTACGCCCCGGGCAAGTGCATCGGAGGGGACTACTTCGGCAACTATGAAGGCCTGCTGCCGGAGAAGAAGGGCCGGAAATACACGGAATGCGACATCGACACCCTGGGCGCCAAATCCCGGGGAGCGAAACGGATCATCTTTTCCAACGACGGTCTCATCTATTACACGGACGACCACTATGAAAGCTTCGAGCTGCTGTACGGGGAGGAATAAGGAATGAAGGAAGTGATCCTGGACGGAGCTCGCTGCACAGACCGGAAAAAGACCTGTGCCGCGCTGGCTCTGAACTGCGGGTTTCCCGAAGAATGCGGGCATAACCTGGACGCTCTGCACGATCTGCTCACCGCCAGCGGGGAGGACATCCGGCTGACCATCCTGCATCCGGAGGAGCTGGAGCGGGGGCTCGGGCAGGATTATGCCGGTCGTCTGCTCCGTATGCTGCGGGATTCGGCCGGAGAAAACGAGCATATCACCCTCCGCATCGAGCGGACGGATAATGGGAAAGGACGGACTGAAGCCATGACTGTGGAAAACGCCAATGCTTACGGCAACGAACTGGAGCAGCGGCTGCTGCTGCGCTATTCCCCCATCGCGCTGAAGCTGCTGTATTCCGAGGACGAGATCCCCGAGGGGACCATCCGTCCTGTGCGGGACGAGGGGAACCGGCTGGCCATGTGCCAGGCCTTTGCCCTGGTGCGCCGGAACCGGAAGGCTTACACCATGCTGAAGGACGACCATTGGTGCGTATGGCCCCTGGTCTCCTATAAGATGTGCCCCATGGAGGACGAGGATTACGTCTACATGGGCACGAAGTTCTTCATGAAGGATCCCCAGCGGGGAGTCAAATTCCTGCGGGAAGAATACCCCTTCCTGAAGGGCAAGGCGCCCATCGGCTTCTCCATCGCCCCTCTGCGGAGCTGCACCTTCGTGCCGGATATCGTGTGCATCTACTGCACCCCCGCCCAGATCCGCAGCCTGATGATGGCCACCAAGTACATCACCGGGGATATGCTTGACCTGACCCTGGACCCGGTGGACTCCTGCGTGCATTCCAGCATCCCCGTACTCAACGGCAAGGATTTCAACATCACCTTCCCGGATCCCGGAGAATACGAGCGGGGCCTGACGGATGAAAACGAAGTGATGTTCACCCTGCGGAGCGAGCGGCTGGAGGAGTTGGTGGAAAGCCTGCAGCGCTTCGACAAGATCGGCATGGGCTTCCAGAAGCTGCGGATGGAAATGAGCATGAATTTCCCCCGTCCCCCCTTCTACGAGGAAATGTTCAAGAAGTGGGGTCTCGCCACCGGTCCCCTGTGGGGGCAGAAAGGTCCCGCGAAGCCCATCGAATAACGCGCAGAAATACGCTCCCCCGGGGCGGCAGACGCCGCTCCGGGGGAGATCCTTTTTTCTTTGCTCCGCTCAGCTTTCGTAATCGCTGAAATTGGTGTTGATGAGCTGCTCCAGCGCCTCGACGGCTTCCTGCTCATCCGGACCATCCGCGGCAATATCCATGGTCATGCCCTTGATGATGCCCAGGGAGAGAACGCCAAGCAGGCTCTTTGCATTGATCCGCCGCTCATCCTTTTCGATCCAGATGCTGCTTTTGAACTCATTGGCCTTCTGGATGAAAAATGTCGCCGGCCGGGCATGAAGACCGACCTGATTGTTGACGGTTACAGTCCTGATGTACACTGGCTACACGACCTTCTTTTCTGAATTATTAGTCCTTTATGGTTTGATACTTTACCAAAAAAAAAGGGGTCAGTCAAGTCCAAACGCCGCTTTTCTCATCGGCTGTCCTGCCGAAAATCAGCGGATTTCAGACCTTTATTTCGGCGATTGTGACCCCATCTTCCCCTTCGCCGTATCTTCCGATGCGGAAGCTGCGCACGTCCCCGCTGCGGCGCAGGTAATCCTGCACCGTTTTCCGCAGCGCGCCGGTGCCTTTGCCGTGGATGATCCGTACGGTGTTCAGCTTGGCCATCCTGGCGCTGTCCAGATACCGTTCCAGCATCAGCAGCGCTTCCTCGCCGGTGAGTCCCCGGAGATCCACCTCCGGACTGACGGAGAGGTTGCGGAGCTTGGATTCCGTTTCCCGCAGGAACTTCTTTTTATCCGGCGACGCGCTTTCCGCCAGCTTGACCTCCTCTGTTTTGGCCGTCACCCGGAGTATACCCGCCTGGAGGGTCAGGGCTCCGTCTGCGCCGACGGTCAGGACCGTGGCAGGTGTGCCCAGTTTTTTCAGGATCACCGTATCCCCCGGTTTCAGCGGTCTGGCGAGTGGGGTATTGTCCTCCTCTTCCTCCTGCCCTGTGCCCAGCTGATCCTGCGCCTCGTTCAGCCGGCGCACCAGCTGCACCTTGGCCTCGTTCACCTGCTGGACGTTCTCCGCCTTCACCGCCGCCTTCCGCAGTTCGTTCAGTTCCTCAAAGGTCTCCTCGGAGACCCGGCGGGCCTCCCGCAGCAGCCGGTCCGCTTCCCTCCTGGCGTTGACGCCCGCTTTGTTCCGTTCCTCCTCCGCCTTGGCCCGGAGCTGGGCGGCGCTGTCCGCATCCGCTCTCGCCTGAAGTCTTAGGCTCTCCGTCTCCTCCTGGGCCTGCTCCAGCTTTTTCCGCTCTGTCTGCAGCAGGGCCAGGACCTGTTCGAATTCCGCCTGCTCGCTGTCCATCCTGCCTCCGGCGTCCTGGATGATCTCCTCCGGCAGCCCCAGCCGCCGGGAGATCTCGAAGGCGTTGGATTTTCCGGGGATGCCCATCAGCAGGCGATACGTGGGACGGAGGGTCTCCACGTCGAATTCGCAGGAGGCGTTCATGACTCCCGGAGCGGTGGTGGCGTAGACCTTCAGCTCCGCATAGTGAGTGGTGGCGGCGATGCAGGCCCCCTGCTTCCGGGCGTACTCGATGATGGAAATGGCCAGGGCCGCCCCTTCGCTGGGATCCGTGCCGGCGCCCAGTTCATCGAAGAGCATAAGGGTGCCCTCCTCCGCCTCCTCCAGCATCCCCACGATATTGCGCATATGGGAGGAAAAGGTGGAGAGAGACTGCTCGATACTCTGCTCATCCCCGATATCCGCCAAAACCTTCCGGAACAGAGGCAGGGCGCTGCCGCTTTCCGCCGGGATATGGAGACCGCAGGCAGTCATGACGCTCAGCAGGCCCAGGGTCTTCAGGCTCACCGTCTTGCCGCCGGTATTGGGGCCGGTGATCACCAGGGTATCGAAATCGCCCCCCAGGGCAATGTCGATGGGGACCGCGCTGCCCTGGTTCAGCAGGGGATGCCTGGCCTTCTTCAGCTGCAGACGGCCGTCATGGGAAAGGATGGGTTCCTCGCCCCGGAGGCGGTAACTCAGCTGCGCCTTGGCAAAGATCAGGTCCAGTCGGGCCATGCAGTCGAAATCACAGACGATATCCGATTCGAAGTTGGCGGCGTCGGCGCTGAGCTCCATGAGGATGCGCTCGATCTCCTTTTTCTCCTTGGCCTGCAGTTCCCGGATCTCATTGTTGGCCTGCACCACCTGCATGGGCTCCACGAACAGAGTCTGACCGCTGGAGCTCACGTCGTGCACCAGTCCCCCCAGCGCGCCCTTGTGCTCCGCCTTCACCGGGACCACGTACCGGTCCGACCGCATGGTGATGATGGGGTCCTGCAGCACCTTGGCATAGGTGGGCGAAGTGATGATCTTGTTCAGCACGTCCCGGATCTTGGCGCTGGCCGCCCGCATATGCCGCCGGATGCTGGCCAGCTCGCTGCTGGCGGCGTCGGCGATCTCCTCCTCCCCCACGATGGAGAGGGTGATCTTTTCCTCCAGGAATTTGTTGGGGATCAGGGCGCCGAACAGCCCGGTGAGGCATCCGGCCTCCTCCCCCGCCCAGCCCTTCAGCTGACGGGCGGCCCGCAGGACGCCGGCGATATCCAGCAGCTCCCGGGTATTCAGCATCCCGCCCAGCCTGGCCCGGGCCAGGCTCCCGCTCACCGGGCGGATATCGCAAAGGGGTGCGGTCCCCTTCAGCGCCACCATGCGCTTGGCGTCCGTGGTCTCCCGCAGACGATCGGCCACCTCCGTGTCGATATCCGACGGACGAAGCTCCAGCGCCGCCTCCTTGGCGGCGGAGCATACCGCCTCCTCCTGGAGCATCCGCAGCACGCTGGGCAGCTCCAGGGTCAGGAGGGATTTCTCATAGAGTTTGTTCATTTCTTTCATGGGCTTACTCTCTCAGGTTTTGATCTTCTTGTAATAGTCCAGCGTGGAAAAGCGCCGTTCCATCTGTTCCTGCACGTAGCGCTCCGCCGCGCTGCCCAGTCTTTTTCCCGCTTCCTCTCCCAGTGAGAAGGCAAACACCCGGCTGTCCGGCGCGGCCAGGATATAGCGCAGGGCTTCCAGAGACGCGGGAAGCAGGGGCGCGGGCAGGAGGGCGTTCCCCGCCGCACAGTCCCGGCAATACACGGAACCGCCCCGGAGATCCAGCATCGGATCCTCCGGCGTTTCCCTGCCGCATACGGCGCAGCCGTCCGTTTCCGGCCGGTACCCCAGCAGGGACATGAGGCGGATCTCGAAGGCGGTCTTCACCAGCGCGGGGGACTTTTTCCCCTCGGACAGGAGCCACAGGGCGTTCAGCCCCAGGGCGAGCTCCCCTTCGGCGGCTTCCTCCCCTTCGGGACAGGCGGCGTCCAGCAGCTCCAGGAAATAGGCCCCCAGGGCATAGACTTCCACGTCCGCCGTCACGCCGGGAAACAGGCTGATGGTGCTGGCTTCGTTCAGATAGAATCGGTCCCGGCTCTCGGAGAGGGTCATCTCCGCATAAGCGAAGGGCTGACTGGCCGCAGCGATCCGGCTGCTCCGCCGGAGCGCTCCCTTGGCGGAAACGGTGATCTTTCCCCGGCTGTCCGTGAGCACGGTGAGGATCCGGCTGCTCTCCTGATAATCCGCTGCCCGGAGCACCAGCCCCTTCAGCACCAGGTTAGCCATCGTAGCCGAAGTTCCGGAGCATGGCGCCGCTGTCCCGCCAGTTTTCCTTCACCTTGACCCAGCTCTGGAGATAGACCTTCGACTCCATATAGCGTTCCACGTCCCGGCGGGCCATCTGGCCGATCTTTTTCAGCATCGCGCCGTTTTTGCCGATGATGATCCGCTTGTGGCTCTCCTTTTCGCAGTAGATGGTCACGTCCAGGTCGATGATCCCGTCCTCCTCCCGCTGGGTGAATCGGTCCACCTCCACGGCGGTGCCGTGGGGGATCTCCTTATCCAGACAGTACAGAAGCTTCTCCCGCACGATCTCCGCCACGATCTGCCGGTCCGGCTGATCCGTGACCATGTCCTCGGGAAACAGCTGGGGTCCCGGCTGGGCCAGGTCCGCCAGGATATCCAGGAGCTCCTCCACTCCTTCCCCGGTCTTTGCGGAGATGGGGATGATCTGCCGGAAATCCGCCGCCTTTGCGTAGCAGTCCATGACCCCCAGCAGTTCTTCCTTCTTTACGGTATCACACTTGTTGATGAGCAGAATGAGAGGCGCGCCGGAGGCCTGTCCCATCCGGATCAGCGCTTCCTCCTGCTGTCCCACATTGGGAATGGGCTCCACCATCAGGAGGATGGCGTCCATATCCCCGGAAACGCTCTCCTCCACCACCTTGCTCATGTAGCTGTCCAGACGGTTTTTGGGCTTATGGTAGCCCGGGGTATCCAGGAAGACCAGCTGGGCGTCCCCATGGGTGCAGATGGCGTAGATCCGGTTCCGGGTGGTCTGGGGCTTATGGGAGACGATGGCGATCTTCTCCCCGGCGATGGTGTTCGCCAGGGTGCTTTTCCCCACGTTGGGCCGTCCGGCGATGGTGAATACTCCCGTACGTTCAATGCTCATAGGTGCATCTTCCTCATAATGATCTCTTCCCGCTCCCGCATCTGCCGTTTCTGCTCTCCCTCGTCCAGGTGGTCATACCCCAGAAGATGGAGAACGCTGTGGGCGGTGAGGTAGGCGGTTTCCCGCTTGGGCCCGTGGCCGTATTCTTCCCCCTGGCTGCGGATCCGATCCAGGTTCAGGGCCATATCCCCCAGGGGCAGGCGGCCGGAATCCGGATCCGCTTCCCCTTCCGCCGGGTCAAAGGCGCCGGGGGCGAAGGTGAAGGCGGGAAAACTCAGCACGTCCGTGGCGGAGTCCACCTGCCGCTGCTCCCGGTTCAGCTCCCGGATCCCCTCGTCGTCCGTGAACAGGACGCTCACCTCGCAGGGCACCCGGACCCCTTCTTCCTTCAGGGCGGCGCGAATGGTCCTGCGCACCAGAAGGGAGGCCCAGGCCGGGGCTTCCCCTGTGAAGTATACCCGGACCCGCTGCCTCATCCGTTTCTCCTCCGGTAGGGCGGCCGCTCCGGAGTCCGGGTCTTCTCGAACCGCTCGTAGGCTTCGATGATCCGCTGTACCAGGGCGTGACGCACCACATCTTCCCCGGTGAGGCGGCAGATCTCGATGCCCTCGATATTCTTCAGGATGTTCATGACTTCCTTCAGGCCGCTGACCTTGTCCTTGGGCAGGTCGATCTGGGTGATGTCTCCGGTGATGACCGCCTTGGAGCCGAAGCCGATCCGGGTGAGGAACATCTTCATCTGCTCCCGGGAGGTGTTCTGTGCCTCATCCAGGATGATGAAGGAATCGTCCAGGGTCCGGCCGCGCATATAGGCCAGGGGGGCGACTTCGATGCTCCCCTTCTCCACCAGCTGCTGATAGGTCTCCGGACCCAGCATATCGAACAGGGCGTCGTACAGCGGGCGGAGATAGGGATCCACCTTGTTCTGCAGGTCCCCGGGCAGGAAGCCCAGCTTTTCCCCTGCCTCCACCGCGGGCCGGGTGAGGATGATGCGGCTGCATTCCTTGGCCCGGTAGGCGGTGACCGCGCAGGCCACGGCCAGGTAGGTCTTGCCCGTTCCCGCAGGGCCCACGGCCAGGGTGACGGTGTTTTTCCGGATGGCCTCGATGTAGTTCCGCTGGCCCAGGGTCTTGGCCTTGATGGGCCTTCCCTTTGCGGTGACGCAGACCACGTCGTCCTGGATACGGCTGAGCTGATCCAGCCTTCCGTCTTTGGCCAGCTTCAGAACGTAGCGGACGTTCTGGGTGTTTACGGGCTCCCCCCGGGCGGCCAGCTTCATGAGGCCCTCGATGGTCTGCTCCGCATAGGCGGCGGCTTCCTCATCCCCGCTGATATGCAGTTCGGAATCCCGGTCCGTGATGCTCACCTGCAGCTCCTTTTCCAGAAGATGCAGATTTTCGTCGAAGGCGCCGAAAACGCTGATCAGGTTTTCCAGCCGGTCGATGCTGATGATACGCTCTGTCATGAACTCACTCTCTTCAGTACGGTATGGCAGGTCAGCCCTCCCGCGTTTGGGTCATGCCGATCTGCTGCAGACACTCTGCCGTCATGATGAGGCGCAGGTACCCGTCCCCGGCTTCCGCGATGAAGCTGCATTCCTCCGGCTCCGGACAGCCGCTCTCCTCCCGCAGCCAGCGGAGCAGGCGCTCCCGAAGGATCGCCTCCCCCAGTTCCGGATCCAGGGAACGGCGCAGAGGGGTATACTCCCGGTATTCCGTCCGGACCAGGGAGAGGGGCAGATAGCTCCCCAGCAGGGCAAGACGTGTCTCATCCTGTATTTTATCATAGGCCTCATAGGAAATTCCACCATGAAAGTAGAGATTGAGGCGAAAATTGCAGATTTTCACAGCCCACCGCACCTTGCTGCGTCCGGTCTCCGCTTTTTCCAGATGCTCTGTGGGCAGGACCGCCTCCGCCTGATACCAGGTCCTGGCCCATACGTCCCCCATGGCGTGGACTTCCCGGGTGCTGTTCTGCAGATCCGTCAGGCCGCCGGTGATGAGGACCTCCCCCGCCAGCACCGCGTCCCCCGGCCTGACTTCTCCCTTCCCCTCCAGGACGCTCATGCGCTCCACCAGGCCGGTGCGGCGGGCGATCACGTCCGCAGGGATATCCTCCTCCACCATCTCCGGCGCTTCCCGCCGCTCCCGCACGATCACCGTGGCTTTGCTGCCGCTGACCCGGACGGTGAGGTAACTGAGCCCGCCCAGTTTTTCCTGCATCCGGCTGCGTACCAGCTCGTTGTCGATATGCATGCTGTTGTGGCCGATCCCCACGTCCAGTTCCTCCAGGGCGGCCAGGATCTCCGTCCGGCTCAGGGTCCGGTTCCCCACCACGTCGATCTCCCAGATCGTATCCGAGAGCCGCAGCAGCGCCGCCAGAAGCAGTGCCGGGGCCAGAAGCAGCCCGGCATGGCCCCGGAATCGGCGGAGGAAATGTCCCAGACCACGGCGGGCCAGCACCTCCGTCTCCACCCGGCGCTTCTCCGCCAGATCCCGCAGATCCCCCAGCCGGTCTCCCCGCACATACAGGCGAAAACGCAGACCGTCCTCCGCCCGGACCCGGGAGAAGGGGATATCCGCCAGGGCCAGATCGTTCAGCAGCTCCGGCACCGCTTCCCCGGTGAGGCGTACCTCCGCCCCTTCCGTGATCCAATAAACCGAACGCATCTCAGTAAATCAGCTCCAGGGCAAAGATCTTTCCCCGAAGCTGCAGCTCTCCGGCGGTCATGGCCTCCAGGGTGAGTCCGCTTCCCCGCACATGGAGTTCCGCTCCGGAGCAGCGCACCACCACCAGCTCGGCGCCGTAGGCGGCCAGTCCCCGGTGCTGCTCCACCCGAACCCTTTCCAGCCCCTCCAGTTCGATCCGGGGCAGCCCGGGGACGAAGGACAGGGGCAGGTCGCTCCCTCCGTCCAGTCTGCGCAGGAGTTTCCCGGCAAATCGCATTTCCACGCCCTCCTCCACATAGGGATGTCGTACCTCTATCCTAGCTTGCGGGAGGAAGAATTATGCGTTTTCGACGGCTGCTGACGAAATGGGAGCCCCTGCTGTTTCTCCTGGGGGCCGGGTTCCTCCTGGCCTTCCCCAAAGAGACCTCCGCCTATGCTCTGGAGGGGGTGGAGCTGTGTCTCCGCAGTGTGATCCCCTCTCTGCTGCCCTTCTTCGTCCTCACCGCCCTGTTCCGGGAACGGGCCATGCCCCTACGCCTGGGAAAGCTTCTGACCCCGGTGTTCCGGCGCTGCTTCCGGCTCAGCGGCGCGGGGGGCAGCGTCCTGCTCCTGGGGCTGGTGAGCGGCTATCCCGTGGGTGCCGCCGCCGCCTCCGCCCTGTACCGTTCCGGGGGCTGCGGAAAGGAGGAGGCCCAGCGGCTGCTGATCCTCGCCAACAACTGCGGTCCGGCCTTTCTCCTGGGCATCCTGGGCGGCCGGGTATTCGGCCGGACCGGCCCCGCCTTCCTTCTGCTGGCCATCCACATCGCCGTGACCCTGTGGCTGGCGGTCCTGTTGGGGGCCCTGCCGGGCCCGCTGCCCCGGGAGGAGATCTCAGAAGTCTCCCCAGTTCCCCTCTCCGCCGCCTTTTCCTCGGCGGTGCTGCAGGCAGGCAGCTCCGTCCTGGCCGTCTGCGCCTACGTGATCCTCTTTTCCGTCCCCGTCCGCTTCCTGCCGGAGATCCCCCTGCTTCGGGGCCTGGCAGAACTGACCGCGGGGCTGACCGCCCTGGAGGGCTTCAGCCCGGGAAACGCCGCTGCCGCCGCCTTCCTTCTGGGCTGGGGCGGACTGAGCGTCTGCGCCCAGGTGCTGCGGCACGCCGGGGAGGCAGGGCTCTCCGCAGCGCCGTATCTTGCCGGACGCTTCCTCCATGGGCTGGTTTCCGCCCTGGCCGCCTGGTGCTGCTTCACCCGTCCGCTGCTGCTGATCCCGCTGGTCCTGACCGGGGCGGCCGCCGCGATTCTTGTAAAAAGAGGTGGAAAACAGAGACGATCCGGGGTATACTGTCACCGAGGTGAGTCATGTGATCTTTCGTAAAAACGTGGAACCCGCCTGCACCTACTGCAGACATTCCAGTCCCGCGGAGGAGGGCACCTGCATCTGCCTGAAGCGGGGCATCGTCTCCGAGTGGGACAGCTGCAGGCATTTTTCCTATGATCCCCTCCGCCGAGTGCCCGAATCCGCTCCCGCGCCAAAAACGGAGGGACTGGATCAGGACGCCTTTTCCCTGGATTGATCAAAAATCAACATACAGGAGGAGAACGCACCATGGATGTGATCAAACTCATCACGCCGGACGTAAAACCCGGGGAATTCGCCCTGCCCGTCATGGACGTGAGCGGCGTGAAGCGCAAGTACCTGGATATCCCCTATACCCCCGGCGGCGTGGCCGATCAGAGCCTGGATATCTACCTGCCGGACGAGGGAGACGGTCCCTTTCCGGTGATCATCTTCATCCATGGCGGCGCCTTTTGGGGCGGGGACAAGCGGGATTTCCAGTGCCTGTACCTCATGGACGGCATCCGCCGGGGCTACGCCGTGGTGAACGTGAACCACCGCCTCAGCCAGGTGGCCAAATTCCCCCATTCCGTGTTCGACGTGAAGGCCGCCGTCCGCTTCCTCCGGGGCAACGCGGAGAAATACTGCCTGGATAAGGCCCGCTTCGCCATCGGCGGGGACTCCGCCGGGAGCTACTACGCCGCCATGCTGGGCACCAGCGCGGACATCCCGGCCCTGGAGGATCTCACCATGGGCTATCCCGAAGAGAGCAGCGCCGTCCAGGCGGTGATCGGTCTCTTCGGCGTGTATGATCTGGAAAAGCAGTCCCGGTTCACGGAGGAGACTCCCGGCACGCCGGGTATGCCCAAGATGGGGAACTTCGCGGATCAGTTCATGGGCCTCAACTGCCGGGAATACCCGGATCTGGTGAAGCTGGCCTGGCCGGGAAGCTACGTGCGGAAGGACTGCCCCCCTATGCTGATCCAGGCGGGCACCAAGGACGAGGTAGTGCCCTATGAAAACTCCCCGGATCTGGTAAACAAGATCAATTCCGTCTGCGGCGAAGGCCGGGCTGTCATGGAGCCCTTCGAGGGCCTCACCCACGGCCATCCGGACTTCGGCAAGCCGGAGAACGTGGACCGGATGTTCGCTTTCCTGGACAGCGTTCTGAAGAAATAAGCCGAATATGTTTCTCCCGGAGGGCCGCGCCCCTCCGGGAGTATTTTATTCGATGCCGAACAGGGCGTTCAGGTACCGCACCGCCTCTTCGCTGAGCATCCCGCAGTAACCAGCCTGGGTATAGTCGTACAGGAAGCCGCAATTGGCGTCATAGATCAGCTGATCCACGGTGGCGCCGTCCGCCAGAACGATTTGCAGCTTCCGCTCCCCCCAATACATGGGCGAACTGATTCCTTCCTGCGAAAAGCTGTAGGTCATGAATCCGCGCCGCTGACGCATCGATTCCCCCGCTTCCTCGCTGCGCTCGTTCCCCAGGGGACCGATCTCCGTCAGATATCCGTACAGGGCGTCCAGAGCCTCCCGGTCCTCCAGGACCCAGGTCTGCAGCCGCTGCTCCGGCTCCAGCGTATATGGATATGCATTATCGTGAATCCCGGGTGAGACGATCACCTTTTGGATGTCCTCCGGTCCGCTCACACCGTAGACTTCCCGCAGGAGCTCCTCGGCGGTACATTCCGCCCGCAGGTCCTCCGGGGTCAGGAAGGTCCGGAAGATCCACAGGCGCAGGGTCCCTTCCGCATCCCGGCTGATGAGGTACTTCTTTCCCCGCAGCCCGTTCACCCGGTACCATTCGTATTCTTCCGTTTCCGTCAGCTTATCCCCCATGAAACCCGCAAGGCCCTTTTCCCCGGCAGTATAGGTCGGGGAGTGATATTTTGCCAGCCGCTCCCCCAGAGGAACAGACGCCGTGTACGCGCGATAAATATCATACGTGATCCCCGGTCCGGAATGGAGCGGGTACCCCTCATCCCCGAACATGGGATTTGCATTCAGCAGCCGCTCCTGCAGCGTCTGAGGTTCCAGTCCGCAGAAATCCTCCCCGAATCGTGCCATTTCCCGGACGAAAGCTTCTTTGAAAGCAGCAAAGCCCGCCGGAGCTTCCCCGCCGGAGGCGGTATACCGGGTCCCGTCTGCAAAAAGGAGTTCCATGGAGAAGGTCTCCTCCCCGCCGGCGGTTTTCCAACCGTCCCAGGACTCCGCCCCGTATGCTCGAAGCACGGTCAGGAATCGGTCAAAAGGCAGATCCTCCCGACCCTCTCCTGCCGCCAGCACATCCGTTCCAGGCTCCAGGATGGCTCCGGGATAGTCCACGGTACGCAGGGTCCATTTCCCCTTCTCCGCCTGAAGGCCCAGCCGGTATTGCTCCGCGGTGTGCGAAAAGAACTTCACCGACAGTTCCACGCAGGGACTTGCGTCGAAGGGACCCGGCTCAGGGGAAGCCGCCGGAGCAGCCCCGCAGGCGGTCAGCAGGACCAGGACCGCCAGGGCAAGGAGGCGGCCGAACATCCGTTTTTTCATGCTGTTTTTCTCCTTTCGCTCCGTGCGGCCATGTGACGCCGCATTCATTTCTTTCATTCGATGCCGAAAAGCGCGTTCAGGGCGTACACGTCCTCCGGCGGGAGGGGCTCGTCGGGTTGGATGTGTTCCCCATAGCCGTAAACCCGCTCCAGATATCCGTAGACGGCGTTATAGTACCAGTGATCCATGGTCGTTCCGTCCGCAAATTCCAGGGTGATCCTGCGCTGGGACAAATACTCTAAATACTCTGTGTCCGGCGGCCATTTTCCGTCCTCCGGGGTGAAGCTGTAGGTATACTCCGGAAAGGACTGCGCCTTCCATTCGAAAGGGAGGCCGGTCCAGGTGAGCTTGAAAAAAACGGCGCAGAAGATCTCTATGCTTTCCCGGTCCTCAATGGTCCGGGAAAGGGTTTTATCCGCAGGAGTGCCTGAAGCGAATCTGCCCTTGGTCACGACGATCTTCCGCAGATCCTCCGGTCCCTCCACGGCGTAGATTTCCCGCAGCAGGTCCGCCATGCTCCGGGGTTCCTCCCAGGATTCCCGATCACGGTAGCGGTACTCCCAGAGGCGCATTTTCCCCTCCCCGTCCCGGCTGATGACGTATTTCAGTCCCTTCATGTCCTTCACCCGGTACCAGCTCAAATCCACATGGTCGAACAGCTTCTCCCCCATGAAGGGGGAAAGCTCGGGATCCCCGGCCGCATAGGTCGGAGCATTATACACGGTCCCCTGTTCCCCCAGGGGCAGGGTGACCCAGCTGGCATAATAAACGTCATTCATGCTTCCCCCGCTCCAGTCCATGGGGTACACGTTCAGGAGCCGCTCCTGCAGCGTCTGAGGTTCCACCCCGCACCAGTCCTCTCCGAAGCGGGCCATCTCCCGGACCAGGGCCTCTGTGAATTCATCGAAGCCTTCAGGTCCTTCCCCGCCGGAGATGTTGTAGACGCTCCCATCCCCGAAGCGCAGTTCCAGGGCGAAGTTCCGTTCCTCGCCTCTGGTTGCCCAGCCGTTCCAGACTTCGGCGTGATGGACCCGGAAGACCTCCAGGAACCGCTCGAAGGGCAGGTCCTCCGCCTCCCCGGTGACAAAGATCTCCGTCCCCGGCTCCAGGATGCTTCCGGGGTGGTCCGTCAGCACCAGGGACCAGGTCTTCTTTTCCGCTGAGAGCTTCAGATTATATCGCTCATTCTTCCCATAAATGTATTTCACTTTGAGTCCGACGCAGGGGCTCTCCGAAAAGGGCACGGGAGCAGGATCCGGTTCCTGTGTCTTTCCGGCGCAGCCGGCAGCAGCAAAAAGAAGAACCAGAAGGAATATCAGAATGAACATTCGTTTTTTCATGTTTACCCCCTCTTTTCGCTTCCAGCCTACAATTTGACGCCGCGTCAATGTCAATAGGTATTTGCAAAAAAGCACCCCGGAGGACGGAAATTTCCTCCGGGGTGCGCTCATTCTTCTGTTTTTCAGCCCTTCAGCAGGCCATCCACCAGCTCACGGGCAGCCTGGACCCGCTGGTCGTGGCGCTCGATCAAAAAGGCGTTGGATTCGTCGATCTGCTCCTGGGTATAGCCCTGATCCGCAAAATCCTCGAAGCGGTAGAGGATCACCGGGGTATCCCGCACGGCGATCCACAGGTCGAGACCCGGCATGCGCTCCGCCTCGGCGAAGTATCCCATGGCCCGGTAAAAGCCCAGGGAAGTCTCATCCAGCAGGTAGATGAGCCGGTCCGGATCCTCCAGCTCCCCGTACAGCTGCCGCTCCCCCGCCTCGTCCGCCAGGGGGAAGGGCTCCACCTTTACCCGCACGACGCCCCTGCCGTTTTCCGGCACGGCCCGGGCTTCCACCATTTTCCCCACGGCGTCCGCCTGGGTCTGGTTCAGGGTTTCCGCGTACACATAGGTGACGCGCATGTTCGTCCGGTCCTTTCCGGCGACGGAGATCACGGTAAGCACCAGAACGGTCAGGAGAAAAACGCCCAGGAAGAAATACCACTTGTAATAGACCCAGAATACGTTTTCGAGCCAGTTTTCGAAGCCCATCTCCTTCATTCTGCCCTTTTTCGCATCGTCCATACGAATCCCTCCCTGCCGCTCATATTTGGTTCAGTTTACCACAGGGGCCTGCTTCCGTCAATGCGGGAAAACTTCCCTGCGCCGGGGATGCACGCAAAACAAATATCCTTCCTTTGCCTTGACAAAAAGCGTCGTTGCCGTTAAACTAACAAAGTATTTATTCGTATCATCTTCCCATCGACCCGCCTCCGGTATGCCGAGCGGCTCCTTTCCGGCGGGCAAGGATGCGGAACACATATTCAGAAAGGATGACTCGGTTCATGGCAAACGACAAATTCATCAAGTTCGCAAAGGAAAAGAACTGGAAGAAGCTCGCCAAGATCGGCACCAAGAAGAATCTGCAGGACGTGATCGACGTGGCGGAAGCCTGCGGCTACGGGCGCAGCGAAGAAGCCCGGAACATCCTCATCGACATTCTGGCCCGTCCCGAGCGGGAGGCGAAGATCGCTGCCATCAAGGGCCTCGGCGCCCTGCGGTACGATCCCGACAGCCAGACGGAAGCTCTGCGTCACTGCAATCCCGGCAACGATCCCGAGCTGGCCGACCTGATCAAGGCCTCCATCGACGCCCTGCGTGAATTCACCCGGGAATCCAAGAAATAAAAACCCTTGAAAAAACTGCGCTGCCTGTGTCCGACACAGGCAGCGCTTTTCTGTTTTACGGTTATTCTTCCGGCTTCTCCTCCGTCTTTTCCTCCGGCGGGGAGATGATCACTTCCCCTTCCCGCATGGAGAGACGGACACGGTTGCCCTCTACCCCCATCTCCTGGAGGTACTCCGGCGGGATCTGCACCCGGCCGTTCCGGTCCAGGATGGCGAATTCCTCATGCCGGGTGAAATGCGCCTGGCCGGAGGTATCCAGGGTGACGATATCCGCCATTTTTCCGGCATAGTCCGTTTTCAGCACCCGTTCGGAGCTGATCTTTCCGTCCCGGATGGAGACCACCCGGTTCACCTTCTCCGCCACGCTCAAGTCATGGGTGACGATGACGATGGTGATGCCCAGGGTTTCGTTCAGCCGCTTGAAGGTATCGAAGATGTACGCCGCTGTCTGGGGGTCCACGGAGCCCGTGGGTTCGTCCGCCAGGAGGAGCTTGGGGTTGTTGGCCAGGGCGATGGCGATGGCCACCCGCTGCTGCTCGCCGCCGGACATCTCCTCCAGCCGGCTGAAGCGCTTATGGCTCAGGCCCACCAGTTCCAGCAGCTCCATGGCCCGCTGTTTTTTGGCGGATTCGCTGTTGGAAAAGAGCATGGGCACCTGGACGTTCTGCCAGGCCGGGAGATAAGGGATCAGGTTCCGGGCATTGTTCTGCCACACGAAGCCCACCACGTCCCGCTTGTACTTCACCAGCTCCGTATCGCTGAGGCGGAACAGATCCAGTCCGTCCACGTACAGCCGCCCGGCGGTGGGGCGGTCCAGACCGCCCAGCATGTTCAGGAAGGTGCTCTTGCCGCTGCCGCTGTTGCCGATGATGGCCATGAGTTCTCCCCGGCGCACCACGCAGTCCAGCCCCTGGAGGGCCATGACCTCGGTCTCATCGGTCTTATAGATCTTTACCAGGTTGTCACACCGGATGATCACATCGTTTTCAGTTTCCATCCACGATCTCTCCGTTCTCCAGGGAATAGACCCTGTCTCCGATCTCCATAAAGCCCCGGTCATGGGTGGTCATGACGATGGTGACGCCCTGACTCTGGTTCAGCTCCTTGAAGATCTTCACCACCTGCAGCGCGGTGTTGGTATCCAGCTCGCCCGTGGGCTCGTCCGCAAACACCAGCTTGGGCTTATGGGCGATGGCCCGGGCGATGGCCACACGCTGCTGCTCGCCGCCGGACATCTCGCTGGGCAGATGGGACATACGCTTCCCCAGGCCCACCAGCTCCAGACATTCCCGGACCCGCTCCTTCCGGTCCCCCTTCCAGCCCGCGAGCCGGAGGGCATAGTCCACATTCTCCGCCGCGGTCATGATGGGGATCAGGGCGACGGACTGGAACACGAAGCCGATATCCTTCCGTCTGAGGCTGGTCCGGGCGGCTTCGCTCATGGATCCCATGGTCTTGCCGTCGAACACCACCGTCCCCTCGGTGGCCTGATCCAGCCCGCTGAGGATGTTCATCAGGGTGGTTTTGCCGCTGCCGGAGCGTCCCTTCAGAATGGTCAGCCTGCTGCGGGGCACTTCGATATCCACGCCCTTCAGCGCCCAGAACAGGTCGCCTCCGGGGACGGGGTAGCCTTTCTTGATTCCGGTACCGGTGAGGATCAATTCCGTATCCATGTTCTCGCCTCCCTTAATCCTCGCCCAGCTTCAGCGCCTGGGAGATCTTGATCTTCTTCACCAGCACGCCCAGGATCACCATACACAGGATCACCATGGCGGCTACCAGGCAGAGCAGGCGGGCCATATCTCCGCTGTCGGAGATGATCTGCAGGGGCAGGACCGTATCCGTGGAGGCGTAGGCCAGCTGCACCAGGGGCACATAGAGCTTGGAGGCGATCAGGCCCACAGCCACGCCCAGGGCGATGGATACGCCGGAGATGAACACCTGTTCGTTCGCCAGCATGCCCACGATCTCCCCCAGGGTCATGCCCATGGCCCGGAAGATGCCCATGAGCAGGGTCCGGCTCCGGATGGACAGGATCCAGTAGATCAGGAAGCCCACCGCGCACAGGAGCAGCACCACCACGAAGCACAGGGTGAGGATGCCGTTGGTCCCCTGGAAGATGGGGTCGTTCTTCAGTTCGATGAGCTGAGCCCGGGAATCCCGGAAGGTGGTGAACTTCACGCCGCTCTCCGCCGCGAAGTCATAGATGAAGTCCGTGGAGTCCTTGGCCTTCATCCAGATCTGGTACGGGGTGATCCCCCAGTTGTTCTGGATGTAGCGCAAATGGGCCACCACCAGGAAATGGCTGATCTCCTTTGAGGAGCCGTCGCTGGCGGTAATGGTGGTCTTGGGATTGTATCCCGGCCAGTAATCCACAAAGCCGTAGATGATGCCGTGGCACCGGTTCCCCTCCGCACTGCGGTAATAGATGCTGTCCCCCAGCTCATAGCCGAAGTCCTGAAGGTTCGTGGAGACCAGCACCGCCCGGGGGCTTACCGCCATGGCGTTCAGATACTCATACCAGTGCACCGGCAGCAGATCCGTCTGGAAGTCCACACATTCGCCGAATTCCTTCACGTTGATGCCCATGAGGAGGCAGGGCACGCTGCGGGAGCCCTCCTTCAGGCTGCAGTAGGCCCCCTCGTCGTACATCACCTTGGTGATGACCTCCGCCCCGTCCAGGGCGTTGTACTTGCCGAAATCCGGCTCCGTATACCGGAGCTGGAAGCCGATAAGGTCATCCGGACTCTGCGCCTCATCCCGGTTGTCCTCCCAGGCCTCCTGCAGGACGATATCCGCCCCGTTCATATAGGCGATGCGGTTCTCCTCGTTGGCGTTGATGGTCCGGGCGGTCTGGGCATTGAAGATGCCGATGGCCAGGGTGATCACCAGGAAGGCGATGATATACCCCTGGCTGCTCCGGGTACGCATGACCTGGAGGAAGGAGGAATACATGGCGGGCGACCAGCCCTTTTTGCCGATGGTGTACACCAGCCAGGCGATCAGCGGGACGATGCGCAGGGCCACCAGACCCGCGCCGATCACGAAGAGAGAAGAGGACAGGTACAGGAGCGGATCCAGCCCCTCCCCTTCCAGCACCTTCTGGGCCAGGGCGGCCTTCTGCCCGTTGAAGGTGTACAGGCCGTACAGGGAAACGCCCAGCAGCAGGATATCCAGATAGAAGCGCTGGAACCAGGGCTTGTCCGACTTCCGCTTCTTCTGCTTCTGGGCCACGATGCTCAGCCGGGCATAACGGATGGAGGGCAGCACCATGGCCAGCATGCTCAGCAGCGCCGCGCCGCAGCCGTAGATCCATACGTCCCGGGTGTACCGCACCTGCAGCGCCTTCCGGGATACGAATTCCAGGAAGGCGTTGGCCGAGCCCAGGATCTGACAGATGGCGGCGCTCAGGGGCAGGCCCACCGCCAGGCTGACGCCGGCCACCAGAACGCTCTGCAGCAGGTAGATGCCCAGGATCTGCCGTCTTCCGGCGCCGCGGCTCTTGATGACGCTGATCTCGCTCTGCTCCATGCTCAGGATCTGTCCGGAAACCATAAAGATAAATGCAGCGAGAAGGGCGTAGATGGGGATCTGCAGGATCCGCAGGGTGACCCGGACCCGGGCAGCGTCCACCAGATACTGCTCCAGGATGCCGCTGTAATACTCGTTGAAGCTGACGTTGTTCCGTTCCTTGTGGAGGGCGGCGTCCTGCTTGGCTTCCTGATACAGGAACTCCGCGTTGTCCACCGTGACGTCGTGGTAATCCATCACCACGAACCACAGACCCATGGACTTGCAAGGCAGGCGGACCAGGCTGCCGAACAGATCCCGGTAGATCTGCTCGGACATCATGAGCTGGCTCTCATAGGTGGAAGGGCTCTTGTACCAGTAGTGATCCTCCGCGTCGGCGGCGTCATAGATGCCCACCACCCGGACCTTCCGGGGTTCCCCGTTCTCGTCGGTCACCTTCGGAAGCTCCAGCACCTCGTTCAGCAGAAGGTTCAGCTTGATGAGGGCCTTCTGGCTCACCACGACTTCGATGATCCCGTCTTCTACCTCATCCGAATACATGCGCCCGGAAACGATCTTCGCGTGCTCCGGCAGCCCGGAGAGGCAGCCCAGACGGACTTCCTTGCTGGAGAAGTTGGATCGGGGCTGAGTGGGCTTGATCTCCACCGCTTCCATGAAGGTGTTCTGCACGATCCATTCCTGACGCAGGCCCAGGCGCTCCGGCATGGCATAGGCCATGTCCCGCTCCTGCTGATAATACTCGATGGCGCTGCTCCCTTCCCGGGAGTTGGCCGGTACGCTGCTGAGCAGGTACGCCGTGGTGGCGTACCGCCCGTTCTGGGTGACGTAGCTGGACAGAGTCCCGGTGAGCATACGCTGGAGCGCAGCCTCGGTATACATGGGATTTCCGGCGGCGATGGCCACCAGCAGGATGTTTCCTACCAGCAGGGCGGCCATGAGCCACTTTTTATTCAGCATTTTCCGTAGGACGAATTGAAGCATGCTCTTCCGCCTCCCCTCAGGTGTTGTAAGAGCTGACCACGACCTGGTCGCCCTCTTTGAGACCCTGGAGGATCACGACCATGGTCCCGGTGGCAGGACCGCGAAGGACCGGTCGTTTCTTCGGTGTATCCCCTTCCAGGATGGTGACGTAATAGACCCCTTCCTCGCTGGATATGGCGGTTTTGGGGATCACCAGGGCGTCCCGCAGCATGAGGCAGCTGACCTCCATGGCGGACTGGGTGTTTTTCCCCGTCAGCGCGCTGGGATCCACCCGGACAAAGATGTTGCTTCCCCGGTACCGGTAGGGCACCACCTCGGGAGAGGAGACGATCGTTCCGGTGACCTGCTTCGCCTTGTCCCCCCGGCCCACGGTCACGCTGAGCTCCCGGCCGAACACGTAGCAGCCGCTGGTGCTGGTGCCCATGAGCAGGATGGAATCCGCTCCGTTGATGGAGCAGAGCTCCGTGCCCGCGGGGATGACTTCCCCGGCTTTATACCGGCTGTTCACGGAACGGACGAAGCCGTCCACCGGCGCGGTGAGGACGATCTCCCCCGCCGCCGCTTTCATCTCCTCCAGAGCCGTTTCCAGGGTCTTCAGCCTGTTTTCGGTCTGGAGTATGTACAGGTCCCGGTCGATCTCCATGCTCTCCGCCTGTTTGTCCCGGATCTCCCGGCGGACCCTGGTATATGCGGTCTGATCCCGTATAGTATCGATCTGCTCCTCATACCAGGCCAGGCGTTCCTCATAATTCGCACGCTGCGCCTGGACCTCCAGCTCCCTCTGCCGGATATCCGATGCGGAACCGATGCCCTGGAGGACGACCACCGGATCCCCGGCCTTTACCTCCTGGTTTCGCACCACCAGGATCTCCTTCAGGATCAGCTGGCTGTTTCCGGTGCGCACCGGGCGCACCAGGCGATAGGTCACGTCGCCGGTCATGCTCAGGGTACGGAGCATATCCTGCTTCTCCACCGTAACGGTCTGATAGGTCGTCTTTTTCTCCGCGATCCCGCTGTCCGCCAGGCGTGTGGACATATCCACCGTTTCCGCCGGCTTGGCGGCGCAGCCCGCCGCAAGCAGCAGGGCAAGAGACAGGAGCAAAGCCTTTCCTTTAGTTCCCAACATAGACCTGCTCTCCTTCCTCCAGTCCCTGGGTGATCTGGACCAGGGCGTCGGTGAAGATGCCCCGGGAAACGGTCAGCCGCTCGCGGCCTTCCGGAGTCGGGCGGTAAACATAGAATCCGGCGGTATCCCGGTGTACGGCGTTGGCCGGAAGGATCAGCGCATCCTCGGCATGGTCCGTAATAAGGAAGAGGACCACTTCCATTCCCGCTTCCACCGGGTGGCCGTTGGCGTTCTTCACCAGGAACGTGCTCTGCATCGTATCGCCGGAGGCCTTCATGGCCAGGTATTCCTTCCGGTCAAGAGGCACGTATTCCACCTCCACCCGGTACCCGTCCACCATGGCGTACAGCTGGGAGGCCTTGCCCACCTGGTCGGCTGTAAGGTATTCCGTGCGGATGCGGGCGGAGTTGTCCGCGGCCAGCCAGATGAGGGCGTTGTTGGCCATGGCGTAGCTGCCCTCCGCCGCCGCGCAGTGGACGATCGTTCCGTCGCAGGGGGCGGAGAGGACGCCGGCGCTGACCTGCTTTTCCAGCTCCTCCACGTTCCTGACCATGTCCGCGCGGCTCAGCTCCCAGAGGGCTTCAAATTCCTCCAGCTGGTTTTCCTGTTCCGCGATCTGGGATTGCTTCAGTTTTCTGGTGGTGGAGGAAGCGCCGTAATTCTTCAGCTCCTCCAGCTCCAGCCGGGCGATGTCCAGCTGCAGCTCCCGTTTCTTCCGGTTCAGCTCATGCTCGGTTTCCGAATACTCCAGCTGCTGTCTGGCGGAGTCCAGGGCCGATTCCAGGGAAGCGGTGTTTAATCTGGCAACGACCTGACCTGCTTTCACCTGGCTTCCCACGCTCACCAGCACTTCGGTGACAAGACCGGCGTCGGTGAAGGAAAGCTCGAGCACCTCCGGCAGGACCAGTCCGCTGTAGGTCTGGACTCTCTCGATATTGCCCCGGGTCACGGTGACGATATCCTGCTCCATGCCCGCAGGCTCCCGAAGAGGCGGCGCCTGCATCTCCTCCGTTCCGGTGCAGCCGGCGAGAAGCAGCGCAAGCAGCAGGAAGAGGGCGACGATCGTATTCCTTTTCATGCGCTTCGCTCCTAACTGACGATGACCGTATCGCCTTCGGAAAGGCCGTCGGTCACTTCGATGTACCAGCCGGCCAGAAGGCCGCAGCTTACGGGTTTCGCGTTTTTCAGGCCATTTTCGTCTTCACAATATACATAGTACTGATCGCCTACGGTGAACACCGCCCGCTTGGGCAGGATCAGCACGTCCTGCCGGCTGTCCAGCAGCAGCTCCACGGTGCCCCGGGTATTGTCCCCGGAGGGCGTCTCCGGTCCCAGGAGCTTCAGATAGATCGTCCGGTTGCCCCGGAAGTCCTCATACTCCTCCAGCCCCAGGGAAGCCGCCGACACGGACACGCAGGGGTACTGCGCATCCCCGCAGGTGACCTCCACTTCCGTACCGGGCTTGAGCCACTGCCAGGCGTCCGTGCTGCCGGTGAACATGGAGGAAGCGGTATCGGTGATGGTGGCGATCAGATCCGCCTTGGAGGAGGTCTCTCCCTCCCGGACGGTCTTGACGTAGGTCACGATCCCGTCGATCCCCGCGTACAGGCGCAGGCTCTCCAGCTCTTCCGAAAGCTCATCCCGCTTCTCCTTCCGGATGATCAGGGACTCCTGATAATAGGCCAGATCGGCGGCCCGAGCGTCCGAGGCGGTGGTATTGTCCGCCTTCCGCAGGGCTTCCTGCTCCAGAGCCAGCTCCAGCGCCTTTTCAGCGCTGCGCACCTGGATCTCCAGGCGGGCGATCTCTTCCTCCGCCTGCCGCAGCTTTTCCTTGACGTCCCCCGCCTCCAGTTCCGCCACCAGGGTGCCTGCGGTGACTTCCTGTCCGACGGTGACGAAGATCGTCCCATAGGGCTTATCCACCGTGGTGAATTTCAGGTTTTCCTGCCGGGTGGCGCTGAAGGTGCAGTTGAAGGTCTGCACCAGGGTCAGATCACCCCGGGTCACCTGGGCGGTGATGTACTCCGCGCCGCTGTACGGCGTGACCAGAGGCAGCTCGGGGACTTCCGGCTCCGCCGGCAGGAGGAAGCATCCGGTAAGCCCCAGGAAACAGAGGACGGCCAGAGGGAGCGCGATCCATTTTCTCAACACAGTTCAACTCTCTTCTTGCTTGAAATAGGCAAGGATAAACAAATGAAAGTATACAATATTCTGCCCTGTTCGTCAACAGAAACAGGCGATTTCGCACAAATTGATGGGTGGTAAACATCCCAGCGAGATCCGGGAAAAAACACCGGTCTGCAGCCGGCATAGACGCTTCCGCCGGTGAAAAACTAACGCTGATCCTTTAATTTATATATACACTCAGTCCTGGGGAAGCAGCCGGCAATAATCGGAAAAATCCAGACTTCCCGCCCGCAGCGCGGCGGCGGCCCCGCACTCCAGATCTGCGAGCCAGTGGCAGCGGATATCCGCCCGGTCCAGCGCCAGGCGCATTTCCTCATCTCCCCCGTTCCAGATCACGGCAGCGGCAGGACTTCCTCCCGCCTTCCGCAGCTGAGTCAGCTCCGGCAGATATGGCCTCAGCCCTTCGGAGGAGCCGAGGACGAGCACGGGACGGCGGGGCAGCGCTTCCGGAGCGAAGGGCAGATCCAGGAGGGCGGCCGTCTTCGCCCCCCAGGCGTCCCCCAGTATGGCTTCCGCTGCGGAATAATGCTCCCGTATCAGAGCGGCCAGGGCCGCCGTCAGTTCCCGCCGCAGCGCAGGATCCTCCCGCGCTTTTTCCTCCGCCCAGCACAGAGGATCTTCCGCCCCGGGTTCCACCCGAAGCGCTCCGGCAGTCAGCAGCCGTTCCGCCAGAAGTTCCCGTTCCCTATGATCCATCGGTCTTCCTCCCTGATAAAAAAACGCTATTTACGATTTGTTCACATGAAATTCAAGCATCGTTCAAAAGCCGGTGTTAGGATACAGGCAATCAAAGGAAATCCAGACGCAAAATACAGATATTCAGGGAAATTTGCTCGAAGAGGTGTTTCATCATGAAGAAGAATAAAACCGTTCGTACCGTGATCTGCGTATGTCTGATCGCTCTGCTCCTGATCGGCGGCGCAGCCTATGGGGCGGTCCGCTATGTGGACGGACGCATCCAGCAGCTGAACCAGGACAGGGTCGCCGATACGGGCGCCGTTTCCCCCGTTTCCATGGAGGCGGAGAGCCCCATCAGCCAGATGGCCAACCTGCAGCTGAATCCCCGGAGCGGAGAACTGCTTGATCCCACGGAGATCTATGAACTGGCTACCCAGCAGGTCGTGGGCATCTCCACGGAGGTCACTTCCCCCAACGCCTTCGGCCAGATGGTCACCGGCGCAATCTCCGGCACCGGTTTCATCATCAGCAGCGACGGCTACATTCTTACCAACAACCATGTGGTGGAAAAAGCCTACAAAGAAAACCTGAAGGTCACCGTCATGCTCTACGACGGAACCGAATACGAAGCGGAGATCATCGGCGTGGAGGGCGACAACAACGATATCGCCGTCCTGAAGATCGACGCCTCCGGTCTGAATGCCGCTACCCTGGGCAACAGCGACGATATGAAGGTCGGCGAAAGCGTCTATCTGGTGGGCAATCCCCTGGGCGAGCTGACCTACACCATGACAGCCGGCATCGTCAGCGCTCTGGACCGGGAGATCGCCGCGGAACAGGATGCCAGCGTGAATATGTTCCAGCTGGATGCCGCGGTGAACAGCGGCAACTCCGGCGGCCCGGTGTACAACAGCCGCGGCCAGGTGGTGGGCGTAGTCACCGCCAAGTATAAGTCCACCGGCGTGGAGGGCCTCGGTTTCGCCATACCCATCAACGACGCCGCCGAGATCGCAGACGAGATCATCGACCACGGCTATGTAACCGGCAAGCCCTATTTCGGCATCATGGTCAAAACCATGACCGAGCAGTATGCCGCCTATTACAACAGCGTTCCCGGCGTCTATGTATACAGCGTTGACGCGGGCAGCTGCGCCGCCGCCGCAGGCATCCGCCAGGGTGACGTGATCACGAAGCTGGGCGACGAGGAGATCAAGACCAACGCGGACCTGTCCACCGCCAAAAAGGCGTACAAAGCCGGAGATACGGCGGAGGTCACGGTCTACCGCGGCGGCGAATACCTGACCCTGACGGTGGTATTCGACGAGAAGAAGCCGGATCGCCCCGCCTCCGATGGGACCCCTGAGGACGCTCAGCCCGAGGAAAATACGCCTGCGCCCGCCCCCGAGGGGGAAGGCGGCGGTCAGAGCCTCTGGGATTTCTTCTTCGGCCAGGTGATCCCCAAAGAGAATGAGGAACCCGAAGAGACCCCCGCTCCCCGCAGCGAAGGCGCGCCGGGCCACTTCGGCGGCTGAGAAGGTTTCAAAACGACAGAATGAATCGAATCTATCGGAGCTCGTTTGAACTCCGGCTCAGCGGGGCGAAAAAGTCTTATCGCCCCGCTGAGGCAATTTTTACGAACAAGAAATATGGAAGAGATTGTTCGAAAAACTTTGGATTGAACGCGAAAGGCACCCCTGATGGGTTTCTTTCACACGATCTTCCTTTCCGGTATCATGCCGTCTACGGGTATATCTACAGTCTGGCCGGAGCTCATTTGAGCTCCGGCTGCTTTTTTTATTCATCCAGTTTGAGGACGGCCATGAAGGCTTCCTGCGGAACGGATACCGTGCCCAGGGAGCGCATTTTCTTTTTGCCTTCCTTCTGCTTTTCCAGCAGCTTCTTCTTCCGGGTGATGTCGCCGCCGTAGCACTTGGCCAGCACGTCCTTCCGCAGGGCCTTGATGGTCTCCCGGGCGATGATCTTGCCGCCGATGGCCGCCTGCACGGGGACCTCGAACATCTGACGGGGGATATTGTCCTTCAGCTTCTCGCAGATGCGCCTCGCCCGGGGATATGCCTTGTCCCGGTGGACGATGAAGCTCAGGGCGTCCACCATATCCCCGTTCAGTAGGATATCCAGCTTCACCAGATCGCTGGCCCGGTAGGATTCCAGAGTATAGTCCAGGGAGGCGTAGCCCTTGGTCCGGGATTTCAGGGCGTCGAAGAAATCATAGATGATCTCGTTCAGAGGCAGGTGGTAATGGAGCTCCACCCGGTCGTCTCCCTGGTAGACCATATCCTTGAACTCTCCCCGCCGGTCCTGGCACAGATCCATGATGTTCCCCACATAGACCTGGGGCGTCATGATGCTGGCTGCCACGTAGGGCTCCTCCGCCTCCAGGATCTGGCTGGGATCCGGGTAGTTCAGGGGATTGTCGATCATCTGCACCGTGCCGTCCGTCTTCGTCACCCGGAAGATGACGCTGGGGGCGGTGGTGATCAGCTCCAGGTTATATTCCCGCTCCAGCCGCTCCGAGATGATCTCCATGTGCAGCAGGCCCAGGAAGCCGCAGCGGAAACCGAAGCCCAGGGCCGCGGAGGTCTCCGGTTCATAGGAGAGGGCGGCGTCGTTCAGCTTCAGCTTTTCCAGCGCGTCCCGCAGATCAGGATACTTGGCCCCGTCCGCCGGATACAGGCCGGAAAAGACCATGGGCTGGGCGGGACGGTAGCCCGGAAGAGGCTCGGCCGTTGGTTCCTCCGCGCCGGTAACCGTATCCCCCGGCTGGGTATCCGCCACGTTCTTGATGCTGGCGGTGAAGTAGCCCACGTCCCCCGCCCGCAGCTCATCGCAGGGAGCCAGGCGCAGAGCGCCCATATGGCCCACCTCCACCACCTTGTACTCCGCGCCGGAGGCCATGAGCCGTACGTTCATCCCGGTTTTCAAGGTCCCTTCCCGCAGGCGGAGGTAGACGATGACCCCCACGAAAGGATCATACTGGCTGTCGAAAACCAGCGCCTTCAACGGCGCATCCGGATCCCCCTTCGGAGCGGGTACGCCCCGGATGATCTCCTTCAGCACCTGATCGATGTTCAGCCCCAGCTTTGCGGAGATCTCCGGCGCATCCATGGCGGGGATGCCGATCACGTCCTCAATCTCCGTTTTCACCTTATGGGGATCCGCCCCGGGCAGGTCGATCTTGTTCAGCACCGGAAGGATCTCCAGGTCGTTATCCAGAGCCAGATACGTATTCCCCAGGGTCTGGGCCTCGATCCCCTGCCTGGCGTCCACCACCAGCAGGGCCCCCTCGCAGGCGGCGAGGCTGCGGGAGACCTCATAATTGAAGTCCACGTGCCCCGGGGTGTCGATCAGGTTCAGATGATAGGTCTTCCCGTCCTCCGCCTCATACTCCATGCTCACGGCCCGGGCCTTGATGGTGATGCCCCGTTCCCGCTCCAGATCCATGTTGTCCAGGATCTGCGCTTCCATATCCCGCTCGGCCACGGCGTGACAGCTCTCCAGGATCCGGTCTGCCAGGGTGCTCTTGCCATGGTCGATATGGGCGATGATGCAGAAATTGCGGATCCGATCCTGCTCGATCATACCTGTTCCCTCCACTCATCCCAGAATCCGTGCAGCACGCTCTCCGCCCGTTCCGCCAGTTCCGGAGGCAGGGACAGGTCGGGCGCGCCTGGCTGGCCGGGCAGCATTCTCGCCCTGGTCAGACCGGAATAGGCTTCCCACAGGCTCTGACTCAGCTCCGGAGGGAATTTGCAGCAGCCCTCCCGGTCATAGTTCCGCAGCAGGGCGTAAAGCCCGACGGTGAGCCATTCCTCCGCCATGCGGCAGCTTTCCCGATCTCCCTTTTCCCCCAGGGCGCGGATCAGGTCGGAAAGGGCTTTGATCCCGGTCTCCCCCAGGCGCAGGAGGGATGGATCCCATTTTTCTCCGTCCGGCATGGCCGTACGCACCGGGGTCCTGCCCAGCAGATAGTCCGCCGAGACGCCGTAATAGGTGCAGGCTTCCGCCACGAAGGCCAGGCCCGGCTCTCGCAATCCGTTCTCATAATGGCTCAGGAGCGCCTGGGATATATGCAGGTCGGCGGCGGCGGTGCGCTGATTCAAACGCCGCTCCTTTCTGAGACGGCTCAGGATGGCCGGAAAGGTCTCTCCCATCCCCGTTCTCCCCCTTCTGTCTTCCGAATGATTACGAAGAGTATACCCCAAATCCCGGGCGGTGTAAAGCTTGAGCTCACTTTCCCGGTCCTCCGCGAAAAATGGCTTGTAGTTCCTCGGCTTGTGTGGTACACTGATTTGTAATGAGCTGTCGGCAAAGACGCCGGGGCTCCGGACAACTCTCATTGACCGAAAGGAGAGTCGGCATGGTCAAAATGAATACCGATAAGGGCTATATTCGCATATCCAACGACGTGTTCACCACCCTGGTCGGCGCCGCGGCCACCAGCTGCTTCGGCGTACGGGGCATGGCCAAGCGTTCCGCCAGCGACGGCCTGGTCCATCTGCTGAAAACGGAGGCCATGGGCAAGGGTGTTCGGGTCTCTTTCCACGAAGGCGAGGAAGCCATTTCCATCGAGCTGCACATCATCGTCAAGACCGGCGTGAATATCCCGGTGATCTGCGAATCCATCAGCAGCGCCGTGCGCTACAAGATCACCGAGGCCACCGGCGTGCAGGTGCGCTCTGTGGACGTTTTCGTCGATTCCATACTGCCCGATTGAACACGGAGGATAGACAGATGACAGAAATTCTGGATAGCCGGCTGTTTTGCGGCATGGTCATCAACGCGGCTGCCGCAGTGGAGAGCCGCAGCCAGGAAATCAACGAGCTGAACGTTTTTCCCGTACCCGACGGGGATACGGGCACCAATATGAGCATGACCCTCAACAATGCCTCCCGGGAGCTGAGCAAAGGCTTCCCTCCCACTCTGGGAGCCGCCGCGGAGGTCACCGCCTCCGCTATGCTTCGGGGCGCCCGGGGCAACAGCGGCGTGATCCTCTCCCTTCTGTTCCGGGGCATGTCCAAATCCCTGAAGGATAAGAACACCGCCACCTGCGCGGAGCTGGCCGCCGCCATGAACGAGGGCGTTTCCGCTGCGTACAAGGCCGTGATGAAGCCCACGGAAGGCACCATCCTCACCGTTTCGCGGCTGGCTTCCGCCGCCGCCGTGGACGCCGCGGGGGACACGACGGATATGGAGATCATGCTGGAGAAGGCCATCGGCGTGGGCGACGTCGCCCTGGACAACACCGTGGAGCAGAACCCCGTGCTGAAAAAGGCCGGCGTGGTGGACGCCGGGGGCATGGGCTACCTGATCATCCTCCGGGCGTTCCTCGCCGCAGCCAGAGGGGAGATCATCGAGGCCGTCAAGGCGGATTCTGCCGCCGGCCGCCGGGAAGAGAGCGTCTTCGCCCGCTTCGATACGGAGGAGGACATCCATTTCCCCTACTGCACCGAATTCATCGTCCAGAAGGACAATGAGAAATCCGTGGACAGCCTTCGGGATTTCCTCTCCTCCATCGGAGACAGCGCCGTGGTGCTGGACGATGAGGAGCTCATCAAGGTCCACGTCCATACCGACCGTCCCGGCGACGTGCTGACGGAAGCTTTGACCTACGGCAGCCTGCTGACGGTGAAGGTGGAAAACATGCGGGAGCAGCATACCAGCAAGCTCCAGGAGGCCGGGACCGCCGGAGCTTCCATCCCGCCTCAGAAGCCGGAGCCGGAAAAGCGAGCGCCCACTCAGCCGCTGAGCATCGTATCCGTCTGCGCCGGGGACGGTCTCACCGCCCTGTTCCATGAGCTGGGCGCCGACCGGGTGGTCACCGGCGGGCAGACCATGAACCCCTCCACGGAGGATATTCTCCGGGCGGTGGAGCTGTCCGCGGGGGCGGCGGTGATCGTGCTTCCCAACAACAAGAATATCGTCATGGCCGCCCAGCAGTGCGCCGGGCTGACTGACAAGAAGGTCATCGTCATCCCCACCGCCTCCATACCCCAGGGGATCTCCGCCATCCTTGCGGCGGATCTGGAGCTGCCGCCCGAGGTGAACGAAGCCGAGATGCTGGAAGCCATCAAGCGGGTCTCCTCCATCTCCGTCACCTATGCCGCCCGGGATTCCTCCTTCGATGGGCTGGATATCCGGGCCGGGCAGTATCTGGCCCTGCTGGAGGGCAAGCTCCTCTGCTGTACGGACAGCATGGAGGAACTGGCGGACAAGGTCGCCGAGGCCGTGTCCAGCGCCGAACTGGTGAGCCTCTTCTATGGGCAGGACGTTTCCCCGGAGCAGGCCGATGCCTTCGCCGTCTCCCTGGGCGGAAAACTGCCGGAAGCGGAGCTCTCCGTGGTGGACGGGGGACAGCCGGTGTACTATTACCTCATTTCCGCGGAATAAACTGTAACGAAAAAACTTGCCGTCAGCGTGTCGTCAAGCCTTGTCGACACGCTGACAGCGCTAAACGGGAGGAATCACCTTGTCTCAGCGGAAAAAGCAGGGCTTCGTGGAAGGCGCCGCCATCCTCACCGCCAGCACCATCCTCATCAAGATTCTGGGTGCGGTCTTCAAGATCCCCCTGTCGAACATCATCGGAAAATCCGCAATGGGGGATTTCGGCGTTGCCTACAACATCTATGCCCTGCTCCTCACCCTCTCCACCGCGGGCCTGCCCGTGGCTCTGAGCCGCATGGTCTCGGAGGCGGACGCCCTGGGGCGGCGGAACCAGGTCCGGCGCACCTTCGTGGTGGCCCGGGCGGCTTTCTTCGTCCTGGGCATGATCAGCACGCTCTTTATGCTGATTTTCAGCCGGTATCTGGCGGACTTCATGGGCTCTCCGGAGGCGGAGGCCGCCATATCCACCCTGGCCCCGGCTCTTGTCTGCGTATGCCTCATGTCCGCCTACCGGGGCTATACCCAGGGCTTGGGAAACATGGTGCCCACCAGCGTCTCCCAGATCATCGAGACCCTGTGCAAGGTGGTGTTCGGTCTCTCCGCCGCCTGGATCCTCATCCGGCGGGGGTACAGCGGCAGCGTCGGCGCGGCGGGGGGCATCTTCGGTGTCACCGTGGGCACGGTGCTGGGACTGGTATATATCGTCCCCGCCGCCCTGCGCCTTGACCGGAAGCACCGTCAGCCCAGCCCCAGTCCGGACGTGCCCGAGAGCCGGGGCGAGACCCTGAAAAAGCTGATCCTCATCGGCGTTCCCATCATCATCGGCTCCTGTGTGCTGAATCTGGTTGCCATGGTGGATACGAAGATGATCTTCGGCCGCCTCCAGAACGCCCTGGGCTATTCCTACGAAACGGCCCGCTCCCTCTACGGGACCTATTTCAACAGCCAGACCCTGTATAACCTGCCCTCCGCCTTTGCGGTACCCATGGTCACCAGCGCCATCCCCGCCATCGCGGCCTATCTGGCCGAGCGGAAGACCCGGGACGCCGCCCAGGTGCTGGGGGCTTCCCTGAAGCTCATGAACCTGCTGGCCATGCCCATGGCCGTAGGCATGGGCGTGCTGGCGGCACCCCTCATGGGCGGGCTCTACGGCGATACGGATCCCGCCGCGGGGGCCATTCTTTCGGTGCTCAGCATTGCTGGCTACGGGGTCTGCATCATGATGGTGACCAATGCCATCCTCCAGGCCTACGGCCATGAACGCCTGCCCATCCTCACCATCGCGGCGGGCGGCGTCTGCAAGATCTCGGTGAACTATATCCTGCTGGGCAACCCGTCGGTGAACATCGTGGGAGCCGCCGTGGGCAACGTGGCCTGCTATCTGGTCATCAGCCTGCTGAATCTGCTTCTCATCCGCCGGAAAGCGCCGGATTGCCCGAAGCTGGCCCCCCTGTTCCTGCGGCCTCTCCTCGCCTCCATCCTGATGGGGGGCTGCGCCTGGGGCGTATACGTGCTGCTGCGCAGCGTCTTCCGCTCCCTGAGCCTCTTCCAGAGCGGGCGGATGCTCTTCCTGGCTCCGGCGGTCCTGGCGGTGGTGGTGGGCGTTGTGCTGTACCTGGTGTTCGTGGTCCTCTTCCGAGCCATCACCCGGGAGGAGCTGGAGCTGGTGCCCAAGGGGGATAAGCTGGCCAGGCTGCTGCGGCTGTAAGCCTTTCTTTTACAAAGGAGTCAACATGAGATTAGATAAATATCTGAAGGTATCCCGCCTCATCAAGCGCAGGACTGTGGCAAACGAAGCCTGCGACAACGAGCGGGTCACGGTGAACGGCAAGCCTGCCCGAGCCTCCTACGCCGTGAAGCCCGGGGATATCCTGGAGCTGCGCTTCGGGGAGCGGATCCTCCGGGTGGAAGTGGTGAGCGTGGCGGAGCACGCGGGGAAGGACGAGGCCGCCGCCATGTACCGGGAGCTTCGGTGACATGCAGGCAAAACGCAGACTGATTGGGGATCGGGCATTCTATGCCATGATCCTGGCGGTGGCCGTTCCCATTATGGTGCAGCACGGCATCACCAGCTTCGTGAACCTGCTGGACAACGTCATGGTAGGCCGGGTGGGCACGGAGGAGATGTCCGGCGTGGCCATCGCCAACCAGCTCATCATGATCTTCGAGCTGGGGATCTTCGGCGGACTCTCCGGGGCGGGCATCTTCGCCGCCCAGTATTTCGGCAGCGGGAATCTGGAGGGGGTGCGCAACGCCTTTCGGATCAAGCTGTATATCGGGCTTTCCGTGTGTCTCGCAGCCATCGCCGTGTTCCTCTTCTTCGGCCGGGACCTGGTGATGCTCTTCCTCCAGGGGGAGGCGGACGTGGGAGATCCGGAGACCACGGCGGGACATGCCCTGGGCTATCTCCGGATCATGCTTCTGGGCTTTATCCCCTTCATGCTGGCCCAGGTTTATGCCAGCACTTTAAAAGAATGCGGGGAGACCCTGCTCCCCATGAAGGCTGCGGTGGCGGCGGTATTCACCAACCTGGTGCTGAACTACATCCTGATCTTCGGCAAGCTGGGCTTCCCTGCCATGGGCGGCCTGGGCGCGGCGGCGGCCACGGTGGTCTCCCGCTTCGTGGAACTGGGCATCGTGCTCATCGGCGCCCACCGGCACCCCGACCGGTACGCTTTTATGCAGAAGCTGTACCGCACCCTGCTGGTCCCCGCTCCCCTGCTCCGCAGCGTGCTGGTAAAGGGGCTTCCCCTCCTGGCAAACGAGCTGCTCTGGTCCGGGAGCATGGCGGTGCTGAGCCAGTGCTATTCCCTCCGGGGCCTGAGCGTGGTGGCGGCCATGAATATCACCACCACCGTAACGAACCTCTTCAGCGTGGTGATGATGGCCATGGGCAACGCCGTTGCCATCATCGTGGGCCAGCAGCTTGGCTCCGGGGATCTGGAGCGGGCGAAGGACACGGACCGGAAGCTGATCTTCTTTTCCTTCTGCCTCACGATCCTCATCGGCGCCATCCTCTCCCTGCTGAGTCCCTATATCCCCCGGATCTACAAAACGGAGGCAGCGGTACAGGAGCTGGCTTATCTGCTGATCCTGTGCGCCGCCCTGACCATGCCCATCGATTCCCTGGCAGTGACGGGTTATTTCACCATCCGCAGCGGAGGCAAGACTCTCATCACCTTCCTGTTCGACAGCGCCTATTCCTGGGTCGTCACCATTCCCCTGGCCTGGTGTCTGGTACATTTCACGAACCTGCCCATCGTACCCCTGTACTTCATCGTCCGCTTCTCCGGTATCATCAAAAGCGGGCTGGGCCTTGTCCTGGTACACAAGGGGATCTGGTGCCAGAATATCGTGGCGGAAGCCAAGTGACCGGAGGTTATCCACAAAATCATCCCCAGGTTGTCCACATTTCGTGCTCCTCTTATCTGCTGTTCTTTTTTCCTTTCCGTTCCTTTGCTTTCCTTTTGATTGGATCCTTCTTTTTTCTTTTCGCTTGTTTTTGTTTCTTCTCTTTTAGGGACAAGTCGTCACAAGTTGATCCAAGTTGACCCAAGTTGACACAGGTCGTCCCAAGTGGATCCAGGTCGTGCATGTCGTCACGAGTCGCCGCCGCCGAGGGCGGCTTTCGATCCCGGGGATCCTGCATTCTCCGGAGGACGGTGATCCGCCCGAAAACCCGAAATATGACAGCTGCGCGGGCATTATAACCCGCGCAGCATTTTTGCGTCTTGTTTTTTTTATCTTTGACCTTCAGATCGCATAGGCGATCTCGTAGGCTTCCCAGATGACGCTCATCAGGTTCCCCACCTTGCGGGCGTCCCCCAGGACGTGGATCCTGGGATCCTCTTCTCCGGCCAGGGGGGCCGGTACATAACCCACGGAAAGGATGACGCTGTCCGCCGGGATGGCAAAGGTCTTGCCCGCTTCGTCCTTCACCAGGACCTCTCCCGCCTTGATCTCCTGGAGAGCGGTGGATACATGAACGGGGATCTCATAATACCGGATGATCTCCCGGAGCATGTTGGAGTTGGCGGCGCTGAGGCCCATGATTTTGAGGATATCGTCCTGCATCTCCACGATGACGGGCTTCTTCCCCTTCAGGGCCAGGTCGTAGGCGATCTCGCAGCCGGTGAGGCCTCCGCCGATGATGACGACCTTCTCCCCCACGGTTTTATTTCCCAGGAGATAATCCACCGCCTCCACGGCATTGGGGCCGTCGAAGCCGGGAACGGGAAGCTTCCGGGGTTGCGAACCGGTGGCGACGACGATCTCCTCCGCGTCCATGGTCTTCAGGTCCTCCGGTGTCACGGCGGTATTCATCCGGATCTCCACCGGCAGCTTCTTCAACTGACGGACGTACCAGGCGATGAGCTCCTTATCCTTCTCCTTGAAACCCGGCGCCGCGGCAGCCCGGAACACACCGCCCAGCTCGCCGTCCTTCTCATACAGGGTGACGGTGTGGCCGCGCAGAGCCAGGAGACGGGCGGCCTCCATGCCGCCGATGCCGCCGCCGACGACGGCGACCTTCTTTTTCTTCTCCGCAGGCTTCAGCTCCAGCTCCTTCTCCCGGAAGGTAACCGGGTTCAGGGCGCAGCGGCCCATGCCGCCGTTCCTGGGCATCCCGCAGGAGAGGCCCTTGTACCGGGTGATGGGGAAGCAGCCGTTATGGCAGGCGATGCAGGGGCGGATGTCCTCCAGGTCCCCGGCCCGGACCTTATCGCACCAGTCCGGATCGCACAGGAGCTGCCGGGCGATGCCTACGCCGTCCACCTTGCCGCTGGATACGGCGTCCGCCGCGATATCCGGATCGTTCATGCGCCCCGCGCAGATCACGGGGATATCCACGAACTGCTTCAGGTAGGACACCTCCGGCAGATTGCAGGCCATGGGCATATACATGGGGGGATGGGCCCAGAACCAGGAATCGTAGGAGCCGTTGTCCGCATTCAGCATATCCGCGCCGGCCTCCTGCAGGATCCGGGCGGCGGCGGGACTCTCCTCCATGCTGCGGCCGAACTCCGTATAGGCTTCCCCCGGCAGGGCGGCCTGGTTGAAGCCCCGGATCTTGCTGGCGACGCTGTACCGCACGGAAACGGGGTAATCCTTGCCGCAGAGCTTCTTGATCTCCCGGATGATGTCCGTGCAGAAGCGCAGGCGGTTCTCCAGGCTGCCGCCGTACTCGTCGGTACGGTGGTTCATGTTGGCCATGGAGAACTGGTCCAGAAGGTAGCCCTCGTGCACGGCATGGATCTCCACTCCGTCGATGCCCGCCTCCTGGCAGAGGGCGGCGGCTTTGGCGTAGGCCTGGATGGTTTCCTTGATCTCATCGATGGTGAGGGCCCGGTGCTTCAGGGTCGGTTCCCAGACGTTGGGCATCCCGTCGCTGGGTGCGACCAGCATCTGCTTCCGGATCTCCTCGGGCATTTTATCCATGCCCGGAAATACCATCTGGGAACGGCCGAAGCTGGTGCCCAGCTGGAAGAAAAATTTGGAGCCGTAGGCGTGGATATCGTCCATCAGCCGCTTCATGGGGCCCAGGAACAGGTCCCGCTCCTCATAGAGCCAGCGGTGTCCCTTGCCCGCGGAGCCCACGTTGGCCACGCCGGGGATCATGAGGCCCACGTTAGCCTTTGCCCGGGCGATATAATAGTCCCGGTGGCCCTCGCTGAACTTGCCTTCAAAGCCGATGGGGTTGGTGCCCCCCATGGCGCACAGGACGATCCGGTTTTTCAGGGTGACACCCCCCACCTTCAGCGGGGTGAACAGCGCCTCGTAATTCTTTGACATGCTCTTTCCTCCAAATATGTTGAATGGGATCATTGATCGAACCGGTAACGCAGCAGGTTCCAGGAATGGCGCCGCAGGGTCTTCCCGTCCCCGGCCTCCGGCTTCACCCGCTCCGGGTCGGCGGCGGTGTTCACCGCCTTCAGATCCTCGCAGTACAGTTGGCTGTGCTCCAGGAGAGTCAGGTCCCCCCAGCCCCGGAGATCCGGCTCCAGCTCCGCGTCCTCCTCCAGGCTGCGGTTCACCGCCAGCACCGTTAGCTCCCCGCCGTTCTCCACAGCGATGGCCTCCACGGCGGGCATCTCCCCATATTTTCCCGCCTGATAAGAGGGACAATCCACCCGGGTGAGCATGGCCCTGCCCCGGGCATGGGCGGAAGCCTGCAGGAAGGGCCAGAAGATGGTCTGGGCCCAGGCCCTTCCGCCGGTTTCCGTCATGATGGGCGCGATGACGTTCACCAGCTGGGCCAGGCAGGCGATCTTCACCCGGTCCGCATGCTTCAGCAGGGTGATGAGCAGACAGCCCACCACCAGGGCATCTTCAAAAGTATAGATATCCTCCAGCAGGGGCGGGGCCACCTGCCAGGGGGCGATCTGCTTATCCGCATCATTGGAATGGAACCATACGTTCCACTCGTCGAAGCTCAGATACATGGTCTTTTCCGACCGCCTGACGGCCTTCACCGCGTCGCAGATGGCCTCCACGCTGCGGATAAACTCATCCATATCCCGGCAGCAGCCCAGATACTCCGCCGTATCGTTGGAGCGGTTACCGTAATAGCTGTGGAGGGAGAGATAATCCACCTGCTCATAGCAGCGGTTGAGCACCTCGGTCTCCCAGGTGCCGAAGGTGGGCATGCCGGAGTGGGAGCTGCCGCAGGCAATGACCTCGATGGAAGGATCCACCAGCTTCATGATCTTCGCCGCCTCGCAGGCCGCCCGGCCGTATTCCTCGGCGGTCTTGTGGCCAATCTGCCAGGGGCCGTCCATCTCGTTGCCCAGGCACCAGGTATGGATGCCGAAGGGCTGTTCATGGCCGTTTTTCCGCCGCCGGTCGCTGAGCTCCGTGCCTCCGGGGAAGTTGCAGTACTCCACCAGGTCCCCCGCCTCCCGGGGGGTACCGGTGCCCAGATTCACCGCCATCATCACCTGGCTGTCCGCCTTCTTCGCCCAGGACTGGAACTCATCGATCCCCACCTGGTTCG
>JAEEGI010002331.1_pt1 | contig 46891 bp, 42 predicted proteins | sample 8958751 | NCBI WGS metagenome assembly JAEEGI01 (sample SAMN16246545, study PRJNA631951) | gut metagenome | biome: gut microbiome; feature: rumen; material: KS-attached | host: Bos | place: Iran: Karaj | collected 2018-10
TCATTGAAGAGACTGGACAGCCTGTCTGTTCCTGAAAACAACATTCCGTCCCTTTGGCGGTCCCATGCGGGGGCACGCGGCTAAAGGGCGCGTTTTTCTTCCCAAGAAGCAGCAGGGCCTCACCATCCGGTCCTGCGCGAGGAACACAGTATGGAGCGAGCGGAAATCCTCATGGCTGAATCCCCACTGGAACTACCCATCCTGCCATTGCGTGAAGTGGTCATGTTCCCGCGCACGCTGATGACATTCCACGTAGGCAGGCCCGCCTCGGTCAGCGCTGTGAGCAATGCCATTTCCGAATACGGCAGGCTCCTTTTCCTCATCGCCCAAAAAGATTCCTCCGTAGAGCGTCCCGGTCCGGAAGACCTGTGCGACATAGGCGTTGTGAGCCGCATCCAGAGCGCTGAGCGCCAGAACGACGGGACCTTCAGGGTACTCTGCGACGGCTTGTACAGAGCATCTTGGATTCCGCTTGACGGAACGCCTTTCGGAGACCGTGCCTTTCCCCGGCTGACTACCTCTCGCGTTGAGGAGACCCTGGAAGAGGATCAGGAACTGCCTTCTGTCGTGGAAGCGTTCCATGACGCGCTGGGGGATCTCAGCAGGCAGAGCAGGAGGATCTCCCCGGAACAGCTTACTGCGCTCACGCTCATTGAAGATCCGGGGGCGCTCGCCGACGCATCCGCGCCGTTGCTCAAGGCAAGTACCGCCCAGAAACAGTAGCTGCCCGAGGTCCTGGACGGCGGCCGCCGCCTGCGGATGGCATACAATCTGCTCGGAGGAGAACTGGTTTCCGCAGGGCTTGACAGGAACATAAAGAACCGTGTCAAGGCCCAGAGGGAGCAGAACCAGAAGGAATACTATCTCACGGAGCAGCTCAAGGCCATTAATATTGAGCTGGGGCATGGCGACATCCAGGTGGAGCATGCCGAGCTCGAAGAAAAGCTCAAGAAGAAAAACATGCCTGAGGAATCGCGTGAGCACGCCCTGCGCGAGCTGCACAAGCTGAACCAGATGGCGCCCGCATCCTCGGAATACATCGTTGTCCGCAATTACATCGACTGGATCCTCGATCTGCCATGGAATGACCTCAAGCCCATCGACATTGACCTGGCAAAAGCCCGCACACTTCTTGACAGCGGTCATTACGGGCTTGAAAAGCCCAAGGAGCGCATTCTGGAATACCTGGCGGTGCAAAAATTGTCAGGGGGATTAAAAGGCCCCATTCTCTGTCTTGTCGGGCCGCCAGGCGTCGGGAAAACATCTCTGGCCCGGTCCATCGCCGAAGCCACGGGACGGGAGTTCGTGCGCATTTCCCTGGGCGGCGTCCGTGACGAAGCAGAAATCCGCGGGCACAGGCGCACCTATATCGGCGCCCTGCCGGGAAAAATCCTGATGGCCCTCAAACGCGCCAAGTACAACAACCCGCTGTTCTGCCTTGACGAGATCGACAAGATGACAGTCGACTTCAGGGGGGATCCCGCCTCCGCGCTGCTGGAAGTCCTTGACCCTGAGCAGAACTCAACCTTCAACGACCATTACATCGACCTGGACTACGACCTTTCGCAGGTGTTCTTCATCACCACGGCCAACTCCGCGCAAAACATACCGTCTGCCTTGTTCGACAGGATGGAGATCCTTGAGCTCCCCAGCTACCTCGAAGGGGAGAAGCTCCATATCGCGCGCGAATTCCTCCTTCCGCGGCAATGGAAGCAGCATGGCCTGCTCCCGTCGAACATGGAGATCGGGGACGGGGCCATCAAAGAGATCATCCGCTCATGGACGCACGAATCCGGGGTGAGGGATCTGGAACGGCAGATCGCGGCATTGTGCCGGAAAACCGCCATCCGCATCGTGGAGGACGGCTCCCCGGAAAACGCCTGCATACGCATCACAAGCGACGACCTGGAAACATATCTCGGCGTGCGCAAGTACCATGACGACGAACGCGAAACGAGCGCCCTGACAGGCGTCGCCGCCGGGCTCGCCTATACCGGGGCCGGAGGGAGCCTGCTGTACATCGAAAGCACCGTCATGCCCGGCAGCGGCAAGCTCCAGGTCACGGGCAAGCTGGGTGACGTGATGAAAGAATCCGCCCATGCCGCCCTCTCGTACATCCGTTCCCGGTCCAGCCGCCTGGGGTTGAGGCCGGACTTTTACAAGGATGTGGACATCCACGTCCACGTTCCCGAGGGGGCCGTTCCCAAAGACGGCCCATCTGCAGGCATCACGCTGGCCACATCCCTGGCGTCGGCCCTGCTGGGCATCCCTGTAAAGAGCGATGTCTGCATGACCGGAGAACTGACGCTGCGGGGCCGCGTCCTGCCCATCGGCGGATTGCGGGAAAAACTTCTCGCCGCCCAGCGGACAGGCATGAAGACCGTGCTCCTGCCCGACGGCAACCGCAAAGACCTCTCTGAAGTCCCGGACGAGATCGTCAGTTCCCTTGACATCCATTTCGTCAGCGAAGCCGACAACGTGCTCACCCTGGCCATGGATGCCCCTGCAGAGGATATCTTTTCCGGAGAAGCCTCCGAAGCGCTCCTGCGTTCCCTGCGTGTCCCGCGGACCCTGGGAGGGGACCTCAACGGAGCCGTGCTCTGATCGTCCGGCATGGCAGCGCTCTTCACCACCGTTTTCCTGGCCCTTGCCATTTCCGCCCTCTGCTCGATGCTGGAGGCGATGCTCTACTCCATCCCCTGGACCACGCTGGAGAACATGCGGAGATCCGGCTCACGCTCCGGCCAGGCCCTCCACGCCATGCGCTGCAGGGTGGCACAGCCCATCTCCGCCATCCTCACGCTGAACACCATAGCCAATACGGCGGGTGCGTCTCTTGCCGGAGCGCTTGCGGCAGCCAGCCTCGGCCCTTCCTCCCTGCCGCTGTTCGCGGCCATTTTCACTGCGCTGGTGCTGATCTTCGGCGAGATCATCCCCAAGACCCTGGGCGTCGCCTACCCGGGTCCCATAGGGAAGGCGCTCGCCCTGCCGCTGCTGATCCTCACAAAGATCATGCTGCCCTTCACATGGCTGTCCGGCCAGGTGACGAAGCTCTTCACCCCGAAGGAGATCGCTCCGGACGCCACCGAGGACGACATCAACGCCATGGCCAGGCTTTCCCGCGAGGCAGGATCCATCCAGCTTTACGAGGAGAATTTCATCCGCAACGTGCTGGAACTCGACCGGAAGCGCGTGCATGACGTCATGACTCCGCGCACGGTCGTCTTTTCCCTTTCCGAAGAGCACACGCTGGAGCAGGCCCATATCGAACCGGCCTTCTGGAATTTCAGCCGCATCCCCATCTACGCCGAAGACAACGAGGACATCGTCGGCTACGTGCTCCGCCGCGATGTCCTCAGGCTGCTCGACGAGGACCGCGGAGACATGAAGCTGCGCGAGCTCATGCAGCCGATCCATTTCATCCTCGAGTCCATCACGCTTGACAAGGCGCTGGAAGAATTCCTCAAGCTCCACCAGCATCTTTTTGCCGTGCTTGACGAATACGGAGGCCTCGCGGGCGTCATTTCCCTGGAAGACGTCATGGAGGCCATCATCGGTGCGGACATCGTGGACGAGACAGACATGACAGCGGACCTGCGCGCGCTGGCCCGTGAACGCCGCAAGCGCGCCGCCGTAGGCGCCCAGGCAGATGCCGGGCAGCCGCGCTCCTGAACCTTCACGCGCCTGCCGGCGCTTGCATGGCAAGGGGGAATCTGGCATACTCCGCCCAAGCCAGCCGCACGTGAACGGATCCGGCATCACCTGCTGCCTGCGTGCGGCATTGGCTTACGGAGAACGTGATGGATCACAAAAAAAATCTCGCCATATATGTGCTTGCCTTCCTGTTTTTCACAGGCGGAGTGGCCTTCCTGGCATGGTCGGCCTTCTTTGAGAACAGCGTTTACCATCTCAACGTTTCGGAAGCCCTGGAACTTCCCTCAGACCAGCTGAGGTCCGCCAGGCTGTTCGGTGTTGCCGGTGCCGACATCATAAAACCTCAGAACGGCCTGGGAGCGCACTTCACCCTGCACGATCTCGACCATCCCGAAAAGGGCATCACCATCGATTACAAGGGGGCGCTGCCGGACACCTTTGAGCAGGGTTCGGAAGTCATCGTGGAAGGCGGCATGGACAACGGAGAATTCCACGCCAAGGCGCTCATGACCAAGTGCCCCTCGAAATACGAAAAGTCCAACCGCGGACAGAACGGGCGCAACGCCTGATCCCTGCCCGCCAACGCGCTTCCACGGAGCGTCCATGTACCTTGCCGCAACTGCCGCACTTGCCCTGTCTTTTTTTTGCGCGCTCGCCGGGAGCGCCGTCGGCCTTGCTTTGCTCTGGCAGGAGAAAAACGCCGACATGCGCTTCCTGGAATGGACCCAGGGGCTCGTCTCCCTCTGCCTGGCGGCCGCCTCGGCCGTGCTGGTCAGCGCGCTTTGCAGGTGTGATTTTTCCCTTGAGTACGTCGCCAGCTATACGGAACGGGCGCTGCCGCTCTTCTACCGGCTGACTGCCTTCTGGGCAGGGCAGGCAGGGTCGCTCCTGTTCTGGGCCCTCATGGTCTCCGTCTGCGGAACGGCCTTCCTGTTCACCGGCACCTACAGGGGCCTCTCCCGGGGGACGCGGCTCTGGTTCCTCACCTTCTTCTTGTTCATCATGGCCTTTTTCACCCTCCTGCTCTGCACGAGGAACGATCCCTTCGTGACCATCCCTTCCCCCCCCGCCGACTGCCAGGGACTCAATCCCCTCCTCCAGAACCCAGGCATGATCTTCCATCCTCCGCTGCTCTTCCTCGGCTACGGAGGCTTTGTCATCCCCGCCTGCATAGCCCTCGCCCAGGCGATGAACCCCGGACAGGACGAACAGCATTGGATGGATGCGGCACGGCCCTTCACCATGACAGGCTGGCTCTTCCTGACAGCAGGGATCGCTCTTGGCGCATGGTGGGCTTACATGGAGCTGGGCTGGGGAGGCTACTGGGCCTGGGATCCCGTGGAGAACGCCTCCCTCATCCCCTGGCTCATAGGGACGGCTGCCCTGCATACCGGCATCGTTGAACAGCGCCGCGGGAAACTGCACCGCACCAACATCTTCCTCATCAGCCTGACCACGGTCTCCGCGTTCTTTGCCACATGGCTCGTACGCGGCAATGTCGTCAATTCCGTGCACGGCTACGGGGAAGGCAATGTCGGACCGATCCTGCTTTCCTTCGCTGCCTTCCTCTTCGTGGCGATCTGCATCATCGCGCTGCAGGCAAAAGACAGCGGGGCACGGCATCTCAACGGGCTGGAAACGCGGGAAGGATTCGTCGTGATGACCGCATGGCTGCTCATGGCGCTCTGCATCCTCATCCTCACCGCGACGCTGTGGCCCGTCATCTGCAGGCTTTGGACAGAACGCCCGGTCGGGCTGGATGCGCGCTTCTACAACAGCACCTGCCTGCCGCTGTTCAGCGTGCTGCTCGCCCTCCTTGCCATCTGTCCGTGGCTGAAATGGCAGGGCGGCCTGCGCTCCTGGAAAAGCCTGCTCGCCGCATGCGCCATCTTCTTCCTCTCCATGGGGCTGCTCTGGAATGCCGGATTCACCAAGGCGCTGCCGCTGATCGCCTCTGCGCTCGGCTCCTCCATCATCGCAGGATCGGCGCTGCTCCTGGCAGAAAAAGGCGTCCGCACCTGGATGCCGTCAGCCATGGCCTGCATCGTGCACGCAAGCGTCGGCATCATTGCGCTCGGGATCGCCTTTTCCGGCCCCTACAAGCAGGAAGTGGAAACGGAGCTTGCGCCCGGGGGATCCGTCCAGGTCGGACCGTATTCCGTGACCCTCGCCCAGATGTACGAAGGACGCGGCGAAAACTTTTCCTTCATCGAGGCCGAACTCAGGCTCTCCCGGGGCGGCTCGGATGCAGGGACGGTGTCGGCGCAGCGGCGCCTGTACGACAAGTTCAAGCGCTCCGCCTTTTCCGAGGCGGCCACGCATCCCTCCCTGGGCAGCGAATTCTACGCCACGCTGCTTGGCATGAACGGTCAAAACGCCGTGCTCCGCATGAGCTCCAACCCCGGAGTCAACTGGCTGTGGATAGGCGCTGCGCTGATGAGCCTGGCCCCCTTCCTCGGCCTGCGGCGCCGCAGCGCGAAAAAGCAGGCGGTAGCGCAGGCATGAACCCGTCAGCGCCTCTCCTGGAATTTTCGGGCGTCGCCAAATCCTATGGGCAACGGCTGCTCTTCCGAAGGGTCAGCGCTGCATTGCTTCCTTCCAGCATATCCATGCTCGCCGGGGCCAACGGGGCGGGAAAATCCACGCTGATGCGGATCGCTGCCGGGCTCGCCCACCCCGACGCCGGCATCGTCACGCGCAACGTATCCGCGGACAGCATCGGCTACATGGCGCATGCCACGTTCATCTATCCTTCCCTGGACGCACGAGAGAACCTTCTTTTCTGGGCCAGGGCGGCCGGGATCCCCGATCCGGGGCATAAAGCCGACGAGGCGCTGGAGAAGACCGGGCTCAGGCATTGCGCCCATGAAAAGGCCGGGATCTTTTCCCGGGGCATGGCGCAAAGGCTGAACCTGGCACGGCTGCTGCTGGGCGCCCCCAGGCTCATCCTGCTGGACGAGCCTTCGACGGGGCTTGACCCTGAATCCCGCGCGATGCTCGCCAGGCTTATGCTCGAAGCCCGGGACAGAGGGGCTGCCATCCTGTGGATCAGCCATAATCCGGAAGAACTCTCTGCCGTCGCCGACAGGTTTTTCTTCCTCCGGGACAGGACACTGGAAGAAGGTGCTGCGCCATGCTGAGGACAGCTTTTGCCATTTTCCGCAAAGACCTGCGCTTGTCCTTCGCCCATGGCGCAGGCGTGGCCCAGGCGCTCCTCCTGGGCCTGCTCCTTGTTTTCTTGTTCAGCCTGTCACTGGATACAGGCGACAAGCTCAGCCCCCAGGCCGCTTCCGCGATGTTCTGGCTGGCTTCCGCGTTCTGCCAGGTATTGGCCTTCAACATGCTCTATGCCGCGGAAGAATCGGACAAGGCCCGCCTGGGCCTGCTCATGCTCCCTGCCCCGCCCCAGGCTGTCTGGCTGGGAAAGGCTGCCGCGGGCGGGCTCATACTCGCGTGCGCGCAATGCGTTTTCATACCGGCGGTATTCGTTTTTCTCGGCCAACATCTCAGCAGCGCATGGACCGCCGCCCTCACAGGCATCGCCCTCGGGGACATCGGCATGGCCGCTCTCGGCTCACTGCTGGGAGCCCTGTCCGTGGGACAGTCCGGAAGGGAATCCCTGCTCTCCATCGTGCTGTTCCCCCTGCTGATCCCCCTGCTCCTGGCTGGCGTCCGGCTCACGTCGCTGGGCCTCGACCCTTCACCGGCGATGCAGGACGTTCCCCACTGGGCCGGCCTGGCAGCTGCCTTCGACAGCGTGTTCATTGCCGCCGGCCTCCTCCTTTTTCCCTTTGTGTACAGCGGAGAAGACTGATGGTGCTGTCGAAGACATCCCTTGCCGCCCTGGCCGGCGGGATCGCCCTGGCCGCCTGCCAGTGGCTGATCTTTGCATGGGCCCCGGAAGAAAAAGTCATGGGGCCGGCCCAGAAGATATTTTATCTGCACCTTCCGCTCGCCTGGTGGGGGCTGGTCAGCTTTGCAGCGGCCTGCACGGCGAGCCTCCTTTACCTCTGGCGGAAAAAGCCATCTTTCGACCAGTTTTCGGAGGCTGCGGTGGAGACCGGGCTGCTCTTCTGCACGCTCACCCTGGTCACCGGATCCATCTGGGGGCGCCATTCCTGGGGTGTCTGGTGGACATGGGACCCCCGCCTCACCACGGCCCTCATACTCTGGTTCATCTATGCCGGATGCATGGCGCTGCGCAGCATGCCCATGCCGGAACGCCGCCGCGCCGCACTGTGCTCTGTGGTCACCATCGCCGGATTCCTTGACGTGCCCCTTGTTTTCCTTTCCGCCAGGCTGTGGCGCTCTATCCATCCTTCTGTCTTCGCGGCAAAAGGCGGCGGGCTTGAGCCCGAAATGGCCATGACTGCCGCCGCCTGCGTCGCATCCTTCTTTTTCCTGTGGATCACCCTCCTCATCGTGCGATGGCGCCAGCTCCGCATGTCCGCCCGCCTGGATGCGCTTGCGCTTGCCCGGCTGTATGCTGATCCCACTGATCCTTCCTGCGCCAGGGAAGGAAAAAAACGTTCCCGCGGGTAAAACGATGTCTGCACTTGCTTGGCTCATGGCGGCGAATGCCGCCCTTTGGATAGGTTTCGGACTGTACGCAGCCCGCCTTGCCTCCACCCAGAAACGGCTGGAGAAACGGGTCTCCCAGCTGGAGGATGCCGATGAATAAGACCGGCAGGCCCCTTGTGCTCGCCCTCATGGGGGCAGGGCTGGCAGCCATGGCTTCCTGCGCCCTGATCTGGTTTGCGGGAAGCGGCACGCCTGCACCCCGCGCGGGCGCTGCGCGCCAGGAAATGACGCCCAGCCCCCCCAGCCCGGCGGAATCTGACAACGCCCACCTCATGGAAGCCATGCGCAGGATGCAGGAAGATCCCCATGATGCTGACGCCATGCTCGGCGCAGCACGCATTTTATCCGCGCAGGGCAACGCGGACGCAGCGCTTTCCCTGGCAAAGCGGGCTTCCATCGCCTCGCCGTCCGATCCCCGCCCGCCGCATCTTGCCGGCGTCATCCTTGCCGGACAGGAAAAATGGGAGGAGGCGGTCCAGGAACTGGAGCGTTCCCTGTCCCTCAGGGACGATCCCTCCGCGCGTTACAGCGCGGCGGTCATCTACCGCTATCATCTCAGGCAGGAAGAAAAAGCGAAAAAGCATTTCGACATGGCGGCCAGGCTTTGCGAAGACCCGGCCCTCGCGTCCATGATCAAGGCGGAGCTTGACAAATGATACACTCCAGGCATCGTTCCGACCCCTCTTTGCCCTCAGGCATCCATCCGGCCGGCCGGGAGACCATTGCGGCCATTGCCACAGCGCCAGGTTCAGGCGGCGTAGGCATCGTGCGCATTTCCGGACCCGGCTCCCTCGCCATACTCAGATCCATGTTCCGCCCCGTTGAACATGGTTTTGCCGGATTCATACCGCGCACCCTCCACGTGGGGAAAATGCTCGACGATGCCGGCAGGATCGTCGATGAAGGCCTGGCCGTATGGTTCAAGGCCCCGCGGTCGTTCACGGGGGAAGACTGCGTTGAACTGCATGCGCATGGCGGACTGGCCGTGCTTGCTGCCCTGCTCGATTCCGTCCTTGCCCGGGGGGCCCGGCTGGCTGAGCGCGGTGAGTTCACGCGGCGGGCCTTCATGAACGGGAAGATCGATCTTTCCCAGGCCGAAGCCGTGGCCGAACTCATCGCGGCACCTTCCCGCGAGGGAGTGTACCTGGCTTCTGCCAAGCTGGAGGGATTGCTGGGGAAAAGGATCGATTCGCTGCGCGACCGGCTGGAGGACCTCCGGCAGCGCGTCTGCCTCGCCATCGACTTTCCGGAAGAAGAGAGCATCTCCCTTCCCCCGGAAGAATTCCTCGCCGCCGTCAAGACCGTGGAAGACGACATCCTTGCGCTGCTCAAGGGATATGAACGGGCCCAATGCTGGAGGGAAGGCTCCCTTGTCGTGATCGCCGGACGGGTCAATTCAGGCAAGTCGAGCCTGATGAACGCCCTCCTTGGCAGGCCGCGGGCCATCGTCGCCGACATGCCCGGAACGACGCGGGACTATCTCGAAGAGCAGGCCATGCTGGCAGGGCTCCCTGTCCGCCTGGCGGATACGGCCGGGCTCCGCTGGCAGACCGACGACCCCGTCGAGATGGAAGGGATCCGCAGGGGCATGGAGCTTGCGCGAAAAGCCAGGTGCATCCTGCTCATCCTTGATGGGAGCCTGTTCAGCCGCGGGCAGGATCTCAATGAGATCTTCGCCGAAGAAAAAAACCTTGCCCTCACGTTTGGTCCGACGAGATGCGTGCCCGTATGGAACAAGGTCGACGCCGAAGACATCCCCCCCGATATGGAGCGCTTCTTTGGCTCCCCCGTCCTCCCCATCTCCGCCCTCAACGGCACAGGGCTGGACGCCTTGTGCGATGAGGTCAGGAAACGCTGCCTGGAAGGCGCCAGCGATGACGAGCCCATCATAGCTCCCAATCTGCGGCAGATGCGACTCCTGAAGCAGGCGCTGGAAACGCTGCACAGCCTCCGGCAGTCCATCAGCGACGGCATGCCGCCGGACATTTGCGGGATCCTTCTCGAACGCGCCGCCTCCGGCCTTTCCGCCATAACCGGACTGAACAGCACGGACGAAACCCTCAACGACATCTTTTCCAGCTTCTGCATCGGGAAATGATCTGAGGACTGCCCTATGAATCATGCCCCCGGCCGTGCTGGCGCCGCCGCAAAGCCCCCTCTTCCCCCCGACGCCGTCGCGGCACAGGCGCACCGCGCCGGACTTTCCAAGGAAGAGATCAACCAGCTCCCCATCCTTGCGTGGGAAGGCAGCGTCATCATCATCCAGGACGAACGATCTTTGGAGTCCGCCCTGGCCGACCTGCGAAGCGAACGGATCATCGGTTTCGACACGGAAACGAGGCCCACGTTCACCAAAGGGCAGACGGCGCCGCCCGCGCTCGTCCAGCTTGCTTCCGCAACGTGCGTCTATCTCATCCAGCTCACGCATGTCCCCTTTGGACCGGCACTTGCGGGATTCCTGTCCTGCCCCGGCAACCTCAAGGTGGGCGTGGCCATCCATGACGACATGAAAGCCCTCAACCGGCATCATCCCTTCACTGCCGCCGGCGTGGTCGACCTGGCTGCGATGGCCCGGCAGCAAGGGATCCAGGCCCAGGGGCTGCGCACTCTTGCAGCCAACCTCCTTGGCTTCCGCATCAGCAAGGGTGCGCAATGCTCCAACTGGGAAAATCCTGCCCTCACGCAGCAGCAGGTACGCTACGCCGCCACGGACGCCTGGGTAGGGCGGGAGATCTATATCCATCTCGAAAGAAGGCAGGCAGAGGGGGCCTCCCTCCCTTCAGCCGGCAGCGGGGATCTGCGATGAGCAAGGAAATTAAAATACTCCCGGCTGGGCTAGCCAACCAGATAGCTGCGGGGGAAGTGGTCGAACGCCCGGCAAGCGTCGTGAAAGAGCTCATGGAGAACAGCCTTGATGCCGGGGCCACTTCCATCCTCGTCGAGATCGAGAACGGAGGGCAGACGCTTGTCCGCGTCACGGACAACGGCATGGGCATCAGCGCCAGCCAGCTGGAGACCGCCGTCCTGCGCCACGCCACGAGCAAGATATCCTGCATAGAAGACCTGATGGGCATCGTTTCCTACGGATTCCGGGGCGAAGCCCTCCCCAGCATCGCGTCTGTTTCCCGCTTCCGCATGACCTCGGCGGCGAGCACGGAAAACGGGGGCACGGCGGAAGCGGCCAGCATCAGCGTGCTCTTTGGCGCCGCCCAGCAGCCTGTTCCCGCAGCCCTGAACCGGGGCACCTGTGTGGAAGTCGCGGAATTGTTTTCCAACACGCCGGCACGCCTTAAATTTCTGAAAAGCCCGGCCTCCGAGCAGAAAAAGATCGTGGAGGTCTTTGCGAAGACGGCCCTTGCCAGCCCGGATGCCGGCTTTACGCTGAAAAGCGGGGGAAGGGAGCTCCTCCGTTTTGAACCGGGACAGGACCTGCCTGCGCGCCTTGCCCGCCTGTGGCCGCCGGCTGTCGTAGACTCGCTGCGCAGCTTCGATGTCTCCACGGGCGGCATGAGGCTTTACGGGATGGCTTCCAACCCCCTGTCTTCCCAGCCCCGCGCGGACCGCATGCTGTTCTTTGTCAATGGGCGCCCGGTGAACGACAGGCTGCTGATGAAGGCTGTCCGCCAGTGCTACCAGGGAAAGATCACCAGCCGGGACTACCCGCAGATCGTGCTTTTCGTGGTGCTGCCGCCCGGGGAAGTCGATGTCAACGTGCATCCCGCCAAAAACGAAGTGCGCTTCCGGGATGAGCAGGGGGTCTTTGCCGCGGTCCTCGGAGCCGTAGGATCCGCACTGCAGGGGATCCCCCTGCCCTCGGAACAATTCCGCAGGGAATGGCCGGATGGCAGGCAGGACTCCGGCGGCACCGGCAGCGTCCAGAAGCCCCGCCCCCTGGGATTCTGGGGCAGGGCAGACGATGCCTCCATCATGGACAGGCCGCCGCAACGCCATTTCGACCCTCTCGAAAGCGACCTTCCTGCCCATTCCCTCCGTGAAGGGACAGACCGCGAAGAGCTTTCCATCCTTCCCATGGGGAAGGGATCGCCTGGGGAGCATGCACGTGGCTGCGAACCGCAGGAACGGCCCGGCTCCGCTCCGGCCGGGGACCTCCCCTCCGGCGGCTCCCCGGCAGATGAGGCTGGGGGGCAGATCCGGCAGGATGCGCCGGTGCAGGAAGCCCGCGGATTTGCCTACCTTGGACAGATCGCGCGCACCTACCTTGTCTTTTCCCGCAACGGCGAATCCCTGCTCGTCCTGGATCAGCACGCCATGCATGAGCGCATCTTTTATGAAAAATTCAGGCGCAGCGGTTCGCTCGGAGAATCCCGCCCCCTGCTCATCCCCATGGAGATGGAACTGCATCCCGCGGAATCCGCCAGGTATCTTGAACTGCGTTCCGACCTGGTGCGGCTTGGCTTTGAGATAACCTGCCGCGGCCAGCGCTGTTCTGTGCTGGCCACGCCTCCCGACATGGACCGGACGTCGACGCTGGATTTCCTCCGCGAAGCGCTTTCCGGCAAAACGGACGACCTCCGTTCCGCCTGGATACGGCACGCCTGCGCCACCGCGATACGGGCAGGGCAGGAACTCTCGCAGGGCGATGCCATGCAGCTCCTTGCTGAATGGCTCGCGACAGAAGAGCCAGACTTCTGCCCGCATGGGCGCCCCTGCGCCATCTCCCTCGGCAGGCCGGAGCTGGAAAAACTCTTCAAGCGCCATCAATCGAAGTGATCCCCCCGCCCGCCGTGAAAAAACCATGGGAAAATCGTAACATGACAGTTTTCCATTGACGTGCAACGTTTTTTGGTGCATTGCTCTCACGGACACTCTTGGCAATCGGTTTGCCAGTGCAGGGTGTGGCATACTTTCCATTTATGAGAGGTTTTATTTCATGTCCAAGTCTATCTATGTTGGAAATCTCCCTTGGGCTGCCACGGAAGAGCAGGTCAAAGAACTTTTTGCCAGCTACGGCAGCGTTCTCTCCGTCAAACTGGTCAGCGACCGCGAAACAGGCCGCGCACGCGGCTTTGGCTTTGTTGAGATGGAAGACGCTGAAGCCGATGCCGCCATCGAAGCTCTGGACAACACCAGCTTCGGCGGCCGCACGCTGCGCATCAACGAGGCAAAGCCCCGCGCACCGCGCCGCTAGGTTTTCTTCTTTCGCTGCAATGCCCCTTTCCCAAGGGGCTTTTTTTTTGCCCGGGATCCGCTTCCCGCACCCTTGCGGCACCAAGATTTTGACACATTCCTTTCAAAGTGTTTCCCGCAGGCGATCGCAGCCGCCTTTAACTGGACATTCCCGCAAGTGGCGCTATGTTTAAGGCGTCCTTTTCCTTCATCCCATGCCATAAGGAGACCACAATGACATTCACCATGCATGCAGCTAAAGCCATGGCGGCAGCCATGATCATATCCCTTCCCCTCCTGTCCGGCTGCGGCAAGAACCTGGGCGGCTACGACTATGACGAATCCGAGGCCCGCATGAGTGCGACCGCATACCCTGCCACCGCGATCAATGTGACACGCGTGAAGATCAACAGTGAGAACAGGGAAGGGAACCAGACCCTCGGAGCGGCGGTGGGCGGCGTCATCGGCGGCGTCATCGGCAGCACCATGGGGCGTCACACCGGACGCACGCTCGCCACGCTCGGCGGCGCAGCCCTCGGTGCGGCTGCCGGGGCCGGCGCCGGTGAGCTCGCTTCCCATCAGACCGGGCTGCAGATCACCGTGCAGTATGATGACGGAGCGCAGGAAGTCATCGTCCAGGGGACCGAACCCGCCATTTATGCCGGACAGCGCGTCACCGTCCTCGTCTCGCCCAACGACCAGCGCAGGGTCGTCCCTGAAAATTGACAAATCCCGAAAATATGCGAAACTGCGGACTGCGCAGTTTTTACGGGGATTTCCCCCCTCATCATTTTTTCGGAGGATCAGATGCTCGACCCAAAACAGTGTGTGCTTTTCAGTGGCGGCGCGGCCGGCGCAGAAGAATTCTTTGGCGCGCAGGCGGAAGCCTGGGGCATAGAAGAAGTCAACTTCAGCTTTGAGGGTCATCAGATCATGCGCAGGCGCGGCGTACGCGTCCTCACGCAGAATGAGCTGGTGCTCAAAGACGTGAGCATGACCTATGTTTCCCGGCTCATGGGCCGTGAGTACACACGCGCACCGCTGTTCCGCAAGGTCCTGCAGTCGATTTGCTGGCAGGTGAGCAGCGGCAGCGAAGTGATCGTCATCGGCGAGATCCAGGAAGACAAGACCGTCAAGGGCGGCACCGGCTGGGGGGCCGAATTCGCCAAGCTCTGCAACAAGCCCCTGCTGGTCTTTGACCAGGCGCAGGATGCATGGTTCCGCTGGATCAACGACGAATGGGTCAAGAAGGATGACCCCGCCATCACCCACAGCCGCTTCACCGCGACCGGGACACGCTTCCTCCAGGCGAACGGGCGCCGCGCCATCGTAGAGCTTTACGCACGCTCATTCAACCGCTGATCCCAAGCGCAAATGCACGACTATCAGTCCGCTCCGTGCTCCTGGCATGGAGCGGACTGGCTGGTTAATGCAGGATGCCCTCCTGCGGATGCGGCAGAAAGGCCCCCCCTTGCCGAGAAGCGCCATACGCGCTACATCACTGCAACGGAGAACAGCATGACCCAGCCACACAGAAACGGAACGCGCCCGCTGAACATAGGTTCCGTAGCGATCGGAGGAGGCGCCCCCGTCGTCGTCCAGAGCATGACGAACACCGACACCCGCGATGCAGGAGCGACGCTGGAGCAGATCCGCCGCCTGCATGCCGCTGGGTGCGAGCTCGTAAGGCTTGCCGTGCCCGACGCCCAGGCGGCTGCGGCGCTGAAGACCATCGCCTCCCATTCTCCTGTCCCGCTTGTTGCCGACGTGCATTTCGACTACAGGCTCGCCCTGGCCGCCCTTGATGCCGGGCTGCGCGGACTGCGGATCAATCCGGGCAATATCGGCGGCCAGGACAAGGTGCGCTGCGTGGCCGCGGCGGCAAAAGCCCATGGGGCCGCCATCCGTGTGGGCGTCAACAGCGGTTCTGTCGAAAAAGAGATGCTGCGGAAATACGGGGGGCCCACGCCGGAAGCCCTTGTTGAAAGCGCCCTTGCCCATGTCAGGATGCTGGAGCAATGCGGCTTCTTCGACACCGTCATTTCCCTCAAGTCGTCTTCGGTAACCGACACCATCGCATCCTACAGGCTCATGGCCGCACGTTCTTCGTATCCGCTGCACCTGGGAGTCACCGAGGCCGGCACGCCCATGCGCGGCACGGTGAAATCCTCCGTGGGCATGGGCATCCTGCTGGCCGAAGGCATAGGCGACACCATCCGCGTCTCCCTCACGGCAGATCCTGAACAGGAAGTCGCCGTGGCGTGGGAGATCCTGCGCGCACTTGGCCTCCGCAGCCGCGGTCCGGAGATCATTTCCTGCCCCACATGCGGCCGCACGGAGATCGATCTCATCCACCTTGCCGAAGAAGTGGACCGTTTCGTCCGGTCACATCCCCTTGCTGCAGACCGCCCTGTGAAGATCGCCGTCATGGGCTGCGTGGTCAACGGCCCAGGCGAGGCCCGTGAAGCCGACATAGGGCTCGCAGGGGGGCGCAGCAAAGGCGTCATTTTCAAAAAAGGCAGCATCATACGTTCCGTTGAAGGACAAGACGCCCTGCTCTCCGCCTTCCTCAAAGAACTCGATTCCCTGCTCAGGAATGAACAATAAACATCAAAGGAAGTTGCCATGCGCTGGACCAGCTACTACATCCCCACTCTCAAAGAAGCCCCTGCCGATGCCGAAGTCGTCAGCCACAAACTGCTCGTGCGTGCCGGCATGATCCGCAAACTCACATCGGGCATCTACTCATGGCTTCCCATCGGGCTGCGGACGCTGGAAAAGGCCAAGGCCATCATCCGCAGGGAGATGAACGCCGCAGGCGCCGTAGAGGTCCTCATGCCTTCCGTGCAGCCTGGTGAGATATGGCAGGAATCCGGACGCTGGAAAAAATACGGCAAGGAGCTCCTGCGGTTCAAAGACAGGCATGACCGTGACTACTGCCTTGGCCCCACCCACGAGGAAGTCATCACTGCCCTGCTGCGCGGAGAAGTGAAGTCATACCGCCAGCTCCCCCTCAACCTGTATCAGATCCAGACCAAATTCCGCGACGAGGTGCGTCCCCGCTTTGGACTGATGCGCGGCCGTGAATTCCTGATGAAGGATGCCTATTCCTTCGATGTCGACGACGAGGGCGCCAACAAGAGCTACGCCTCCATGAAGGAAGCCTATCGCAGGATATTCAGCAGCATGGGGCTGCGCTTCCGCCCGGTCGAAGCGGATTCCGGCGCCATCGGGGGCAACTTCTCCCACGAGTTCATGGTACTGGCCGAAACGGGCGAAGACGCCATAGCAGCCTGCACCAACTGGCCTTCCTGCACTTGGGCAGCCAACGTGGAGCGGGCGCCGCTCAAAGCGCCGGCCTCACCATGCGATGCGCCCTGCCCCGCTATGGAATACGTCCCCACACCCGGCCAGCACAGCATCGAGGAGGTCTGCGCATTCCTGGACGTTCCCGCAGACAGGACCATCAAGACCCTTCTGTTCATAGCGGACGGAAAACCCGCCGCCGTCCTGCTGCGCGGTGACAGGGAACTGAACGAGATCAAGCTGGCGCATCTGCTGGATGCCGACGACGTCATGTTCGCCTCGCCAGAGCAGGTCTTGTCCATGACGGGCGCCGAACCCGGTTTTGCCGGTCCGGCAGGGCTCACCGGGGTGGAAAAGATCTACGCTGATCACGAACTGCGGGGCGCCACGGACTGGGTCGCAGGCGCAAACCGCACAGACACCCATGTCCGGCACCTCGATCTGTCCCGCGATGTCACCCTGCCTGTCCAGTGGGCGGACCTGCGCAACGCGGTCGCCGGCGACCCGTGCCCTTGCTGCGGCAATCCCCTGGAGCTCAAGCGCGGGATCGAAGTCGGGCATATCTTCAAGCTGGGCACGAAGTACAGCGAAGCCATGCGCGCCGTCTTCCTCGATGAGAACGGCAGGGAACAGTTCATGATCATGGGATGCTACGGCATAGGCGTTTCCCGGGTCGTGGCCGCCGCCATCGAGCAGAATTTCGACGCAGACGGCATCAAGTTCCCGCCCCAGCTGGCGCCCTTCGACGTGCACATCCTCTGCCTCGACCCCTCAGACCCCGCCGTCTCGGCTAAATGTGATGAGATCGATGCCTTCCTCGCGGAACAGGGGCTGGAGACGCTCTATGATGACCGTGACGAACGCCCGGGCGTGAAATTCAAGGATGCGGACCTCCTGGGCATCCCTGCCCAGGTCACCGTAGGGGGGAAAGGGCTGGGCAAAGGCATCGTCGAAGTCAAGGACCGCCGCACAGGCGAAAAAGCAGCGCTTTCAGCCGAAGGCTTCCGCCATGAGTTCGCCGCATGGTACGATGGCGTGCTCGAAGGCTGGAAAAACCAGGCGGAGCGGCAGTAGAAGCATGAGCTCCGTGCTCACAGTGCGGCAGCTGACAGAGCAACTCGGCCGCACGCTGGAAAAAGGCTTTCCCTACGTATGGGTCCAGGGCGAGGTGACGAATCTTTCCCGCCCCGCCTCCGGCCATGTCTATTTCAGCCTCAAGGAAGACGAATGCCTGCTCAACTGCGTCTGGTTCAGGGGAAGGCAGAAAGACGAACGTTTCGACCCCCTGACAGGTGAAGTCTGGGATGACGGCCCGCGTTCCTGCCTTGCGTCTGTCATGGAGACGGGGCAGACCCTGCTTTGCGCCGGCTCGCTGCGTGCCTACTCCGCACGCAGCCAGTACCAGCTCATCGTGGAGCACGCCATCCCCTACGGCATGGGCGCATGGCACAGGGAATTTGAAGCGCTCAAGAAAAAGCTTTCCGCCGAAGGGCTGTTCGATGCCGCGGCCAAGCGCCCCATCCCTTCAAACCCGAAACGCGTTGCCGTTGTCACCGCGCCCGCGGGGGCGGCGGTACGCGACTTCCTCCGCATCGCCGGAGAACGCGGCACAGGGAGTGCGGAGATCCGCATCTTTCCCACGCCCGTGCAGGGCGACGACGCCCCTCCGCTCATAGTGGATGCGCTGCGCCGCGCCGCACGTGGGATCCAGGATGCGGATGGATCCTGGACCCCCGACGTCATCGTGCTCATCCGCGGCGGAGGCTCGATGCAGGATCTCTGGGCCTTCAATGATGAACGCGTTGCCAGGGCCGCACGCTCCTCTCCCATACCGGTGCTCACCGGCATCGGCCATGAGATCGACCTGAGCATCACCGATATGGCAGCAGATCTCTCCGCTGCGACGCCCAGCCACACGGCCCAGCTGCTCTGGCCGGACCGCACGCAGTTCTTCATGCAGGCAGAACGTCTGGAGCAGGCTCTGTTCCAGGCCATGGACCATGCCCTGGACGAATATCAGCGTGCGGTATCGCACAGGGAACATATGCTCAGGCTGCTTTCTCCTGCGGTGCGGCTGGAAGAAAAGAGGCTCGCCCACGAGAACGCCGTGCGCCGCATGGATGCGGCGTTCAAGGCGAGATTCTCACAGAGCGCCCAGGCGCTGGACCGGGTGTGGACATCCCTTGCACACGCAGGGAGCATCGTGACAGAACGGCGCTTCCCCGCCCTTCAGGACATGGGATACCGCCTTTGCCGCGCGGGAGATTCCATCCTGGATGGCGCCGGACAGGAAAGCGGACAGGCTGAGCACGCGCTGGCCGCGCTGGGCCGGCACATCGGTGATCTTCAGGACAGGCAGTGCGAGACCCTTGCTGCCCGCCTTTTCGCCCTGGACCCCTTCGCCCCCCTGAAGCGCGGCTATGCCCTCGCCCTCACCGGAGACGGTTCCTGCCTGCGTTCCCTTTCCCAGGTCCGTGCAGGAGACCGGATCTCGGTCCAGGTCGGCGACGGACGCATCCACGCCAGGGTCGAGACCATGGAGCCCAAAGCATGACGGCACGGAAACTCCTCACCTCCGCCCTTATCGTCCTTCTGGCAGCCCTGGCTTCTCCTGCATGGGCAGATCCGCTTCGCTGGAACGTTCCGGAACGGGTCAGCCAGGGACACGCATTCCCCGTATCTGCCGAAAGCAGCGCACCGTTCGCTGCCGTCTTCTCCTGGCTGGATGGCGAACTGGCTGTCAACGCCGAACCTGCCGCGGCAAAAGACGGAAAGCCGTCATGGAAAGCCGAGATCCTCCTGGCTGTCCCGCTGGACGCCAAAGGAGATCTGCCCCTCGCGGTGCGCGTCGGCGGCGAAACAGAAAACTTCAGCATACGCACATTGCGCGTCGCATGGCCGCAAAGCATCCTCAAGGTCCCGCCCCGCTATGTGCAGCCGCCCGAAGATGTGCAGGAAAAGATCGCGCGCGACAGGGAGCATAGCCGCAAAGCCCTGGCCCTGCGCACCGACAGGCGCTGGACCCTGCCTTTGCACCGGCCGGTCCCGGGCGGGATAACAAGTCCGTTCGGAGGCCGGCGCGTGTTCAACGGCCAGCCGCGCGCCCCGCATAAGGGAACGGACCTGCGCAGCCCGGAAGGCGCACCCGTGCGTGCCGCCGCAGACGGGACCGCCGTCCTTGTTGAGGACCAGTATTATGGCGGCATCACCATCTACCTGGATCACGGGCAGGGGGTCTTCAGCGTGTACTGCCATCTCCTCCAGGCGTCTGTCGCCATGGGTGAGCATGTCGCGCGCGGGCAGGTCATCGCACGATCCGGTTCCACGGGACGCGTCACCGGCGCCCATCTGCATTTCGGATTCATCGTGCAGGGCGTATCTGTTGATGCCATGCCCCTGCTTTCCTTTCCTCCTGCCGTCACCGGCGGTCCATCCCGCAGCATCGCTGAAAAAGGCAGGACGCCCCAGAAAACATCGAGGAGAAAAAAATGAAAAAGGCGAAGGGCCCGACCTTTGAGGAGCGCATCGAACGCCTTCAGGAGATCGTCAAGATCCTTGAAAGCGGAAGCAGCCCCCTTGAGGAAAGCGTTTCCCTGTACAAGGAAGGGCTTGAGCATGCTGCAGCGTGCCGCAGGCAGCTGGAACAGACCAGGCACGACATCAAGATCTGCACGGAGGCAGGGCTGCTCCCCTTCGAGGAAGGGGATGCAGGAGCTTCAGCAGAGGATGCCGGCGGCCCGGAAGAAGAAAAACCGGACTTTTAATCCTGCGCGGACAGGAGGATGACATGGCAGATCTCCTGCGTGACCAGATCAATGCATACCTTGAGCAAACCTTCCTTGACGGCGGCATCCCCCCCCGCCTTTCCGAGGCCATGCGCTACAGCCTCCTGGCCGGCGGGAAACGCCTGCGCCCCGCGCTGTTCCTCCGCTTTGCCCGTGCATGCGCACCGGAAAAGGCTGAAAAGGTCACCGGGGACCTCATGCCCTTTGCCGCCGGGATCGAGATGGTCCACACCTATTCGCTGATCCACGATGACCTGCCCGCCATGGACGATGACGACCTGCGCCGCGGACGCCCCACCTGCCACAGGGCCTTTGGCGAAGCGACGGCCATCCTCGCCGGCGATGCCCTTCTTACGGACGCCTTCGGCTTCATGGCGCGGGCCGCAGCCCCGGCAGAGGATCTTCTGCGCGCGCTGCATAGCTTCGCTGACGCCGCCGGATCCGCAGGGATGGCTGGCGGGCAGGAACTTGACCTGGAAGCAGAGGGGAAACGGATCCCGCTCGAAGAGCTTATCGTGCTCAATGCCAAAAAGACAGGCGCCCTGCTCCGCTGCTCCTGCGAATGCGGCGTGCTTCTTGGCGGCGGCACGTCCGCACAGAGAGAGGCCTCGCGGATTTTCGGCAGCGAATTTGGCATTGCCTTTCAAATCACTGATGATATACTGGACGTCACTGGAGATGCAGAGACCGTAGGCAAGGAAGTCCGCCATGACGCCGAAAGCGGCAAGGCGACATGGCCTTCGCTCCTCGGGCTGGAAGAAGCGCGCAGGCTGGCGATAGCGCACTGCAGCAATGCTGCCGCTGCGCTCGACGGCGCATTTCCTCCGGGCCGGGACGCGGACCTCCTCCGTGCAGCTGCGCAAAGCCTGGCCGACCGCACGCACTAAGGCATCACATGAAAGCACCCATACTGTCTTCCCTTGACCTCCCAGGCGGCATCCGCACCCTCCCGCTGCAGCAAAAGCATGAACTCGCCCAGGAACTGCGCGATGCCATCATCAGTGTTTCACTGAACAACGGGGGGCATCTGGCAGCGTCACTGGGTGTCGTTGAGCTGACCATCGCGCTCCTTTCCTGTTTCGATCCGCCGCGGGACAGCATCATCTGGGATGTCGGGCACCAGTGCTACCCATGGAAGATCCTCACCGGCAGGCGTGACGGATTCGGCACGCTGCGCCGTTACGGCGGCATATCCGGATTCCCCAACCGCGCTGAGAGCCCCTTTGACTGCTTTGGCGTAGGGCATGCGTCAACATCCATTTCCGCGGCCCTGGGCATGGCCATGGCCCGCGACGTCGAAGGAAGCTCCGGACACATCGTGGCTGTCATCGGCGACGGCGCCCTTGGCGGAGGCATGGCGCTCGAAGCGCTGAACCAGGCCGGCGGCCTGGGGCGGCGGCTCATCGTCATCCTCAACGACAACAAGATGTCCATCTCGGAAAATACGGGCGCCCTCTCCCGCTTTTTGAGCCGCAGCCTTTCCCATCAGACCCTGATGCACTTCAAGCAGCATGTTTCACGGGTGCTCTCGCGCCTGCCCAAGGGCGATTCCATCGTGGACATCCTCCGCAAGGGAGAGATCAGCTTCAAATCCTTCTTCACCCCCGGCGTCCTCTTCGAAGCGTTCCAGTTCAACTATATCGGCCCGATCAACGGGCACGACATCCAGCAGCTGGAACGGCACATCGAGGCCGCCAAGCTCCTGGACACTCCCGTGCTGCTGCATGTGCGCACGCGGAAAGGCAAAGGATACGTGCCGGCCGAAGACAACCCTTCACAGTTCCATGGCGTTGCGGCTGCCGTTCCCGATGAGATAGAGATCCCTTCGCCCCTCGGCCAGGGGACCGCCACCGGGAACGGTTTCAGCCGAGCCTTTGGCGAAGCACTGTGCCAGATCGCAGAGCGCGACCCGAAAGTCTTCGCCATCACCGCGGCCATGCCTGACGGCACCGGGCTTCAGCCCTTCCACGAACGTTTTCCAGAGCGTTTTGCCGACGTAGGCATCTGTGAGGAGCACGCCGTCACCTTTGCTGCGGGCCTGGCGGCCAGGGGGTTCCACCCTGTCGTCGCCATATACTCCACCTTCCTTCAGCGTTCTTTCGACCAGATCATCCACGATGTCTGCCTCCAGGACCTCCCCGTCGTCTTCTGCCTGGACAGGGCCGGCCTCGTTGGCGAAGACGGTCCGACCCATCATGGCGCCTTTGACCTTTCCTGGCTGCGCGCCGTCCCCAACATCTCCATCCTGGCCCCGCGCGACGAAGCCACGCTGAAGCAGGATCTCGAAACCGCATTCACCCTTTCCGGACCTGTTGCCCTGCGCTACCCCCGCGGTTCCGGCCGCAGGCTCGACATGGAACGCTTCCAGGCGTTCGCCCCCCGGATCAGTCCGGCTGCACTGGAGCCAGGCCGGCCTGTCCTCCAGCATGGGGACATGCTGCTCCGCGGCGACTCCCGCATCCTGGTCCTTGCTGCAGGACAGCGCGTCTTCCCCTGCGTCGAAGCCGCCCTGCTCGTTGCGGAAAAAACAGGATCCATGCCATCTGTCTTCGATGTGCGCTGGGTCAAACCGCTTCCTTCCGGAGAGATCCTGGACCTTGCGCGCAGCCACAGCGCCATCCTCATGGTGGAAGACAATGCCCTTGCCGGCGGATTCTCTTCGGCCGTCCTCGAACTCCTTGCCGACAACGATGCCCTTGCCGGCCTGACCATCCGGCGCCTCGGCATCCCCGACCGCTTCATCACGCACGGCCCCGTACGGCGCCTGCGCGCCGACGTAGGCATCAACATCACTGGCATCGCCAGGGCGCTTGAAGAGCTCGCCGCACATACAGAAACAAAAGGAACGGAAGCATGAAAAAACGGGCGAAAGCCAAGAAGCGCCTGGGCAGCGGCTGGTACTGGCTGGAGATCCTCGCCCTCTGCGCCCTTCTCGCCGTGGCGGTCTCGGCATGGCACAGCGGCTCCGGGCAGACGCAGCGCTCCGCATCGGCACCGGCCAAAAAAGCGGAACAGCGCAAAGCGCCTGCGCCCCGTCAGGAATCCCGCCTTGCCACGACCGTCCAGCCCAAAAACGCAAAACCGGATCAGGCAGCGGCGGCGCGGCGGAAGGATGCTCCGGAGAAAAAGGAAGCTGCCCCCTCCCCGGCCACGGCTGCAGCACCTGTTTCCCGCGAAGAATATACCGTTTCCCGCGTTGCCGACGGCGACACCCTTGAACTGCGTGATCCCCGGGGCGGGACGCTGCGCGTCAGGCTGTACGGCATAGACGCGCCCGAAGGACGGCAATCCTTCGGGAACGAATCGCGCGCCAACATGCAGCGCATCGCAAAAGGCAGGAAGGTCAGGATCAAGCGCCTCTATACGGATAATTTCCAGCGTGCCGTCGCCATCGTCTACCTTTGCGACAACAACAGGATAGATGCGCTCTCTCTCAACGAGCGGCAGATCCAGGACGGCATGGCATGGGTGTACGATTTCTTCTGCACGAGCCAGGAATGCAACACGTGGAAATTCGAGGAAGCCATGGCCAAGACACGCAGGATCGGGCTCTGGAAAAATCCGGCGCCGGTCCCGCCCTGGCAATGGCGCGCCCTTCAGGAGAACTAGCATCCTCCGTGCCATGGCCCCGGCGCACGCATCCTGCAGGCCTGCTTGACTATATCGGGATCCATTAATATAGTTCCGGGGCTGGGTGCGGCTGCCGCAAAAGGCATATGCCGCCTGCTCAGCCTGGACGGAAAGCAGGAAGCAGCGCGGCCCTGCTTCCCGGAGGTCCCGGCCGGACAGACGCCGGGGCGCACCATGCCAGGAAGCAGCACCGCATCATCCGTCAACTGCCCAGCGTGATCCCACCGCACAAAGGAAAGAATATGCCAGCAAAAGACCTTGACCTTTCACTCAGCCATAAAGTGGCCGACATCGGGCTTGCCGATTTCGGCAAAAAAGAAATGCAGCTTTCCGAACGGGAGATGCCGGGGCTCATGGAGCTCATCCGGCGCTATGGCGGCAGCAAGCCCCTGCAGGGCATGAAGATCAGCGGCTCCCTGCACATGACCATACAGACCGCGATGCTCATCCGTACGCTGCATGCTCTGGGCGCCGACCTGCGCTGGGCCTCATGCAACATTTTCTCCACGCAGGACCATGCCGCCGCAGCCATTGCCGCCCAGGGGATGGCCAGCGTCTTCGCCTGGAAGGGCGAAAGCCTGGAGGACTACTGGTGGTGCACGGAAATGGCGCTCACCTGGCCGGACGGCTCCGGTCCGGACCTGATCGTCGACGACGGCGGCGACGCCACGCTGCTCATCCACCGGGGCGTTGAAGCCGAACGGGACCCCTCCAGCCTGAAGCGTCCCCCTTCCTGCAGGGAAGAGGCGATCATCATGGAGCGCATAGCCCTTTCCCTGGAAAAGCGTCCCGGGCGCTGGTCCAGGATCGCGTCCAAGGTGCGCGGCGTTTCCGAAGAGACCACGACCGGCGTGCACCGCCTCTATCAGATGGAGCGCGACGGCAAGCTGCTCTTCCCTGCCATCAACGTCAATGACTCGGTCACCAAGTCCAAATTCGACAATCTCTATGGCTGCAGGGAATCCCTGGCAGACGGCATCAAGCGCGCCACCGACGTCATGGTCGCGGGCAAAACCGTGGTCATCTGCGGATTCGGCGACGTAGGCAAGGGCTGCGCGGCATCCATGCGGGGGTTCGGCGCGCGCGTGCTCATCACCGAGATAGACCCCATCTGCGCATTGCAGGCCGCCATGGAAGGCTACCAGGTCGTCACCATGGAGGATGCCCTTCCCGAAGGCGATATCTACGTCACCTGCACGGGGAACTGCGACGTGATAACCGGGCAGCACATGATGGGCATGAAAGACGAAGCCATCGTCTGCAACATCGGTCATTTCGACAGCGAGATCCAGATGTCCTGGCTGGAATCCACTGCCGGCTGCGTCAAAATGGAGATCAAGCCTCAGGTGGACAAATGGACCCTGCCTTCCGGGCGGTCCATCATCGTGCTGGCCGAAGGCCGCCTGGTCAACCTGGGATGCGCCACCGGCCACGCCAGCTTCGTCATGTCCAATTCCTTCACCAACCAGGTGCTGGCGCAGATCGAACTGGCAGGCAACCCGCATGAGCCCAAGGTCTACACGCTCCCCAAAAAGCTCGACGAAGAAGTCGCACGCCTCCACCTCGGACGCCTCGGCGCCAGGCTCACCAGGCTGACCCAAAAGCAGGCCGACTACATCGGCGTCCCTGTCGAAGGCCCCTACAAGAATGAGATGTACCGCTATTGAGCGCCACAGGAGGTGACGGCATGGGCGATCTCGCACGCTTCGGGGTGTCCCTCGAACAGGATCTTCTGGAAGCTTTTGACTCCCTTTGCGCACGCCGCGGGGTAAAGCGCTCGGAAGCGCTCCGCCAGTGCATACGCCGGGAACTTTCCTGGGAAATGCTTGCAGACCCGAAGGTCCCCGTGGCAGGCGTCCTCACGCTGATGTTCGACCACCACGACAGCGATCTGCCCGGCCGCCTGACGTCGCTCCAGCATGAGGCGCACGACATGGTCATTGCCACCATGCACGTGCATCTCGATGAGCACCGGTGCCTTGAGACCATGGCCCTGCGGGGCACGGCAGAGGAAGTATCGCAGCTCGCCGACAGGCTGCGCTCGTCCCGGGGCGTGCTGCAAAGCTCCTGCTCGCTCACCACGATCGATTCCGTGGAGTCGCATGGCCATGCCCACCATCATTCCCACAAGGGACAGGATTGATGGAAGAAGCGCTGAAAGACGTACAGAGCGGGCCTTCCGAAGTCGCCCTGGACATCGACCACGTCGGCGTGAAGAACATCCGCCTCCCCCTTGTGGTGAAGGACAGGGCCCAGGGGCGCCAGCATACCGTCGCCACTGTGGACATGGCCGTGGACCTTCCCTCGCGATTCAAGGGGACGCACATGAGCCGCTTCGTCGAATCCCTGGAAAGTTGGAGGGAAAGGAGCGGGGAAGAGCTCGATTACGCTTCCATGAAGAGGCTCCTCTCGGACGTGCTCTCTCGCCTGCACGCCCGGAAAGCCCGGGCGCGTTTCAGCTTTCCCTACTTCATCACGCGCCCGGCGCCTGCCACGCACCTTCCGGCACCCGTATGCTACCAGTGCAGGCTGACCGGAGAGATGGAGGAAGGAAGCCCGTCCCCACGATTCCTGCTGGAGATCGACGTCCCCGTGACCACCGTCTGCCCGTGCTCGAAAGCCATCAGCGTTTCGGGAGCGCACGGACAGCGGGCTGCCATACGCATCGCCGTGAGGATGAAGCGCTTTGAATGGCTCGAAGGATTCATCGAGATCGCCGAACGTTCAGGTTCTTCCCCCATCTATACGCTCCTTAAGCGGCCTGATGAAAAATTCGTCACGGAACACGCCTACGAAAACGCCGTTTTCGTGGAGGATGCCGTGCGGCGCGCAGCGGAAAAGCTGGAAGCCTGCGGCAATGTCACCTGGTACCGGGTCGAAGTGGAAAGCGAAGAATCCATCCATGGGCACAATGCGTTCGCCAGCATTGAAAAAAGCGTATCGAAGCCGTGATGCGCTGGATGCGCCTGCCACCCTATCATGGTAAAAAATTCTCAAACTGCAGTTTATTGTTTCTTTTTTTTCACTGGCAGCTAAAATCAACAGGCAGGCGCCTATGCGTACTGACGACTGGAGCATCCCATGAAACCATCTTCCGCCCATACAGCCACCGCTGGTCTGTTCCCGCCATGGCGGGAGGACCGCTGCTGCTGACGCCCCGGCCCGCACGGGCTCCCCTTCCCATCCCCTCATCATGACCCTTTCAGAGAGACCCTCATGGATACAAATCAGGCTTTCGTTTACTTTGCCATCATCGCCTACATGGCGCTGGTCCTGTACATAGGCTATTACTGCTCCAAGCAGAATGAGAACGCCGGCGACTTCTACCTTGGCGGACGCCGCCTCGGCCCCGTCGTGGCGGCCATGAGCGCCGAGGCGTCCGACATGTCGTCCTGGCTGCTCCTGGGCATCCCCGGGCTCACGCTGTTCACGGGCATCGCCGACACGTTCTGGACCGCCTTCGGGCTCGCCATCGGCACCTACCTCAACTGGCTCTTCGTCGCCGGCCGCCTGCGCCGCTACAGCGAGAACATCGGCGCCATCACCATTCCCGACTTCTTTGCCCGCCGCTTCCACGACAAAAGCAACGCCCTCCTCGGGATCGCCGCGCTGGTCATCATCATCTTCTTCATCCCCTACACCGCTTCGGGATTTGCCGCGTGCGGCAAGCTGTTCTCCTCGCTCTTCGGCATCAGCTACATCACGGGCATGATGATCGGTTCGGTGGTCATCGTGGCCTACACCGCCATGGGCGGCTTCCTTGCGGCATCGACGAGCGACCTCATCCAGTCCATCATCATGAGCCTGGCGCTGGTCATCATCGTCTTCTTCGGCATCGAGCTCGCAGGCGGCTGGGGGGCCGTGGAATCCGCCGCCAGCATCGACGGCTACATCAGCCTGACCAGCATGACGGACATCAGCACGCTCAAGGTCAGCGACTACGGATTCATCACCGTCGTTTCCACCATGGCCTGGGGCCTGGGCTACTTCGGCATGCCGCACATCCTGCTGCGCTTCATGGCCATCGAAGAACCCAGGCGCATCGCCTTCTCGCGGCGCATCGCCACCATTTGGGTGGTCATCGCCATGGGCACGGCCATCCTCATCGGCGTCATCGGCTACGCCATCGTCAAGGCCGGCGTCCTGCCCATGTTCTCATCCTCTTCCGACGCCGAGTACCTGATCATCAAGCTGAGCGGCCTGCTCAGCCAGTACAACGTGGTCGCCGCCTTCATCGCCGGCCTCGTGCTCGCGGGCATCCTCGCCTGCACCATGTCCACCGCGGACTCCCAGCTCCTCGCCGCCGCGTCCAGCGTCTCCGAAAACATCATGAAGGGCGTGTTCGGCATCCGGCTCTCCGAAAAGATGACCCTGCTCACCGCCCGCATCACCGTGCTCGGCATCGCCATCATCGGCGTGTTCATCGCACGCGATCCCGCGAGCTCCGTGTTCCGCATCGTTTCCTTCGCCTGGGCGGGATTCGGCGCCGCGTTCGGCCCCGTGATGCTGTTTGCCCTGTTCTGGAAGCGCTGCAACAAATGGGGCGCCCTTGCCGGCATGTTCAGCGGCGGCGTCATGATCTTCGTGTGGAAATTCCTTGTGCGCCCGCTGGGCGGCGCCTGGAACATCTATGAGCTGCTCCCCGGGTTCCTCGTGGCCAGCGCGGCCATCGTCGTCGTCAGCCTGCTGACGCCCGCGCCGGAAAAGGAGATCATCGACGAATTTGACGCTGCCAGCCGCGGTGAATGACCCTTGCTTGACAGCATGTTGACAATCTTCTAAAGACAAAGCGCACGGGCGGTTAGCTCAGCTGGTAGAGTATCGGTCTTACACACCGACTGTCAGGGGTTCGAGTCCCTTACCGCCCACCATTTTATAATTTCACAAAGCCCCATAACGTAACATAACTCGTTGTGGGGCTGTTTTTTTATTATTTTACCAGGTACCGATCAGGCTGTTCCGTCACGCGCACAGATCGTACGGCATGACCTGCTGCACACCTATGCGGTCTGCCTGCGCAGCACACGCTTTCCCGTTATGCAGGCCAGGCTGCGGCCGCAGCCTTCAGGCGCCGAATTCCTCAAAGCGCTTCGGACACGCCTGGCACGCCTCCGGCGGATGCGCCCCCTGGACCGCCTCACGGAAAGCCCGGCATCCGGTCCCGTTGAGGATCTCCAGGGGGTCCTTCTCCAAAACGCTGCCAAAGACGACCTGCGGAAGCCCCTGCCGTTCAGCCGGGACATTGAGATAGACACAGGGGGATAGCAGGCCGTCGGCGTCCACATAGGCCGTCCTGTGCGCACGTTCGCGGCAGCCTGCCACCGGCCGTTCCGCAGGCAGCGAAGAGTAGAAATCCCGTCCCGCTGCGCGGATGCGCGCCCCTGCCTGCCCGAGCACGGCACGCGCTGCCTCGATCTTTTCACGCTCATGCGGCAGGAAAGCCTCTCCCGCCAGTTCCGCAGAGGGGATGAGATCCATGGTGCTGACGACCGCTGCATGCGCTCCCCATTCCTCCATGAGCTCCGGCAGGAAGCGCACCGCCTGCACCTGGGACGCAAGGAGCATGTAGGCGATATGGATCTCCAGATGCACCGCAGCCCGTTTTTTGCGCACTGCCTGCAAAAGGCGCACGGACCGGTCCAGCTTCTCAAAGGAGATGCCTGCCCGTGCGGAACCCGTGGCCGCGTCCGTGCCGCTGAGGGAAAAGGCGATGACGTCGATGCCGCTCTCCACGATCTTCTCCGCCACGGCTTCATCCATGACCATCCCGCACGTCGTCGTGGAAACACGGCAGCCCGCGCGCCGGGCCAGCTCTGCAAGATCAAAGAAATGCGGATTGAGGAACGGTTCGCCCCAGCCCTGCAGGTGCACGCGCTCCGCGCAGCGCAATGCCGGCCACAGCGAGGCAAACGTCTCCAGGGACATATCCCTGCTTTTCCAGCATGGGGCATCCACGGTATGGGGGCAATACGAACATCTGCCCATGCAGCGCGAGGAGACCTCCACCTGGATGCATTCCAGGCTGCGAGGGCGCACCAGGTCGCGGAGCGACTCCATGATCCCCGGCTCCCGCAATCCGGTGAAAGCCTTTTCTGCTTCGGGTGAAAGCCTGTTCATGCGAGGCTCCAGCTTGTTTCCTTGTGCGGCATGAGCACGCGGGCGCCCCACTTTTTCTTGAAAAAGGCGATGCCTTCATCGATCCCGAGCCCGAGATTGAGGGACCTCTGCCCTCTCTCTGCGGCTCCGGCGGCAAGCGCATGCAGCAGGGCGTCGCCCGTGCCGGGGGGGCTGTCCCTGCGCCGGAAGGCGAACATGTAAAAGGCGGTCTCAAGCGCGCTGTGATCGCCTACGGCGATGCCTTCCAGCCGCCCTCCCTGGCTCCTGGCCGCATAGAGGATGGCGAGGGGGGCGTTCTGGACATAAGCGCCCACATGGCTGAAGATATGGCGCGTTCCGGAATCCAGGCGCTTTTCCATCAAATAGCGGTGGACGAGCTCCTCGCATTCCTCCGACCATGCCTCCCGGCTGATGCAGACTTCGCGCTCCGCCCTGCGCAGCATGTTCCGCAGCTTCTGGCCGGGGACGTGCGGCAGGTCGATCACATGCCAGGAATCGGACGTTACGGAAGCCCGTGGCGGGGCCGTAGCCGGGACCAGCGTGGAAAGCACGGTGATCCGCTGCATTTTCGGCACCGTCAGGGCCACGGTCAGGGCCCTTTCCACCTTCTGGGCAAAGTCCGGCTGCCCTTCTTCGCCCCGGAGCGGAAAGGCCGTGAGGACGATGTCGCTGTCCGAGACCCAGGCGGCGAAGCCGCCGCACTCGCAAAGCCGCCGCCCGGAGACAGCCCTGACATAGGCGGGGATCTGCTCGGGGACAAGAGCGCCGGCCTCCATGCCGGCAAGGAGGGAAGCCGGACCCGTGCCGGCGGATGCCTGCATGGCGGGCGCAACGGCCCCGGCAGGCCGCACGGGTGCCTCTTTCCCTCCAGCAGGGAGGGCATGGGGATCTCCCTGCATCACATCCTCGGCATCCGGATGCAGCCAGGCGGAAAAGCGGTGCCGCCATGTGGGCAGGACGCGGGACACGGTGAAGCCGTCCTCCGCGAGCATGCGCCGCAGATTGATCATGTGCGCAGTCCCCAGGAAGACTGCTGTGCCCCCCCGCTCCACATAAGGCCGCATGCGCTCGCGGAAGCGCTGGTCGCGCATGCCGATGATGGTCCCGGTGCGCGTGGGGAATTCCGCGCTGGTCCCCATCATGCCGGACAGGTCGCCTGCGAGGTAGCGGGAGCGGTTGGAACGCATCATCCGCGGCCACGAAGCGCAGTTCTGCAGGAACCTGACGACACGCTCCAGCGGTGCGGACTCCAGAGAGGCGATCTGCTCCGCAATGCTTTCCAGTCCCATGACCGCCTTGCCCATGTCCAGGGCGGTGTTCCACACCTCCAGGTCCACAGACTGCTTCCAGCCGTTCCTTTCCAGAAAGGCCGTCCATGCTGCAAAAAAGGCATACCAGTGGCGGCAGCCGAACAATATGCTGCGCAGGTCTATCCTTTCCTTCTGCTCCATCCCCGCAAGGCGCGCCCAAAAGCCCCGCGGACCCCAGACCATGTCCTCAAGGCGCCGTATCTCCCCTTCGCTGAGGAATGCGCCGGCACGGGGGGAATCCGGGCCGGGCGCCTTTCCTGTCCGCGCCACTTCATCAAGGCTGGCGCTGTCCATGGGCCCCTCCAGGAGCACGGTGTCCACATCTTCGAACAGGCGGCGCAGGGAATGCTCAAAGGAACAGCAGAAAAAATGCGCCGAGCCGCCGAGCCAGGAAACGCGCCCGCCTTTTTCCAGCTTCCAGAGCATGGCGCACGGGCGCTGTTCCGGCAGCGACTCAAAATATTTCCAGAGTGATACGCCTGCTCCGCTGCCAAGCAGCGCCGCCACGGCAAGGGATGCAGCGCTGCCGCCGCCTTCTTCCTCCCATGCCGCCATATGGTAAGGCATGCCCTCCACAGCCCCCCATTTACGCTTGAACCGCGTTATCCCTTCGTTCACGCCAAGGCCAAGGAGCACGGACGTTTTTCCTCTTTCGCGTGCCATGCGCAGCATTTCCGCAAAAAGCAGGTCATGGGCATGCGGGACATAGCATTCCCGCGAATGGGCGCCCAGGACATAGCTTGCGCTGTCAGGCAGCGACCAGTCCATGAGCAGGCAGGCAACGAGCCTTCCCCGGTCATCCAGGGCGTTGAGGAAACGCAGATCCGGACTTTTTTGGAGTGCGGCAGGCACGGCGGCGTAAAGCTGGCGTATCCGGGGAGGAAGCGGCCTGCCGCTGAAAAACTCCGTCCAAAGGCGGCGGTGCGCGGCGGTGAAGCTGTTGTCCTCCTCAACGCGCAGGGCCAGTCCTGCCCGGCGGACCGGCCCGCGCACTTTCGCCGGGACTGGGGCTGACGCAGGCAGGAGGTAATAGACGTCGCTGTCAATGATGTTTTTTTGCAGCCGTGCCGGGAGATCGGGCGCGATGGCAAAGCAGCTGCGGGGCTCCGTGCGCTGCAGCGCGGCATGCAGCGCTTTTTCAAACGATCCCAGGGAAAAAGCGCCCTCCAGGGGATAGCCCACGCACAGGAGCCAGTCATCGGCAGATGCAAACAGGTAGCGCCCTTCCGTGAACGAACGGCCGCCGGAAAGCGCCTCCAGAAGGCTTCGGGAATGCTCGGGGACTGCGCCGGGATTCTGCTCCATGCCGGTCCTCATCCAGGATGTTTTCTGCTGCAGCGGCCCAGCGTTGACCGGACCGTCCTGCCGGCCGCACTCTCTCTCCGGGCGGGGATGGCCATGGGTGGTCCTGCACGCATCCCGCACGCGGAGAAGGGCTCAGTCCGCCTGCAATGCATGGCACCGCACCAGGATGGCATTGCATCCGCTGCGGTGCCCGGACTTTTCCACGCTGCCGCCCTGCACTGCCATCTACTTCTGCGCCTTGACGATAGACAGGGCGGAAGCGACGAGCGACGCCATGTCGCCCATATTGGCCGGCAGGATGAGCGTGTTGCCCTGCCTGGCCACCTTGGCGAACGCATCCACATATTTTTCCGCCACCTGCAGGTTGACGGCGTCCATGCCGCCCTGCTGCCCGATCGCGGCTGCCACTACGCGTATGGCCTCCGCCTGCGCGCTGGCCACGGCTTCTATGGAACGGGCCTCGCCTTCGGCGCGGTTGATGGCGGACTGCTTTTCGCCTTCCGACTGCGAGATGAGCGCGGCACGCTGCCCTTCGGCAAGGTTGATCGCCTCCTGCTTCTTGCCCTCAGAGGCAGCGATGAGGGCGCGCTTTTCGCGCTCTGCCGTGATCTGGCGCTGCATGGCGCGCAGGATCTCATCCGGCGGCGTCAGGTCTTTGATCTCATAGCGCAGCACCTTGACGCCCCAGTTCTTGGCCGCCTCGTCAACGGCCCTGACCACCTGCATATTGATCTCGTCGCGCTCTTCAAACGTCCTGTCCAGCTCCATCTGCCCGATGACCGACCGCAGGGAAGTCTGCGCCAGCTGCGTGATGGCCTGCCTGTAATTGGATGTCCCGTAGCTGGCAAGGCGGGCGTCGGTCACCTGGAAATAAAGCACGCCGTCCACCCTCAGCTGGGTGTTGTCCCTGGTGATGCAGACCTGCGCGTCCGTATCCATGGGGATCTCCTTCAGGGAATGGCGGTAGGCGACCCGGTCGATCAGCGGGATGATGAAGTTCAGCCCGGGCTCGAGGACGCCATGGAACCTGCCCAGGCGTTCAACGACCCAGCCCTGCTGCTGCGGGACGATGCGTATGCCCAGGAACATGATGAACACGGCAAGCACCGCGAGCGTGGCGGCCAGCGGGATGAAAGTCATTTCGACATCAGGCATGGGGAGTCCCTCCCTTATCGTGCGGCTCAAGGATGAGCGTGTTGGAATCAAAGCCCGTTATCGTGCAGGTCCCGGGCCTTGGCGTGCAGCCTTCCTTTAAGATGGCGTCCCAGTCCGCCCCCCGGTAATGCACCGTGGCATGGTCCCCGTCCCAGTGCTCCACATGCACGAGCCTGCCGATATCGGGATTGCCCTGCGCGGCGGCGCCGGAACGCCTTTTCCACATTCCGAAGAAAGAGCAGGAAAGGATGGCCAGCACGGCAGCGCAGCAGACCTGCCACAGGATGTCATGCACGAAGAACGCCACCACGGCTGCCACGGCGGCGGAAGCGGCCAGGGCCACGCAGAAGAACGTGCCCGTGGCAAGTTCGATGACGAGCAATGCCACAGCCAGCGCCAACCAGTAAATGCCTGCCATTGCACCCCCTCCGGCCGGCCATGGAAACGGCATGGCCTGCCGCAAGCACTATACCGAGCTATGCCATCCCGGTCAAACGAGCGGGCAACACTTTGTCACGGAAAAATGCGCGGCAGGGGATGGCGCAACACGGGGAAGTGTGGCACATTCACCTGGAGGGGCCAAGGCCCCGGACCGACCATGCTCCCTGCGCTCCTGCAGATCGAGGTGCCTATGATAAAACGCCTGAAAGCCTGCCTTGTGTTTTCTTTGCTCATATGCCTTGCCCCCCTAGCCTGCGGCGCCGGCGAAACGCATGTTTTCCGCCTGGAAAACGGCCTTTCCGTCCTGATCCGTGAAGACGCGCGCTTCCCGCTGGTGTCCGTGCGCCTGTTCGTGCGGGCCGGTTCGGCATGGGAAAAGCCGGAAGAGGCAGGCATGAGCCACCTGCTCGAGCACATGGTCTTCAAGGGTTCCAAAACCAGCGGCCCCGGCGTGGACAAGCTTGTGGAAAACGCCGGCGGCTCCATGAACGCCTACACCTCGTACGACATGACCACCTTCCTCACGGACCTGCCTGCCTCCAAATGGCGCCAGGCCATGAAGGCCGTCCGGGACCTGGCCTTCGACCCCCTGCTCCGCCAATCCGACCTGGATGCCGAGAGGGAAGTCGTGATCGCCGAAATGAAGCAGCGCGGTGACATCCCCGGGACCAGGCTCTTCCTTTCCGCCATGGCAAGCACGCTGAAGGGCACGCCGTACGAATATCCGGTGATCGGCAACGAAAAGGCCCTGCGCGCCATGACTCCCGGCATGCTGCGCTCCTACATCGACCGGCGCTACGATCCGCGCGACATGACATTGTGCGTCGTCGGCGACATCCATGCCCGGGAAGTGCTGGACGAAGCAAAGGCCCTGCTGGGGGGCTACGCCAACCGCAACGTCTGCGAAGCACCGCAGGCCTTCGATCCCCGCCGGCTCGCCCGGGGCTTTTCCGCGGGCGTGGAGCCCGGCCCCTGGAAAAAAGTCTTCGCCGCCCTGTCCTTCCCCATCGGCGGGGCCAACCATGGCATGCAGCCTGCCCTGGACGTGCTCTGCGCCCTGCTGGACAGCGAAGAAACGAGCCTGCTGCAGCGGGAACTGCGCATCAGGCGCCAGGTGGTGGACAGCGTGAGCGCTTCCCCCATGGCATTGGAGCGCGCAGGTGCCCTGCTGATCACGGCGCAGATGGATCCGGCCAAGGCACAGGACTTCCTGCGCATCACGGGGGAAAAGCTCCGCTCCCTCCGGGCGGCCGACTTCAGCGATGAAGAGATCGCCCGTGTCAAGCTCAACATCGAGGACAACTACCTGCGGGGGCTCGAAAAGATCGCCTCGATCGCCGAGACCATCGGCCATGAATACTTTTATGACCCTGCCTCCCTTGGAGGCGGAAAATACCTGGATGCCGTGCGCAGCGTGGGACGCACCGAACTGCAGCGGGTGATCGATGAATGGCTGAAGCCGGAAGCCCTCTCGCTCACGGCGCTCATCCCCGACCACCAGGAGGGCGCGGCGGCGGACGAGAGATCCCTGCGCCATGCCCTTGCGCAGGGATGGCCGGAAGTCCTGACAGCAAAGCCGCAGGTCCTGGCGGATGGAACGTCCGGGGCGGAAAAGGAAGAGGTCATCGTCCTCGGCGAAGGATGTTCCCTGGCGCTCCGGCCGGACCGCACGCTGCCTTACGTTTCGGCGACGCTCATGTTCCGCGGCGGGGAGCTGCTGGTGCCGCAAGGCCGGGAAGGCCTTGCAAGGCTCACCGCCGGCGCGCTCACTGCCGGCACGCATGCGAAGCAGTACGAAGACATGAGCGTCTTCCTTGCAAGCCGTGCTTCCTCCCTCACGGCGGGGAGCGGCACGCGCTCCTTCTCCCTGAGCGCAGATGCGCCCAAACGGTTTTCCGCGGAAGTCCTCTCCCTGCTCAAGGAAGTCCTCGAAGGACCCGCGTTCCGCGAAAAGGACGTGGCAAGGATAAAGGTCGAGCAATGCGCTTCCATCGCATCCGCAGAAGAAAGCGCCATGGGGATGGCCGGACGCAACCTCAGGAGCTTCCTCTTTGCCGGCGGCCCTTATGCGCATCGTGCAGACGGGGATGCCAAAACGGTGGGCGCAGCCACCAGGGACGACATCATCGCCTTCTGGAAGCGCCAGTCCGCCCAGCCCTGGGTGCTCTCCGTCGCGGGCGATTTCGACCGCGAGGAGATCCTGCGCTATGCGCAGTCGCTCCCCAGGCCATCCGCACCGGAAGCAACGTGCCCCGCGCCTTCCTGGAGCGCGGACAAGACCCTCACCATGACCCTCCCGGGCCGGGACCAGGCCGTGTACCTGATGCTCTTTCCCGCGGCGGATGCAGATGCGCCCGACCGCCAGGCTGTGCGCCTGCTCGCCGCCGTGCTGGACGGATTCACCGGGAAGCTCTACCAGGACCTGCGCGAAAGGCAGAGCCTGGGCTATTCCGTCTTCCCCATAGATTGGGCGGACAGGAAGGCGGGGTTCATCGGCTTTGGCATCGTCGCCGCACCCGGGAACCTGGGCAGGGCGAGGGAATCCTTTGTGCGCCTTACCAGGGAGATCCGGGAAGAACTGTTCTCCCAGGAAGCCCTGGACAGGGCCAAGGCCGTGACCGAGTCCGGCTATGTCAAGTCGCGGCAGAGCCGGGCCGCGCGGGCCGCGGAAGGAGCGGCCGCCGTGCTCGATGGCTATCCGATGGACCATTCCCTGCAAAAGCTCCGTGAGATGAAGGCCGTGGGCGCAGGAGCCGTGCGGGAAGCCGCCAGGAAGTATCTCGACACGGGATCCTGCTATGAGCTCACGGTGGCTCCAGGTCCGGGATGATGCAGGCAAACAATTTTTGCCCGGCGGGCAAAAAAAGCTTTACAAAGGAACGCCTGTCGGGTAAAGAGGATGCCGTTCAGGGAACAGTGCAGGAAATTAAATCTTGCCATGACGTTTCTTTCCGTGTAATGTTCCTACCTGCTGCTGGCGTAGCTCAACTGGCAGAGCAGCTGATTTGTAATCAGCAGGTTGCGGGTTCAACTCCCATCGCCAGCTCCATTTTTCCCGGGCTGGCAGGCTGGGATGATATTTCCCGGAAGGTCCTTCCGGGCATCTTGCAGGAAGCACGCTTCTCCTGCAGGATGAGGCAGGGATGATATCCCTGCGAAGCGTGGTGGGGTTCCCGAGCGGCCAAAGGGAACAGACTGTAAATCTGTCGACGTAAGTCTTCGGTGGTTCGAATCCACCCCCCACCACCAGCGAAAGCTGGTTTGGCTGTAGGAGGCAGTGCGCGCTGTCAAAGGACTACGGCAACAGGCGGGAATAGCTCAACGGCTAGAGCATCAGCCTTCCAAGCTGAGGGTTGCGGGTTCGAATCCCGTTTCCCGCTCCACCGTCGAAACAAAGTCGCTTCCTTTTTCTCGTGCGCGTCAGTCCGTTTTGCAGGACTTTTTTTATCTTTAATGCATGGCGGATGCTGGCGAGCAAAGGGCGCAGCAACATTAGAAACATTTTTTTCAGGGAGTTCACCATGGGCAAGGAAAAATTCAATCGCAGCAAGCCGCATGTCAACATCGGCACCATCGGCCACATCGACCACGGCAAGACCACCCTCACCGCCGCCATCACCAAGATCGCCGGCCTGAAGGGCCAGGGCAAGTATGTCGCCTATGACGACATCGACAAGGCCCCCGAAGAAAAAGAGCGCGGCATCACCATCTCCACTGCTCACGTTGAGTACGAGACCGACAAGCGCCACTATGCCCACGTGGACTGCCCCGGCCACGCCGACTACATCAAGAACATGATCACCGGCGCCGCCCAGATGGACGCCGCCATCATCGTGGTCGCCGCCACCGACGGCCCCATGCCCCAGACCCGTGAGCACATCCTCCTTGCCCGCCAGGTCGGCGTGCCGCAGATCCTTGTTTTCATGAACAAGTGCGACCAGGTCGATGATCCCGAGCTCCTGGACCTCGTTGAGATGGAAATGCGCGAACTGCTTTCCGACAACGGCTTCCCCGGCGACGACGTCCCGGTCATCCGCGGTTCCGCCCTTGAGGCCCTGCACTGCGAAGACTGGCACGACGAAAAGGCCAAGTGCATACTCGAACTGCTCGACGCCTGCGACTCCTACATCCCCGATCCCATCCGCGAAGTGGACAAGCCCTTCCTCATGCCCATCGAGGACGTGTTCTCCATCTCCGGCCGCGGCACCGTCGTTACCGGCCGTGTTGAGCGCGGCATCGTGAAGGTCGGCGACGTCGTCGAGATCGTGGGCATCCGTCCCACCGTCAGCACCACCGTCACCGGCGTTGAAATGTTCCGCAAGCTGCTCGACCAGGGCCAGGCCGGCGACAACATCGGCGCCCTGCTCCGCGGCATCAAGCGTGAAGACGTGGAACGCGGCCAGGTCCTTGCCGCGCCCAAGTCCATCACCCCGCACACCAAGTTCAAGTGCGAAGTGTACGTGCTGAAGAAGGAAGAAGGCGGCCGCCATACCGGTTTCCACGACGGCTACCGCCCGCAGTTCTACTTCCGCACCACTGACATCACCGGCACCATCCGCCTTGAAGACGAAAAGGGCATGGTGCTCCCCGGCGACAACGCCACGTTCATCGCCGAGCTCATCAACCCCATCGCCATGGCCAAGGGCCAGCGCTTCGCTATCCGTGAAGGCGGCCGCACCGTTGGCTCCGGCGTTGTGACGGAAATCCTGGAGTAGCACATGCGCGTCAATATCCTGCTCGCATGCACTGAGTGCAAGCGCCGCAACTACGCCACTGTCAAAAACAAGAAGAACACTACTGGCCGTCTTGAGGTCAAGAAGTATTGTCCGTGGGATAAGAAACATACGACTCATCGCGAGTCCAAGTAGTGCTTCATAGCGCAGGCCAGTAGCTCCAACGGCAGAGCGGCGGTCTCCAAAACCGCATGTTGGGGGTTCGAATCCCTCCTGGCCTGCCATTTCTTTTGTCTTTTCAGTTTGAGGCTAATATGAGCAAAAAGAAGGATGAGACCGCGGAACAGGCATCCAAGACTGCTGCGGACAAGCCAGTTTCTGGCAATGCCGCCGTCAAGGATCGCCGCAGCCTTTCCTCGCGGATTGCGGAGTTTAAGGAATATCTTATCCTTTCTCGCCGCGAGCTGAACAAGGTCAGCTGGCCGGACTGGAAAGAAACACGCAAGACGAGCCTTGTCGTGCTTGGCTTTGTGGCCGTCATGGCGATCCTGCTGGGTCTGGTGGACCTTATCCTGTCGGGCCTGATCAGGCTCGTGCTCTCATAGTTCCCATCACCTGTCGAATCCGAAGGGTTTAAGTTATGGCTGAAAATGAAACCGTAAGCAGCGTGGAAGAAGCCAGGCCCATTGATAGAAGCAAGGGGCGCTGGTACATACTGCACACGTACTCTGGCTTTGAGCAGAGGGTGGAGCAGGAGATCCGTCAGCTTATGGTCGACGGCGAACTTGGCGACACCATATATGAGGTCGTCGTACCGACGGAAAAGGTCGAGGAGCTGGGGAAAAACAACAAAAAAAGAACGGTGACCCGCAAGCTGTTTCCGGGATATGTGATGGTGCGCATGACCATCACCCCCGATTCAGACATGTCCTGGCTCAAGATCCAGAACCTGACGCGCGTCACGGGCTTTGTCGGCGGGAAGAACAAACCGGCGCCCATGGATCAGGAAGAGGCCGAACGCCTCCTCAACATCATGGAATCAAGCCAGCTGCAGCCTCGCCCCAAGTTCAATTTCGAGCATGGGGAGGAAGTCCGCGTCATCGATGGACCGTTCAGCGGGTTCAACGCCACGGTCGACGACGTGAACTATGACAAGGGCAAGCTCAAGGTCAATGTTTCCATTTTTGGCAGGTCAACGCCCGTGGAGCTTGAATTCACCCAGGTCGCCAAGGGCTGACACGGTCTAAAGTCTAAAATGTAATCCGCCGCCCGGCGGCGTTTTATAAGGAACAGGGAAATGGCTAAGAAAGAAGTGGCCAAGATAAAACTGCAGATACCCGCAGGAGCGGCAAACCCCTCTCCGCCGGTCGGTCCCGCACTTGGTCAGCAGGGCGTCAACATCATGGGTTTCTGCAAGGAATTCAACGCCCGCACCCAGGACCAGAAAGGCATGATCATCCCCGTGATCATCACCGTCTATGCCGATCGTTCATTCACCTTCGTCACCAAGACGCCGCCCGCACCGGTGCTCCTGCTCAAGGCCGCCAAGGTCGAAAAGGGCTCCGGCGAACCGAACCGCAACAAGGTCGGAAGCGTCACGGCTGCACAGATCGAGGAGATCGCCAAGCTCAAGATGCCCGACCTGAACTGCAAGGATCTTGACGGCGCTGTCCGTTCGATCATGGGCACTGCCCGCAGCATGGGGCTTGAAGTTAAATAGGCAGCGTATCAGAGATGATTGGGACGCATCACGCGTCACGCCTGTTTAGTTGGATTCGGCAGCACTGCGCATGATGGCGCAGGAGATTCAGAACGACAAGCGAAAAGGAAACAAACATGCCAAAGCATGGTAAAAATTATCGCAACGCTCTGTCAGGCATAGACTTGACCCAGCGTTTTTCCGTGGAGGATGCCGTTGCCAAGGCGCTCGGCGCATCCTTCGCAAAATTTGACGAGACGGTCGAAGTCGCTCTCAGGCTTGGTGTGGACCCCAAGTATTCTGACCAGATGGTCCGTGGCGCGGTCTCCCTGCCGCACGGGCTTGGCAAGACCGTCCGCGTCGCCGTTTTCTGCAAGGGCGACAAGCAGGCTGAAGCCAAGGAAGCCGGCGCTGACTATGTGGGCGCCGAAGACCTCGTCGCCCAGATCAAGGGCGGATGGCTCGAATTCGACGCCGCTGTGGCCGCCCCTGACGTCATGGCCCTCGTCGGCCAGGTCGGCCGCATCCTCGGCCCCCGCGGCCTGATGCCCAATGCCAAGACGGGCACCGTCACGTTCGATGTGGCCAAGGCCGTCCAGGAACTCAAGGCAGGCCGCGTGGACTTCAAAGTCGACAAGGCCGGCGTGCTCCATGCCCCGCTCGGGAAGGTCTCTTTCGGTCCGGAAAAGATCCTCGGCAACCTCAAGGCCTTCCTTGATGCCGTCAACCGGCTGAAGCCTTCTTCGGCCAAGGGGCAGTACCTTGTATCCATGGCTGTCACCACGACGATGGGCGCCGGGTTCAAGGTGGACATGGCCCTGCTGAAAAAATTTATTGAAGGCTAGCTGCATAAGCGCCTTCAATGTGGCTAGAGGCGGAATTTCGAGTCGAAGACAGCAGGCGGCGAAAGCCTTAATTTCCTGCTCAGACCAAATCTTTGGCTCGGCAATTCCACAAGGCAAACCCTCTATCGTGAGGAGCATCACGTGAAGAACAGGTCTGAAAAAGCCGTCATAATCGAGCAGGTGAAGGATTACGCTTCCCGTGCCTCGTTTGCGGTCGTGACCGACTTCAAGGGTATGTCGGTGGAAGAGCTGACCGGGCTCCGTGTGGCGCTGCGCGCCGCAGGCGGCGAATACCACGTCGTCAAAAACACGCTCGCCCGCATCGCTTTGGACTCCACCGGGCACAAGTCTGTCATTCCTTCGCTGAAAGACAACTGTGCCATTGCCCTTGGGTTCAATGATCCTGTTGGTGTTGCCAAGGCGCTCACGGAATATGCCAAGACACAGCCCAAACTGGAGATCCGCCAGGGAAGCCTTGACGGAAAGGGCCTCACGCCCGCCCAGGTCGGCGACCTTGCCAAGCTCCCTTCCAAGGAACAGCTGCTGGCACAGGCATTGGCTACCATGAACGCCGTTCCCACCAACTTTGTTTCCCTCATGGCGAATATGATCCGCCCGCTGCTCTACGCCCTCAAGGCCATAGAAGAGAAGAAGGCCGCATAACCGCCAGGCGAATCTCCGCCTCAACCCCAAAGACGAATATCAAGGAGTCACTACCATGGCTGATGTCACCAAGGAACAGGTTGTCGAATTCATTGCCAACATGACCGTTCTCGAACTTGCCGAATTCATCAAGGAACTCGAAGAGAAGTTCGGCGTTTCCGCCGCCGCCCCCGCCGTTGCCGTCGCCGCCGCTCCCGCCGCCGGAGCCGCCCCGGTCGAAGAAGAAAAGACCGAGTTCGACGTCATCCTCAAGGAAGTCGGCGCCAACAAGATCGCCGTCATCAAGGTCGTCCGCGCCCTCACCGGCCTTGGCCTCAAGGAAGCCAAGGACAAGGTCGACGGCGCTCCCGCCACCCTCAAGGAAGGCGTTTCCAAGGAAGATGCCGAGGAAGCCAAGAAGCAGCTCACCGAAGCTGGCGCCGTCTGCGAGATCAAGTAGGCTCTGCCATGCCGATAGGAAAGCCCCCGCAAGGGGGCTTTTTTTTAGGCAAAATTTATCTTGCTTTTTTTTTCGAATTTTTTTATTTTTTCCTGCTCAAAGGTAATTTTTTCGGACGGGAACGCGGTCTTTCTTTTGAAGCACCCAGACAGGCGGAAACAAATGCTGTTCTAACGCGCCTTCTTTCTTGAAGAAGGTCGCTTTTTTGCGCTTTTTTTCCGTATTGCAGCGTCACGTCCGATCATGCCCCGGCACAGCCGGTCAAGACATTCAGAGGTAGAGTAATGGGCCAGCTTATAAAGCAATTCGGCAAGATCAAAGTATCCGTTCCCATTCCGCACCTTTTGAATCTTCAGGTGGACTCTTACAACGCCTTTCTGCAGGAAGGGCGCAAGCCGGAAGAACGTGACCCGCATGCCGGTCTCGAAGGCGTCTTCCGCTCCGTGTTCCCCATTGAGGATTACAATCGAACCGCCAGCCTCGAATATCTGGGCTACGAGATCAGCGAACCCAAGTTCGACCAGGCGGAGTGCATCACCAACGGGCTCACCTACGAAGCTCCGCTGCGGATCAAGGTGCGCCTTGACATATACGACAAGGACGACAACGGCGGCCGCACCTACCGCGACGGCAAAGAGCAGGACATTTTCTTCGGCACGCTCCCGCTGATGACGGAAAAGGGCACCTTCATCGTCAACGGCACGGAACGCGTCATCGTCAACCAGCTCCAGCGTTCCCCCGGCATCCTCTTTGAACACGACGGCGGCAAGACCCACAGCTCCCACCATATCCTGTATTCCTGCCGCATCATCCCCATGAGGGGCTCGTGGATCGATTTCGATTTCGACCATAAAGACGTGCTCTACGCCCGCATCGACCGCCGCAGGAAGATGCCCGCCACCATCCTGTTCAAGGCCATGGGCATGACCAGCCAGCAGATACTCGACACCTTCTACGACAGCGTCGAGTACCATTTTGACGGCGACCGCGTGTTCGTCAAGCCTGATGCAAAACTTTTCGAAGGGTTCCAGGCCTATTCCGACATCACCGCCCCCGACGGCAAAGTGATCGTCAAGCAGGGGAAGAGGCTCTCCGGCCTCGATTGGAAGAAGGTCGCCAAGGCCGGCGTCGAACGCATGGAGATCCCTTCCGACTACCCCCTGGGCCTGTACCTGGCCCAGGATGTCCTCAACAGCGAGACCGGCGAGATCATTGCGGAAGCCGGCGAAGAAGTGCGTGAGGGCATCATCGAGAAAGTCCGTGAACTGGGCATTTCCAGCCTGCGGATGCTGCATACCAGGGGCAAGGACACGTCGACGTCGATCATCGACACGCTCAAGCTCGACAGGATCGCCAACACCGAAAAGGCGCAGGAAGAGATCTACCGCCGCATGCGCCCCAGCTCCCCGCCCACTCCCGAAGCCGCCAAGACCTTCTTCGACAATATCTTCCGCAACAACGAGTACTACAACCTTTCTGCTGTCGGACGCTACAAGATCAACCTCCGCCTGGGGCTGAACATCGACAAGGACGTCAACACCCTCACCGATGAAGACATCATCACGGCGATCAAGATCCTTGTCCGCATGAAGGACACCAACGCCAAGCCCGACGATATCGACCACCTGGGCAACAGGCGCGTGCGCCTTGTGGGCGAACTTGTCGAAAACCAGTACCGCATCGGCCTGGTGCGCATGGAACGCGCCATCAAGGAGCGCATGAACATCCAGCAGGATGTTTCGCAGTACCTGCCGCACGACCTCATCAACCCCAAGCCTGTCTCTGGGGTCCTCAAGGAATTTTTCGGGACGTCGCAGCTTTCCCAGTTCATGGACCAGACGAACTCGCTTTCCGAAGTCACCCACAAGCGCCGGCTCTCCGCCCTCGGACCGGGAGGGCTCAACCGCGAGCGCGCCGGCTTTGAAGTGCGCGACGTGCACACCTCGCACTACGGGCGCATATGCCCCATCGAGACCCCCGAAGGTCCGAACATCGGCCTCATCGTTTCGCTGACGACGTATGCCAAGGTCAACGAGTTCGGCTTCATCGAGACCCCCTACCGCAAGGTCAAGGACGGCTGCCCGACCGATGAGATCGTTTTCATGGACGCTTCGTGCGAGAAAAACGAGATCATCGCCCAGGCAGATGAGCCTGTGGAAAACGGACGCTTCAAGGAAGAGAACCTCACCGTGCGCACGACGGAAAACGGCGACGTGCTCATCATGAACCGCGACGAAGTCACGCTCCAGGACATCTCTCCGAGCCAGATGGTCTCCATTTCCGCAGCCCTCATCCCCTTCCTGGAGCATGATGACGCCAACCGCGCCCTCATGGGATCCAACATGCAGCGCCAGGCGGTCCCCCTGCTCCGCTCTGAACGCCCCCTTGTCGGCACGGGCATGGAATATGACGTGGCAAGGGACTCCGGAGCCTGCCTTCTCGCCGAAGGCGACGGCATCGTGCGCTATGCCGATGCCGACCGCATCATCGTCGCCTACGACGACATGTACCTGGAAGACAAGGGCGGCATCCGCAGCTACGACCTCCTCAAGTTCCATAAATCCAACCAGAACTCCTGCTTCGGGCAGAAGCCCACCTGCAAGCCCGGACAGCGCGTGCGCAAGGGCGACATCCTTGCCGACGGGCCCGGCATCGAGAACGGCGAGCTTGCCTTGGGCAAGAACCTTGTCGTGGCCTTCATGCCCTGGTGCGGATACAACTACGAAGACGCCGTGCTCATTTCCGAGCGCGCCGTGCGCGACGACATCTACACCTCCATCCATATCGAAGAATTCGAGGTGTTCGCCCGCGACACGAAGCTGGGACCGGAGGAGATCACCCGCGACATCCCCAACCTTGGCGAGGATATGCTGCACAACCTCGATGCCAGCGGCATCATCCGCATCGGAGCCTCGGTGAAGGCAGACGACATCCTCGTGGGCAAGATCACGCCCAAGGGCGAGACGCAGCTCACCCCGGAAGAAAAGCTCCTCCGCGCAATCTTCGGCGAAAAGGCGCGCGACGTGAAGAACAGTTCCCTCAAAGTCCCGCCGGGGATCGAAGGCACCGTCATCGACGTCAAGGTGTTCAACCGCCGTTCCAGTGAGAAGGACGACCGCATCCGCGAGATAGAAGAGTACGAGATCGCCCGCATAGACCGCAAGGAACACGACCATATCCGTGCCCTCACCGACAACACGCGCGAACGCATGCGTCCCTTGATGGAAGGGCAGGCCCTGGGCATGGACATCCCGGGCAAGGGCAAGGGCGAGATCCTTGCCAGGGAAGGCGAGCCCCTCACCTGGGAAGTCATGGAGCAGCTGCCCATCAAAAAGCTGGGCGGCATCCTTAAAAACCGTGACATCAACGCCCAGGTCTTCGAGATGCTCGCCACATACGACCGCCAGATCGACATCCTCAAAAAGCTTTATGATTCCAAGCGGGAGAAAGCCACAGAGGGTGACGACCTGCAGGCTGGCGTCCTGAAGAGCGTCAAGGTGCACGTGGCCATCAAGCGCAAGCTCTCGGTGGGCGACAAGATGGCAGGACGCCATGGCAACAAAGGCGTCGTCTCCATGATCCTGCCGGAAGAGGACATGCCTTTCTTCAAGGACGGACGTCCCGTGGACGTGGTGCTCAACCCCCTGGGCGTGCCTTCCCGAATGAATATCGGGCAGATCATGGAAACGCACCTGGGATGGGCCGCCAAGGAACTCGGGCGCCAGCTCGCCGACATGGTCGACAAGGGCGTGGCCATGAAAAAGCTGCGCAGCGAAGTCAAGGACATCTTTGCCGCCGACCTCCCCTCCGTACGTTCCGGGGGCATGCTCATCGACGACCTCGTCGACAGCATGAGCGATGACGAGCTCAGGGACGCCGTGCGTGCGCTGCGCAAGGGCATCATCACCAAGACGCCGGTGTTCGACGGAGCCCATGAAAGCCAGATCTGGGAATGGCTCGAGCGGGCAGGCCTCCCGACAGACGGCAAAACACAGCTGTTCGACGGACGCACGGGCGAACCCTTTGCCAACAAGGTCACGACGGGCGTGATGTACTACCTTAAATTGCACCACCTCGTCGACGAAAAGATCCATGCGCGCTCCACAGGTCCCTACTCCCTGGTCACGCAGCAGCCGCTGGGCGGCAAAGCTCAGTTCGGCG
>JAEEGI010002333.1_pt1 | contig 46845 bp, 40 predicted proteins | sample 8958751 | NCBI WGS metagenome assembly JAEEGI01 (sample SAMN16246545, study PRJNA631951) | gut metagenome | biome: gut microbiome; feature: rumen; material: KS-attached | host: Bos | place: Iran: Karaj | collected 2018-10
CTGTTTTCCGAAAATTGCAACATTGAGTGAATAATCTCCTACGGAAACCGGATTGTAATATCCATTTGCCTTAAGCAGTTTAATTTCCTGAGCAGTTTTTATTTTATGAAAGATAAATGTTCCTGACACAATCACTAATAATACTGCAAGTACTATCAGGAAAATAATTCTTATAATTCTAGTTGTTTTAACTTTCTTTTTCATATATCTAATACAATTTCTCCTTTTAGTACGTTAAACTGGAATATTTCGTAACACTATCCATGATTAATACATGGTTCTAGTCCTGAAGACTCTGTATTTCTTTGATCAGTGCATCCTGCTTCTTTGTCTCTGAAAATACTCTATAGTAATATAATCCAGCCAGAAAGATGTATGGTATCGTGAATGAACGAAAGAATTCAAACCATCCTTTAGGAGTTATTGGAGATACAAATACACTTATTAGAAGAAGCATGCCCCCTATAAGAACGCATGCGATAAGGTACTGCGCCACCATCATAAAGAGTGGACTGAAGTTATCGAATAGTTTATGAAGGAAAAGGACAAATGTTGCAATAGTACAGGTTGCGAACATAACCAGTACATTTATGTTATTAGTCTCAGTTCCTGCTAAGATATTTACTATAGCGCCAAGTACAGATACAAATGTATAGGCACAGCAGAGTTCCAAAAGAAACCCCTTCACTTTGCCCATACGTTCATTCTTTTTATTCGAAGCATTTGTATCAAATGATTTATCACTCATTATCCCATCCTCCTCATTCTCTGAAGGTATTCCTTAAAACTCTTGTTGTAGCTTCTGTTGATGCAGATTCTGTCGCCGTTATCGAAGGAAGCATATACCTTCATGTTGACATCCGGTTTTAACTGCTTAATCTTATAAATGTTGATAAGATTGGACTTTGATACTCTGACAAAGCCATAATTCCATAGCACTTCTTCGCAATTAGCAAGAGTATCCATAATTCGGAATACACCATCCTTTGTATATGCAAAGAGCTTTCTGTCTACATGATCAAGGTAGTAGATTTCCTTTGCATCAAGGATAATCTCCTCGCCATCATCTATCTCTTCATCAGCGGGGCGACCACTTAGAGTAGGTCGCTCAGACCTCACTGTATCTATCAGTTGCTTGATAACCGGGCGCATATTGGCAAAATGTATATCAACCTTTTCTTCTATTATATTCTTATCTTCATATAGATTCAGCTTCATTTTTGTTCCTGTTCAACTTACATTGTAGATTTCTAAAAATACTATTTTATATTTCCATTCAGGAATTCTTCAACGCTATCCATATACTCTTCCGGATAGTCAATAATTCCTTCGATGTGTGCACTGTCGAAGTGTACAATCTGCTTATTATCACAAGCTATGTTATTATAAACCATCTCAACCTGATTAGGAAGACACACTTCGTCTCTATCTGAACATATAACAAGTGTAGGTATATTATCATTTGCTACAACTTTTATAGTATCCCCATCATCATAGTTCATCTTGTTTACTACGTTCATATAAAACTTGCTTGTACCGGTAAGGTACTGAGCCATAAAGCTTTCTGTATCACCGTCTCCGAACATCTCTTTAAGAACAAGCTCCATTCCCGGAACCGGACTATCACATATAACTGCATCGGCAGCGTTTACATTACCGGGTGTGACATTTGAAGCATAGATAGCTGCTGTCTGAGCTCCCATAGATTGACCATGTACATATACAGTTTTCTTACCTAGTGTTTCTCTCGCATATTCAACCATGGCGCGTACATCAAGCTGTTCATTTATACCAAATGTAACTCTATCGTCAGCGTTTTTACCACAGCCTCTCTGATCAATAGCTATTACATCGTAGCCTCTCTTAAGATACCCTTCAGCAAGCGGCGCTGCACAGGCTCTGTCACCACCTGCACCGTGAACCAGAATAACTATTTTGTCGCTGTCAGTGCTATAGTATGTAGCAGGAACTGTGTTTCCATCCTCTGCAGTAGCAGTGATTTCTGTTCCCTTATATGTATCTTCAAAAGCTTTGTAGTCATAATCCCAAAGTTCCATCTGTTTTATACTATTATCATGCGTGTTTTTACCTTCATTCTGATGAAGTATCTTATCTGCTATAAATCCTCCAAAAGCAAATGAGCCAACGGCTGCAAGCACAAGAAGTGCGCTCACTGTTATAATAATTTCCTTTTTTAATCTGTTCTTCTTCATGATTTTGTCTCCTTCATTTGTTTGATGAGGTTACTCTATCATAAAAAAGAGAGTCACGTACGAAAATCTGCACAAGTTGCATATTGTGATGTACAAGTTGCAAAAATATATGATTATGACCTTTGTCCGTTATGTTTTGAGACCTTCGATAATAATATTTACTAGAATATAGCCTACTATCGACTTATCATGACAACACGTATTTCTCAGCAACTCAGCTATGGATTTAGTGCTGCCTCTATAACTGAAATACTCCTGCACACTCTCTGAAAAATCTCGTCTGCTGATTCTTTCTGCCCATGCATATACCAAACGTTGATCACGGACGGAATTCTTCTATCCTCTTATTCTATCTTAAGTATGTCATAGTCACCTTCTGTTTTATTGTAAACATGTTTCCCGATAATTGATAGAACCTTCCTGATATCCTCTATATAATCACTTGCAAATTCTATATATGAATTCTTTTTATCAGCTTCATTCTCTTTATCATAGCTGTCATAACAATACACGTCGAACTCATCCAATATATCTTCCAAAGGATACTGGGAAATATAGGAATCTGCAGGCTCATTTTCTCCTAATTCCGGCTCAGGCTCAAAAACTATCGATGTTACATATATCATATTTTCTTTGTCTGTATCAGGACATTGTTCTTCATACACAACATCTTCTTGCATATGAATACCCTCTATATCACGGTAATACATTTTTCCTTCATACGTCAGTATCAAAAAATCCTCAAGAAGATTTCCAGTTCCTTTCTCCCAACCGTCAGACTTCTTTAGTCTATCCGCCAGATTAGCATCCTCGCATTGCTTTAGCGCCAGACTTTGCACATTGCCGGACATTTCTTCCTTTGTCTTATATATCATATCTTCTATCTTTTCATATTCTGGCGTACCATACTTTTCCGCCTCATAAAATCTTATATTTTTCATGTACTTAATCCTCCATTATAAATTTATATACAGGTACCACTTCAATTGTTAGATTATCTTTTGTAATTGTACGCTCTTCTTCATTGGTTACAATAATCAGGCGCTTTACTCCTTCTGTTTTTGTAGCAAAAGACAAGAGACTTTTTATTTCCCTATCTTCTGCTGTTTCCAAATTGTATGCAACCTGAATAGCACAACTTTCTTCCGGAAGGTAAAAATCAATATCAACTCCCGTTTGCGTAGATTTGAAATAATATACTTCATCGCCGTATCTGCGCTTTAAATATACCGCAACAGCGTTCTCTAAAAGTGCTGATGGTTTATCTATAAGAAACAACGAAAGAATTCCATTATCATAAAAATAAAATCGTGGAGTACTCTCTTTAATATGTTGCGATTCATGTTTGCATCCAACTATCATATTATCACGATACTACATCTTATATTTTATCGTGCGCACACGATAATTGCAAGCATAATTATCGTTCGTACAAGACAAAATCAAATGTTCGATAATAATATTTACTGGAATAGAACTATTGTTAATTGCTCCATCTGATTACAGGCTGATTGTATTCCATATTTTCATCAAGTCCCGACCCCTCACGTTTTTTCCAAAAACGAAGTGTAAAAGACATATTTCTTTCGCATTCTTCGACCAAGGCATTGCCATCATCGAAAGAAGCAAATACTACAAAGCTGGCATCCGGGTAACTCTCAACTAATTGATTTATCCAGCCTTTCATAATCCCAATTGTTTTTTCGAAAAGAAGCATCTTGTCATTATTCGAAATGTTTACTTCATTTCCAGCCCATTCCAACCAAGAAAGATCAGTATCTTCATTGATACTTCTGTCCATACCACAAAAGTTTCCTACTCCAAAATAAGCTCTTCCAAACGGATCTTTCTTCGTCCAAATCGAGTAGCCGGTATCAGGCGTAATCTCATTAATCAGAGCCGAATCAAATTCTTTCTTTAAAAGTTCATTTAATTGTATATCCATCATATTCCGGTATAATTATTTTAACTATTAACAGGCTTTCCGGTTAATATATCGATTTTCATATCTTTCCATCCTCCGGGAGGATCCATCTCGCAAGAAATATACATAATCTGACCTTCTATTCCATCACACACAATGCCATCAACCGCTATCTGATCACTCTTCCAAACAATATTAGCATCTATATCAAATGCGATAATATTCTCACAACCAAGTATATAAATACAATCTTTGTTTTTTACAAAGTAACCAAAATATCCGTCTACAGAAACTCTATTAAAAGTGAAATCCTTAAGATTAATTACATATACACCTTCGTAATAATTTCCGATATATAAATAATCTCCAATGATAATCGAATCTATAAAAAAATCACCACCAATAAGTTTATTCACCTCTACAGACAAAAATGGTGTAGCATCTTTATAAACATAGAAGATTTTTCCATTTCCGATACCTATCCTTTTAACAGTTTCAAACTCATAATTATATTCATTATTTACTGTGTAATTCATCAAAAACCCCTTATAACTATTACTTCCGGTATAATGCTACATCATAATTTGATTTTTCTTCTTATAATCAGATGATGAAAGAATGCAATATTAACGAAATCCTGTATTTCAGAAACCCTCGTCAAGATTAAATATATCCGTATCGGTCTCCATATTCCTTTCGTGCTTCTGCCGTCCATTTGGAGATGAAATCCGTCTTCGCATCTGTATATGCATCCCGGTCATGCTCATATTGTTTCCAAAGCTGGAGCTTCAAGGTTTCATATTCTTTTGCCACGGCAGGATGCTCGTTCAAATAATCACGGAAGTACAGTTCATCATTGTCCCCGGAGTACCGCAGATGGATATGATATACTTTATCCGCAAATCCGGTTTCAGTATATCCCTTATTAAGTGAAATCCGGTTTGCCTCGGCGTTCATAACGGTAAACCCGCTCTGTTCCAATAGTTGTGCTATATCTTTCATGTCAGTGCTTTGAGGAATCTCAATCATCACATCAACAATATTTTTAGCCCATATTCCCTGAATGGCGGTGCTTCCGATATGACTGATCCGCACAACAGGCTGAGCAGCTAAAAGACCGGTCAGCGTTTGCCTGATCTCATTGAAGCTATCTTTCCACCGATCATCGTGCGGCACAAGAAAGATGGGAAACAATGCCCATAACTCTTCCAATGTCATTTTAGATAAATCTTTTCCCATGCCAAAGGCCTCCATAAATCCCGATTTTGTCTAATATTAAATCATTTATTGTTTTCTACTTCTTGTGACCGCCGACCATTTCGTTGCGTTCCATAGCGGTAGCGCCTTCTTGCATATTCAGACCCTTGACAACGGCGTTTTTACCATATCGGTCTCTGATGCTGATTAGGGCTTCCTGCATCCTGCGCTCCTTGTCGAGCTCGGCGTCTTCTTTCTTTTTTGCCTGTTCCTCAGCTTCATAGTCGCGAAACAGGCTCAACTGCTCTGGTGGCGCGTCCTCTTCAAGTTTTTTTACTTCCTGAACGGTCAATAGCCGCCCTACACCGATATTGAACCTGCGTACGGTAAGGTTTCTATCAACGATCGAATCATAGATTTCAGCGACGGCGTCGATGATCCTGCGACTGGATGACATGTAACGTCCCAGATTTTTTGACCCATGAACACGCTGCGGAACCTGTCTCCCGTAATGATCCGTTCTGATGGCCCCTTTATACTGAGACGCAATCTTGGGATCGGTAAGATTTGAGGTATCGTATCCGACGTCGAGAACGACCTGATCCGTCATCAGTCCCTTCCGGACAAGATCCACAGAGAGAAGATCCGCCATTTCCTGAATAACGATCCTGCCTTCATCGAATGAATACGGTCTGGTCAGCACCTGCCCGGAGCTCAGGCTTTTTGATTCGGGAACGTACGCCTTGCAGTCAGCGATCTCAGTAGGCTCCCAGCCCCAGGCGTGATCTATCAGCAGTTCTGCGTTGATCCCGAAAAGTCTGTAAAGAAGATCTTCATTATAATAATCCTGTTTTTTGCCTACGGAACATCTTGCTATGTCCCCCATGGTGTACATACCGTATTTTTCAAGCTTTTTGGAGATGCCCCTTCCGACCCGCCAGAAATCCGTAAGCGGACGGTGGTCCCAGAGGAGCCTTCGGTAACTCATCTCATCCAGTTCCGCTACGCGTACACCGTCCTTGTCGGCAGGCATATGCTTTGCAACGATGTCCATGGCCACCTTGCTCAGGTAAAGGTTTGTTCCGATCCCTGCCGTAGCAGTAATGCCCGTGTTTTTCAGAACGTCCCTCACCATGGTCATAGCCAGTTCGTGAGCCGTCATCCTGTATGTGTTAAGGTAGGCCGTGGCATCGATAAACACCTCATCCACCGAATAGACCGTAATGTCCTCCGGGGCTATATATTTAAGGTACACTCCCAGAATATCGGTACTGTATTTCATGTAAAGCGCCATTCTCGGCGGTGCCTGTATAAAATCCGCCTCGAGAGAGGGATCCTTTTCCAGTTCGTTTCCGAAAACAGACTTTCCCTTAAATTCTCTTCCCGGTGCGTTCACCCTTCGTTCGGAATTGACCTCGGTCATCCTTTGCAGCACCTCAAAAAGCCTTGGTCTCCCGGGTATGCCGAATTTCTTCAGCGTAGGGGAGACAGCAAGGCATATGGTCTTGGAAGTTCTTTCCGGATCCGCCACCACAAGGTTTGTATTAAGAGGATCCAAGCCGCGGGAGATGCATTCCACCGAGGCATAGAAAGATTTGAGGTCGATTGCGATATATTGTCTTTCCATTATTTCCTGTATATTTTCTTAAGGTTGATCCTGAGTGCATTCATGCAGACACAGAAGCTTGAAAGGCTCATTGCCGCTGCTCCGAACATAGGCTTTAATTCCAGACCGAAGAGGGGTATCCACGCACCCGCGGCGATCGGAATTCCTAATATATTGTATATGAATGCCCAGAACAGGTTTTCTTTGATATTTGTCAATGTGATCCTGCTGAGTCTGATAGCCGCAACAAGATCCGTGAGTCTGCTCTTTACAAGTACAACGTCCGCAGCATCGATCGCAACGTCCGTTCCTGCGCCTATGGCTATGCCCGAATCCGCCGTTGTGAGTGCGGGTGCATCATTGATGCCGTCTCCGACCATTGCGGTTTTCCCCTGTTTCTTCAGCTCGTTCACCGTGTTTGCCTTGATGTCCGGTGTGACTCCCGCCACCACCTCGTCTATGCCCGCAAGCTTCGCAACGGCTTGTGCGGTGTTTTCCGAGTCACCGGTGAGCATTACGACACGTATGCCCATTTCCTTGAGTTCTTCAATGGCTTCTTTGGATTCCTCCTTGATCTTGTCCGCAACAGCGATAAAGCCGAGGAACCTTCCGTCATAGGCAAAGAGCAGTGGTGTCTTCCCTTCCTTTGAAAGTCTTTCCGCAGCCTTCGCCGTTTCTCCTTCCATAAAGTTTTCCCATGCAATGCCCTTCTTCAGGTAGGCGGCATTTCCGCCGATCAGTTCTTTCCCCTTGTATCTGCCTCTCAATCCGCTGCCGGGCAACACCTCGAACTCCTCAAGTCCGTCATCGGACAATGCATAATCCCCGGCCTCGAAATACTTTACCACCGCCTTGGCCAAAGGATGCTCACTCCTCATTTCCAGAATGTAAGCCAGCCTCAGCAGTTCTTCCTCCGATACGCCTTCCGCGGGTACTATGTCCGTAATGGCAGGTTCTCCGGTCGTCACCGTACCTGTCTTGTCCAGTGCGACTATCTCGGTTCTTCCCGCAGTTTCAAGAGAAGCTGCCGTTTTGAACAGAATGCCGTTTCTCGCTCCGACTCCGTTACCGACCATAATGGCAACCGGAGTTGCAAGCCCCAGTGCGCAGGGGCAGCTGATCACAAGCACCGATATCGCTCTCTCCAGGGCATATCCGGGCTCGGCAAAGCCTTTCGCCGCGAACCATATGATAAAGGTCACGAACGCAATGCCTATAACGGTGGGTACGAACACTCCGGATACCTTATCCGCAAGTTTGGCAATGGGCGCCTTCGTTGCGGCGGCGTCGCTGACCATCTTGATTATCTGCGCCAATGTGGTGTCGTTTCCGACTCTTGTTGCACGGCATTTGATATAGCCGGTCCTGTTGATGGTGGCTGCCGAAACCGTATCTCCCTCTTCCTTGTCGACGGGTATGCTCTCTCCGGTAAGCGCCGCTTCGTTAACGGTACAGGTTCCGGAAATAATGACTCCGTCTACGGGAATGCTCTCACCGGGCTTTACAGCAAAGATATCATCGACCTTGATCTCGGAAACACCGACGATCTTGGAAACCTCTTTGCCGTTTTCGTCGATCGTGATCCTGGTGGCCACCATAGGCTTCAGGTTCATCAGACTCCTCAGCGCATCCGTTGTCTTCCCTTTTGATCTTGCTTCAAGAGTTTTTCCCACCGTGATCAGCACCAGTATCATTGCAGCCGATTCAAAGTAAAGTCCGTGCACCATATGCTCTTCGTTCCCCCGAAGAGTCTGAATGATCGTATAGACCACGCTGTACACGTAAGAAACGCCCGATCCCATGGCTACAAGCGTGTCCATGTTGGGGGATCTGTGGATGGCTCCTTTGAAACCCGAAATGTAAAACTTCCTGTTTATAATGATAACAACAAGTGAAAGCACAGCCTGAGCGATCGCGTTTACCGATCCCTTTTCCAAAAGTGCGGGCAAAGGGAAACCGAACATGTTGTGCCCCATGGACACGTACATAAGGGGGAGCAAAATGCACAGGGAGATCAAAAGCCTCCTTAAAAGGATACCCGTTTCGTCATCTTCTATTTCCTGAGTTTTTCCGGCAGGCATAAGCTTCGCCTTATAACCGGCCTTAACCACCGCATCAATGATGGCCTCGGGAGTCGCATCTCCTTCCACTCCCATGGAATTTGTCAGAAGGCTCACCGCACATTCGTTCACCCCCGGCACCGCCCTTACCGCTTTTTCGACACGAGCGCTGCAGGCGGCGCAGCTCATGCCCTTAACAGAATACTGTTCCATTTTTTCTCCTTTATCGTCAAAATCCGTCGGAGGCGGCTCTCCGCCTCCGACGGGCTGTAAAAGTTTGCCTATCGTAACTCGATTATAACATATCGGTCAAGTCATTGAAAGACCGTTTGACTTTACAGTTGAAAAGCGAAAACGCGTCAAAGTTTATTGCGAATTCAAGCTCTTCGCCCTTACGATTTCTTTTTATTTTTCAATTGTTTTAGAATTGTCGATAAAATGCGTTCAAATGCACTGTCTATGCCGTTTTCGTCCGTTTTTGATTAATTAAATAAACTTGATGAAACCATTAAAATATGTTATTATAAAATACCGACTAAAATCAAAATAGGTTTATTGTCGGAATATTAAATTTGTCCCGAAAGGCAGAAAAGTATGATGTTCGATCTTCAAAAAGCGAATATGACAAAGCGTATCTCCGCTTTTATTTTCGATTTCATAATTACGCTCACACTTGCCGTAGCCTTTGGGACCGTTATTTCTTTCATCACCCGTTACGACAGTCATTACGAAGCTTGTATGACCGTCATTTCGAGATACGAGAAGGAATACGGTATTTTATATTCAATTGATGAAAATGAATACACCTCTCTTTCGGAAGCAGGCAAAAAGAACTACGAAGCCCTTTGCAACGCCATTTCTTCCGACAAGGACTTCATTTACCACAATCATTGCTATCTCAATCTGTCTCTTTTGATCGTTTCACTCGGCCTTTTCCTTGGCGTTCTGGTGGTTAACTATATAATCCCTCTTGTTCTTAAGGACGGAAAAACCTTCGGTAAGAAGATCTTCGGCCTCGGAGTAATGAGGACCGATCATGTAAGAGTTACACCCCTCTTTATTTTCATCCGCACGATCCTCGGTAAATATACAATAGAGATCATGGTTCCCGTTCTCCTTGCCTTTATGATCTACTTCGGCATGATAGGCTCTCTCGGAACCGCATTCATTCTGGTGATGCTTGCGGTCCAGATCATATGCATGATCGTAACAAAGACCAACTCCTGCATCCATGATCTGCTTGCCGGGACTGTGGTCATCGACTTCCCCACACAGAAGATATATGAGACCAGGGAAGAAATGATAGCCGCAAAAGAAAAAAAAGCGGCGGAAAAAGCCGCGAATGCAGCTTACTGATCCCGTTAAAGGAACTCTGTAACGAAATGTACAAGCGAAGTTGAGGTCGCTTGCATATATAAATAAGGATAAAAGGAAGGAACAATATGAAAGTCGTATTGCAAAACGTTACAAAAATTTTCCCCAGCCGTAACAAGAAATCCAACGAGGAGGTTGTTGCGGTCAATAACTTTGATTTCACAATTCCCGACGGAAAGCTTGTGGGTCTTCTCGGCCCTTCCGGATGCGGAAAATCAACCACGCTTTATATGATCTGCGGTTTGCAGAAATTAAGCAGCGGAAGGATATTCTTCGGAGAAGATGATGTTACCGATCTCTCTCCCGAAAACAGAGGAGTCGGACTGGTATTCCAGAACTATGCCCTCTATCCTCATATGACCGTTAAGCAGAACATCATGTTCCCTCTGCAAAACCTGACGGGTAAGGCCAAACTCACAAAAGACGAGATGCTTGAGCGCACACTCGAAGCTGCAAAGCTTGTTCAGATCGACGAACTCCTCGACCGTAAGCCTTCGGAACTTTCCGGCGGTCAGCAGCAGCGTGTTGCCATTGCCCGTGCTCTTGTAAAGATGCCCAGGATCCTCCTTTTGGACGAGCCTCTTTCAAACCTCGACGCCAGACTTCGTCTGCAGACACGTGAAGAGATCAGAAGGATCCAGCGCGAAACAAAGATCACAACCATATTTGTTACCCATGACCAGGAAGAGGCCATGAGCATATCCGACGTCATCGTAGTTATGAAGCTGGGTGTTGTTCAGCAGATCGGTGCTCCTCAGGATGTTTATGACAGCCCCAGAAACCTCTTCGTGGCAAAATTCCTCGGAACTCCGCCCATCAATGTGTTTGAAGGTCAGATCAACGGCGGTAAGGTGTACATCGGAAAAGAAGCCGTAATGTCGGTCAAGGATGTTCCCGATCAGAAGGTTTACATCGGTATCAGACCCGAGGGCTTTATTGTTGACGCAAACGGATCTCTCACCTGCGATCTTCAGAGCGTGGAAGTCATGGGACGTGACTCCAGCATCGTTTCCACAAACGAGGCTTCTTCCAACCCCACTGTCCGCTCCATCATTGATTCCGATATCAAGGTCGATCCCTCAGCCAAGACCGTTAAGTTCAGGATCAAACCCAACAAGATCTTCCTTTTCAACAAGGAGACCGAAGAAAGGATTTTCTGCGAGGTGAAATAAATGGTAGACAGCAAACATCAATGGAAGGCCTGGATATATCTTGCCCCTGCCGTTGTGCTTTTGGCGATATTCACGGTCTGGCCCATCATAAATACAGTCAGAATGGCTTTTCTGGCGGATTATAAACCCTTGGAAGCCGCAGGCGGTGCATCCTTTGCCTTCGGTCTTGCAAACTTCAAAAAAGCCTTTGCTTTCAACGCATTCCTCACATGCCTGAAGAACACCATTCTTCTTTGTGTGCTTACAGTGCCCATCTCAACGGTTCTGGCACTTTTGATCGCAGTTGCGTTGAATTCCATCAAGCCTTTTCAGAAGTTTTTACAAACTATATTTTTCCTTCCTTATGTAACGAATTCCATCGCTATCGGTATGGTATTTGCCGCAATGTTCAACATCATCGGTAACACTACCAGCCTTTACAGAACGGAATACGCAATATATGCCCGTGCAAAAACAGAACAGGCGTCCCTGTTCGAGCTTTCGGAACGTGACGACAACAACTACTCCTTTGTCGGATATGTGGATGATGTTTACTATTATATGGACATGACCACTCAAAAAGACATCGACAAATGCGACGTTGTTACCGAGTACTCCTCCAGAAGATATTCTGGTTCTTCCAAAGCGATCTCGGACAGCAACATCTTCTTTTCCAAAAATGCCAACGGCACCTACAAACTCGTAGCCAAGACCGGCGAAGGCGTTAAGTATCTCAACAAAGGAAAAGAGACCGCCATGTCCTCTCTCCAGCTCACATCTGTTGAGGCAGACGCCGCGGAGATCTATGCGGATCCCGTGTACAACGCCGACGGAGAAGAGATCGGATACACTCTTTGGTTCATGCAGGATCCTTTAAAGGGCGGCGATCCGGTCAAGCAGTATTTTTCGGTAGAGCACATTTCAACCATAGCTTCCGTGGGTATCGTTAACAACCTTATCGAGAAGCTGGGCGGAAAAAGAGTCAACTGGATAAATGCCGGCTCCTCATATGCAGCAAATATCACGGTAATGGTAATCTACATCGTCTGGAACGCACTTCCCTTCAAGATCCTCATTCTTATGGGCGGTCTGCAATCCATCAACAAGCAGTACTATGACGCCGCAAAAATTGACGGAACTTCGAGAAGAAGGATACTCACCAGGATCACCATCCCTCTCCTCTCCCCCATGCTTGCCTACGTGATCATCACGGGCTTCATCGGAGGATTTAAGGAATATACGAGCATTGTAGGTATATTCGGAGATCTGATGGGTCCTGTCGGAGCACAAGGAAAGCTTCAGACCATGGTCGGATTCATTTATCAGTCACTTTCCGAAAACAACTACGGCCTTGCAAGTGCTTCTGCCCTTATTCTTTTCGGGATCATCTTCGTTGTTACCATGATCAATCTTCAGGTCAGCAAGAAGAGAGTTCATTATTAAGGAGAGGTGAGAAAAATGGCAGAAAAAACTATTACAATGAATGAAAAGAATCTTGCGATGGTCACCGCCACTCAGCGTACCGTCCAGATACTTGTGAAGGTTCTCGTATATGCTTTCCTTACAATAATGGCGATCATCATCCTGTTCCCTTTTTACTGGATGATCAACTCTTCACTCAAATCCATTGAGGAGTATCGTTTGAACATACCCACATTCTGGCCGCACAAGCTTGTCTTTGACAACTATCCCAAGGCATTTACCACCGCAAATCTGGGCAGGCTGTTCCTTAACACCCTGTACGTCGGTATCGTTTCAACAATACTTTCACTGGTGATCACCGTGCTCTCCGCTTTTGCTTTTGCAAGACTGGAGTTCAAGGGAAAGAATGCGATGTTTGCATTCCTCATGGCTACCATGATGATCCCCGGAGAACTTTTCACCATTACAAACTATGCTACAGTAAACAGCTTTAATTGGATCGATACCTATATCGTACTCATTGTTCCTTTCCTTGTCAGCGTTTTTTACATCTACCTGCTGAGACAGAACTTCCTGCAGATACCCAACGAACTGTATCTTGCGGCAAAGGTTGACGGAACAAGCGATATTAAATATCTCTGGAAGGTAATGGTTCCGCTTTCCCTTCCCACCCTCATCTCCATTACGATCCTTAAGATGATGGGTGCATGGAACTCTTACATTTGGCCTCGTCTGGTTACTAAGGATGATGCCCACAAACTGGTTACCAACGGTTTGAGAAACGCCTTCACCGCCTCCACCGGCGATGTCGACTATCCCGTACAGATGGCAGCCGTAGCCCTCGTTTCATTACCGCTTTTCATGGTCTTCATCTTCTTAAGAAAATACATCATGAAGGGCGTAAGCCGTTCAGGTATCAAGGGTTAAACAATATTGTATTTATTGCCTTCGGGCATATAAATAATAGAGGTCAGATCGCCGACTGAACACATGCGCGGTCAAACCAAACAATATACAAGGAGAATCAATGCTATGAAAAAGAGATTATTCAAAACTCTTGCTTGCGCGGTCCTCGCAGCATCCATGCTGTTCACCGCATGCGGATCGGGAAGTTCGGACGCTCCTCAAAAAACGCCCACTCAAAATACTCCCTCGACCGATAAACCCGTTGTCGATGCAGGTCCCAACTTTACGGTTCCCGCAGGCGGTTATGACGGAAGTGAAGTTAATATCACTTTCTATCATACAATGGGTCAGACACTTAAGCCTATCCTCGAGGAGTACATTGCAGAGTTCAATAAGCTCTATCCCAACATCCACGTAACAAACGAATCCGTCGGCGGATACCCTGATGTAAGAGATCAGATCAGTACAGAGCTTACAGTCGGAAATGAGCCCAATATCGCATACTGCTATCCCGATCATGTTGCTCTTTACAATCTTGCCGGTGCGGTTGCTCATCTTGACACCCTCATTGCAAGCAAAGAAACAGTGACCAGAGCTGACGGCTCCACAGAAACTCTCGGACTTACAGATGCTCAGATCAAGGATTTCATTCCCGGTTACTATGCAGAAGGCACCTCCTTCGGTGACGATCATATGTACACAATGCCCTTCTCAAAGTCAACGGAAGTTCTTTATTACAACAAGACTTTCTTTGATGAGAACGGTCTCGAAGTTCCCAAGACCTGGGATGAGATGGGTACACTTCTTGAAGTGATCAAGGATATCGATCCCGAATCCGTTCCTCTGGGATATGACTCCGAAGCCAACTGGTTCATCACTATGTGTGAGCAGTACGGTTCACCTTACACAAGTGCCACCGGAGATCATTTCCTTTTCAACAACGAACAGAACAAAGCTTTCGTTAAGACCTTCAGAGAATGGTATCAGAACGACTATCTCACAACACAGCAGCTTTACGGTGCTTACACCTCCGGTCTTTTCATAGCTGAAACAGGTCAGAGAAGCTACATGTCGATCGGATCTTCCGCAGGTGCAACCCACCAGCGTCCCGCCAAGAACAGCTCCGGCGAGTATCTGTTTGAAGTAGGCATCACTTCCATTCCTCAGGTAGATCCTTCCAATCCCAAGGTTATCTCTCAGGGTCCTTCGGTTTGTATCTTCAAGAAGGACAACCCTCAGGAAGTTATTGCATCCTGGCTGCTTGTTAAGTTCCTTACAACAAATGTAGAATTCCAGGCAAGCTTCTCGATGGAATCCGGCTATGTACCCGTTATTTCGTCAGTAGCTCAGAATCCCATCTATGCAGACCACCTTTCAAAGGCAAACGGAGGCTCCAACATTTCCGCACTTGCCGCTAAGGTTTGTCTCGAACAGCAGGATGCTTACTATGTATCTCCCGCTTTCAACGGTTCTTCCAAGGCTCGTGATCAGGTTGGCGATCTCATGCAGACCTGCTTCCTTATCAAAGCCAATGTTGACCAGGAGATCGACAAGGCATTTGAAAAGGCAATCAACAACTGCCTGTACTAAAACTCATTCAGGATAAGAAAATATGTTTATTCTTAAAAGAAAAACAGGAATATTGCTTGCAGCAGTTCTCGCGTTTTCCGTAGGTCTGACCGCTTGCGGAAAACAAACGGAACCTGCAACGGAACCGACTCCTTCCGGCCAACAGACCGAAGCACCGGTTTCAACGTCCACACCCTCTCCCGCTCCGACCGAGGTGCCCAAGTTCATAGACTATGCAGCCGATCTCAAGCTGGATATGTCCTCTGATTCGCTTAAGACCGAAGCAACGGTAAGGACTTACGTGGACGGCGACACAGTACACTTTGACGTTCCTTCGAGTGTTGAAAGCACCGGACTATTAAAAGCCAGATTCCTTGCCGTAAACACTCCGGAGTCTACAGGCAAGATCGAGCCTTACGGAAAAGCGGCTTCCAGGTTTACAAGGAATGCCCTCTCCCAAGCCACCTCGATCATTCTTGAATCAGATGATTCAAAGTGGAATCTCGATTCCACAGGCGGGCGCTACCTTGTATGGGTTTGGTACAAGACCGCAGATGATCCTGATTACAGAAACCTGAACGTCGAATTACTTCAGAACGGTCTTGCTCTCGCCTCCAACACAGCAAACAATCGTTACGGAGACACAGCATTTCCCGCTCTTAACAATTCCAAAGCATGTAAGCTTAATATGTATTCCGGAAAAGAGGATCCCGACTTCTACTACGGCGGTCCCGAGGAACTGACGTTAAAACAGCTCAGACTTAACATTGCCGACTATGCAGGCAAAAAAGTTTCCTTTGAAGCTGTTGTTACATCCAACTCGAACAGCACCGTTTATGTAGAGGATTACGATCCCGAGACCGACCTTTACTACGGTATTTCGGTATATTACGGATACAATCTCAGCGGCCCCGGACTTGATATACTTCAGGTCGGTAACCGCGTTAAGGTCGTCGGCTCCTGCCAATTCTATGAGGCGGGCGGTACTTACCAGATAGCCGACGTTCAATACAAAGCGATGAAACCTCAGGATCCCATGAACCTGCAGCTTATAGAGTCCGGACATGAAGGCGCCTACGTAGAAACCGAGCCCGATGAATTTGTAAACGGAAAGGTCGATATTGCGCAGCTTGTGCCCGATCCCACAGACCCCGAAGCCGAAATCTTCGAGTCAAAGACCTATGCACTTGCAGAAGTAATACAGGGAACCACGGTTTCAATGTCGGATCTGGATATTGAGAGGATCAGTACGACCACAAATCCGGCAAGCTCCTCCAACGGAGCAATGACATTCCATTGTGTTGCCGCAGACGGCACACATGTTGATGTCAGAACAGCAGTGCTCTATGACGACAACCGAAACCTGATCACCGCCGAAGCCTATGAAGGTCATACAATATCGGTAAAGGGTATTGTTGAATACTACGACGGCGGTTACCAGATCAAGGTGTTGTCTAAAGAACATATAACAATCATTCACTAAACAAGGGAAGGAAGAAAAGATGAAGACTAAAAAACTTCTTTCATTACTGCTTATCGCAGCAATGAGCATTACTTGCCTTACAGCCTGCGGAGATAAAGGAAAAGATTCCGAGATCAATCCCACTCCCGCTCCGGTTGTAAACGAACCTACCGCAGCTCCCACTACCGCACCGGCAGACAATTCAGGCTTAACCAAAGCTAAGGACTATCTTGAAAACATGTACAAGTCAAAAGACGGTTCCGCTACGGCAACAGCTTCCGATTACACAGTAGTAGGCGTTGTAAAGATCGATGGTGTTACCTACTCGATCGATTGGAGCGTTGATGCAAAAGACGGTGTTACCGTAGGTACAATGGATTCCAAGAAAATGGTTACCATTGATGTCAACGAAAATACTCCCGACCTGATAAACTACAACCTCACAGCTACGATCAAGGACGCTGCAGGCAAATCCGAAAAGATTTCATTTGCTCATTTTGTTCCCGCATATAAGGAATATTCATGGGCTGATTATGCAGCTGCCAAAGACGATCAGACAGTAGTATGTAAGGGTGTCGTTACAGCAATAATCGCAAAGTCCAAGGGTAATTCATCCAACGCTCTTTACTTCCAGGACAATGACGGCGGTTACTATGTATACAACCTTGATAAGGATCCCGTTACCGAGCTCGGTATCAAGAGCGGTATGACCGTTAAGGCAACAGGTACACGTTCAACCTATTCCGGCACATATGAGATAATCAACGCTTCTGTTGAGATCATCGATTCCAACATTACAGCGGTTACTCCTGCCGATTATACCGCCCTTTTCAAGAATGCGGCAACCACAAAGGATGCGGCTCTTACCGAAAAGCAGGGTCTCCTTGTTACCGTTAAGGGTGTTGAGATCCTTGGTCAGGATCCTTCAAATAATACCTATTATAATTTTAAACTTGCAGACAAGCAGTCTTATATCAGGATCTCGAGCTCCGTATGTCCCATCACTAAGGATGAGCAGACCAAGTTTAATGAGATCGTAAACTCCAACATCGGTTATTCCGCAGATGCAACAGGTATCCTCACTCTTTATGACGGTGCCTTCTATCTCTCTCCTATTACGGAGAATGCATTTGATAACTTCAAGCTTGTTGAAAGAGATGATGCAGGAAAGGTAGCTTTCGAAAAAGAAAAGCTTGTGTTCCCCGCAAAGATCAATTCTGATACGACACTTGATCTCAGAGCTACAGGTGTTACTTACACAGACGTAGCGATCACTTACGACGTTACCGGTGCCACAGCAGCTGACGGCAAGCTTCCCATTGTACTTGACAGCAAGCCTCAGACCATCACCGTTGTTGCTACCATTAAGTGTAACAATGCAACAGATACTTTAACCGCTACAATCGAAGTTGACGCCAAGTCGGATGATATGCCTGTTTCCGAAGTATTAAACAAGGCCTTTGCTCTTGCAAAAGACGAAGCAATGCCCGGTACTCAGGTTCTCCGCGGTACTATCACTGAAATCACAAGTCCTTACTCGGATAAATACAATAACATCACCGTTAACCTTCAGGTCGGCGATAAGATCATAACCTGCTTCCGTCTTAAGGGTGGTGAAGAGCTCAAGGTTGGCGATGTGATCACAGTTACAGGTAACATTAAGAATTACAAGGGAACCGTTGAATTTGATTCAGGTTGCACCTATTCCAAGACCCTTTCCGTAGAGGAAGCTAAGCAGCTTCTTACCATCGAAAAGGCGTATGCTCTCGGTGCAGGTGAAACAATGAGTGGCAAACAGGTTCTCAGCGGAAAGATCACTGAGATCACAACCGCTTACTCGGATAAATACAATAACATCACCGTAACTCTTCAGGTCGGAGATAAGACGATCTCCTGCTTCCGTCTCACCGGCGGCGCAGACCTTCAGGTCGGAGATGTCATCACAGTAACAGGCTTCATTACAAACTACAAGGGCACATCCATCCAGTTCAGCGCAGGCGCAACTTACGTTAAGGGGCAGAAGCTTGCATATGCCAAGGACCTCATCGTAATGGAAAAGGCATACAATCTCGGTGAAGACGAAGAATTATCCGGTGTACAGGAGATCACAGGTACTATCCTCAGCATTGATACTCCTTACTCTGATAAGTACGATAACATTACCGTTACACTTGAGGTTGGAACCTTCAGGATCAGTGCTTTCCGTCTTAAGGGCGGTCAGGACCTCAAGGTTGGCGATGTTATCACCGTAACCGGTACCATCAAGAACTACAAGGGTACATCTGTCCAGTTTAATGCCGGAGCAACCTATGTATTGGGCGCTGTTGATTCAACACCCGCTACAGGTGATTCAACAATGACGATCCTCTTCGTCCTTCTTCTCATGGCAGCAGCTTCCTTCGCAGCTATGATGTATACCAAAAGAAGAGCTCACTGATATTTAATATCCTGAGCATTAAAAGAGCCTTCGGGAATTTCCCGAAGGCTCTTGTTTTTTTATCGGTTTTAATCTGTTTCCCTCTTCCTGTTGTCCTTAACAAAGTACAGGCTGAGGCTCAGGGCCAAAAGCACAAAGCCGGCAATGTAATAATAGTTTATCCAAGGGTTTGCGGCTCCGTAGATCTCAAACACTCCGCTCACCAACAGCCCCACGGTGAGTGTTGCAACTCCGCAATGCCATATCTGTCTTGTGAGGCTTCCGGGCATATGCATCCGTACACGCTCCAGAACAGCGTTTAAAAGCGTTCCCAAAACGAGGGGTACAGAGAATGCATACACCATCGAATAAGAGAATACGCCATGGCTAAAATGCTCATATATGAACCCTGTCAATGCAAGAAAGATTGAAACGATCAAATAGATGAAACCGGTGTTACGATATATTTTTAAATTGTTGACATCAGTATGCGACATAGACTATATCATTTACCCCCTGTTCAGCTATCTTGTTCTTGTTCCTGCAGGGTTTGTTGATCACTTCTCCGTTAAAATAAAGAGTCGAGGAACCGCCTCCGTCAAGGTTGTAAAAGGTCTCGAGACCCAGTTTCATGCCGAAGGCGGCAAGCTTGGTAAGGCTCATTCCTTTGCTTTGGGAGGTTCTTCCGTCCACCACCACAAATGCATAATGAAGGTCTTCATATACACCTATTGCAGTTCTGGGATTTGAGCCCGTGATTTTTTCCTTCATCACCGAATAGCTTGATTCAAGCACATTTTCACCGTTCTCGATCAAGGTGGGACCAAAGTTAAAAAGCTGCACCGCTCCCTGTTCCATCAATTCATCAATCGTGACCTCACCCTCACGGATTATCTTTGCCGACCCGTCTTCAAAGATCACAAGATCTTCCTGCTCCGGTGCTGCAACGGTAATGCCCGAGGTCGTCTTACTTATCTCGTCTCTTAAGACTACTCCGTTCTTGATCGAATAACCGTTTCTTACAAACCAACAGTCACCGTTAATCGAAACAACAAGATTGTCGCAAACGGAGGATATCTCCGAAACAGTGGCATAAGTGGTAGACCTCTTTATAGCTGATGCTATCTGGGTTTTGAGGAAATCGGCAGAATTCAGCACAATATCCACTACATATATGTCCGAGTCATATTCACGATATCTGTCGATCCGAACGGACATATCAGAATCCACGTAGCTGTTCTCCGTCCATGTGGGAACGATCGTCGGCACAGGCGTAAACGTGGGTGCGGATGTCGGTGTAAACGCGGATGTTGCCGAGGGTGTTGCAGAGGGCGTCGCTCCCGCCTCCGGTGTTACCGCTAAAGTCGGCGTAGTAGCCATATGCTCGACCTCTGTGGGAACAGGCGTCTTCACTGCTTCGTTTTTCTTAGAATTTGCTCTGTCTATTGCTTCCTGTATCTTATCTCCCGATACATCACTGAAGGTAAATGTGCGCAGCACAACTGCCAGAGTGAACACCACAAGGATAACAGAATATATGGCACTAAAAAGGTATTTTTTCATTTTACATCCATCCGGTATTATTAGCCTTATAATCTCTGGAGATCGCGTCCGCATCGTCTATCAGGCACTGCAGTTCTTCGGCGGAATGAACCGTCGCACCCGCAGCACACTCATGACCGCCGCCGCCGTATTTTTCCGCAAGCTTGTTGATGGTAACAAACCTTGAGCGCAGTCTTACGCGCACTTCCTCATCAAAGGGATTTTCGATGAACGCCAGCCAGATGATTGAACCTTTGATGGAATTGAGAAGGGAAATAACATTGCTCGCTTCTTCGTTTGAAAGGTTCCACTCTTTCTGCATCTCACGGGTTACAACGATATATGCGACACCGTTCTCAGTAACCTTCATCTGTCCGAAAATGTAAGCCTGGAACTTGAAATAATCGAATTCCTCCAGATAGAGATTGGAGTAAATGGTTTCCAGATCGAGTCCGAAATCCAAAAGATAGCCTGCCAGGCGCATGGTCTCACCGCTTGTAGATGAAAAACGGAAGCGGCCGGAATCCGTTGCGATTCCCGTAAACAGACACTCCGCCGCCCTCTTCGTTACCTTAAGTTCATCCTTAAAGGTGAGGGCAAAATCAACGATCATCTCGCATGCCGAGGAACGCCGGTCCTCAACCCAGGAAATGTCCCCATAGGGTATATTGTCCACATGGTGATCGATCTTTACGATCTCCTTGGCAAGAACATACTTCTTGTTTGAAAGCCTGTCCGACGTTCCCGTATCAATGGCAACAAACAGCGCATCTGCATAGGCTTCGTCGGCAAGTACGGTTTTATCGTCATCCAAAAAAGCAACATAGTCGGAATAGTCCTCGTTCACAACAAAGACCTCCTTCTTGGGGAAGCTCTCTCTGAGAATGGTTGCAAAACCCATGGTAGAGCCCACCGCATCACCGTCGGGTCTGAAATGACGTCCGATTATGATCCTGTCATACTCTTTGATCTTATCCAGTATCTGTTTCTTGATCTCAAAATTCTTATTATCCATATGATCTCCCTTTTATTCAGTGTGATCGGCTGTTTATATGCCTGTTTACAGCATCATCTTGTCAAGGTCCGCAAGCATGGCCATTGCCGTTTCCCTGTCTGCGATCGTTGCACCGCTGGCCTTTTCATGGCCGCCTCCGCGGTACTTTACCGCAATGGGGTTGATGTTGTACTTGTTCGATCGCAGCTCGCAGAGCACCTTTCCTTCGCTCTCGGTGAAGTTCACCCAGATGGCCACTCCCTTGATGTCGCCCATAACGCCGACCATTCCGCGGGAAATACCGAAGGGAGTCATTCCCTCCTTAATGAGTCTTTCGACCTCTGCCGCATCGTTGTAAAGATAAGCAACATTGTGCTCCGTAAAACGGATCTTCAGAATGAACTCGGATTTTCGCTTTATGGACTCAAAATCCTCCGCATACATCTTTGCATAGAGATCGTTGAAGTCTATGTTACCCTTCTCCACAAGGAAAGCTGCCAGCCTGAAGGTCCTGGCATTTGTGGAATCATAGCGGAAACGTCCGGAATCCGTCACCATACCTGTAAAAAGCGATCTTGCGCCGATCTCATCGATCTCAAGGCCTTCGGTTGCTATTATGTCCGCAATTATGCCGCAGCAGCTTTCAAAGCTCGTATCTATGACCTCTGTTTTTGTGAAAGCCCCGGTAAATATGTGATGATCGATCCTTGCATTGGCCTTGGCCGTTTTGTATCTTTCATCGTTCACCATGTTTTCTCCGCCGCAATCCAAAACAATCGAAAGAGACTCGGCAAACACGCTGTCTTCAACTTCATCCATCACTGCTTCATCCATGAAGGAATACCTTCCCGCTTCATCGCCCACTACGTAGACCTTTTTTTCGGGGAAATTCGTCATGATCAGGTGCTTCATTCCGATCTGGCTTCCGATGGCATCTCCGTCCGGATTTGAATGCCTGTGGATCACGATCGAGTCGTACTTTTTGATCTCTTCCAGTATTTTTTTATACATTATCTACCTCGTTCCTAAGATCATCTGTTGCTTCCCGTAACTATCTTTTTGAGCGTTTCCGCCGCTTTTGCCGCATTATCCTCGCACTTGAGCTCAATATCACAGATCTCCGCATTCCTGTACTCGATGTCCAGAGACATGATACGTCTTACTTTATCGTCCTCATTTGATTTACGGCTGATAATGTTCTTAAGCACAGCTTCCTTTTCACGATTAACAAAAACCATCAGGGTTCTGCCCCTATATGCATTTCTTACGGTGAGTGCACCGCAGATGTCGATGGGCAGGACTGCATAGTTACCCTCGCTCACGATCTGCTGTATCTCGTTTGAGGGCGTTCCGAAATGGAATTTGGAGTAGACCGTGGTTTCCAGAAACCTTCCATCCTCTTTTTCCTGAAGGAACTGCTCCTCATCGATAAACCTGTAGGCTTTCTCACTCTCGCCCTCATTTCTCGGCCTTGTGGTCGAGGTAAGGGGCTTCTTGAATTCAATCGAATCCTTGGTAAGCTCATATGCGATCTCATTCTTTAGCGATCCCGAAGGGCCTACGAGGCATATGACTCCTCCCTCCGACAGATCCGGGGATTTCTCCACAAACGAGTTTCTTACCATACGGAAAAGTTGCATGAAATCCGAGTAGCTGTTCACGGCCAATATGCCTGTCATATCCATGTTCCATGGCTTGCGGAACAGCACGGGATAAACGGCTTTCGAGTTGGAAATGTTGTGGGCTCCGTCGTCCAGCAGCATATCCAGCGCAAAAACATCCTTACGTGTTCCGATTATTATGTTCTGGGAAGGGATTTCGGGAAAGTCCTTAAGCAGGCGCTCCGCACGGGCGCTCATGCAGGCCGCGGGAACAGCTGTTACGAAGAACACATCTGCCTGCTTGGAAAGCTCGCGCACAAACTTCTGCGCACCCGGAAGAATGGGCTGGGTCCGCACAAATTCAGGATCCGAATAGAGTGCGATCCTCTCGTCGAAATGCCTTCCGTAGTTTCCCCAGCCCTTGATCTCATTAATGCTCACAGGATCCTCGTCGGGATGCTTACCGTTCACAATGGACAGGGCATAGGCGTTGCAGTCATATAATGTGTCATCCACATCAAGACCAATCCTTAATCGATATCTTCTCATAAAATTTGACCTCCAAACCACATAGCGTGGTAATGTAAAATTATAACAAATTTCAGGCTGTTTTTCAAGAAAGACTGCTCTGAACGTCCAAACAGCTCTCCGCCGTCAAACGAAGAAAGAGAAAAAGAAAGGACCCGTCCTTACGGACAGGTCCCCGACTTTTTACTATTAAACGGAAACATCAATGTTTGCTCCGATATGAGGTGTCACAGACTGTTCCATCATTTTGATCATCTCAGCTCCCATATCTTCCTGTGTATCAAGTGCTTTCGACAACATCGCAACACCGACATCCGTCGACGTATTGATCTGATTCATCGTCATGGATAAAGCAGCTATGTCCATGTACTACCTCCTTTCTTACCCTGCGGGTAAACTTCATCTTGTCCGCATTCTATCATCCCCGCCTCCCAAAGTCAATTAAGTAAGAATAAACTTTCAGGTGAACCCCGGGGACGGGGTTGTGGTGTCATTTGAACCCCGGGGACGGGGTTGTGGTGTCATTTCAGGTAAAAATTTGTCATGTTTCCGGCGACGTGGTGTCATTTTTTGAACTGCCAGGAAAGCACCTCGTAATCCTCGCCCGCAAATACGAAGAAAACTCTGTGGACTCCTTCCGGTGCGCTGAGAAGTTCTATGCTTGCTTCTGCGATCTCCTCTCCCGGCGCTGTAACCGGCACATAGGCGATGCCACCGGATCCGGGCAGATCGAGCGCTACCTTGATCGCGCCGTTTCCGCTGCCGCGAAGCTTCACCGTAATGGTCTTCGCCCCGCCGTCTCCGAAATCAACGTTGCTGACTCCCACAAAGCTTCCGTCATGCATATCGGAAACCAGCATGGTCCCCGATCCGCTTTTCTTCTCAGTTTTGCCGTAGGGCGCTGTGTCTATGCCCGAGGAATGCGACATGGTAACCGCAGGCACCTCAGCATAGGGATCCAGGACAGCCACGGCTTTCGCTCCCTCCAAGGTACCACGCGTGAGAAGGGGCGTTCCGTCCTCGGCTATGCTTAGCTCGTCTATGTTTGTGCTCCTGTACTGTCCGTCAAGGCCCAGCGCCTTCTCGAGCAGCCTCGCGTGATAGGTGATATACCATTTATCCTTGAACTCAAAAAGGCAATGGTGATTGTTGCCATATCTTCCGAAATATGTTCCGGGCGCTTTCAGCACCGTTCCGCAAAGTTCAAAAGGTCCCATCGGATCATCGGACTTCATGACTATGATCTGCCCCTGATCAAAGCCGTATTTTTTCTTGCTCTCGGCCGTCACGCTGAAATTCGAGCAATATGAATAGAAATATTTGCCGTTGATCTTGTTGATCCCCGAGTCTTCAAACAAATAAGGCACGTTTTCAATCGTAACCGGATCTCCGTCGAGACTGATCATATCACTTCCGAGCCGCGCAACTCTTGCCGTTCCGGGGTTTTCCGCCTTTCCCTCGGGCACTCCGCCGCCAAAGTAAATATATGCCTGCCCGTCATCGTCCATCAGCACCGCAGGGTCGAACAGCCAGGTCACCGTATCGCAGTTCGGGGTCTTTCGCGTGATCAGCGGCTTGTTCAAGATGTCCTTGAACGGTCCCACCGGCGTGTCGGCCTCCAACACCACGATCCCGTTGGCATTATTTGCAAAATAGAGGAAAAACTTGTCCTGTCCGTCTATGTTCTTGTATGCAACCGCCGGTGCCCAGGAGTTCCTCGCCCAATATGCCGCGCCATAGGCGGATGCGGCGTGTATGCTCCCGTGATCCGTCCAGTTGACCAGATCCGCGGATGAGATCACATTAATATCCACGATGTTGGAAAAGTCGTTTTCCACAGGCTTTCCATCGCTGTCAAACCGCGGCTTGTCGCCTGTCATATATATGTAAACCCGCCCGTCGTACACAATGGCATATGGGTCCGCGCCGAATCTCTGTACCATCAGCGGGTTATTGTTCATCAAAGGCTTGATGCTTTCCGAAAGCTTGATCTGCTTGAACATCTCTTCATAATCCTCGTTTGTTTTCACGCTCACCTTTTCCTTTTCCTCTGCCTCTGCAGGGGCGGGCGTGAGCGTTACAGTCAATACAGGCATAGGCGTATCGGACACCTTCGACTTCGGTGTTGGCGTCGCGGTTATGATCACCGGCGTCGGTGTTGCCATCGTCTGCGCCTCTTTGCTCCCGCAGCCGCCAAAACCTGCCAGTACTAATATGCCTGTCATAAAAAAAGCGGTTTTTGCGATTTTCCTGATCATTTTCTCTCACCTCAAAACTGATTCGTGAAATTATCATAACAAAAAATCGGTAATGTTTCATCCGTAAATCTTGCTCACTTTGAGTTGGTGATTGCAAATTTTGACACCACAACCCCGTCCCCCGGGTTCATTTTTTGACACCTTGGGGACGGGGTTGTGGTGTCATTTTTTGTCCTGTGCAGGCATTAAAAAAGCTGCTCCTCCAAGAAGAGCAGCTCAGAATCATCGATAAATCTAATATTGGAAAGATATCTTCTGCTTGTAAAATAATCCATCTATTTGATTGTAAGTGTGGGAATGACTTTCCTCACCCGTAATATCCATAATGTCGGAGTCGCCAAGCAGAGCTTCCAGTTCTTCAAGTGTAATTTGATCGCACAGTTCCGATACTTCCCAAGCCTTTTTTATAATACCGCTTACCGTTTTAATATTGCCCATTGTATTTAAAAGTCCACCTGCAATATCTTTGATAGCTTTTATTTTATTCAGCTGCGGTATGAGGCCTATAACACTCTTTACAATTGCCTTTGCTATATCATCGCTGACTTGCTCTTTCGTCTTCACATTTGCTAATGTATCTTCAACAAAAATAACACCTGAGTAATTACAATGGACACAAGTAGCTTCACAACGATAAAATTTTGTCCCGATGCTGTGGCCATCAACTTCGCTTCCTATCCATATACTATGTAAGGATTTTATGGAACCTTTATTGATTTCATGTTCCATAAAGGTTATAAGTCCGCATTCATCACATACAACATAATGTCCTCTTGCATTGATGTCTTCCGGATAAGTTATCGAAAATGTATGAGGCATCTCATTTTTATACGCATGCACACGACCGCAATCCTCACATTTTGTTTCTATTGAATGCCAGTAATCATTTCTGTAACTGATGACGTCCTTTATATTAACACAGTTGAGTGGATCAACAGGGATTGTTTCCTCCAGACCGCATATCTGACATTTCTTCATTCCTTTTTGGGAACATGTAGGAGTCACTTTGATTTCAAAAACATGTGTGCTGCTTTTGGGTTTTTCTTTTTTACGCCCGCATACAGAACATTTGAGTTCACCCTTTTCGTTACACGTACTTTCTTTAACAGTTACCCATGTATGTGATTCCATGGGTCTGTATTTCCCGCATGAACAACTTAAATAATGCTCATAAAGGTTTCCGTATTCTATATCCATCGGATTATTGGGATCGTATACAGGATAATGCGTAACTATTTCAAAATGAATACCACGTGCACTCATCTCAACCTTTGAAAGATTCTCTGTAATGTTTTCCTCGCATAATGCACAAGTATATGTTACTTTTGCAGTCTCATCACCGCAATCCATATATATATGCGGATAATTGTATGAATCATTGGGATTGTAAGGATAATACGGGGTATGATCTAATCTTGCCTCGTAATTCTCCTCGAAGTTTTCACCACAGGCATCACAATGGTAAAGGTCATAGCCTCTTGATGTACAGGTTGCCTGCACAGTTTTCACGAAGTGATAGCCGGGATAATCATGCCCGTGTCTTTCGGGTGTGTGCTTTCTTGTTACAATATCCTTACAAACATTGCATCCGGGTCTGGTACATGTTTTTCTCGTAATTTCATCGGTTTCGCAGCTTATCTGCTGAATAACCGTTCCTGTATTCCAAGCATGTCCCGGAATTCCACCTCTTGTCATTCCACATCTTGAGCATGTTTCGGCGGTTGTGCACGTTGCAGGCATAAAATTATGATCGGGTGCAGGAATCCTCTCAGTCTCCGTAGTTTTACATACCCTGCATTCTCTGTGCTGAGCACCGTCATAGCCGCAAGTCATGACTTCATCGACAATCCAATCACCCCAACTGTGTGAACTATAGTCGGTATAATTCTCCTCGAAGTTTTCACCACAGGCATCACAATGGTAAAGGTCATAGCCTCTTGATTTGCAAGTAGCGGGGACTGTTCTTACAAAATGGTAGCTCGTATAATCATGGTCATGTTTTTCGGGTGTATGCTTTCTTGTAACCGTATCCCGATATGCCGTACATCCGGGGTTAGTGCACTTTTTTCTGACTATCTCATCAGACATACAACTGATATGAGAAATTACGGTACCGCTATCCCAATTATGTTCAGCCTTAGTTCCCGTTGTCGCGCCGCATCTTCTGCAGGTTGCAGGTGATGTACACGTTGCAGGACTAAAATCATGTCCGGGCGATATTATTCTCTTTGTTTCAATGCTTCTGCATATTCTGCATTCTCTGTGCTGAGCACCATCATAAATACAGCTCACAACTTCATCGGTGATCCAATCACCCCACTGATGCCCGAGAGCTGTTCCATCTTGATATCCGCATGTTCTGCAAGTTTTGGGCGAAGTGCATGTTGCAGATGCATAATCATGTCCTGTTGCCGAAATAGTCGCTACATCAACGTCTCCACAATCTCTGCATACTCTGTGTTTGGTACCGGTAGTAGTACATGAAGCGGAGCGATCTATGCTCCAGGTCGAATATCTGTGATTTGCTTTACTTCCGGTAGTAGCACCGCACACTCTGCATTTACTGGGCGAAGTGCATGTTGCAGGTGCATAGTCATGTCCTAATTTGCTTCCGGAAGTAATCCCGCATTTTGTACATGTTGCAGGCGAAGTACAAGTCGCTGCACTAAAACTATGCCCTGTCTTGGGAATAGTTTCAAAATAATAATCTCCGCATTTGCTGCAGGTTACTCTAACTCTTCCGGGCGTATCACAGGAAGCAGAGGTTAATGTAGATCTATAATAACTATGATTTGTTTTGGGAATAGTTCCTAACAAAACAGTTGCACCACAGCTACATTTTTTCTCTGTTTTTCCCGTTGAATTACACGTGGGTGGTGTTGTTACAATTGTACTGTAATTATGGGCTGTTTTTGCAATTGAACGAGTGTAAGAATAATTACATCCGGATTTGGTGCAATAATACTTACGTGTTCCGGTGGCTGTACAGGTCGGCGAAGTAATAACCGTAGAAGCCATAGAATGTGTGTGATCATCAAGAATGACAGGTTCATTGACAGACGGTTTCATAACCGTAGATCCAATAGTACTTGTCGCAGCTAATGTTGTGACACTCTCAGATGTAATGAGTATCATAAAAACTAAAAGCCACGCAGACAAAAGCTTCACTCTAAACCTTTTCATCTAACCCTCCTATAAAATTTTAATAAAATTTATTGTCAAAAGATTTCGCCCCAATCTCATGACATATCCAAAAATACTTGATTTGAACGGATTTGTCAATAGGAAAAAGGTCCTGCACCCTTCCTTTTATATTTTTCCTTGCTTATGCTATAATCATCTCAACCAATAATAGGAGGAAAAACATATGCTCAGACAGACAACTACCGAAAACGGCACGGTTCGTGGCCTGCCGGGATCTGACCCGAGAATAACAGCCTTCAAAGGCATACCTTTCGCCGCTCCGCCCGTCGGTCGAAACAGATGGCGTGCGCCTCAGCCCTGCAAAAATTGGGAAGGCGTCCTCGAGGCATATGCCTTTGCGCCGATCTCCGTGCAGGATACGCCTGGGCTCGGAAACGACATTTACTGCCGCGAATGGCATGTTGACCCCGAGATTGCGATCAGCGAGGACTGCCTGTACCTGAACATATGGACGCCCGCGAAAAAGACGGACGAGAAGCTCCCCGTGCTGGTATGGTTCTTCGGCGGTGCCTTTAACTGGGGATACACGGCTGAAATGGAATTTGACGGGGAACATCTGGCATCCCGTGGCATCATCGTCGTAAGCGTAAACTATCGTCTTGGGCTGTTCGGCTTTTTGTCTCATCCTGAAATTACGGCTGAAGCCCCGGACGCCCCCGGAAATTTTGGTCTTCTGGATCAGCAGGCAGGCCTCAGATGGGTCTACAGAAATATTGCTGCCTTCGGCGGCGATCCCGAAAGGATCACGATCGCAGGTCAATCCGCCGGCGGCGCATCCGTAATGCATCAATACACCTGTGATACAAATCGCGATCTGATAAAGGGCGCTGTTGTTTTCAGCGGAATGATCCGCCATCCCGAGGCCGCCTTCGACATCTTTAAACCCCTCACTCTTGAGGATGCGGAAAAACGCGGGGTCGACTTTTTTAAATATCTGGGCATAGATTCCCTCGAGGAGGCCCGAGGCATAGATGCCTTCGAGCTTCTGGCACGATACAACGCATATGCCAAAAATCACCCGAGAATGTACACTATCATTGACGGAAGTTTCTGTGCAGGAGACCCTATAGAGCGCTTCATGGAGGGCAAGTGTGCAGACGCGCCCATACTTTCCGGGAACACCTCCGATGAATTTATTCAGTGTGAAAAAAACTTAGTCGAACTGACCGTCAAGAAGGCCTTCGATGCCGCTTGCGCAGTCCACCCCACTCAAAAATGCTACTACTATTGCTTCGATCCGGACATACCGGGCAAAGACAACCCCGGAGTTTTCCACTCCGTCGACCTGTGGTTCTGGTTCGAAACCATCGGCAAATGTCGTCGTCCTTATGTTGGCCGCCACTTTGACCTTGCTCGTCAAATGTGCGATTTGTTCGCCAATTTTGTGAAGAACGGCGATCCCAACGGCATAGGGAGAGACGAGCTTCCTCTGCCTGTTTGGAAGCCCTACACAGCCGCAGAACATGTAGGTATGCTGTTTACCGGGGAAGGTGCAAAACCTTTAACAGGCACTGCGCCTCGCACAAATTGATTTTCCTGTGTTCTTTATTGATATATATAACAATCTTAGATTTTTAGTAAAAAATGAACCCATAACCCCGTCCCCGGGTATCAAAAAATGAACCCTTAACCCCGTCCCCGGGTATCATTTTTAAACCGGATATTGTTTTATTCGAGCATTAGTAGTATAATTCAGCGGCATCGAAAGATCAGGGGATCTGCGGTGCAAAATACTAACCGAATAGAAAATTCAGAAAGGCTTAAATCCAATGGATTTACAAAAAGTCGAACGATCGGATTATTCCGAGATAAAGAAGATTTATCATGAGGCATTCCCCTTAAAGGAACGATCTCCGTTTTTGTTTCTAAAAACCAAGTACCGACATAAGAAGGCCGATTTCTGGAAGATCACAGATGCCGGCGCTACCGTAGGCTTTGCCTACATACTGACACACAACGATCTGGCATATATATTCCTGTTTGCCATAGCCGCCGAGTACCGAGGCGGTCATCACGGAACTCATGCAATGAAGCTCATTCTTGAGAAATATGAGAAGAAGAGAGTTTACCTCGCTTTGGAAGACTGGAACGTGGAATGTTCCAATAAAGAACAAAGGATCAAGAGGCATGATTTTTATAAATTCTGCAATTTTCACGACCTCCCCTATCAGTTACAGGAAGATCTGATCACGTACAACATAATGGGAAACGGTAAAAAGATCGAACCCTGGGAACACAAGTCTCTTACCGATGCATTTCTCGGAAAGCCCCTTAAGTATTTTATCAACATGAAGATCATAAAACCCCACAGATTTTGACACAGTCTGTTGGACTTTTGTTGGCGATTGTTCTCAAAACGTTCAATTTTTTAACATACCCATGACACATTTCGATCGTATAATGATCTCAACAAAAACAAAACAACCAAGTAAATAAGAACATTTTTTCATAAATAAGCCGGTACAGTTCCCTCCCCTCTGTCCCGGCTTCTCCTCTTTTTAGCGGTAGATTCGCCGCTTCTTTTTTTTGCTCCGAAACAAAAAATGCACCGCCCTTCATAACGGAAAGCTTTGTCTCGCCCGAGTCTCGCGAAGCAGAGCCTCGAATCTGGTCTTATAAAAATATCATAAAATGGCACTATTAATAATACCAATCTTGTAGCATACTATCAAAAAAATTCAGAGAGGAAAAGAGATATGAAAAGAGTAATGACCATTCAGGATATATCCTGCATAGGAAAATGTTCTCTGACAGTGGCTCTTCCCATCATCTCCTGTTTCGGAGTTGAAACAGCCATCGTACCCACAGCGGTACTTTCCACGCATACTCATTTCTCCGGCTTCACCTTCAGAGATCTTACGGATGATCTGGACGGCATAAAGGAACACTGGAAAAAAGAAGGTTTTAAGTTTGATGCTCTCTATTCCGGTTACCTCGGAAGCGAGAGGCAGATTGAAATAGTAAGGGACTATTTCCGAACCTTCAAAGAAAAAAACACTTTTACGATAGTTGACCCTGTAATGGCAGACAACGGGAAGCTGTATACGGGCTTTGCCGATGATTTCCCCGAGAAAATGGCAAGTCTTTGCAGGGAAGCGGATATCATCCTTCCGAACCTTTCCGAGGCGGCATTGATGCTGAACGAGCCCTATCCCGGCGAGAATGCCCCGCCTGAGGTAACGAAGAAGCTTCTTAAAGGCCTTGCAGAGCATCTTACGGGCATAGCCGTGATCACCGGAGTCACACTTGAGAACGGAACCTTCGGTTTTATGGGGATAGATCCGAAAAACGGTGAATTCTTTGAATACGGAACACCAAAGATAAATTACAGATCGCACGGAACCGGCGACATCTTCGCTGCCACGCTCACAGGCGCCCTCACCCGCGGGCTGCCATACTTCGACGCCCTGAAGCTTGCCGCCGATTACGTTACGAGATGCATAGAAAACACATATAACGATCCGGACAGAGTGGATTATGCGGTGAATTTCGAAGCAGAGCTGCCCTGGCTTACAGACCGGATCAGATCTATAGATTACATTGAGAGGAGAACAAAATGAGTACCGAAAAAAATTTACAAAACCCTGAAAGGAAAAAAAGTTACATCCTGCTTATTGCGGGGATCGTACTTTTTGCGGTAAGCCTTACTTTTGCCATATATGCCCACGGTCATTCTCTTAAGGCATCGGCGGAGGTTGCACCGAAGCTCAACGAAATAAAGGAACAGATAACACAGGTCGAGGAAGGCAAGATAACGGGCGATCTTGATGCTTTAAATGCTGTAAAGAAAGAGCTTTCGGACGAGAAACTGAATCTTGAGCGCCCCTTCTCCTTTGCCATGGTAGCGCTTTTCCTGTCACTTTCCCTTATCGTTAAGGGTTGCTTCAATGCCTTTAAAGGGACCGTCGTTGTTGAACGGTTTGACGCCAAAAAAATGGCTCTTGCAGGCCTCATGGCCGCACTTTGCTACATCGGCTTCGCTGTTTTCAAGATAGACATCCCGGTAGGAACCGAAAAAACAGCCTTCCACCTCGGAAATGTATTCTGCGTTCTTGCAGCTCTTCTTCTGGGAGGCTACCTCGGTGGTCTTGCGGGCGCGGTCGGAATGACGATCGGCGATCTGACAACCGCCTACGTAACAAGCGCCCCCAGAACCTTCCTTTTAAAACTCATGATCGGTCTGATCGTCGGCCTTGTAGCGCACAAGATCTTCAAGCTGGACAGGCCCCACAAGATGAAGTATGTTACCGGAGTAACGGTCCTTTCAGCCGCCTGCGGAATGGTCTTCAACATCTTTGCCGATCCCACGCTGGGTTACTTTTACAAGATATACATCCTTGGCATTCCCCAGCAGGTTGCCTCCATCTTCGCAAAATGGACAGCAATGACAACCTTTGTAAACGCCGTGATCGCAGTCATCAGCGCCTCAGTGTTCTATCTTGCGATCCGTCCCGCCCTTATCAAAGCCGGTCTCTTCATCCGGATAACCCCGGACCCCGAGATCAAGGCCTGAGCATATCATATAAGCAATCGAGTAGGCTGACTCCTACTCGATTCGATGGGTCATCTCGCGTACGAAGTCCGCTCAATGACCGTTCGCTCAGCCCTCGTCCAGCAAGCGAGCTTGCTGCCGAGGGCATTCGCTTATCGCACAAAAAGACCTGTCGATAATATTTCCGACAGGTCTGATCTTTTAAATGTCATATTCGCCCCATTCGCAGCCCATATTCTTTGCATATATCTCGTCGATCAATTCCTTCTCCGAGCCGTTTCTGCGATAGAGTTTTATGATCCCTTCTCCGTTTCCGCCGTTCCACAGACGGTTGTGCATCTTGATGCCGTCCGGAGCCTCATAGTTTATCAAAAGCATATCCGATTTCTTGCATTTTGCATTGACAAGCATGATGTAAGCCGCACTGCGAAGTTCCACATGCCAGATGATCTCGGTTTCCGTTTCCTTACATTCAAACCGCGTCTTGGGCTCCGTCCAGACCTTCGTGAAATTGAATTCCATTTCGGTTCCTTCGTAGTACATTGCACCAAGGAGCTTGTCCTGAAGCTCGAAGCCGCCGATACCGGGACTTCCGCCGCCTATGTCAAAAACAGAGTTCGTAAGCTTCTTACCCGTTTTTTGTGAGGTAAGATTGTTGGAGGACAGCCAAACCCAGGGAGATGTGAAATCCGATCCCCAGTTTTTGTCCGCATAGCCGTAGGAATCATCTGCGCGAACCAGATACTCTCTTCCGTCATATTCTATCATTCCGGTATACTCTGTCTTCATTCCCTCCGCATGCCAGAACATCTCAAATGCCTCCGAAAAACGTACAGGCTTGGAAGCACCGTAGCCAACATTGAAGGGGATCTTTTTATCCACCGAAAGATTCCATTTCATAGAGCCCGCATCACACATCCATTCGGGGTGAAGCTTGACCTCTTCCTCGGAAATGTCCACGCTGCCCGCGATGCGTCCCTCTGAACAGTAGCAGTCTTCCGCTTCCAGCGAAAAAGGCGCTGTGGGATTGATCATTACTTCGGGCCATGCAAAAAACCTGTGCAGCTGCTTGGCGCCCGGTCCCCAGGCTCCGCATTTGACCATAACATAGGAGGGTTTCTTGCCCATTTCCTGATTGTCCGGATCCTGTCCGAGGATCGGCTCTTCCTCGGCCAAAGCGGGATTCATGAGGAAGTACTCAACAAAGAAAGCCTTTTCCTCTCCCGTCTCCCTGTCATGTCCGGTAAAGCTGTGCCACCACCAGTCATATCCGTTGGAGGCGAAACGGCCTTTCAACATGAACTCATCTCTGGAAAGATCGGAAGCACTGAAGGAAGCATTCTTGGCAGCGTTCTCCTTGATACCGTCAACGGCATCCATTGTCTTGTCATAAGCATGGTCAAGATTTTCCTTGAATTTGGGATAATAGTCGTTTTTGATCGCCGGAACAACGTCCTTTTTGATCTTGTTGACTGCCTGATCTATGGTCCTTTTAATCTCGTTTATCATAACGATCACTCCCTTCTTTCCCCTAATTATATACCTTTAAGAAGCTTAAAGCAACAAAAGAAAGAGAGGATTATTCGGTAATCCCCTCTCTTCTGTCGTGTCAGTTCACCGCCATATTGTGTTCTTTTTCATAGCCTATGGATGTCGGACTGCCATGTCCGGGATAGCATATATATTCCGAAGGCAGTGTAAACAGCTTGTTTCGGACAGATCGGCACTCAACCTCCCAGTCTCCCGTAGGCACATCGGTTCTTCCGATGGTTCCGTTAAACAGGGTGTCTCCCGTAAAGATCACGCCATTGTCCGCAAATTCATAGCATATCGATCCCGAAGTATGCCCCGGAGTCTCTATAACGCGTATCCTGAACCCCGCAAGCTCAATAATGTCATTTTCAACCACCGTTTCATCGGGGATAACGGTAACCGGTCTGCGAAAGCGTTCCGAAAGATTCATGCCGATGTCATTCAGCAGCTCGAGTTCTTTTTCGGGAGCTATGACCTTTATTCCTCTCTCTTTCAGCATCTTTACGCCGAAGATGTGATCGAAATGTCCGTGAGTCAGCAACACCGCCACAGGTTTCAGACCGTTGGAGTCGATGTATTCGGTGATCTTCACCGAATCCTCCGCCGGATCTATGATCAGGGTTTCCTTCGTCTCTTCGTTGATCACAAAATAAGTGTTGGTAAGCAGCGCATTTAGCGGCATAGTATAAACCTTCAAATCTTGCCCTCCTTATCAGGCATATGCCCATCGCCTATCCGAGCCTTATGAACGAAGCTCAGCTCCGAGATGGAACTTGAGATTCTTTAAAATTTTTGAAACATAACCGTCAACGGCACCGTTCCCGAAAGCTTCCTCCGCCGGAGTGAAGGTTACGGTAAACGCCATGGACTTCTTGTCAAGGCCGATCTGTGCTCCTTCAAATACATCGAACAGTTCAACCTTTGAAACGAAACGGCAGGCATTCTTAATGACCTCTTCCGCCTGTCCGCAGGTCACGGTCTTGTCCATTACAATGGCAAGATCACGCTTTTCCTCGTCGAACTTCGGAAGCGGAACGAACCTGGGCTCGATGGCATAGTATTTCTCGAGGCTCTTAAGGTCGATCTGTGCCAGATAACCGGGTGTTCTCATATCCTCTGCCTTCTGGATCTCATAGGTGATCTGCCCCATGAAGCCGATCTCCTCCCCGTTGCAGCTTATCTTTGCAGTCCTGTAAGGATGAAGGAAGGGCTTCTCCGAAGCTTCGTAGCAGAAGGTAAGATTCAATGTATCCGCAACAGCCTCTACCAATCCTTTAAGCGTATAAAAGGACTCATTGTCTCCGAACACACCGATGGAAAGAGTTGCTCTCTCGTCGGGATAATCCTTTAAAGGAAGTTCCTTTGCGATAAAGCGGTTGCCCAGCTCATAAATACGTCCGTAAAGTCTTCCTCTCTTTTCGTTTCTGCCCATCGCGTGGATCATCTGAGGAACAAGTGTTGTTCTCATTACGGAAAGGTCCTCGTTGATGGGATTCAATATGCGGATCACCTTTCTTTCTTCCGCATCCTCGGGAAGAGCGATCAGGTCAAGATCGGAAGGAGAGATGAATGAGTAGTGAATGCCCTCCGATGCACCGTTTGCGCAAAGTGTTCTCTTGATCTTGAGTTCGGTCTTCTGCTTGAGTGTAAGGCCGCCCGCGGTAACCGTCGCATCCGCAAGGAATGTTGGAACCACATGATCATAACCGTACATACGGATGATCTCCTCGGAGATATCCGGGAAATCTTCCATATCCTCTCGATAAGCAGGAACCTTGATGGTCAGTTCATCGCCGTTGATAACGGGATCGAAGCTCAGGTTGGTCAGTATCCTTTCAACTTCCTTCACCGGTACTTCTATGCCCAAAACATCATTTACCTTCTTCAAGGAAGCCTTCATTTCACGAGGCTCCACCGAGTTGCCGGAATTCACGTCCACATGAGTCGAAGAAACTTTGCCGCAGCCCAGCTCTTCCACAAGATGAAGCGCTCTCTTCATGGCCATGATGGTGGTGTACTCATCCACACCCTTGGCAAAACGTGCGGAGGAATCCGAAGCCTGGCCCAGCGCTCTGGAAGTCTTACGTACATTGTCGCGCATAAACTTTGCAGCCTCGAACACAACGCCCGCAGTGGTCTCACGTATCTCCGAATTAAGGCCGCCCATTATTCCCGCAAGTGCAACGGGCTTAACTCCGTCACAGATCACAAGGTTGTTTGTTGTAAGTTCAAATTCCTTTTCGTCAAGAGTAACGATCTTTTCCTTATCCTTTGCACGGCGGACGCAGATCACTCCCTTTTCAAGGAATGCTTCATCGAATGCGTGCATAGGCTGACCGAGCTCGATCAGGATATAGTTTGTAATATCAACGATATTTGAGATCGCATTGATGCCGACAAGAGCAAGTCTTCTCTTCATCCATGCGGGAGATTCGGCGATCTTTACATCGGAAACATAGTGGCCGATGTATCTGGGGCAAAGCTCGGGTGCTTCAACGGTAACATTAAAGCCTTCCTTCTTTACTCCGCTCTCCGTGTAGGACAGGTCGGGAGTCTTCAAGGGCTTTTCAAGGACAGCGGCAACTTCCCTCGCTATTCCGAATATGCTCTGACAATCGGGTCTGTTTGCCGTTACGGAGATATCGAAGATCCAGTCATCCAGGCCAAGGATGGGCTTTACGTCGCTTCCCGGGACGGCATCGTCGGGAAGCACCAGCAGTCCGTTATAGCCTGCTCCGGGATACATGTCCTCATTTACGCCGAGCTCGGTTCCCGAGCAGAGCATTCCAAAGGAGTCATAGCCTCTGAGCTTGCCCTTTCCGATCTTCATCACGCCCTCTACCGTAACATGATCCTTTGCGGTGGCATATACCTGCGCTCCGACCTTCGCCACGGGGAATTTCTTTCCTGCGCATACATTGTCCGCTCCGCAGCAGATCTGAACGGGCTCACCCTCTCCTATGTCCACCTTGCATACATGCAGATGAGTTTCGGGAATGGGCTCACACTCGGTAACATATCCCACAACAACGCCGGAAATGTCTTTTCCGACTTCATTAAGTTCTTCAACCTCAAAGCCGCAGCCGAAAAGCTTTTCTTCCAACACCTGAGGTTCAACATCTATATCTACATAATCCTTTAACCAACTAAGCGGTACTAACATTTTGTCCTCCTATATTCTATACATTCCGAAATGCCGTTATGTTCACGACAGCCCGACTATTTATCATCAATCTGTTCAAGCACTCTGAGATCCGATTCATAAAGCATCTTGATATTGTTGATGCCGTATTTCAGCATTGCAAGACGCTCAAGGCCGCAGCCGAAAGCAAGACCTGAGTACTCATCGGGATCGATGTTGCAGTTTTCAAGGACTTTTCTGTTAACTATACCTGCGCCGAGGACCTCTATCCAGCCTGTTCCCTTGCAAAGTCTGCAGCCCTTGCCGCCGCACTCGAAACAGCTTACATCCACCTCAACCGAAGGCTCGGTAAAAGGGAAATAGGAAGGACGAAGTCTTGTCTTGGTTCCCTCTCCGAAAAGATTTGCCACAAGAACATCAAGCATACCCTGAAGATCGCAAAGAGTGATCTTCCTGTCCACAACAAGTCCCTCGATCTGATGGAACATTGGTGAGTGGGTCGCATCGTCGTCTGAACGGAAAACCTTACCGGGCGCCGCAACCATCTTGATGGGCGGTTTCTTCTTTTCCATTGTATGGATCTGCGCCGCAGAGGTCTGTGTCGCAAGAAGGAATTCGGGCGACAGATAAAAGGTATCCTGCATATCTCTCGCGGGGTGATCCTGGGGTGTGTTCAATGCCGTGAAGTTATAGTAATCATTCTCTATTTCCTTGGTATCGACAACTTCAAAGCCCATGGCCGAGAAAATGTCGATCACTCTGTTTCTGATCTGAGTAACGGGATGCAGATAGCCCTTCATGGAATGGGTTGCGGGCATGGTAACATCGATCTTCTCGCTTTCGTAACGAAGCTTTGCTTCTTCTGCCTTCATCTTTTCATCAAGCTCTCCGAAGCGCTCTCCCGCCCAGTTCTTAAGTTCATTGACACCTTTACCGAACTCCGCTCTGAGTTCTCCGGGAATGTCTTTCATAGCCTTCATAAGCTGGCTGATCTTTCCCTGCTTGGGGTCAAGATAATCCTTCCTGGTCTCGTAAACTTCTCTGGAATTCCTGATGCCCCCGGCTCTGCTAAGGATCTCATCCTTAATGGCCGCTATGCTCGCTTTTAATTCTTCCAAATTCTGCATGTCATCCTCCATAAAACTTTGATAAAAAAAGCCCCATATGAGCTTTCACTCATATGGGACGAGATTTACCCGCGGTACCACCCATTTTCAGGCATATGCCTGCTCTCATTGGGATTGTGTTTTGGCTCCGATGTTGAAATTCATTTGATCGATCCCGACCTGCTCGCACCATCCGCAGGCTCTCTGCATTTGCCGAAGGAAAAAACTACTTACGCATCCTCTTCGCTATTGATGAAGAATACAATATTGTTCCCCAAAAGTCAAGGTTTATTTCTCCATTACCGCTCTGTACACCCTCTCAAGCTCCTGTTTGTTCCAGAGTGTGGGTACGGGATAGAGAGGATTTCCTTCCTTGTCCGCATGCGCGGCCATCATGGAAATATCTTCTTCTTTAATGCCCTTGAGACTTGTGGGAATGTTCATATTCTCATTCATCTGCCTGATCTTTCTGATGAAAATGGCGGCAGCCTCTCCGTTATCCATCTTTTCTGGAACAAGTCCCACAGCCTTGGCCAGAGTTCCCAGTTTCTTGTGTGCGGAGGCTCCGAACATTTCAAGTACATATGGAAGTATCACCGCATTTGCAAGTCCGTGAGGTATACCGTATTGTCCTCCGAGACTGTGTGCAACCGCATGAACATAGCCAACGTAACTTCTTGTAAAAGCAACGCCGGCAAGATAGGATGCCCTGAGCATATTTGTCCTCGCCTCGCGGTCCTGACCGTTTGCATATGCTTTCTCGAGGTTTTCGAGTATTAAACGAACGGACTCTATAGCAGCCGCTCTTGTCTTTTTTGTTGTTGCATGTCCGATAAAGGCTTCAACGGAATGAGTCATTGCATCCATTCCCGTACTTGAAGTAAGCCCCCCGGGAAGTCCCATTGTAACTTCGGGCTCAAGAGCCGCATACTCGGGGATCAAAGGGAAGGAATTGATAACATATTTATAATGAGTCTCACCGTCCGTAATAACCGCACTTACCGTTGTTTCGCTTCCGGTTCCCGCCGTGGTGGGAACGGCGATCAAAAGAGGTATCTTCTTGCGAACTTTTAAAAGACCCTTCATCTTCCTTAAGGATTTATTGGGATAGGCGATCCTTGCGCCCAGACCCTTTGCGCAGTCCATGGAAGAACCGCCGCCAAAGGCTATGATCGCTTCACAGCCGTTTGAAAGATACAATTCTCTTGCAGCTTCCACATTGGCTATTGTGGGATTTGCCACTGTGTCGTCAAACACAACAAAACTGATCCCTGCCTCTTCCAGATGCTTTTCAAGAGGAGCTGTGAGTCCGAGCCCACGGATCCCTTTGTCCGTTACGATGATGACCTTATTTTTTCCATGCTCCTTAAGGCATCCGGGGATCGCTTTCACCCCGTCCAGAAGCTTTGGTTCTCTGTAAGGCATCATAGGCAACACAATGTTCATTCCCATCTGGAACGTCCTGCACCAAGCTTTCCTGAATATATTCATATACCCTCCTGATCACCGGAGATCCTCCGGTTTTATATACATTATTCCAAACCCGGCTCCTTGTGAACCATCGTTCACGTGTTGTAGTAATTGTATCACATTTCAGAAAATATGCAACCCTGTCCGAAATTCAAAAGCACTTTTAAAAATCGTGCCCAAACCAAAAATATCAGGCGAAGCGCCTGATATTAAATCGTGATTTAATGAGGTTAAAACTTGATGATCTCAGGTGCCTGAGTGAATGAACTGAAGGTTGCGGTGGCATTTTTAAAATAAAGTACTTCCGTATTGTCATCATCCTCGGAGTACATTCCGCGAAGGGAAGGATAAGCATCCAGCATAGCCTTTTTGGCTTCTCTTCTTTCGTCCGGAACAAGCTCTCCCGCAACACGCAGCCACTTATCTCCCTTAAAAGCACAGATCTCTGCCTTGGGATTTGCATGAAGCTGCTTCGAAACGGGTTTTGACTTACCCGTCTGAATATAAAGCCTGCCCTCAAAGATGTTAATTGTTCCGAAGGGACGCACTCTCGGCTGATCTCCTTCAACCGTAGCAAGATAATACGTCTCAGCCTGTTTCAAAAATTCTTCGACTCTTTTCATTTAAAAACCTCCAGTACGATTTTTTAAAACATTTCCGAAAGCATCACCGGGACATATGCCCCGGTGAACTTTTCTCTCTTCATCTCTTATCTTCTCTTGGAGAGGACTTCTTCTTCATATTTTTTGATCTCACTATAATAGTCGGAAGAAATGTTCTCTCGTTTCAGATATTCTTCCCAAACAATTCCGAAAGGCATGGTTTTTAATTCTTCCTGACGTACCATGAGTTCCGTGAATCTGCCCTCATCCTGGAGCTGTTTAAGCGAAGCGGGCTCCAGAAGTGCATAAAGCAGAGCTTTCTGAACGGAACGAAGTCCGGTAACCCATGCACTGATACGGTTGATGGAAGCATCAAAGTAATCGGTGGCGATGAACACTCTGTCTGTTGCACCTGCACGAACGATCTCTTTGCAGATCTCCTTTGTCTCATCATCAAGAAGCACTACGTGATCCGAATCCCATCTCATGGGACGGGTTACATGAAGTGCGATCCTGTCGTTAAACAGGAGCATGGACGAGATCTTATCTGAAACCATCTCTGTGGGATGATAATGTCCGTTATCCATGAGAGGCGTGATATGGCGAGAATTAACGTAATTCATGCAGAACTCTGCGGAACCTGCCGTATATGCCTCAAGTCCGATACCGAAAACCTTGGACTCCAATGTTACGAAAACCTTGCTCCTGTCAAAAGGAACCGAAAGGATCTCGTCCAGGGATTCCATGTAACGTCTGCGGGGACCGAGCCTGTCGGCAGGATAGTCCTTAAAACCGTCGGGGATCCAAATGTTCATAACACAGGGAATGCCCGTCTCGTTTGCAAAATACTCGGAGATCTTCAGGCAGCGCTTGCCGTGCTCTATCCAGAACCTGCGCACCTCGGGATCGGGAGAAGTAAGTGTAAGACCGTCTTTTACCATGGGATGTGAGAAATAGGTGGGATTAAAATCGATGCCGATCTTTCTCTCCTTTGCATATTTTACCCACCTTTCAAAATGATGCGGCTCTATGGCGTTACGATCCGCGAACTCACCGTTCTCAAAGATCGCATAGCTTGCATGAAGATTAAGCTTTTTCTTTCCGGGTGTAAGTTCAAGCACCTTGTCAAAATCCGCCATTAATTCTTCGGGGCTTGTTGCCTTTCCGGGGTAATTACCCGTGGTCTGGATACCGCCCGAAAGAGATTCCTTTGAATCAAATCCCACTACATCGTCTCCCTGCCAGCAATGCACGGAGATCGAAATATTCTTTAATGTTTCCAATGCTTTTTCGGTATCAACACCGATAGCCGCATAAGCCTCCTTAACCTGTTTGTACATCAGTTCCTCCTTTATCTGTAGCATTTTTCCTGTAATAATATGTTTCCGAGAGCTGTGGCTTCGGGGCTTCCCAGAACCACCTTTTTCCCGGTGATCTCTTCTGTAAGTTTATTGAGATAGGTATTGTTGGACCCACCTCCTATTATACATATATTTTTGAATTTTTCACCTGTAACTTCTTCAAGTTCCTTTGCGGTGACATCATAGATGTGAGCAAGACTTACATATATCGCGTGAGCCAGTTCTCCGGGTGTCTCGGGAATAAGCCATCCCTTCTCACTGCATTCCTCTTTGATCGTGTCCGTAACGGATTCCGGAGCAAGATACTTGTCCGCATTCACATCAAGCCTGTAATCAAATTTTCTTGACGCTTCGGCCATTTTGGCAAGTTCGGCAAAAGTAAATTCATCATTTAATTCATTTTTTAAGCATTGAACAAGCCACAAGCCCATTATGTTTTTAAGGAACCTGATCGTTCCGATACCGCCCTCGTTGGAGAAGTTTGCGGCCATAGCCTTTTCGCCGGTAACGGGCTTTGCAAGTTCCACACCCATCAGGCTCCATGTGCCGCTGGAAATAAAAATTGAATTTTCGGCTTTCGTCTCAGCAAGTGAGGCTACGGCAGATCCCGTATCGTGGGTTGCCGGAAGGATAATGTCACAATTAAAGCCAACCTTGGAGGCAATGTCGGCTTTAAGCTTACCAAGCATGATCGGTGCTGTTTGCGGGTGCGCCTCGAACATGTTTAAAGGAAGATTTAACTTTTCAATAAGTTCCTTGTCCCACTGCTTCGTTGCCGCATTTACAAGGCCGGTCGTGCTGCAATTGGTGTATTCGTGAGCCTTTTCGCCGGTAAGGAAAAAACCGAGGTATTCGGGAAGCATCAAAAAGTCCTTTGCCTCATTCAAGCGCCCCTTTTCCTTGTCCCAGAACATCTGATAGACAGTATTGAAAGGTTGAAACTGGATCCCGGTGTGATCGTACAGTTCCTTAAAAGGAATGATCTCATGTACTTTTTTTGCGGAAACCGCCCCTCTTTCATCCCTGTAGCAAAAAACAGGAAGAACAGGATCGTCTTTTTCATCGAGTAAAACGTAGTCGACACCCCAGGTGTCAATTCCTACGGAGTCAGGAAAAAATCCCTCATTTCTTGCAGCGATCAGTCCGTTTACAACTTCCGTGCACAGATTCCTCAGATCCCATGTAAGAACATCTTCCTTTTTTACGGGTCCGTTTTTGAAGCGGTAAACCTCCTTCATTACGATCTCGCCGTTTTCACGCCGGGAAACAATATGTCTTCCGGATGAAGCGCCGATGTCTATTGCAAGATGTATCATTCTATGCCCTCCTTTTCCGCCATAACCGTTGCTTTGCCGTCCGTCAAATGACACTTTGCACGGAGCGATATAAAAGTACCATTGGGAATATACTTTTTTGCCGTGTTTTTGTCAATCGTAAAATCCCATTTTTCATGGCACGATTTTTCGATCGTTACTGTCCCGGCTGTCGTTGCAGAAAACATATGCTTTTTTTCCGTAATTATGGACAATTTTGACAAATTCATTACCAAATTCTATAACATTATTGTTCAAAACTCCATCCGGTCCTTTAGTGAAGTTTCACTCGGTTTCCGGTTTCAACCGTCATTTTGCGGATAGAATAAAACAACGCCCCGTAACTACCGTTACGAGAGCGTGCTACGTAAAAACCAGGCCTAATCCAGATGGAAAACCGTTTGAAGATCTATGCTCACAGGACTGTTGTCGGGATTGGTCTCCATTATATCAGCCATAAAATCCCACCATTTGCGATTTATTGCCGTATCTGCGCCCTTCGCCCACAGTTCCTCGTTTTCGATCTCAATATAACCGAAAAGAGTGAGTGTTTCGCGGTCAAGGAATATTGAATAGTTCCTTCCGCCATATTCATGTATCATATCCTTCATCTCAGGCCAAAGAAGATTGTGCCTTCTCTCGTATTCCGCTTCCTGTCCCGGAAACAGCTTCATTTTAAACCCTTTTATCATCCTCATTCCTCCCTGTGGAATTTTTTTGATTATAATTCCAACTTTCAAAATAATCAATCGAAGCTTGACAGCTATTAATATCCCTATTCTGTTATACTTCCTCCCAATGACATAAAAATCTGCTCACAGCTATCTTCAAGTCGAGATATTTCTTTACAGATTAAATATACTGAATATGAATATCTCGTCCCAAGTATCTTCATCGCTTCTTCCGATGTACTTTTTGCTACTTTACCAATCTCTGTGTTTGACAGAAAGCAACGTTCTTTTGCTTGAAAAACCCAAATAAAAAAGCCTCCCCGAAACTTTTATCTTCAACAGTTTCGGGGCTAAAACATTAACGGAAAACGTATACATAACGTCCTTCATCAATTAGTTCTTTATCTTTTAGCTTTTTATGACTTTTAAGATAAAGAACGCACTCTCCTATAAGTTCATGGAACGCAAACATTATAACAATGAACGCTTTCCAAAAATGAAGATCTGAAAGAAAGAGTATCAATATGCCTGAAATGACACACGGAATCAAGTTTCCTGCCAGATTTGCAATCGTATACAGTTTGAAGGATACCGGTTTATCTGCTTTTCCGTAGATTTCTTTAAAGAAACAGATTCTGATGTTATTCCCGGTCATCATATAAATTATTTTTTTGATTACCTCTCGAATAACATAGTACAGTTCCTCACAAAGCAACAAAATGATCACACTGCAGATTTTTTCCGGTAACGTATCCCCCGGAAATGGAATAAGTTCTCTGTCAGACAGGAATGGAATAACTCCAAGCATCAGCATCAACACCACCTCTATCCATCCGACTTCCTTAAATCCCAGCCTATCAATAGCTAACACTTTTTCGCTGTCCATGCGAATCCCTCCAACTACATGTTTTATGGCTCTCACCTTAAGTCAAATTTACTTGTTTTGTCAATAGTTTTTTTAGAAATATCATTATTCTGCAAAAAAGGAGGACACTTGCATCCTCCCTCGAAAAAAGACCCTGATTCTTTTCCCTCAGTTTATGTATATTTCAGCCCCCCCTCGGTCGCAAATACAAATATAATTATCCATGTTTTTTCAAAAAAAAACCATGGCATTTCGGTTACCAAAAAAAATTATTTTGGTAACCGAAATGCCATGGAAAAAACGATCATTTTCTGATTAAATACACTAAAATACTCTTCTGAAAGGGGTTATTATGAAAAAGCTAAAAAAATCTATCTGTCTTTTGTTATCGGCACTTTTATTATTCTCACTCTTTCCCAAGCAGCCTTTAAGGAACGAGCTTCCTCCGCCGCCCACTATAGGCAACGACATCCCCATTTTCACTCGTCCTTAGCAACACAGACTTACACCGATTTTTTCAAGGTAAGTCTCAAAACCATGTGCTATCCTCGGCACATTGTACAAGCATGCAGAATAATAGGTGCTTAATGCCAGTTTTATAACGGCATCCTTATCCCCACGCTGATAAGCGGATGAACAATAATGGTTCAAAGCGTGGGGGATAAGGTTTCCACCTCCGTATTTTAACAACAGTTCCAGTATCTCACGACTAAATTCATGATCAACCTGTATCATCTTCAGATAGTTTACACCCAAAAAAGTATAATCCAAACTTCTGTGGCGCAAATGAACAGCGCTGTTTTTTATTTTATCCAGTGCATTCCGATACAGCAATTTCGCATTTTCAATATCTCCCATATCCC
>JAEEGI010002334.1_pt1 | contig 46830 bp, 26 predicted proteins | sample 8958751 | NCBI WGS metagenome assembly JAEEGI01 (sample SAMN16246545, study PRJNA631951) | gut metagenome | biome: gut microbiome; feature: rumen; material: KS-attached | host: Bos | place: Iran: Karaj | collected 2018-10
GCCGTGCTAGAATTATTAGCGTATGCTGACCACCTACAAATGGACGCAGGGGGTGGGACTTACCGAGGCCGGAGGCAAGCTCGAACCGGGCATGTGGATCGACCTCTCGGAGCCGACGCAGGCGGAGATGGACAAGGTCCAGGCCGCCTTCGATCTGGTTCCCGAGTTCCTTACCGACCCCCTTGACAAGGACGAGAGGGCGCGTGTCGAAAACGACGAGGACACGAGCTCCACCCTCATCGTCGTCCGCGTCCCGATGGCGGACACATCCGAGGACGCCGTCCCGTACACCACCGTCCCGTACGGCATCGTCATCACGCCAAACGCGGTCATCACCGTCTGCGCGCGGCGCACGGCACTCACCGACGAGTTCCGCCAGATGCGCAAGATCTGCCCGCCGTACGTCCGCCACCGCTTCGTCTTCAACATACTCCTCCGCGCCGCGACCCTCTACCTGCGCTATCTCCGCGAAATCCGCGACGAGGCCGACACCATCGAGCGCGACCTGCACAAGGCTCTCAAGAACGGGTCGCTCATCGACCTTCTCGCCCTCCAGAAGAGCCTCGTCTATTTCACCACCTCGCTAAACGCCGACGAAATAATGGTGAGCCGCCTCACGACGATGCGGCAGCTCGGAGTGAACGAGGACGACCGCGACTTCCTCGACGACGTCGTGATCGAGTACCGCCAGGCCTACGAAATGGCCTCCATCCACAGCAACATCCTCACCGGGACGATGGACTCTTTCGCGTCCGTCATCTCGAACAACCTCAATGTCGTGATGAAGTCGCTGACTGTCGTCTCGATCGTCTTCATGATCCCGACGCTTGTCGCCTCCATATACGGCATGAACCTTGGCCAGAATGGCTACGGCCTTCCGTTCGCCAACAGCGAATACGCTTTTGCGATAATAACGGGCATTTCCCTCGCCCTCGTAATTGTGGCCATCGTAATCTTCTACAAGCGGAAGCTATTCTGATTCGTTCCGCGCATGGCGCGGGCAGGAGCACCATGAACAGCGCGACACTTCCCACCCTCGCCATCGACCTCGGCGCAAAAGGCGCCCCCATCAAGCCCCTTCACGGATTGAACCGCATCGACCCGCCCAGCGCTTGGTTCGACAACCCGCAGTACGCCCTCATGCGTGAGGCCGGCATTCCCTTCAACCGCCTCCACGACCTCTCCCCCTACTGCGGCGGCCGCACCTGCGTCGACATCTCCAGCATCTTCCGCGACTTCGCCGCCGACGAGAACGACCCCGCGAGCTATGAATTCGCCTTCACGGACTTCTACCTCGAAAAGGTCGCGGCGACGGGTGCGAAGCCCTTCTTCCGCCTCGGCGAGACCATCGAAAACTACGCCCCGAAAATCAAGCCCCTCTACATCAACCCGCCCGCCGACATGGCAAAATGGGCGCGCGTCTGCGAGCACATTGTCCGCCACTACAACGAGGGCTGGGCGAACGGCTTCGAAATGGGCATCGAGTACTGGGAGATCTGGAACGAACCCGAGAACCGCCAGTGCTGGACGGGCACCTTCGAGCAGTACTGCGAACTGTACCGCGTGACGGCGACGCACCTCAAGAAGTGCTTCCCGGACATCAAGGTCGGAGGCCCCGTCGTCTGCGCGCCGGAGAACGCCAAGGGCTACGCCCGGCGCTTCTTCCAGGAAATCACCGCGCCCGGACGCGAGGCGCCGATAGACTTCTTCTCCTGGCATTGCTACACCTATGTCCCCGAGCGGCTCGCCGAGCAGGCCGAAATCGCGGCCGCGATCCTCCGCGACCTCGGACTCGAGGACAAGGTGGAGAGCATCTGCGACGAGTGGAACCTCGGCTGGTGGGGAAGCCACGACGAGATGAACCAGCCGAGCCACGGCGAAGTCAAGCGCGGACCCGTCGGCGCCGCCTACGTCAGCGCGGCCTTCTGCGTCCTCCAGGCCTCCACCGTCTCCAAGTCGATCTACTATGACGGCCGGAGCGCCGGCTCCTTCGGCGGGCTCTTCCACCCGCTCAGCCTCCGGCCGACCTGCACCTTCTTCGCCTTCAAGGCCTTCAACGAACTCTATCGGCTGGGCACGAGCGTGAAGGCGGAAGTCCGGAACGCCCCGGGCGTCTTCGCCCTGGCGGCGACGGACGAGAAGCCTTCCGCCTTCGCGAATATGCTCCGCCGCTCGGCCTCAAAGGCGCTGGTCGTCAACTACTCCGCCGTCCCAACGAAGCTCGACCTCTCCTTCTCCGGCGTCGGCTCCCTCCTTTCATGCCGCACCATCGCGGCGGATGGATCCGGCCTCGTCCCGGCCCCGGAACTCGTCGCCGACGGCGGCCTCGCGCTGCCGCCCTGGGCGGTCGTCATCCTATCCTGGTAACGCTCTCTATCCGCCATGTACGCCACGGACTACACCTCCTTCCTGCCCGCTGAATGCACCTGCGTGCGCGAGCCGCCGGCGCCGTACCACGCCGGAAGCCGCTGGACGGAACGTCATCTCCAGTGCGTCTGGTACAACGCCGCCCTCCGCCCCGCCGAACTCGCCACCGACTCAGGCGAACTGGTCGAGGTCGAGTCCTGCGGCCGGTGGAACCTTGAGGCCGGTCCCGACTTCATTGACGCAGTGCTCCTCTTCGGCCCCGAACGACGCCGCGTCGTCGGCGACATCGAAGTCCACATCCGCCCCTCCGGCTGGACGCAGCACCACCACTCCGGAGATCCGCGCTACGCCAACGTCATCGCCCACGTCACCTACTTCCCCGGACCGCGGGCGGCCGACCTGCCGTCGACCGTCGCCGCAATCCCGCTGCGCGACGCCCTCAGTGCCAACCCGCGCTTCTCGTTCGACGACATCGACCTCGCCGCCTACCCCCACGCAATCATACCCGCGACGCCTCGCCCCTGCCAGCTCGTCTGGGGCGACGACCCGGACAAGGGCATCGCCATCCTCGAGGCCGCCGGACGCCATAGGTTCGACATCAAAAGCCGCCGCATGCTCGACCTCGCCGACGCCGTGGGCGACCCGCTCCAGGCGCTCTACGAAAGCATCATGGCCGCCCTCGGCTACAAGCAGAACCAGCAGCCCTTCCGCGACCTCGCGCGCGTCTATCCGCTTTCCTCTTGGACTGGCGACCGTTTAACCGATTACGCGCGGCTCCTTGGCCTTGCCGGACTTCTACCCGACGCCTCGGACGCCGGCGATACGGCCCCGTTTGTCCGCGACCTCTGGAACCGCTGGTGGCGCGCCCCCGTGCGCACCGACCTTCCGCCGCCCGTCTGGCGCCTGAACTCCGTCCGCCCGCTCAACCACCCCGTCCGCCGCCTCGCCGCCGCAGCCGCGCTCTTCTCCGACCGCAACCGCATAGAATCGCTCCTTTCGGCAAACGACCCGTCAAATCCGAAGTTCGTACGTTTGCTCTGCAAGTCGCTTACGGAGATGGCGCGCTTCGAAGAAGTCGAACCGCTCACATCCTTGACTGGCAAGCCAGGCAAGCCGGTCGCGCTCCTCGGCATGTCACGCGCCTCGGCCATCGCCGCGAACGCCATCCTCCCGTATCTCGCCGCCATTCATCCAGAATCGGCGGCGCTCCTGTGCCGCGGGATCCCATCCGAGTCAATCAGCGCGCCGATGCGCACGATGGCGAACCGGCTCTTCGGGCGCGACCACAACCCAGGCGCGCTCTACTCGGCCGACGGCCTCCGTCAGCAGGGCCTTCTGCAGATCTTCTCCGACTTCTGCCTCAACGTCCGCGGCGACTGCGCCGACTGCCGCTTCGCCGCCGAAGGGTCTGGGAAGGGGAAATAGGGAACAGGGAAGAGAAAAGAGCAATGCCGGCACGAGCCAGCCCCTATAGGGATTAAATAGTGTTTGTAAACACTCTAATTGATCTAAAAAAGTGTTTTAAAACACTACACAAATTGTTTCTTGACGCATCATTTGGCCATGTACTATAATTCAAAAATGTCTGGAAACATTCTTTAATGCCTAAAAATATGTTTCCAAACACTATAGAGGTTCGAAATGGAAGACAAGGATGTTGAATCGCTGTTGCGCTCGATGGAGCGAAGAATCGATGGGGCCGAAACGGACTACCACCGTCCGCTGTATGGCGAAATCGACTGGGACGACCGGCTCGTCTGCATTACGGGCGCGAAGGGAACCGGCAAGACGACGATGATGCTCCAGTACCTGAAGGAGCATCCGGCGGAAATCGACAGGTCGCTTTACGTTTCGCTTGATAGCCTTTGGTTTGCCAACCATTCGCCGCTTGATGTCGTGGAGTGGCACCATAACAATGGTGGCACGCGGTTGTTCATCGACGAGGTCCATCATTATCGTCCGTGGCAGACGCTGATCAAGAACATCTATGACGAGTTTCCAAAGATGACGATTGCATACAGCGGTTCGTCCATGATGAGGCTTGCGGCTGGTGCCGGAGACCTTTCGCGTCGCCAGCGTGTCTATGAGCTGAAGGGGCTGTCTTTCAGGGAGTATCTCGCTTTCGAGGGCGTGGGTGATTTCGCCGCCGTAGGGCTGGAGGATGTACTTTCCTCGCACCGCGCCATGGCGAGGGAAGTCGCCGCCAAGATTCCCGTTTTGCGTTATTTCGCCAACTACCTTGAGTGCGGGTACTACCCCTTTTACAAGACGGCCCGAGGTGGGTACCTTGAACGTATTCACGGCATCGTGGAGCAGACTTTGGAGCGCGACTATCCGGAGATAGAAGATGTCACATTCGCGACAATCAAGAAAGCTGAAAAGATGCTCATGATCCTCGCGCAGTCATGTCCGCAGGTGCCGAACATGAACAAGCTTTACGCGGAGCTCGAGACTGACCGCAACCAAGGGCTGAAGATTCTCTACGCATTGCAGAGGGCCGGGCTTCTCTCGCTCGTGTCGTCGAAGTCGGCAGACCTCGGGAATCTGTCTCGTCCCGACAAAATCTACTGCGACAACCCCAACCTGATGTACGCGCTTGCCGCGGACATCGATGTCGGAACGTTGCGCGAGACATTCTTCGTCAACCAGTTGAGGGCCGCAGGACATGATGTCAAATATCCGCCGGCTGGGGACTTCAAGGTCGACGGCAAATGGCTCTTCGAGATTGGTGGCAAGGGAAAGACCTTCAAGCAGATAGCGGACATAAAAGACAGCTTTGTAGTCAACGACGGGGTTGAAACCGGCATTGGTAACAAGATCCCGCTTTGGCTTTTCGGGTTTCTGCATTGATTGAATCGCACATTAGCCCTCCTTCCTGCCGCAATGTTCACCATTGTGGTATAATTTTCCCATGCCAATTAGACAACGCAAAGACAACTTCGAGGAGCTGCATTTGGCCAGACTTGAACTGGCCTCGGCGCTGGCGTCGCTTAGAAAACCGAACGAAGTGGAACGCTTTTTCGAGGATGTCTTCACAAAGGCGGAACTCCGCGACATAGCACTCCGCTGGCGCATCTTCCAGCTGCTGGACGAAGGGGTCACACAGCGTGCCATAGGCGAAAGGCTCGGCGTGAGCCTCTGCAAAATCACGCGGGGATCGCGTTTTCTAAAGGACCCCGAGTCCGTGGTCCGCAAGATTCTTGAACAACGTAAGCGCAAACGCGCGAAAGGCAAAAGACAATGAAGGTCGTCTCCGACGAAATCTCCGCCCAAATAGGCAACTCCTCCTGGATCCGACGCATGTTCGACGCCGGTGCCGAACTGAAGCAGAAGTACGGCGCCGACAAGGTCTTCGACTTCAGCCTCGGCAACCCCGACCTCCCGCCGCCCCCCGCCGCGAAGGCCGCCCTCCACGCACTCGCCGACACCCTTGGCGAACCGCGCGCCCTCGGCTACGTCGGCAACGCCGGGTGGATGCCTTTCCGCGAGACGCTCGCCAACCGCCTCGCCAAGGAGCAGAACGTCCCCGGCCTCCAGGGGAAGCATGTCCTCGCCTCGTGCGGCGCCGCCGGCGCGATCACCTCCTTCTTCCGCGCGGTCCTCAACCCCGGCGACGAAGTCATCTGCCCCTCGCCGTACTTCGTCGAGTACGCCTCCTACTGCGGCCACTTCGGCGGCGTTCTGAAGCCCATTCCCTCGAAACAGCCCTCCTTCGACCTCGACATCGACGCCATAGCGGCGGCCGTCACGGACAAGACCCGCGCCATTCTCTTCAACTCCCCAAACAACCCGACGGGCTGCATCTACTCCGAGGCGACGGTCGACGCCCTCGCGGCGCTTGTCGCCGCGAAGAACGAGGGACGCGAACGCCCGATCTTCATCCTCTCGGACGAACCCTACCGCTTCCTCGCCTACGACGGCGCCGTGGTGCCGCCGATTCTCTGCCGCTCGCCCTTCGCGGTCGTCCTCGGCTCCTTCTCCAAGAGCCTGTCGATGGCCGGCGAACGCGTCGGCTACCTCGCCATCAACCCCGACATGCCGGACGGCGACAAGTTCATGGCCGCCGTGACAATCACGACGCGCACCCTCGGCTTCGTCAACGCCCCGATCATCGGCCAGCGTCTGGCGAACGCCATCATCGACTCCGGCATTGACCTCGAAATCTACGCGAAGCGCCGCCGCATGATGATGGAGGTCCTCGACAACGCGGGCCTCTCCTATGCCGTTCCGCGCGGCGCCTTCTACATCTTCCCGGCTGTCCCGGGCGGTGACGACATCGACTTCGTCAACCACCTCCTCTCCGAGAACATTCTCGCCGTTCCAGGCTCTGGCTTTGGTTGCAAGGGCTTCATGCGCCTCAGCTTCAGCGTCGAAAACGACGTCATCGCCCGCTCCGCCGACGCCTTCAAACGCGCCGTCAAGTCGTACAAAGCCTAACAACGGACCAACCATGAATAAGCCAGTATTTTTCACCTTGGGCCTTTTGGCGGTGGCAAGCGCCTACGCCAATATCTTCGAGACAAACGAGACGCAGCGCGCGAACCTCAAGGTGGCCGCGACGTGGGCGGAGGAGACGGCGAAGGCCGCCGCCCGTCCAGTTCCACTCTCTCCAACGCCACCTCTCTTCGTCCGTCGCGCACTCGTCGCGGACAAGGCCGCAGGAACCGTGACCGTTCTCGCAGAAGGCTGCGAGATCCAGCGCGGCACGACAGTCGAGTTTCCAATAATCGGCGAACTGAGCGACCGCGACTACGAGGGCGCCTTCCGCACCTTCGCCAAGCCGGGCGACATCGCAGCCGCACTTGAGTGGTTGGGCGTCCCGCGCGGGGCGAACGTCGATTCGCGCAAGATGCAGTTCTGGGCGAAGGGCGAACGCGTCACAATCGACGTTGTCCGCGTTGGCGACACCAACGCCGTCCGTCGTCCGATCCAGTCCTACCTGCTCGACAAGGCAGTCGGCGGCACTCCGACGTGGGACAGTTTCGTCTACTGCGGCTCGCCCGACGATCCGCAATCCACAAATGGCGTTCGCCTCGCGGACACCGTTGCGCCGAACTCCGTTCTCGCCACCTACAACGAGCCCCAGAGCGTACTCGACACGCCCGTCATCTCCAACCAGTCGGAGGTCTACGAGCGCTTCGTCCTCGCGGACGGCGCGCCGTTCGAGCCTTTTGCGCTCTATACGATAATTTTCACCCCTGTCAGGCGCCCCGACGGGCTTACGCGCGTGAAGGACGTCCGCATCGACTTCTCAGTCAAGGAAGGCAAGGTCGTTGGCGGACTCACCGCTGGTGCGGCAAAGGCGGAACTTGAAATCCCGAAGCTTTTCGAAACCTTCAAAAAGCTCACCGCCGACGGCTTCGATCCGCATGTCACCGTCTCCTTCGGCGAGGATCTAACCGTCCTTCAGGCATCGGTTCTCGCAAGGCTTCTCGACAAGAGCGAGCGCGAAGGCGACATCCGCGTCGCCCCGCCTCCGGCTGGCGCGTTCTACTACAAGGGCTTTCTGCCGAACGATGACTGGCGTAGCGCCAAAACGCGCATTTCGCAGCCGTGGGAGGCGCACATTCCGACAAACGGTACGCCGATCCGCCTCGTGCAGACCGTCGAGGACTGGTCCGACAAGAACTCCCTTGATCCGCGTCTTTCGACAAAGGAGTACTCTGTCTCTACGCCCGAAGAGGCCGAAAAGACCATCACGGCCGGTGACGCCTCCCTCGCCCCGAACCTGCGGCTGCAGGTCGCGCTCCTCTTCGCGGACAAGGACACGCCCCTCTCCGCCATCATGCCCACAGCGCGCGCACTTCTCCCGACGCACCCGATCATGTACGTGTTTGACGAATAGACTCATTTATTCGTTCAACTTTCAACCTTTCAACTTATGAACGCAGTGAATCGCATCTTCCGCGAACCGCGCTACACGCGCGGCAACACCAGTATCACCAAAATTCAGCCAATAGATGACGCATCCTGGGTTTGGCATCCCGCGCTCGTCGAGGAAATCCCCGGACTCAAGCCGCGCGTTGTGCGCTTTCGCGCGGAGTTCGAGGCGGATGGTGAGCCGTTCGTCTTCGACGTTTCGGCCGACGAGCGCCTTGTACTCATGCTCGACGGCGAAGTCGTCCTGCGCGGTCCGAACCGCGGCTTGATAGAGAACTGGCAGTACCACACCTACGAGGCGCGTCTCGCACCGGGTCACCACGTCTTTGAGGCGACCTGCTGGACTATTGGTGAGGCCGCGCCCCTTGCGCAGCTGAGCTGGAAGGGCGGGTTCATCTTCAAGGCCTCCGGAGCCTACGATACAGCCCTCACCACCGGCCGGGAAGGTGCCATTTGGAAGGTCGGCCTGGTGTCAGGCACCACCCCCGTGCCGCAAACACCGGGATGTGGCTCGTGGGGCACCGGCTGGAGCTTCGATGTGGCGGGATCGGGCGTCCTCGACAAGGAGGCGTCCGACTGGACGGCCCCAGTTGTCGTGCGCGGCCCCGTCAAGCAACTCGGAGGAACGCAGCACTGCGGCGGGCGCGTGCGCGGGTGGATGCTCTTTCCGGCGCAAATCCCCGACCAAATTGAGAAACGCATCGCGCCTGGACGCTTCAGGGCGGCGTCGACGGATTTGCCGCAGCAAGGGGAGGGCGAGGCCCTTCTGGGCGAGGGGCCGGAGCGCAGGACAGTCAAGGTTGCCGTCGACAAGCCCTACGTTTACAAGAATGAGGACGGCGCCAACCCGTATGTCACGCGATTCAACGCCCTCGTAAGCGATGGATGCAAAATCGAAATTCCGGCGCATTCGTATGTCCGCGCCCTGTGGGATCTCGACGACTACTACGGTGTCTATCCGGATGTCGTGACGTCGGGCGGCAAAGGCTCGGAGATATTCCTCGGCTTCCACGAGTCCCTCAAGGATGCCGCTACCGGGCTGAAGCGCAACCGCGACGAGTTCGCCGGGAAGTACCTGCAGGGCTACGGCGACACCTTCAGGCCCGATGGCGGCAAGGGGTGCTTTACCTCGCTTTGGTGGCGCACCGGCCGCTGGGCGGAAATAGTGGTAAAGACCGGCGATGAGCCGCTTGTGCTGGAAGGCCTTTCGCTCATTGAGTCGCGCTATCCGCTTGAACGCGAAAGTTCCTTCGAGTGCGATGACGAGACCCTGCCCGCCGTGCAGAAAATATGCCTCCGCGCCATGCAGATGTGCTGCCACGAGATGCTCTTCGACTGCCCCTTCTACGAACAGCAGATGTACCCGGGCGATACGCGTGTCCAGCTCCTCGTCCTCTCCGCCCTCGCGCGCGACGACCGCATGATCCGCCGCGCAATCGAGATCTTCGACCTCGCGGCGCGCGATGACGGCCAAGTTCCCTTCAACTACCCGACGCGCGGCACGCAGGAGGGCGGCTCCTACACGCTCTGCTGGCTCCTGATGTTCGGCGACTACGTCATGTGGCACGACAACGCCGAATGGCTCCGCGCCCGCGTCCCCGGCCTGCGCCACACGCTTTCCGGCATCGCGCTCTACGAGGACGCCGACGGTATCCTCCGCGACCTCCCCGGCTGGAACTTCCTCGACTGGGTCAACGAAAACCCCTACAAGACCGGATGCTGGGTGCCGGGCTCAATGGAGGGCGACCCGGAGCGCGGCTCGATCCTCACGCTCTTCTGGATTCTCGCGCTTCAGTCCGCCGGCAAGGTCGAACGCGCCCTCGGTGACGAGGCAATGGCGAACTACTGGGAGGCCAAGGCCGCCAAAATCGCCGAGGCCGTCATCCGGATTTTCTGGGACGAATCGCGCGGCATGATCGCGGACACCGATTCCAAGGATCACTTCAGCGAACACGCGCAATCGCTCGCGATCATCGCGGACATCCTGCCCGCCGACAAGCGGCAACGCGTCGCGCGCGCCCTGCTCGAAGAGACGGACCTTGCCCGGGCGACTGTCTACTTCTCCTACTACTTGTTCCAGGCGTACTTCGCCATCGGTCGCGGCGATCTCCTGCAGAAACGGCTCGACCTCTGGCGCGGCTATGTCGCCAAGGGACTCCGCACCACGCAGGAGGCCCCGGACTCCGGCAAGAACGGGCAGAGGGAGTCTCGCAGCGACTGCCACGCCTGGGGCGGACATCCGATCTTCTGGCTCCAGAGCGGCACAGCGGGCGTCAGCCCCGCCGCACCGTTCTTCCGCAAGGTGCGCGTCGCACCTCAGCCAGGGGCGCTCAAGTTCATCAAGACAAAGGTCCCGCACCCGCAGGGCTTCGTCGAAGTCGACCTCCGCTTCGCGGACGGTGCTGCTTCCGGCACCGTCACGCTGCCCGCCGGCATCGACGGCGAATTCGTCTTCGGCGGCCGCACCATTCCGCTCGCTCCTGGCGAGAACCGCGTGTAAGGCCGGGGCGGCGCCACGGATGTGAAAAATCCGTTTGAGGTTCTTGCGAAACCCCGGTCCGCATTCGCGGACGGGGTTAAATTTTTCTGAGGCCAGGAACACGCGCCCCTTGCAGACCCCAGCGTAACGGAATTTATTATCCGCGTTTTTCCAGCATGTTGCAAGATATTTCCGACTGCGGAATTCCGCCGTCCTTCTGGCAGGGGCGGCACAGTAACACGGCAAAAACCGAAGAACGCGCAGCTGAAGCGCGTCCTGAAAGGGGGCGCGCCCATGCGGCGCGTCCCCCGCCTCCGGTGAAGCGGGGGCGCAAAGCCAAAATGGCTAAATCGTGCTTGAAATGAGGGCCTGGCTGTCTGCCGGAAGCGCGTGAAGTGGCCTCAGAGGGTGTGACGCCTCAAACTCACAGGGGTTTCGCAAGAACCTCCACCCCCATTTGGAATCTCTGATCGCGAAAATGGCGCTGGACAATTTGCGCGAAAACTGATATTATGCGTAATGAATGTCCAAGAATATTATCCGAGGATAGAATTCCCTGCGTAGCAGCGGGGAGTTGTGCGCTCACCAGAATTTTCGGAAGGGGACGATGATGAAGAGTTGTTTTTCGATAATTGCCATGGCGGTAGCAGGACTTGCGGCCGGCGTCGTTCGCGCGGACGCGCCCATGTCGCAGACGCTGACATTGAAGCCGGGTTGGAACGCCGTCTTCACGAGCGTCGCGCCGACTAACTCGGCCAACGCGATCTTCTCTTCCTGGCCGGTGGAGTGGGTCGGCGCCTACAACGCCGAGTCCTTCCGCAGCACGGCGTCGACCGAGGGCGGCTTCACCGGCGAGCGGACGGTGCGCGCCCCTTACTGGTCTTGGTCGCGCCAGGCCGGCTACGCCAGCACGTTGAAGTCCATCTCGGCCGACACCGTCCTCGTCTGCCGCTCGACGAACGATTCCGCCGTGGCCGTGACCTTAATGGGCGAACCGGCCGCGCCGCGCATCGCCTGGCATGCCTCCAACGCCGACAACTCCGAGATGCTGAACATCGTTGGCGTGCGCCTTGGCGGAACGGTGAAGGCGGCCGACTACTTCGCGCGCTCCCCGGTCAAGGAGGGGTCAATGTTCTACAAGGTGAGCGGCTCCGGCGACACGCCGCTTTTCGTCTCGATAGCCAGCGGCTTTGGCGCGAACCGCGTGGAAAACCTGAACGACGGCGACGTGGTCTTTGTGGCCGGCACGCAGGTGTCGGACTGGTCGGGTCCCCTCTACGTCACGCCGCGCGACGGCATTGCCCTGGGCGAGGAGGGGGCGCTCGACGAAATCGCCGTGCGCAACGATGGCGCGGCGGAGAAGACGGTGACGCTGACCTTGGTCCGAACATCCAATCCCCAGCTGCGCACGCCGCCTCTCAAGTATCTCGACTCCAGCGAGGAGAACTCGAGCGGCGGATGGACCGACTGGAACGAGAACGTCGCGCTTACGTGTACGCTCTCCACCGGCGAGACCTGGCGCGTTTCGGTGGCCATCGACAGGACGAAGCTGGCCGGAAACGGCGAGAAGTTCGGCGGCCTGATAGCCGTCGCCGAGTCGGGAGGGACGCTCTTTCGCGCCTGGCTTCCGGTCTCCATGACCGACGCGAAGCCCGCGAACCCGTGGCCGGAGGGGCTGTGGCTCGCGACCCTGCGGCTCAACGCGGTCTCCTACTACGCCAAGGACGGCGACCGCGTGGACGGCGTGGCGGCGGGTGGCGCAATGACGGTGAGGGTTCCCATCGTGGTTGACGCGCACGGCGTCGCGAGGCTCGTGCAGCGCGCGACGGTGGCCGGCATGCGCGTGTCGTCGGCGTTCCTGCCGGTCGATCTCGGCGCGGTCGAGGGCACGGGCGCGTTCGGGAGCGGGACGCTTGCCTTCGCCTACACGATTGGCGCCGAGTCGCCATCCAACCCGTTCCGCCATGCGTTGCACCCGCTCTTCGACGGCAAGCAGATGGACTTCAAGACGCCCGCGCCCAGCGGCGACGACATCGGGAACTATGTCGGCGAGGTGAAGCCGGAGCGCTTTTCCATCGGCGGCGAGGTGGAGTTCGCCTTCGCCGACGTGGGCGCGACGCCCTGGACGCCTCTGGACACGCTTTCTGGAACGGCGAAGTGGATCTACACCGGCGTCCGCCGCGACGGCCCCGTTGTCGCCGAGGGGCCGTTCACCATGCAAAGGATAGCCCGCGACGCGGTGACCGAATGACGGCCGCGGGAAGCCCTGACGGAAATCGACCTTCTTTTCAACCAACCCCCAGACAAGGAGTACAACCCATGAAAAAACTAATCGCACTTGCTCTCGCCGGAATGCTCGCCTTCGCCGCATCCGCCGTGAACACCTCCATCGCTTATCAAGGCGTGCTGAAAAACGCGACCGGCACACAGGCGATCACCGGCCAGCGAAACATCACCTTCCGCCTCTACAACGTCGCGACGGGCGGCAACCCCCTTTGGGAGCGCACAATGGCCGTGCAGCTCGACGAGGGCGGTCTTTTCAACGTCGAACTCATCGACGACCAGGGTGCGCCGGAGGGGACGGCCCGGCTCGTGGACGCGCTCAAGGCCGCGCGCGGCGGCACGCTCTACATCGGCATTGAGGTGCTGAACTCCGCCGGCGAAATCCAGCCGCGCCAGAAAATCATGATGGTGCCGTACTCCTCTTGGGCGGCCGACGTCTCAACCGCCTCCGAGAACTTCACGGTGGAGGGGAAGGCGACGCTCCGCTCCGCCGAGGTGCTGGGCAATTTCACCGCGGACGGGAAGGCGAACTTCAATGGCGCGGCGACCTTCGCCCAGCCGGTGACGTTCAGCGGCAACGTGACGGTGAAGAACTCCGCCAGCGTCACCGCCAACAACGTCGCCGCCAACAACGTCACCGTCGCCAACAAGGTCACCGCCAAGACGGTCGCCGCCACGGGCGCGGTCTCCGCCAGCTCGTTCACGGGACTCGGCACGATTCCCGTGGGCGGCATCATCATGTGGAGCGGTGCGGAAAACAACATTCCGGAAGGCTGGAAGCTCTGCAACGGCCAGACGGCGGAAGGCAAGAAAACGCCGGACCTGCGCGGCCGGTTCATCGTCTGCGCCGGCTCCAACAGCGGCTACAACGTCAACGACAGGGGCGGCGCGGACATGGTCACGCTTTCCGTCGAACAAATCCCGAGCCACAGCCACTCCTACGCGTTCAAGGGCGCCGACCTCGATGGCGCCTGGGACGGCGACAACTACTTCTATGACGCCAGCGGCCACTACGACAAAAACAACAACACCCGGTGGACCAACGCCACCGGCGGCGGCCAGCCGCACGAGAACCGTCCCCCCTACTACGCGCTTTGCTTCATCATGCGTGTGAAGTAACGTCACATGAAAGGGCGAAACGATGAGACGAACAGGACAACCACCGCCCCTGCGCCGGGCCGTCACGCTGGCGGCGGCGCTGTGGTGCGGCAGCGCGCTGGCCGACGCGCTCCCGTACTACACGCTCGCCGTCCCCGGCGCGCCGAATATCCGTGACACGCCGGACGCCGCCGGGAACCCCTGGCTCGTCGAGAACGACGCGGCCCCGGCGTCCTCCTCGTTCGCGGGCGCCGCCCAGTCGCGGGCGGACACGCCCGACCTTCCGCGCTTCACCCTGAAGACGAGCGAGGCCGGCTTCAGCATCGAGCGCGCCAAGCCGGAAATATGGCTCGGCGACGCCATCGCGCCGCCGGACGGCATCGACGTCGACTGGGTCCAGACTTTCGCGTTTTTCTCCGAAAGCCCGGAGGAACAGGCCGCGTTCATCTTCGACAACATCGGCAAGCGCGTCTTCGTGCAGGTCGGCGGCAACATCTCCTTCACCTGGATCGACACGGCGGGCAACCCGACGGAGCGCATCTACACAGCCTCCTCCGCGACAAGCGGCCGGCCCTACAAGATGTTCTGGACGGAGGCTCCGTTCAACGCCCCGCCCATCGACCTGAACGGGAAGTTCGTGAAACTCTTCGGCCCGAAGGAGATCATCGTCCCGAAGCGCGGGACGCGTGTCCAGAACACGGGCGGCTACGTCATCACGAACGAGAACGTCGTCGTCGAGGGCGTCTACTACGACCCGCAGGCGCAGACGCTTTCCGCCTACGGCAGGGTGAGCGGGCAGTTCCTTCTCGCCTACTACGACACCGGTTCCTACGACACCCTCAAGCACCTGCAGGTCATCGAGGTGGGGGAGCCTGACGTCCACCACCTCAAGGGCTTCATCGGCGAGCCGCTCTCCCCGCACGGCTCCGGCTACGGAACGACGGGCCTCAAGCCAGCCCCGGTGACCTCTACGGCCTCATCCGCCTCCGCCGACGACAACCCCTACTTCTACCAGCACAAGGGCAGCTACTCCTACAGCCCGAAGCGGGACTCTGTCTATCCCCTGCGCGATACGTCGGGCATCGGCGAGGACAACCACATCGACATCTACTGGATGGAGGAGGACCTCTACGGGGTCAGCTGGCCCTTCGAGCGCTGCCAGTACGCCTGTTCCTGGAACACCAACGCCATGCCCGTGATGGTCGCCGGCGACAGCGTGAAAATCCCCGGCGACTACACGGTCGAACTCATCAAGTTCCAGGAGCCGAACGGCCATGCCCGCGCCCCGCAGGACAATGTGTTCACCGTCGACGCAAGCTATCTCGCCGACGCGCGGCAGGTCGGCTACTCCTGCCTGAAGCTGATGGCCCCGGACAACGTGTGGTTCCTGCCGATACGCGCGGTTCGCAAGGACAACCCCGACTTCTTCCGGATGCAGGAGCTGACCGACGCGCACATGGACGACTGGTCCGTGGGCATGGAACTCGTGCCGCGCGGCGGCATCGTTTCGGGAACCGCCCCGGGCTACGCGCCCGTCATCGACAAGAGCGTCCCCGGCCGCCTCGACCCCGTGGCCTCCGGCACGCACTACAATCCGCAGCTCTACTATGACTGGACGACGACGAGCAACGACTTCCCGTCCGTCATATACGCCGTGAACACGTCCCGCGACGGAAAGCCGCTCGAAGTGCACTGGTACACGTCGGTTCAGGAGGGCGACATGCCGGCCAAAGTCTGCATTCCCTGCCTTCCTCAGCGCTACAACATCATCTTCCCCGACGACGGGGAGGAGCCGCAGATCGTGCTCGCCTCGCAGCAGGGCAGCTCGGCGACAAGCATCTGCACGGACGGGCGCTCCCTCTACCTCGCCGCGACGAACGCGACGGTCGAGCTGCCGCCGGCGACGTGCTTCGGCGAGACGGTCGCGGGCGTCTCCTTCTGGGGCAACGGCACCATGGTCGAGGACGGCGCGCACGGCCGCGTCCTGACCCTTGAAAACGACCAGGCCTCGTTCACGGTCGATGCCGCGCGAACGGGCGGTGGCATCCACTACACCTTCGCGGTGACGACCCGGCAGGATGGCGGCCCTGGCGAGACGGTCGTCTCCATCGGGGCCGACAGCGCGGGGCTGGATTGGCACAACGTCCTCTTCGCGCTTTCGGGCACGAACGCCACGGCCCTCGTGGACGGCGAGGCCGTGGCCGAGGCGACATTCGCGGAGACGGACTTCTCCGGCTACATGACGCGCAACACGCTCGGCGCGCATGACGGGGCTGCGGCTCCGGTCGGGCTGATTCTCGACGTTGTCCTCGTCGGGGCCTTCGACGCGGCGGACGACGAGAACGCGCGCGGGTGGCGCAACTCCGCCCCCGATCCCCGTTCCCGCTCGCTCTCGCTCTGCCTGACATTCCCGCTTGGCGACATCGAGGGGCAGCCCGGCACCGACGAGCGCACGGCGACCGAGGAGGCGAGCGGCAGGCTTTGCGCCGCCCGGAACATCCTTGCCGCCTCGGGCAGCGCCCCGCATCTGGAGACCGGCGTCTTCCTCGCCGACGCGACGCCCGTCATCTACCGCCAGAACGACCCCGCTGCGCCCGGCTACAACCCCAACGAGGAGCACGCCTTCGTCGGTTCCGGCCACGGCGGCTACTTCGCGTGGGCCCTGCGGTGCGATCTCAACAAGGACGACACCTCCCATCCGGGCGTCCTCGTGCAATACGAGAAGGACGGCCGCATGGCCATGAAGTACTTCGCCGTCCTCGTCACCAACGAGCTCTACACGGCGCTGGCCGACACGATGACGGCGGGCACGGTCCTGCCCGGGCCGCATCCCCTCGACCTGCTCGACAACCCGTGGATGGAGGAGACCTACTGGGGCAACGTCTATGAGACCAACATGGTGGCGAACGCCGACGGCACCGTGACGACAAACGACACCACCCATCTGTCGCCAGCCTTCCGCGACCGCAAGAGCCAGATATGGGCGCGGTGCGCGGGGACGCTCCCCATCCACATGTACTACCCCAACCAGGACGGATTCGACTTCACCGACGGCCTTTCCCACAGGATCGGCGAGGCCGTGCCATGGCTCGGCGCCCTCAACGACGGCAAGCCCGTCGAGTGGACCTGGAACGTCGAATGGCCGGAAAATATCGAGAGTATGCGGATCGGCGAGACGCTGACCAAGGCCGCGAACGGCCTCCCCGAAGTGTGGGGCGCCAAGTCAATGGCCGTGGTCTATCCCGAGGACGCCGGCGCGACCGCGCTCCTTTGGGACCCGACGGTCGTGCGCCGGACGGGGATCCCCGGCTACGCCACGCCGGCCGCCTTCCTCAAGGACTTCGGCTTCGAGCCCGACAAGCGCAACGTCATGCTCCGCGGCGGCAACTACACCTTCAAGGACCTCCCGCCAAGCGTTGGCGGCCGGTTCTACGTCAATTCCGCGTTCGCCCCGGGAAGTTGCGTGTGCCTCGCCGGCGAACTTGAAACGAGCGCCGGCGGCTCCATTCTCTACCCGAATGTCCTCAACAAGGACGAAATCGACGCAATCAAGGCGCTGGTTCCGAGCGGCCACGAGAAGAAGTCCAAATGGGACGCGATGGTCGCGACGTTGCCGACCACGCCGATCGAGCCGTCCCCGCTCCTGGCAAACAGCGGCGCGAAGGTCGAGTACAAGGCCAGGGACCACTACGCGCTCACCGCGATGGGCGCGACGAACTACGTGACGCTCATCGAGAACGACTCCACGCTGGAGGAGATGGGCGTCGAGGACGGCGACCCGATCTCCATGCACATCCTGCGTGTGACGGACGATTACTATCCGGGCCGCGTCGTGACGCGCGAAGACCCGCTGAACCTCCTGTCGCAGCAGCTGTCCATCCTCTACACCGAGTCGTTCGCCGGCAAGGCCGACGGCTACGAGTTCGAGTGGAAGAAGGCCTCGCCGAACGCCGACGGGTCGATGTCCGAAGACTACGAGGGAACCTACCGGGACGTCTTCGACCCGTCCGCATGGGGCGGCCTCACGCGCTTCACCATCGGGCAGCAGGGCGACACGCTCGCCAACCTCGTCAACACCTTCTACGTGATGCGCTACCGCGCGAAGGCGGGGACGCCCGCCCGCAAGGCGATGGGCGACCGGTGGAGCGACTGGTGCGGGCCCGCGCTCGCCGAGGGATGGCTCCAGCGGTGCGTCAACAACGTGACGCCCTTCACCCAGCGCATGCAGGACCTCTACGAGAACGCGGTCGAGACGGACGTCTCCATGCTCCGCGCGGCGGGCGCGCCATGGCAGGGCGACGTGGCGCTCAACCAGGACAACCTCACGGAGGTGGGGCTCATCCAGCTCTACCAGACGCTCCTCAACAAGGCGGAGTCGATCTCCCTCTCCGTGGGCCTCAACGAAACCGAGGCGAACAAGCAGCTGCTTCTGGCCGCCGAGCGCCTGGCCGACCTCTACGTTCTCCTCGGCAACGAGGCTCTGGCCGACGCCCTCAACCCGACAATCGGCTTCGGCAACGACTACGGCGCCTCGGCCGTCACGCCCGACATCGACTACGGCGCCGCCTCGTCGGGGCTCTTCTGCTTCGACAACCAGGTGCCGTCGCTCCTCGACGAGGAGCTGGCGCTTCTCCGCGGGCGAACCGGGGCGAACAATCCGTCCGTAACCACGGCGCCCTTCTACAACCGCCTCGTCTGGAACTTCACGCGCGGCATCACGGCGGGCGAGGTCGCCTACGCCGTCAACTACGGCATCAACTCCGACAACGGTGACGCGCGGCTCGACGAGGACGACGCGGCCCTGCAGTACCCGCAGGGCCACGGCGACGCCTGGGGCCACTACCTCTCCGCGTTGAACGTCTGGTACAGGCTTCTGCGCAACCCGAACTTCTCGTGGTCCACCTCGCAGATGCAGATGAACGTCGCGGACAGCGTGGTCGACGTGGACTACTACGACGAGGAGCGCTTCGCCGAGACCGCCGGCAAACTCGCCAGGACGGCGAACGAGATCATGGACCGCACGGCCCGCAAAGTCTGGAAGGAGAGCGGCGGCGCGGACGGCGCGGGCTACCTCGACGCGGACGAAACCCGCAACTTCGGCTACGGCGAGTGGGCGACGCGCGGCGGCATCGGCGGCCTCATGAATTGGATGGTCGCCAACTCCCTGCTGCCCGCCTCCGAGACGGCGGGCAGGAGTTTCCTCGCGTCCTTCGGCGAGGACACGCGCTTCACCCTGCCCCGCGCACCCGTGAACACGGCGTTCGGCCCCTGGACCTTCGAGTTCGGCGTGAACGGCAAGACGGGCGGGAACGTCGTGACCATCACCGGCACGACCACGAGCGAACCGACGTTCGCCGCCGGGGGCGCCGGATCGCCCGACAACTGGAGCGCATACGGCGTGGTGACCGTCCGCGCCGGCGACGGGGATGGCACCTTTGAGGTCGTCTCGACGGTCGTGGACTGCCAGTACGGGAGCTTCACCAACTACTATGACGAAATCAGCTACGACGAGGCCAACAATCCCACCGGCGTGGTGGAGAACGTCGCCCACCTTGAATACCGCACGACGGAGACGCCACGCGAAATCGCCGCCTACACGGTGACCAATGTCGCCGACGGGGCCGTCGTCGCGTTCGCCTACGACGGCTCGGGATACACCCTGCGCATCGTCGGCGGCGACGGCGTGGACGCGACAGGCGGGGGTCTGGATCTCTCGCCCGCCCCCGTCCCGCTGGACAACCCGTTCATAACCTTCGGCGGGGAGGGCTTCACGGGCGCGGTGACGGAAATGCGCTTCTGGCGGGGCGTCCGTTCCACCGCGCAGCTCCATGCCGCGCGCGCGTTCGCCAACCCCCGCGAAGAAACCCTCCTGGCCTACTCGCGCGGCGTCTCCGCCACGCAGTTCGTGCGCGAGCTTCCCGACGAGACGTCCGGTGGCCTTGTGTGGGGCGTCGTGGATCCGGTCTGGAAGCCGCTGGAAGGCAGCGGGCTCGACATCGCCTTCGACGACAAGGGGCTGCTCCGCATCAACCGCGCCACGGCGACCGACCTGGAAACAATCCCCGGCGAACTCGCCGCGCTGCAGCGCAAACTGGAACAGCTCGACTCCGGGATGAACCCGCTCGGACTCTCCGACTCCGCCGTGCCGTTCGACATTTCGCCGGAAGGCGTCGCCGACGGCTCCTCCACGCACTTCGAGCAGATCGCCTCGCGCGCGGAAATCGCCCTCGGCAACGCCGCCAGGATACTCGACTACGCCCAGGAGGCCGCGCGCCACCTGCGGCAGGTCTCCGACGCGGAGGCCATCGAGGAGGATTTCGCCGACGAGAGCGAGCTGGACTTCAAGAACCGCCTGATCTCCATCTACGGAATGCCCTACGAGGACGACATCGGCCCGACGGGGGCCTACGAGCAGGGCTACGACGGCCCTGACTACTACCACTACATGTACATGGACCTCGAGCGGTACGGCGTCTCCGGCGCGGACAACCTGCGCCCCGTCACAGTCGTCACCTACAACTCCGACAAGGGTAAATGGTCCTATACGAACATGGTGGCGTTCATGGAGGGTTCCTCGTTCGCCTCCACCAAGACCTACAACTACCACCTCTCCGCCAACGGCCTCGTCGTCAAGCCGAAGGATTTCACCGGCAGCCGCAAGGCAAACGGAAAACTGCAGGAGAACTACCAGGATTACATTCTGGCCTACGTCGACCTGCAGAACGCCATCGACGCCTACAAGGGCCAATACGACAGGCTGTCGACGAAGGTCAAGTACGTCAAGGAACTGTACGACGACGAGGAGACCGCCTGGGAAGTCGAAAAGGAGCGGTTCGGCTTCGGCGTCGTGAACGGCGTCCTGAAGATGGTCGTTGGCAACAACTCAAAAGCCTTGGCGGCCGTGGCGGAGGTCTTGGACGACAGCCACGTTCTGAGCGACAATGTCGCCGACAAAAGCAGCATCATCGTCGGTCTCGCCTCGGGGCTCAACCCGCTTCTGGGTCTCTACGTTGCCACGGGAACGCTCACCTTCGCCACAAAGGCCACCTTGAAGAGCGGCACCCATATTCTGGATGCCATCAAGGACGACATCGATGCCGCGCAGGAGCAGTTTGAGTCCCGCGTCAAGCTCGAATCGGCCCGTGCCGGATGGAGTTCCGCCAAGAAGAGCGCCTTCGGGGACGTGCTCGACGCCATTTCGTCGCTGAAGGAGTCCGCGCGGGAAATAGCCGCCACATGGGCCAGGATGGTCGCCGCGGCCGAGCAGCTCGACACGACCGCCGCGGAGGGCGTGACCATCCAGGACGAACGAGAGCAGGTGCGCGCGCGGCGCGCCAACCGCATCATCAAGCTCCGCTACAACGACATGTTCTTCCGCCAGATGCAGAACGCCGCGCTCTCGCGCTACTCGCAGGCCTTCGACCTCGCGCAGAAATACGTCTACATGGCGGCGCAGACATACGACTACGAGACGACGCTCCTGTCGTCCGACCGGGATTCCGGCGACGCCTTCCGCGCCGAAATCGTCGGCGCACGCTCGCTCGGGATGTTCGCGTCCGACGGCTCCCCGCTGCCCGGCACGGGCGTCGGCGACCCGGGCCTCGCGGACATTCTCGCGCGGATGAAGGCCAACTATCTCGTCCTGAAGCCGCGCCTGGGCCTCAACAACCCCGACCGCAACACGACGTGGTTCTCGCTCCGCAAGGAGCTCCTCCGCATCGATGGCGGGGCGGCGGGCGACGCCGACTGGCGCCTGGCCCTCTCGAAATGCGTCGTCGACGACATCCGCACGGTGCCGGAATACCAGCGCTACTGCCAGTCCGTCGCCTCGTCGTCCGCGCTGCAGGCGAAGGAGCCGGCGCTCGTCCTGCGCTTCGGGTCCACCATCGACTTCGCCCGGAACTTCTTCGGCAACGACCTCCGGGCCGGGGACCATGCGCTGGACTCCTCCTACTACGCGACGAGGATTGCCGCGGCGGCGGTGCGATTCGACGGCTACCCGGCGGGATCCCTCGCCGCGACGCCCGTCGCCTACCTCGTCCCCGCCGGGGCGGACAGAATGCGCGTCCCCGGCGGCGGCGAGAACGGGACCGTCCTCGACTGGAACGTCGCGGACCAGGTGATCCCCATACCGTACCAGATCGGATCGGCGGAGATCAACGACCCCGACTACGTCCCGCTCTACACCGGCAACTCCGGCAATGTCGATGCCATGGCGAAGATTCGGCGCATCCCGTCCTTCCGGGCGCAGACCGACGACAGCGGGGACATTGAGTCCATGCGTCTTGTCGGGCGCAGCGCCTGGAACACCAAGTGGGTGCTGATCATCCCGGCGGGGCAGCTGCTCGGCGGCTCCTGGGAGGACCGCGGGCGCGCGCTCTCGGTCTTCATCAACGGCGAGGATGCCGACCGCGACGGCGTGGTGGAGACGCCCGGCGTCTCCGACATCAAGCTTGGGTTCAAGACCTACGCGAACTCCGGTAACTGAAAGGGGACATGGCAATGAAACACGAGATGCTTTTGCTTCTGGCCGCCGTCGCGGGCGCGACGCCGTTCGCGGCGTCCGTTTTCGCCGCGAAGCCGCCCGTCGCGCTGCCGCCTGTGATCGTCACGGGTCGCGTCGTCGACTACGAAGGCTCCGGCCTCACCTACGCCGAGGTGCGCGTCCGCAAGAACGGCGTTCTGCTCGCCCGTTCGTCCGTCTGCCATTTCGACGACACCACCTCGGCCAATTACGCGGTCTCGGTGCCGCTGGCCAACAGCGACATCCCAGAGGCCGCCTGTGCCGGCGACAAGCTCGTGGTGGAGGTGGACGACGGCACGGCGACCTACTCGAACACGAACGCGGAAATCGCCGTCACGGCGCCAGGCGAGGTCATCCGGCTCGACCTCCTCGCCGCCTCGTGCACCAACCCCTATGGCGTGAGCGACCGCTATCTGGCCGACATCCGCGAGTGGGTGGAGGCATTCGGCATCGAGGGTTTCCTCGACGCCGACGGCAACTACCAGCCCAACGCGGACTACGACGGCGACGGCGTCTCCAACTACGGCGAGTACCTTGCGGGTTCCGACCCCTTCGACGAAAGCGACGCCGGGCTGAGGATTCTCTCGTGGCGTGCGCTTCCCGGCGACGACTCCCTCATGGAGGCAACCTTCCTCGCCGGCCGCAACCGCGCCTACGCGGCGGAGAAGGCGGGCCACGCCGCGGACGGCGGGTTCGGGCCTTTCGCCCTCGTGCCGCACCTTGGCTCGCCCGCCGCCACCGAAAGGCGCAACTACTTCATTTCGGGCGACCCCGAAATCCACGCGATCTACCTCTACAGGGACGGCGCTTCCGGCTTCTACCGTTTGCGCCTTGAGTGAGGCGGGCATTCGCCTCGGCATGGAAAGAGTTGAACGATGAAGAAACGGGTGGCGGCTTTCCTTCTTGCCCCTTGGCTGGTTTGCGCGGACGAATCCGCAGGAGGGGCGCGCACCTTCGCGGCCTCCGTCCCGCCCCCGGCCTACACCAATCACGCGGGCCATGCCGTCTCCGGGCGCGTGGAGGCCGTCACCAACGGCTTTGCCGTTATATCGGGTCGCCCCTATCCTCTCTCCGTCTTCCCCGAGACGGAACAGGCCCGGATTCGCGCCGCCCACCTCGCGGGGGAGTCGCGCTCCGACGCGACCGCTGCAGCTCCGCCTCTTCCCGTGGAACTCGAGGCGAAGCGCCAGCGGCTGCGCGAACGCTACCTTCGAAACGAGGCGCTCCTGAAGGCCGGCCTGAAGACCAAGGAGGCCGCCGCCGAGCAACGCGCAAGGCTTCTCGTCTTCTGGCGCAGGACGCTTGATGCCGCTCCCGGTCTCGCCCCCGCCGTTCGCGACTGGTGGTCCACGCGTCTCGCGGAATGAAGCCGGGGCCTCTGGGTCGTCCGCGTCACAAACGTCGGCGACTGGTGGCAACTTGAACCCGTGCCAAAGGCGTCACGGCTCAACAAAAAACTTCATGCAGATGCTAAAATTGATATCATCGAAACTCTAGCTTGGCAGGACAAATGAACACTTCCCGCAAAATCGTAATCCTCGGATCTTCGGGCTCAATCGGGCAGACGGCGCTCAAACTCCTCTCCTCGGGTAGGACGGGGCTTGAAGTCGTCGGGCTTGCCGTGCGGCGCGACACGGAGTCGCTGCTCCGCGACGCGGAGCGCTTCAATGTCCGTCACATCGCCGTTGCTGACCGCGAGGCCGCGCGCGCCCTACGCGCAAGGCTTCCCGAAGGACTCGTGCTGCACGAGGGCGACGAGGGCGTCGAGGAGCTGGCCGGCATGGAGGCCGACGTCCTCCTTTGCGCGCTCGTCGGCATGGCGGGCCTCCGCCCCGTTCTTCGCGCCATCGAGACGGGCAAGGACATCGCCCTCGCCACGAAGGAGGTGCTCGTCGCGGCCGGCGAAATCGTCATGCGCGAACGGGAGCGGCGCGGCGTCCGCATCACGCCCGTGGACAGCGAGCACAGCGCCATTTTCCAGTGCCTCCAGTCCGCCGCTTACGCGCCTGCCTGCGTCCGCACGGCGGACGACGCCGGACGCCGCGCCGCCGAGGACTCCATCCGCAGGCTCATCCTCACGGCGTCGGGCGGCCCCTTCGCCTTCCGTCCCGAACTGGACTTCGACAAGGTGACCGTCGCGGACGCGCTCAACCACCCGCGCTGGAAGATGGGACGCAAGATAACGGTTGACTCGGCGTCGATGATGAACAAGGGGCTGGAAATCATCGAGGCGCGCTGGCTCTTCAACATCCCCGTCGACCGAATCGACGTGCTGGTCCATCCCGAGAGTATCGTCCACTCGCTCGTGGAGTTCATCGACGGCACGCAGCTGGCGGAACTCTCCGTGCCCGACATGACTTTTGCCATCAACTACGCGCTGACATGGCCCTTCCGCACCTCGCGCGAGGACTTCGGCTTCAAACCCGGCCTTCTCGATCTCGCGGAAGCCGGGGCGCTGCACTTCTCGACGCCCGACCCCAAGCGCTTCCCCGCGCTCCGCCTGGCGCGTGAGGCCGTGGCCGCCGGCGGAACATACACCGCCGCGCTGAACGGCGCGAACGAAGTGGCCGTTCAGGCCTTTCTCGACGGGCGGATCAAGTTCAGCGCCATCTGGCGCATCGTCGAGGAGGCGCTGGCGGCGCACAAGTCCGCGCCCTCAGCCTCCAATCTCGACGAGGTCTTCGAAGCGGACCGCTCCGCCCGCGTCTTCGCCGAACTCTGCGTTGAGCGGCTCCGCGGCTGAATCGCGGGGCCGCCCCGCAAATGTCAAAAACAATTGACAATGCGCCATAGATTCGGCACAATAGACGCATTAATCAAACACGTTTCGAACGGTGACCAAACAGGAGAAAACGGATGAACAGAAAACATTCCGCCATTGTGCGGCGTTGTGTCCTTTCATCGGTCGCGGCGTTCGCCGCGATGTCGGCCTTGGCCGACGCAATCACATGGGAGGGGTCTACAAACCTCGTCCTGACCGCCGCGACGACGGTCGAGGTCCCCGCCGGCAGGACGAGCCGGGTTGACAAGCTCTCAGGCGCCTACGCCCTGACCAAGACCGGCGGAGGCGTCCTGGAAATCCGCTGGGCGGCTTCCGCCGGCGGTTCCATCGTCATTTCCGAGGGAACGGTCCACTTCACGAACCCGCGTCCCGACGCCATCTTCGCCCAGGCCACCTTCCATGTCGACGCGAGCGACGCGTCGTCCATGACAATCGTTAAGGAGAACGGCACGAACTTCGTGACGCGCTGGAACGACACGGATGGCGGCCCTCGCTACGCGACGCCCTCTGCGGACACGATGTACGGCCGCGTCCCCGGACGCCTTCCCTTCATTGGACAGGGGACTCAAAACGGCCTCCCCTACGTGGACTTCGGCTCGCTCCTCAGCAGGGGCTATACAAATGAAAACGGCGTCGCCATCGGCTACGGCGCGGCACTGATATGGAATTCGCATGTGAACTACAAGGAGGGCTTCACCGTCGTGAGTGACACACCGGACATCGCGACGCTTCCAGCCACTTATCCGGCATCCTCCTCATGGTACGCCATGTCCTTTTTCTCGCGCCATGACGGGGTCAGCGGTTATCGTGGCCAGTTCTATGATGAACACTTACCATTCATCTACAAAGACAACTCGCAAAACGACGCAGTTACGAAAAACGGGGCATCCAACTGGGTGGACAGCGCCTATATTTCATCCCCAAGAAGTTCCTACGGTTTTCCGTCCGGCTTCCACGTCTTGAACTGTTCCACTCCGGCCGGCGGCAGAGCCAATGCCTTCGGGAAGGCATACAATACGAGCAACTACACTTCGTTCGGTGGAACGCGGATTGCCGAATATGCAGTCTTCACGAACCAGTTGTCCGCCGTCGAACGCTCGGAGATGACGGCCTACCTTCGTGCCAAATGGTTCCCCGCCAAACTGGCGTCCGTCACCATAGAGGAGGGGGCTTCGTTCGCCGCGGACGAGGATGTCAGGGTTTCCGCCCCGATCACGGACAATGGCGCGCTTGACATTGCGCTTGGCTCGCAGACCGCAGTATTCGACAAGGGACTTTCAAAGTTAGGCGCCTTCATACATGTTGACGCCTCGCAGACGAACACGATGACTCTCGTCATGGCGAACGGCACAAACTTCATCACGCGCTGGAACGACGTTGACGGCGGATCCATGTATTTCCTATCCGACACCTCCACGGGTTCGTTCGGGCAGCGGACCGAACCCTCGAAGCGGCGGCCATTCCTGAATCCGGCAAAATACCAGAACGGGCTTCCCGTCGCGGATCTCGGCTCGGCCATCTATGTCGGCTACACGAATTCAGAGGGTGTGGCGATCGGCTATGGCGGCGCGTTCAAATTCTACACGCTTGCGGAAAAGTACGCGGCCCAGGTACGGGAGTACATTTCGGTCATCAGCGACACGGAAGACCTGAAGACGGCGCCCACGGGCAAGGAAGGGCCTGCCTATCTTGCCTTCTACAGCGGAAACACATTCAACGGGCAGAACCCTGGACGCCGCGGAACGACCGTCTCCGGAAAGAATCCGGCCCTCTTGCGCAAGAGCGACAATACCGTGTGCGTGAACGGCGGCATCTATGTGAATGGGGAAGCGAAGACGTACGCCTACAATCCGCCGGACGGCTTCTCCGTTATAAACCTCCGCCCGACATCGGCTGTGACCTGCAACATGATTGGAAGATCGTTGCGACATAACTCTTCCGGCCAAGCCGCGGACACCTACGGCGGGCAGAGAATCGCCGAATACATGCTCTTCACATCGGTTCTCGACGACGCGAAGCGCCAGCGCATCTACAACGCGCTCAGGAACAAATGGTTCGGCGACGTACCGGCGACGACGAATTTCTACAATTTGCTCTCACTCGGCGCGGAAGCGAGCATGACGGTCAAGTACGAAGCCGTCGCCGTCACGAACGCGCTTTCTCTGGCCGGGACGCTTGCGTCACCAGCCGTCTCAGTGGCGAACTTTGCCGTCGCGAGTACCGGAGCGGCTGTGGATGGCGCGCTGACGCTCGCCGACGGCGCGACACTTTCATTTACGCGCCTCTCGGACGATACTTGGACTTCGCTTTCGGCGACTTCGGTTGCGGCAGAGGGGACTGTCACCGTATCCCTTTCGGGAAGCCTGAAGGGACTGGGCGGCAAGTCCGTGCGGCTTATCGCGACGGACAACCCGCCCGCGTCGCTTGCAGGCTGGACACTTGAATTCGACTCCAACGCGACTACCGCGCGGCTCGTCCTGAAGGATGACGGCATCTGGGCCGAGTTCCTGTCGCCGGGACTGGTCATCTTCATGAAGTAAGACTCGGAGTTTTTGGTCGACATGCATAGCACGGTTTTTTGTAAAGGCGCGGCGTTAGCCGCGTCGGCGTTGCTTCTCGCCTCTGCGGCGAATGCTTTCGAACTGGGCGCGGCAGACGCCGACATCTACGCCGCGGCGGGCAAGGAGGCCTTGGCCGAGGAACTTTCCGGCTATCTCGCCAAGGTCTTCGGCAAGTCATTCCCAGTCAAGGCGATGCCAGGGGAGGTCTCCCAGGACCTGTCGGGAATCTTCGTCGGCACGAAGCCGCCGGACTGCGACGTGACATGGGACGAAACCCGCGACTGCTGCGTCCGCATCGTCGAGCCGTCGCGCGTCTGGCTCTTCGGCAACGACAAGGATAAGCTCCTCCATGGCACGGCCGACTCGGTCTACGAGTTCCTGGAGCGCTTCGCCGGTGTCCGCTGGCTCTGGCCAGGCGAGGTCGGCACGGTCGCCGACCCCAGCGAGCCGGTATCGCTCAAGGATGAGAAATTCGTCTACGTGCCGCCATTCAAGAGGCGGCTCTCCAATTCCTTCATCGGCGGCCGAGGGCGCTCCGCCCGCGAGAACGCCGACCATTACGCATGGCGGTGCCACCGTCACGTGGGATCCTCGCTTGAGGCGAACGGAAGCGGCTTCCAGCACGCCTTCAAATCGCTTATGCCGTCGGCCAAGTACGGCAAGGAGCATCCCGAGTACTACGCGCTCGTCTCGCCCGAACGCTGGATCGGCGAACCGAAGCCGACCGCGCCCAAACGCAGGTTCTCCCAGCTTTGCACATCCAACCCCGAGGTGCGCCGCATCATCGCGGAGAAGCTTATCGCCCGCAAGACCGACGCCATCCAGTCTATCTCGCCGAATGACGGTTACGGCTTCTGCGAGTGCGATGCGTGCCGCGCGCAAGACCCCGAAGGGCAGGGCATCGGCCCCAACGTCTACAACATCACGGACAGGATGTTCGATTTCCTCAACGACATCGCCTGGCAGGTCTACAGGGCGTCGCCGACGAGCAAGGTCGGCCTCTTCTCCTACAGCTTCTACAGCGGCGTGCCGACAAGGAAATTCGACCTGCCGCCAAATGTCTACCTCTCCTGCTGCTACACGGTTTACAGCAAGAACGCCCGGCAGGAGGCGGAACTGAACGAAAAGCTGTCCGGCCTTGCCGCCACCGGCGCGCAGATTGTCGGCCGCGAGTACTGGGGCACGCACTACACGATGCGGTACCCGCTTTCGCACAGCCGCAAGATCGACCGCAACCTGAAGCACCTGCACAAGATCGGCGCGGCCGGCATCTACGGCGAACCAGGCAACAACTTCGCGGTCCGCGCCTCGGACCTCTACCTCCTCACGCGCCTCGCGTGGGACCCGACGATCGACCGTGTCGAGGCGCTCCACGACTTCTGCGACAAGGCGTTCGGCCCCGCGGCCGGCAAGGTCATGTTCGACCTTTTCGAGTCCATCGAGGATTGCGTCGAAAAGAAAATCGAGGTCTACGCCGACAGCCACAGCGAAATCTTCCTGAAGCACTACGGGAACAGCTACGCGGAGTTCAACCGCTACATGACGACCATCTTCGACGAGGAGTTCTCCAAGATGTGCGACCGCGAGACGAAGAAGGCGGCGAAGCTCGCCGACACGCCGGAACGCAAGAAGCGCGTGGAGTACATCGCCGGCGGCCTTGCGTTCGCCAAGATCGTCACGGAGGCTTTGCTCAGCTTCGAGGATCTGGCCGACATCGGTTGCGACATGTCGCTCACGCAGCCGTCCGGCAAGGACATCAAGATGGAGAAGTCCACTCTGCTCGGGGTCGTGAGAAAGGCCATCGACGCGGAGGCCGCGCGCAAACGCTACTCCGAAAAGGACCACGGCAGCAACGCGCTCGCAACCGACAGACGGTCAGAGGCCCTGAGCCTGCGTCCATGGGGGACGATGGCCGAACGGGCGAGGCTGCTGCTCGTGTCGGACCGCTTCAGCTACCTCGTCAATGGCGCGTTCGAATACCGCGGATTCTCCTGGGATGTCTCCGGCGACGGCACGAACACCTTCTCCACCGCGCTCAACCACGACGCCGCCGACAACTGGATGGTCCAGTGCCACGCCGGCCAGGGCATCTGCCTCGAGTTGACCGTCGCCCCGGGCGGCGGGATGAAAATCCGCAATCTCCGCAAGATCTCGCCGGCGACGCCGGTGACGGCGCGGCTACGGCTCTTCGCGCGCTGCGAGGGCGATCCGTTCGCATCGGTTTCCGCCTCGCTGGGCGAAGTGGAGTTGAAGGCTTTCGACATCGGCAAGGAGGTTCCCGAGGAGAACGGCTGGCACGAATTCCGCTTCCTGCCCGCGGCCATTCCCGCCGGCGACCACGAGTTCGTGCTGACTGTCAAGAACCCTGGCGACAAGCCGCTCGTCGTCAACCTTGATGACTTCAACCTCCAGTTGAAACCAAGGGTTGAAGGGTTGAAAGATTGAAGAGTTGAAAGGTAGAAGGAGTTGAAGGAGTTTTCAATCGGCTTCATGACGGACACGCATGTCGGCCCGACGCGTGAGTCGTGCGCCCGCATCGAGGGCGCATACAAGGTTTTCAGGCGCGAGGGGTGCGAGGTAATCGTAAACGCCGGCGACATCGCCGACCGCTTCTGCCCTGACGGCTACAGGCACTACCGCGATATCGCGGATGAAATCTTTCCTGATCCGTCGTCGCGCCCGAAGGAGATCTTCGTCTATGCCAACCACGACACCAACGGCTTTCCGCGAAAGCCGGAGGAAGATCGCTCCGTTGCCTTTCCCGAGGTGCGGCGGCTTCTCGGCATCCGGCACGATCTCTATGACCGGATCGAGCACAGGGGCTATACATTTCTCGTTGTGCCGGAGACGCTTGACTACAAGCGCTACGAGGAGATGATTGCCGAGGCCTGCGCGGAGAATCCAGGCAAACGCGTCTTCCTTTGCGACCACCGTCCCGGCGGCGGGACGACGCCCATGTCATCTGACTGGGGCGACCTTGACGGGAGAAGGAGGGTCATTCTCAACAGGTACCCGCAGGTCGTTGCGCTCAATGGCCACGTCCACGGTACGATTCGCGATCCGCGACAGATCTGGCGCGGCGAGTACACATGCGTGAACGCCGGCTGTCTCAGTTCATGGCATGGAAACTACTTCGGCACCGTACCGACGGTGAAGGAGGAATTCGGCGTCTTCGTGATCGATGTGTATCCGTCCAAACTCGAATTCCGGCGTTTTGACGTGAGGACTGGCGAGAGCTTCGAAGTGGAGCCGATGGAGGCGACGGAACGGGTACGCGCCGAACTGTGGCGGCGCGATGCCTCGGGCGAGTGGGCCGTTTTCGCAGTCAAGGATGTCGAGTATCCTTTCTTCCTGCCGCCTGAGGAGCGCACACCCGTGGAAAACGTGAAGTTCCATCCGGCATGCTTTGACGAAGGCGTGCCATACCGGATTACGCTCACGCCCATTGATTTTGCAGGGAGGCGCGGAACGACGCGCCTCGTGGATGAGGGAATCGGCAAGGCGGCTCCAGGCGGCACAATTGTATTCCAATGCGACAATCCGATGGAAGAGATGCCCTTCATCTACGGGCTTGACGGTGGTGAACCGGTCGCAAAGGACGCCGACGGCTTCTACTCCTTCTCAGGCGACGATGCGCGGCTTGTCTTCCCGAAGGGGACGTGGGACGGACCGGCCGGGACACGCTTCCGCTACGTCCTTGACGTGGCCATGGAGCAGGGGGACAAACGTGCGTGGTCCATGACGATCCGCAACCCGACGCCGCTCACCAACGGCCACAGCAGAATCTTCACAATGAATGGGAAACAGGGGACGATGCGCTACGCCGTCGACTTCACGAAAGCCGACGAAAACTTCGACTTCTACCTTCTCTTCCGCGAAGGCCCGCCCGGCCGCATCCGCTTCGACCGCATCCGCGTCGAGCGGCTTCGTGGTTGAATCGCGGGTTCCACCCCGCAAATCTCAAAAACAATTGACAAAGCGCTGCGGATTCGGCACAATAAACGCATTCGCCAACCATACTGGAGCTAGGTCGATGAACAAAAACTATTCCAATATCCTGAGGCACTGCGTCCTTTCAGCGGTCGCGGCGTTCGCCGCGATGTCGGCCTTGGCTGACGCAATCACATGGGAGGGATCTACAAACCTTGCGATGACCGCAGCGACAACGGTCGAGGTCCCTGCGGGCAGGACGAACGTCATTGAGGAGCTTTCAGGCGCCTACGCGCTCACTAAAACGGGCGGCGGCACCCTTGAGATTCGCTATGTGAAGACGGCCACGGCTTCCGTGGTGGTTTCCGAGGGTCTCGTCCGCTTCGCGAACCCGCGTCCGGACGACCTCTTCGCCAGGGCCTACTTCCATGTCGACGCCTCCGATCTCTCGTCGATGGTGATCGAGACGGTGAACGGCACGAACTTCGTGACGCGCTGGAACGACGTCGACGGCCGCGCCGACCGCTACGCGACCCACTGCACGTCGGTCTGGAGCTGCCGTAAAAATCCGGAAAACCGCAAGCCCTTCCTTAGAATGGACTTCCAGAACGGCCTGCCGGTCATGGACTTTGGCACACTCCTTACGCAGGGCAGCACGAACAGTCTCGGCGAGGCTCTCGGCTATGGCGCGGCAATGAAATTCGACAAGACCAGCCCGTTTGTCAAGGAGGGTTTCACCGTCGCCTCCGACACCGAGGACTATGTTGACTGGAAATGGGACGGCGCTGGGATGTCCTTCTTCTCCCACGAGACTTCATGGCGCTTCGTGCGCTGCGCGGTTAGCCCAACCAGTGCTACTTGTCGCGGCATTTTGAACGACAACAGGCAGAACAACGAATACTTCGAGCAAGGAAAGAGCATCTGGTTCGACGGCAACCTGATTACGGGAAATCCAAAATGGACGGTCCCGTCCATTGCCTTCCACATCTACCGCATTCGACCCTCCGCTGACGGCGGCACGACCTTCAACAGCTTTGCGGCGGAATACTACAACTCCACTCGCTCCTACGGCGGGCAGCGGATTGCCGAGTACGTCCTTTTCACGAACAGCACGGAAACCGGCGAGTCGACAATGACGGACATCGAGGCCTCGGCCTTGAACCGCTACCTGCGCGTCAAGTGGTTTGCCCAGTCTGTTTCCCGCGTCTCCGTGGCGGACGGCGCATCGCTTGACGTGGATCCTTCCGCCAACCTGACGATCCTGTCGTTTGGCGGTGAGGGCAGCGCGGCAGACCTGGCCATCGCCGGCGGATCGTCTTACCGCGTGCCGTTTTTCAACACCCGTCTTCACCTTGACGCCTCGCGTGCCGACACGATGACGATTGTCCCCCAAAACGGCACGAACTTCGTGACGCGCTGGAACGACGCCGACGGCGGCAGCGTCTACGCCTACCATGACGATTCAGAATACGACTTCCGCGACTCCCCTACAAACAGGATGCCGTTCATCAGCACGACCACGACATTGAATTCGTTGCCGGTGATGGACTTTGGCCCGGTGCTCTTCGCGAAGAACGTGGACGAAAACGGACATTCGCTGGGCGGCTACGGCGCGGCGATGCGCTTCACCTCTCGCCTGACGACGTTGCGCGAGGCCTTCACTGTCGTGTCCGACACGGAGGACTTGAAGGAGTACGCTTCAAGCTATACCTACGGCCCCTCCTTCGTGTCGGATGTAGGCACCAGGTACCCTGCGGGCGAAAATTCGCCGTGCAACCGCGGCCAGACCGTCAACGGCAAGAACCCGAAGTGGTTCTACACCTCGACGACCGGTTTGACGGCATGGCTCGACGGCGTTTCCTATACTAGTCAGGCCATCAAGAACTCAACTTTCCCCGATGGATTCCACATCGTCTCTTTCACAACCACCACGAGTTTTGGCGCAAACGCCCTGGCGCGAACGCTGAGGTCCACCTATGGCGCCAACGCATGGGGCGGGCAGCGCATTGCCGAATACATGCTCTTCGACACGGCCCTCCCGGAGGCCAAGCGCGAGCGCATCTACAAGGCACTGCGGACGAAGTGGTTCGGCGACCCGCCCGTCACAACGAACTTCTACGGCAAACTGTCACTTGGCGAAGGGGCAACATTAACAGTGGGCTATGACGAGTTCCTCGCCGTCACGAACAAGCTCACCATAGCCGGCACTTTGTCCGCCACGTCCGTCTCCGCCGCGAACATGGCCATCGCCGGCGCGGACGCGACGGTGAATGGCGCGCTCACGCTCGCCGACGGCGCGACACTCTCCTTCACGCGGCATCCGGACGGCACATGGACTTCGCTTTCGGCGACATCCGTCGAGGCGGAAGGAGCCGTCACGGTATCCCTTTCGGGGAACTTGAAGGGGCTGGCTGGAACATCCGCGCGCCTCATCGCGACAGACAACCCGCCGGCCTCGCTCAATGGCTGGGCAACCGATTTCGTCTCCACCAGCACGCAGGCGCGGCTGGTCCTGAAGGCGGACGGCGTCTGGATCGAGTTCCTCTCGCCCGGCCTGGTCATCCTCGTAAAGTAGTGGTTTGACGGTTTGACGGTTTGACAGTTTGACGGTTACCACTAACCGCTAATGACTAACCACTGACCACTGACCACTAGCCACTGACCACTAGCCACTGACCACTAGCCACTGACCACTAGCCACTATGAAATCTGAGTTTTGCAAATGCGCGGCGCTGGCCGCGACCACCACCGCGGCACTTTTTACCTCGACTGCGAACGCCTTTGAACTTGGCGCGACGAACGCCGACATTTACGCCGCGTCCGGTCACGAGGCCTTGGCGAAGGAACTTTCCAGTTACCTCAACAAGGTCTTCGGCAAGTCCTTCCCCGTGAAGGCTATGCCCGGGGAGATCACCTCCGACCTCGCGGGAATCTTCGTCGGCGCGAAGCCGCCGAACTGTGACGTGACTTGGGACGAAAGCCGCGAATGTTGCGTCCGCATCGTCGAACCGTCGCGCGTCTGGCTCTTCGGCAACGACAAGGGGAAACTCCTGAACGGCACCGCCGACGCGGTCTACGACTTCCTCGAACGCTTCGCCGGCGTCCGCTGGCTGTGGCCGGGGGAGGTCGGCACGGTCGCCGATCCGAGCGAACCGGTCTCCCTCAAGGAGGAGAAATCCGTCTATGTGACGCCCTTCCGGGTGCGGCTCACCAACTCCTTCACCTACCCGGCGGGGCTTTCCCCGGAGGAAAGCCGCGACCTCTCGGCCTGGCTCCGCCACCGCCACGTCGGCAAGTCGCTCGCCTCCATCGGGAGCGGCTTCCAACACGCGTTCGGGTCGCTTCTGCCCCGCGAAAAGTATGGCGAGGAGCATCCCGAATACTATTCGCTCGTCTCGCCGGAGCGCTGGATCGGCGAACCGAAGCCGACGGAGCCGATGCGGCTCTCCGGCAAGTTCATGCCCGGTCCATGGCAGCTCTGCACCTCCAACCCCGAGGTGCGCCGCATGATCGCCGAAAAGCTCGTCGCCGTGAAGACGGACGCCATCCAGTCGATCTCCCCGAACGACGGCTACGGCTTCTGCGAGTGCGAAGCCTGCCGTGCCCAGGACCCGGAGGGCCAGGGCATCGTCGGCCGGAGCTACAAGCTGACGGACAGGATGTACGACTTCCTCTCCGACATCGCCTGGCAGGTCTACAAGGCCTCGCCCACGAGCAAGGTCGGCCTCTTCTCCTACAGCTGCTACTCCGACGTTCCGACGAAGAAGGTCAACCTGCCGCCCAACGTCTACCTCTCCTGCTGCTACGGGGTGTACAACATCGACTCGAAGATGGAGGCGGCGCTGAACGCGAAGCTCGCCGGACTTGCCGCCACGGGCGCGCAGATTATCGGCCGAGAGTACTGGGGCACGCACTACATGATGCGCTACCCGCTCTCGCAAAGCCGCAAGTTCGACCGCAACCTCAAGCTCCTCCACAAGCTCGGCGCCGCCGGCATCTACGGCGAGACGGGTAACGACTTCTCCGTCCGCGCCTCCGACCTCTACCTCCTCACGAGCCTCGCATGGAATCCCGAGGTCGATCGCGAGGCCGAACTGCGCGACTTCTGCCAGAAGGCCTTCGGCCCCGCCGCCGAGACAATGTTCAGCCTCTTCGAGGCCATCGAGGACATCGTCGTGAAGAAAATCGAGGACTACGGCCAGTACCAGGACAAGGTCTTTGACCAGTTCAACAGGCGCGGCTACGCCGGCTTCAACCGCTACATGACGATGATCTTCGACGCGGACTTCTCCGCGATGTGCGACCGCGAGACGAAGAAGGCTCTGAAGCTCACCGACACCCCTGAGCGGAAGAGGCGCGTCGAGTACATTGCCGCTGGCCTTTCTTTTGCGAAAATCGTCACCGAGGCGCTGCGCGGCTTTGCGGACCTGGCCGACATCGGCAACGACGTCTCCCTCACCCTCCCCTCCTGCGAGGACATCAGAATGGAGAAGGGAGAGCTGCTCAAAGTCGTGAACAGGGCCATCAAGGCCGAGGGCGCGCGCCGGCGGTATTCGCAGATGCACCACGGCAGCAACGCGCTCACCACCGACACCCGCTCCCAGGCGCTCGACCTGCGTCCGTGGGGGGCGATGGCGGAGCGGGCCCGGCTGCTGCTCATCTCCGACCGCTACAACTACCTCGTCAACGGCGCATTCGAGTACCGCGGCTTCTCATGGGAAGTCACGGGCGACGGCACGAACGAATACACTACGGCGCGGAACCACGACGCCGACGACAACTGGATGGTCCAGTGCCACGCGGGGCAGGGCATCAGCCTTGAACTGACCGTCGCCCCCGGCGGCGAGATGAAGGTCCGAAACCTCCGCAAGGTCTCGCCCGTGACTCCCGTCTCCGCGCGTCTGAAGCTCTTTGCCCGCTGCGGCGACGACCCCCTCTCGCACATCTCTGTCTCGTTTGGCGGGGTGGAGCTGAAGGGCGTCGACTTCGGCAAGGAGCTGCCCGACGACGACAACTGGCACGAAATCCGCTTCCAGCCAGTCGACTTGCCGGCCGGCGACCACGAGTTCGTGATTACGGTCAGAAACCAGGGTTCCGAACCGCTTGTCATCAACTTCGACGACCTGAACCTACGGCTAAAACCATAAAGTCTAGTTACAGGATTGCCTCGGCTGCTAAAAAACTACTGTTTCCCTTACCGAACATTTGTCAATAGTAAAGGATTTGTTTGTCATTTTGACAATTGCCCAACCGCAACATTTGAACACATGTGTATTGTTTTTGCATCGATGCTTGATTGTGCCACGCGATTGGTGATATAATAGCATGTCCAACTTGGAGGATCGCTTACGATGAAACTGATGCTAAAACGATTTGAAGTGGAGAACTTCAGAGGCTTCTCTGGGAAGTGGGTGTTTAATCTGGAGGCCGGTCAGTATGGCTTTACCCAGTCGGTTGTATATAATGGCCTAGTAAAAAATGCATTGATTTACGGCTACAATGGAGCGGGCAAGACTACACTTGGCGTAGCCATGTTTGACATCGTTTCCCACTTGACAGACAATCAGGCCATTCCTTCATTCATGCTGATGCCTTATTGCAATTTGCAATCTGGCGCATCGGAAGCCGTTTTTAAATTCGTTTTCAAACGAGGAGAGGGGGAACTGGTTTATTCGTATGCCAAGGACCAGTCGCGAAATCTGCTTCGTGAGACACTTGATGTTGATGGACGAGAAATTGTCAACTGGAACTACGGACCATCGGGTAGAAACTTTGTAGAGAGGGAATCAATTGGGGACTTGCAGATTAATTTGCCAGACGATAAACTTTCGGTTGTCAAGTACATTGCAAGAAACACTCCTACCGGAACAGTACCGGCCGTTTCTGAATTAATGGACTTTGTCACGCATATGCTTTGGTTTCGAAATCTTGACACCCGCAATTATGCGGGCATGCAACCCGGCGAGAATAACATAGTAAAGACGATGCATGACCATTCAGCCTTGCCTAAGTTGGAACGGTTTCTAAAAGAACATGGTCTTGATTATAAGTTGGCTTTTCACGATGATAATGGAAGAATGTATATTGCTGCAAAGTATGATAACGGGAAAACGGCGGATCTTTTCTCAATAGCCTCATCAGGCACCATATCGTTGATCCTGTATTTTGCCTGGAGTATCATGGCGTTCGACTCCGCCTCTCTGGTTTTTATCGATGAGTTTGACGCTTTCCTGCATTTTACATCATCAACTGCCATCGTTCGGGATTTAATCGCCCACCCGAATTTTCAGTCTATTATCACAACTCATAATGTTTCCTTGTTGAGTAATGCGATTACGCGTCCGGATTGTTGCTATGTTATTGGAAAGACAAAGATAGCTTCTTTTGCCGAGAATTCGGATCGCGTGATTCGTGAAGCGCACAATTTGGAGAAGATGTATGTCAACGGACTATTTGCCGAATCCTAAGCCCTTGTCGGCTCTGTTGGTGGTGGAGGGAGAGAAAACCGAGATAGAATTCTTCAATCTTTTTGGTGAGCGCATCGGGTTAAATCTCACGCTCCATGCGGTCAAGTGCAATGTATATACGCTTTTCAAATGGATGAAAGAGGAATGCGATGGCACCGATTTGACGCGTGACGACTTCGTGTTGGACGTGCCGAAATTGATTGCTCAACACGAAACGGACGAATCAGTGCGGACTATGCTGCAACAGCACTACGACGCGCTGTATCTTGTGTACGATTGTGACTTGCAGGATTCACGTGTGAGTGACAAAGACAACCCTCGTCCAATAGAGTCTAGAGCACGTGCAAATCTCGACGAGTTGGACCAGATGGTTAATCTGTTGGATGACGAGTATTCAATGACGGTGGGCAAGCTTTATCTGAATTATCCGATGTTCGAAGCGTGCTGGGATGCGGATTCATTCTCAGATCCTGCATTTTCATTGAGAATGTTTTCTCTTGATGAGTTGCCATGTGATGGCTATAAGCATTGCGTAACGGGGCGACTCCTGCATCATGCATGGCAGTCTGGAACAGACTGGAAGCGAGAGGATTTTTTCGATTTAATCAAAATGAATATTTGCAAGGCGGGACATTTGCTTGGGGGTGGCAATATGGGAGGTTCTTTCGATGAAATCGAAAGATTTCTTTCACAAGATGCAATTCTGAAAGCGCAAAGACGAAGTGTTGAGGAGAGTGGTGCGTTGGCGGTTCTGAACACATCGGTCTTTCTACCGATAGAGCAATTTGGCGCAAAATATCCGGCGTTTTATTCCCAAGTCATGGAGAAGCGTGAATTCCCGACTTTAGGTTTCGTGGGAAAATGCGATGACAGCCCCATGCTTTGTGATTTCGTTGTGTTTATGGAACGTCCACATCCAAAAGTTGGACTACTGGTAAATGAATTGAAAGGGATTATACGCCTTTTCCCCAAGGTGGATGTCATAGTATTCGCAAACGATTTTTGCCACAGTATTCCAGATTATCATAACTTGTTTCCGATTTACAACATGTCGAATCCAAATGCGAAGGAGGCGCTGCTGTTGCGGTTGCGAACGGAACAAAACATGAATTGGTGTTGTCGAACAGCCCTGTTGAATGGCGAAATGCGAATTTGCTCGGACGTCCTTGAACATGTAAAGAATTGCATAGCTTTTATTCGTTAGCGGACCTAAGGCCGGCCTTCCAGAGAAACCTCAACTCTACCAGCCTAGCTAGCGGAGATGACCATTCTCTTGGCCAATGCGCCATATGGTGCTTGCCAATTGAGAAAGAACACTATTCCGCCGTAAACCCGGCACGAGACATGTACTCGTCCAACAAGCCGTCGTCTATAATCTCCGCAACTTTATAGTCCAGGGCGCGTACCGTTTTCGAATCCGGCGCCACGGGAATGGGCAATGTAGCCCGACCGCCGTCAACCGAAACGAGCATAACTCGGCCAATGATTGTGGCGCCATAATGGAGATTGCAGAAAACGCGATAGGCATTTTGGTCTGGGAATTGAGCAGTCCAAGACTCGACAAAGGCGTCTGAAATCTGTGCATCCTCCCTGATCCAGACCATCAAGTCTTTTTTATAAAAGAAGACGTTGGCGTCTTCAATCCTTCCCCAGTCCTCTTGCGTCGAGGTCGTCAGAAGTTTCATGTAGTCATCGTAGGTCATACTTATTCTCCTTGCCCATTGGGCGGTTAATGAAAAACAGTCTGGTAAAAACAGCGTCACTCCAGCGGGGTGTGGACCTTGAGGAGCGTTTTTTGGGGAGTGCGGCAGCGGTCGGAGACGCGGCCGAGGTTGCGGAGTCGCTCCGCGAGCGCGCGGGCGGCGGCGGACTTGGCATCCGCCACGGATTGCGGCGCGGATGCCTTCGCCTTTACGGCCGCGGCCTTGGCGGCGTCAAGTGCCTTGCCGTCCGCGCCGCGCGCAAGGAAGGTGATTTCCTCGGACGACAGTGCGCCGTCGAAAAGGTCGATGGCTGCGATTTCACCATCGAAGACGCGGAGTCCGTCGTCGCCGATGAAGACCTCGCCCTCGCTTTCGGCATTGCCCGCGCCGTTCGTCGCGACGCCCTGCGCCACACCGCCGAGATAGAGGCGCGTGACCCGTCCGTCGTAGGCGAGGCAGACATGACTCCATTCGCCCACGGCGGGTTCTTCGCCAACGGCGACGTTCGCGGCGTCCGTGGCCGAACGCGCGTAGGCGCGGATCGAGCCGTCCGCGCCCAGAAAGAGGCCGAAGCCGTCGCCGCGGTTCTCCGCGTCCGTTGTGCGGATGACGATTGGCGCGTCCGGCGAAAGCGCATGCGGATTGATCCACGCCGAAAGCGTGAAGCCCCCGTCCGCCATGGCGGTCCCCGCCGCAAGAATCAGTATCGTAGCCAGCAGTTTCTTCATTGTTCTTTCCTTTCAGTCGTTAGTCTTCAGTCGTTAGTTTAGCACAATCATTGTGCATTGTGCATTCTGCATTGTGCATTATCGTGTCGCCTCGATCCAAAATGCGCCATGTGTCGCGCCGGATGTGGCGCGGAGGCGGATTGAGCCTCTCGAGACGCGGGGCTTTTCGCGTCCCTCCCGGATGAGGTCGCGGACATCGCGGGGTTTCAGCCATTCGGGGTTGCGCACGTCGAAATCGAGGTCCGCCGCGAGCGGCGCGGCGTCAGCCGCGCGCCAGACGACGAGCATCCCCTTGCCGGGGTTCCAGGCCGTATAGACCTTGAGCGCGCCGTCCGCCGCCTCGAACCGGTCGGCGGCGAGGAGCGGGAAGAGACGGTCGCGGTGCTTTCGAAGCGGTTTGGCCATCGCCGTCCAGGCATCGCGCATTTCCGGCAAGGCATCCATGCCGATGTAGCCGCTGCGGCTCTTCCAAAGGTAGGCGGTCATGCCGCGCGAGCCGAGGGCAAGCGTCATCCAGAAGGCCGTGAGGGTCTCGTCGGGGGGCGGCGCGGTGTCGCCGTGGCGGAAGAGCTGCGCCGTCCAGACGATTGGGCGCGGCGCGGCCGCGTCGGCGGCATGGAGAAAGGCTTTCTCCTCCAGTTCCAGCCGCTTCGCGGGGGTTCCGAAGCGCAGCGCGGGAAACGGCATGGAGATGGCGGCGTCCGCAAGGGCACCGTAGATGTCCCACGTTTCGGCAACGCATCCCATGCAGAACTGTACGGCGGAAATCTCCTCCGTCGGGCACGGTTTCTTCAAAAGATGCCGGAGCATGGCCGAGGCCGAACCGCCTGTCGTCTTCGTTTCAAGGTCGTAGCAGCCGACATCCGCGAAGGGGGCGGGACGGATGGCGGGGGCGGCATCCGCGCCAAGCGCCTTGCGCGCCGCCTTGTCCGCAGACTGCGCCTCCAAGACGGGGCCGCGCAGGACGCGCGCCGAGGCGAGGGCTCGGCCGCCGTCGGCAAAGCGCGCATCGACGAGGAGTCGCGCCCCGGGCCGAAGGGCGGCGCGGGTTTCCGCCGCGAGGACGAAGGGGTGACCCGTGCGTCCGTCGCGCAAGGTGCGAAAAGGCGTCTCCACGCCGTCGAGAAGCAGGGATTTGACGGGGACGCCGCGCGACTCGACCTTCACGAAGACCGACCGTCCGCGAGGGGCAAAGGCCACGTCGGCGATGCGCTTCCACGGCGAATCCGGCGCGGACACGGCAATCGTTTGCCGCTCACCGTTCGCGTCCACGGCGAGCTCGAAGGGCGCGGGCGCATTCGTGAAGCAAACGGCGATCACTGCGTGGCATCCCGGAGGCACATCGCCAGGGGGCGCGATCCGCCACCAGAGCGGCATCGGCGGCGCGCCCTTCTTGCGCTGCATCGGCGGAAGCGCCGGTAGCGTCATGCCGTCAAGCGCGAGGTTGGAGAGTGCCAGCGGCGCTTCCGTCCCGTTCTCCACGAAGACCTCCACCGTCCGCGCGTTCGATCCGGTGGCGGCGCGCCACTGCGGCGTCAGCCGCACCGCGCCTGATGGTACGGCGATTCGTTCCGGAGCGAGCGTTGCGCAACCGGCGAGGAGGAGGCAAAGAAGTGGAAAAGAAAGCGACTTTTTCATAAGCGGACTTGGGAATAAAGGCGATTCTCCGCGTTCCATGTGTAGCGGAAGCGCCCGTCCGTGAGCATGTTGCCGTCGGCGTCGTAGGTGAAAGTCTCCGGCGTCTGCGCCACGAAGACGCGCCCCGTGACGGCGCTCATCTCGTCCCAGCCGTCGGGCGTCGCCGCCGGGACGACGGCGGCGATTTCGACTTCCTTGAAGATGAAGCGACCATTATGGTCATTACTATGCTTGCGATGGGGCTGAATTTTCGGAATTCTTGATGTCATCTATCTTCGCATTCTCCGGCCATGTTTATCATCAAAAGCAGTTTTTGGGCATGCGCCCTTACCCATGGATTTAAATCGTTTGTGGCGAGATTGGATATTGTGCCATCACGAAATAGTGAAAGCCTGACTTCAGCCATCTCCTTTCTCAATTCAACAGCCTGGGCATCATGCTTTTGGTTTGGAAAATCATACGAACACCCCAACTCGTAAAGTGAACGAATCCTTAATGAAACGCATTGATTCGTGACATTCCGTCCCCAATCCGCAGGCGAGAAGCCATCCTTGTTGTAGAGGGCCGCTTCTTCTGGACTTCCGTAAACCCTATAGGAGGGTTCAAGCGTTTCCCCCTCGCATGAAATCTGGCGGAAGACGGGAAGACCGCAGGACTTCGCCTCCAACGTCCAATAAGTGACTCCTCGGACAAGGGGTCTTAATGATCCCCCATAGAGTGCATTGATTACCAAAACTTCGCCAAGGCCATGTCCCGGGTTGATTATCTGGACACCATCTATATGTGACCGGCTCTCCATCTGAAATTCCCTTTGCGCAAGCGGGGTGCATGCAGAGCCGGTAAAGTAATCGAAGACGGTTACACGAATGGTGTCGAGCCCCGGGGAGGAATATGTATTCATGAAAGGAGCCTCAACGTAGACGAAAAACTTTTTCAATTCGCCTGGTAGTCCCATTGTGGCCAGAAAAACAGGCTGATAGGTGTCCAAATGCCTTTCCACAGTCCAAGCGACTTCCGCCTTGACACTGTCGTTGGTTGTCCAGAGGTACTTGTTTGAGACCGAAATTAATGTTTTATAATCCTCGGCGAATTGATCCGCCAAAGCAATGCTTAGGCAAGTACCATAAGCCAAAAGAAAAATCTTTATTCGCTCATAATGAAAGGCCGCCATGACACTTCCCCCTTGTATCGACTTTCACCATATTTACCAGGAATTGTCGAAAAACGGAGCGACCACTTAAAAGTTGCCAATTTGGTTCTCTTTTCGTTTCGACAATGAAGCGTGTCAGTAAAATCCCTGTCTTGTGGCATACGTGCACCTGCGATGGCACCAGGCGTGTCTGAAAGATTGTGGCCGCTCTGATAGAAGAATTGTCCTGGTTCATTGTCTGTGAAGTCTGAAGATGCTCCAGGGGTCTGTTTCACCTGATGCCAACCAACTTGAGCGTTAGTTTGCTTGCATGCGCAATCAAGTCCCTTTTGATCTAGAATCTCAATCGTGAGTTCCAAATACGCCCCGATAAAACGTGGGTCTTTGGGATTGCTGCCTTGTAGCGGTATGTCCCAGTGGCCATTAAAGCTTTTTGAAGTCGAGGCGTCAACACCAACTTTTACATTGACTTTAGCAATTGTATAGATGACCATGTATTCCCCAATGGATTTTGTGTAAAAAACTTCAGAAACAAACATCTCAGCTGGCTGAACGTCAATGAAGTCATCCTCTGCAACGAGAGGAGTTTGTGCATCATATCCTAGGTAATCGTACCGAGAAATACTGTGATTAAATAAGAAGGTGTATAGGTTTACGAACTCCTTTCTATCGTAAGCATCTCTGCTCAACCACCTTCCAATTTCCGGCCTGTACTTGCGTATCTGGTACTCATAGAGTCCCGTAATTGGGCACCAGGGCTTGGTGCTGAAGCGGTGGGTGAAGGTGGCGGCAAGGTCGCCGGACTCGATCAAGGTCTCGCCGAAAGGCGAGTAGTCGTAATGGGCTACTACATCGCCGTTGGTCGAGACGTATTCGCTGATGTTTCCGTTGGCATCATACGTCGGGAAGAAAAGTTGGTGAGTGGAGGAGTTGGGAGTGGAGGAGTTGGAACGGACGACCGCGAGGAGGCCGCCGACGCCGCCCGCGCCCTGCAATGTGCCGTCCAAATCCAAACCCCAGACATTGTCCGTGACAACCACTTCCCCTGACCCCTGATCCCTGACCCCTGACCCCTGAATCTCGCGGATGATGTTCCAGCCGTCCCAAAGGTAGGTGGTGGCGGAAACGAGGGTGTCATTGCCGTCGTTCTCGGTGATGCGCTTGGAGACCATGCGGCCCCGATGGTCATAGGCGTAGGCAATGGTATAGGGGTTGCGGTTCGTGGGGGCGCAGAGCTCCTGCGCGCGGACGAGGCGGTTTTCGGCGTTCCATGTGTAGCGGAAGCGGCCGTCGGTGAGCATGTTGCCGTCGGCGTCGTAGGTGAACTGTTCGGGATTCTGCGCCACGAAGACGCGGCCCGTGACGGCGCTCATCTCGTCCCAGCCGTCGGGCGAGGAGGCGGGGACGACGGCGGCGATTTCGAGTTCATTAAAGACGGGCACTGCGGAGTTGTCGGCGTAATCTCCCCCGTAGAAGTATTCCCCGCTTCGCCAGGTCGGGTTTTCGTTGACGGTGACGATGGCGTCGGGGTCGGCCTCGCCGCGCACCTGGACGTTGCCGGGGACGGTGCGCTGGGTGTACTGGTTGAGGGCGTTGGCGGAATAGGCGGAGGCGACGGCCTCGCCCTGCTCGTCGTAGTACGTCGCGGACGTGCGGTTGCCGATGGGGTCGTAGGCGTAGTCGTAGTCGAAGCCGCGAACCTCGCTGTTTCCGATTGTGCGGCGGGCGCTTACGACCTCGGAGCGCATGTTGTAGCCGTAGGCGTCGGTCGCGCCCGCGAGGGCGCTGAAGGCCGCGCCGGAGCGCGTGACCTCAACGCGCCGCCCGGCGGCGTCGTTGAGGTACGCGAACGTTGAAAGGTTGAAGGGTTGAAGGGTTGAAGGGTTGAAGGCGGCGTTTGTGACGGAGGAGATGAGGTCGCGGTGCGGCTCGTAGGACAATGCAGAATGCAGAATGCAGAATGCAGAATTGCCCTCGCCGACCATCACGGACTTGTCGAAAACGAGGTCGGTGCCGGGGAGATAGGAATAATCGAAATCGACTCCGCCGCTCTGCGCCTCTGCGTTGAAACCAACCCCGCTGAAGCGGCCGAGAGAATCGTACGAGTAGGAAACTTCGACAGGATTAACAGGATTGACAGGATTGAGGCTGTAGCCGGTTGGGCGGTTCAAGCTGTCGTAGGTGCGGGCGATGACGGCACCGTTCTGCACCTCGTTCGTCAGCTGGCCGTATGCGGAGTAGGAGTAGTAGTTCGATGAAACGCCAGAAACCATTGCGGAAAGCATGTGGCCGCTTCTATCGTAGGTGTAGGTTGTTTCGACAGGATTAACAGGATTGACAGGATTGTCCCCGCCACCATTGTGCATCGTGCATTGTGCATTGTGCATTACGTTGGTGAGGTTGCCGGAGTAGTCGTAAGAATATGAGGTGACGATGCCGCGCGCCCAGAGGCGGGAGGCAAGGCGTCCGTCGGGCGTGTAGGCGTAGGACGGGCCGATGCCGTCGGCGTAGAGCTTGTTCGTCAGAAGGCCGGTCGATTCGTCGTAGAGCCAGTATGTGGTGTCCCACGAGGTGTCAGTGGCTAGTGGCCAGTGGTCAGTGGCTAGTTGGCCTACGGCCTCTTCGTCGCGGGTGGTGGAGAGGGTGGCGAGGCGTCCGAAGGCGTCGTAGGAGTAGAGGACGGGGTAGGTCGCGCCCCATTGCGCGATGGTGCGCCCTTCGGCGTCGTAGGCGGTGTATGTGGTTGAAGAGTTGAAAGGTTGAAGGGTTGAAGGGATTGTGACTGAGATCCGGCGGTTGAGGGCGTCGTAGGCGTAGGTCGTGGTTGCGCCGGTGGCGTCCGTCTCGGAGACGAGGTTGCCGTATTCGTCGTAGGCGTAGGCCGTGGTGTTGCCGCGCCCGTCCGTGACGGACGCGGTGCGGCCGAGGGCGTCGTAGGCGTAGGCGGTCGAAACGCCCGTCGCGGTGACGTTGGAGACCAGAAGGCCTCCAGCCGAGAAGGCGCGGGCGGGAAGTTCGGAACCTGGGGTCTCGGTGACGGTGAGCGACGTCCGCGACCCTCGGTCGGCGTAGGTGCGCGTGACGGTCTCGGCGGCGGAGGGATAGGCGAGGGAGCGGGTTTCGGAGACGAGACATCCATTTTCCGTAACGGTGCCCAGGCCGGTGAGGCGTTCGCGGGTACGGGAGACGGGAATCGCCTCGGACGAACCTGAGACCGGAAACGCAAAGGCCATGGACTCG